>ERZ1023694.1-NODE-1-length-361206-cov-126.350615_pt1 | contig 361206 bp, 281 predicted proteins | sample MGYA00380348_ERZ1023694 | MGnify/ENA primary metagenome ERZ1023694 (study PRJEB33179, sample SAMN07449026) | human gut metagenome | biome: Human-gut; feature: Human associated habitat; material: Faeces | host: Homo sapiens | place: India:Kasaragod | collected... | reverse complement strand
AATAGACCGATTGGCAGGGTTAAATATGCGCTAAACTAATTCCGCCAACAGGTTCTGGAAAAATATTAGAATAAAAAGAGAAACTCCCGATAGTTTGATCAGTTTCAAATTATCGGGAGTTTTCCTTTTAAAGAATACATTATAGCTCCACGCTATCCAGGCGGAATTTGAGCAAGCCGGCTGGTACCTTTACCATTACCTCTTCACCTGCCTTCTTACCCAGAAGGGCCTTGGCGATAGGCGACTTGATGGAAATCTTGCCACTATGCAAATCAGCCTCGTGAGGATTTACTATGGTATAATTCATGCTGCACTTGTTGGCGAGATTGGTAATCTTAATCTTGCTCAACAAGCCAACGGTATCGCTCTTCAGGCGAGACTTGTCGATGACACGGGCATTCTCCAAGACCTTCTGCTTGAAGCTGATGCGGCTCAAAAGCTTGCCCTGCTCACGCTTGGCTGCATGATACTCGAAATTCTCACTGAGGTCGCCCTTATCGCGGGCCTCAGCTATCGCATCGCGAACGGCTGGCAACTCTACGTTAACCATGTGTTGAAGTTCGGCCACGAGCTCATCGTAACCTTCCTGAGACATATATTCCATTTTCTGATAATCTTAATGAATGATGTTTTTAATTTTCGGGGTGCAAAGTTACTAGTAATTCATGAAAACACCAAACATTTTTGATAAAAAGTAAATAAAAAAGAGAAGATGTGCAGCCATGACAGACAACACATCTTCTCCTTGAATATATCATTATCCCCAAACTTCTTCTGAAATCTCTCTCACCAGATCTATCTTTGCCCACTGCTCAGCATCGGTCAGTTTATTACCAATCTCGCAAGAGGCGAAACCGCATTGAGGACTGAGACTTAGCCGATCGAGGGGGATATATCTGGCTGCTTCGTGGATGCGGTCGATAACCGTAGCCTTATCCTCCAGCACAGGAGATTTAGAGGTTACCAAACCCAGAACCACCTTCTTGCCATCAGCCACATACTTCAACGGCTCGAAACCACCCGAACGCTCATCGTCATACTCCAGATAGAAGGTATCTACATCCTCATGAGCAAAAAGATAAGGAGCCACGGCATCGTAGGCACCCTTGGTGGCATAGCAGGAATGATAATTGCCGCGGCATACGTGGGTGTTGATAGTCAACCCCTCAGGTTTGCCCTCGATGACAAGATTGTTCACCTTCAGATATTGCAGGGCTTCCTGCTCAAGGGTGAAACCTGTGCCCACCTTAGCCTTCCAGTAATCGCTATCCACAATCATTCCCCAGGTGCAGTCATCCAGCTGGACGGTACGGCAACCGGCTGCATAAATCTCCTGGAAGAAGGTGCGGTAAGCCTGAGTAATATCCTCAATCAGTTGGGTGGTGTTAGGATAGAACTTGCGGGTATTCTCGGCATTCTTGCCACGGAACAGTTCGGCAAGGAACTGAGCCGGAGCAGGAACCGTCTGCTTTGCCTCGAAGATATATTCGCCATTGACATCCTTCTCCTCGAACTGCTTTACAAAAAGGAAATCCCTGATAAAAGGATGATTCTCGCCGGTAATCTTACCGGTCAGTTGGATAGAACCCCTGGTTGTCTCCTCGCCATGAAACTGGTAGCCATGCTCCAGTTCGATATGCTCAACGCCATTGAATCCCCACATAAAGTCGAGATGCCAATAGCTGCGGCGGAACTCGCCATCGGTGATATAAGGCAGGCGATGCGCCTTCTGCTGACTGATGACCTCAGTAATCAGCCGGTCTTCTACGGCGCGAAGGTCGATGGCAGAAATCTTGCCATCAGCAAACTTAGCTCTTGCTTCCTTCAACTCTGCAGGGCGCAAATAGCTGCCCACTGCCTCAAAATGTATATTTCTTACGTTGCTCATATTTTTATCTCCTTATTATTATTTGATGTGAATGACTCTTTATCCTGTCATTACCGATGAATGACGCTTTGCATCCGGAATTGCGGGTGCAAAGGTAAGAAGAAGAATTTTATTTGCCAAATATTCTCCGTAATTCAGAAAAATATACTATCTTTGCAGCGAATTAAGCAAATCAGCAGAATATTATTCTGTAAGAATCAGTAAAAACAGAAATAAAGGAACAATGACAACAGAAGAAAAACTTGATGAAACAGACATCAGAATACTGAAGTTACTGCAGCAGAATTCCCGACTCACCGTCAAGGAGCTTGCTGCAAGAGTACACCTCTCCCCTTCTCCCACCTTCGAGCGGCAGAAGCGGCTGGAACGCGAGGGATACATCCAGCGATATGGAGCCATCGTAGACCATCACAAGTTGGGGCACAACGTAATCGTGCTCTGCAATATCCGGCTCAAGCAGCATACCCATGACCTGATTCAGCAATTCATGGATACCGTGCAGACCATCGACCAGATAACGGAATGCTACAACACCACCGGCGATTATGACTTCCAGATCAAGGTATACGCCCGGGATATGAAAGCCTATCAGGACTTCATGCTCAACACGCTGGGAAACATCGACTGCATCGGAAGTCTGCACAGCATCATCGTGATTGGAGAAATCAAGGATTCGCATTATATTCCCGTAGCAAAATAAGGAGAAACGTGATGAAAGCAAAAAATATATTGATGATATGCCTGTTTATTTCCGGACTTTTCTGCCTCCCATCCAAGGCACAGCAGCCTGGAGAAAACGTCAGTTCTCAAACCATCAGAAAATTGGGCGAGAAGCATTTCTTCTCCATCTCCACTATTCCTGATGATATCTTCCGCCTGATGCAGGGCAAGACATACAAGAAGAACTGTACCGTGGCAAGAAGCGAACTGAGATACATAAGATGCCTGCACGTAGACAAGGACGGCAGAAACATCGTAGGAGAGATGGTGGTGAACAGGGCGATAGCCACAGATGTGCTCGATATTCTGAAAAAGCTCTACGAGGCAAAATATCCGATAGAACGGATGAGACTCATTGACTACTGGGATGCCGACGATGAAAGGGCGATGAGAGCCAACAACTCCTCCAGCTTCAACTTCCGCTTCATCTCACATACCCATACGGTATCGAAGCACGGAAGGGGACTGGCCGTAGACATCAACACCCTCTACAATCCTTACCACAAACGACTGAAGAACGGCAAGGAAGTGGTGGAGCCTGCCACCGCCCGTCCCTATCTGGACCGCAGCAAGAACCATGCTTATATGATAAAAAAAGGCGACCTCTGCTACCGGCTCTTCAAGGCGAAGGGATTCAGATGGGGAGGTGACTGGAAACACAGTAAGGATTACCAGCACTTCGAAAAATAGAAATGCAGGAAAGAACAGCCAGCAAGGAAAGGACATAAAAAAAGACTATGCCTATGTTACATCATTTCTTTAGTAACTATGGCATAGTCTTTTATTATCCTAACGATTTTTTTATATGTAATACAAATTTAATTCACCTGCTACAGCCTTTTTATAATACATTGTAACTAGCTGTACCAGACAGAATTATATTCTCTACGTTCATCGTCCTCATTATAGAGGTTCTCATATTCAAGGTTCATAGCCTCGAATGATTCCAGTGTCTGTTTCATGATAACTCCTCCTCTATTTATTAAGTTCAACTTTTAATATGGCAAAATTACTAAAAAAACAGATTTCTTGTGTCAATATTTCAGAAAACTTTTGTATTTTTGCACCATCTCTGCACATCAGGGGCAAAAAGTGCAAAAAAGACAGCTCTGTTCAAGAGCCATGCAAGATAAAAAACAAGAAACAAGATGAAGATATTACATACTTTACGACTCGACAGAATGAAGTGGCGTCACTGGGTACTGCTGCTGTTGCTCATCCTCGTCACCCTTACCAAGATGATTCCTCTCTGGGGAGTTATCTACACCTACCGTGTTTATCCCGTTATCGGCAGCCTTCTTTCGCCCATCTCAGGCATCTTTCCCTTTGCCGTGGGCGATATTTTCATTGCTCTCAGCATCGCCTGGGTCGTCCTCTATCCTATCTACGAGATTGGATTACGGAAGAAACTCGCCCGTCAATTTATCTTTCTTGCTGCCAAGAGCGGCGGCTATCCGAAGAAAAAGGCGGTTTTCGGAAGGGTAATTGAATATCTGCTGTGGGTATATGTATGGTTTTATGCTGCTTGGGGACTGAACTATTCGCAGCCTGTTATCTATTATAGAGTTGGCATGCAGCCTGCTGAGGTTTCGGAAGAGAAGTTCCGGAAATTTGCCTACCAGTATGCCGACAGCCTCAACCTTTTGAGTGAAGAACGGAGAGGGAAGAGTGAAAAATTCAATTGTATTGTGGATGATAAACTGAAGAATCGGGTGCGGGATGCGGTTCTGAAGGAATATAACAAGATAGGCTATCGGGAGGGCATAAATCCGCCTTTCAACCAGCATCCGCATGCCAAGACGATGGTGTTTACGCCCATCAGTTCGATGTCGGGTGTAACCGGCAGCATGGGACCATTCTTCTGTGAATTTACGCTGAACGGCGATATCCGGGCGCATGATTATCCGGCTACCTATGCCCATGAATTTGCTCATTTTCTGGGCATTGCCAACGAAGGAGAGGCAAATTTCTACAGTTATCTCGTCTGTACGGCATCACAGGATAAGGCGGTGAAATTCAGCGGATATTACCACATTCTGCCCCATATATTATATAATGTATTCGACATCCTCGGCGAAAAGGAAGGTGAGAAATATCTGAAATATATCCGGCCAGAGATAATCAGGCTGCTGAAAAGCGACCGCCAATACTGGCAGGGCAAAAGATGCAAGGCACTGGATGCCGCCCAGGATTTCTTCTTCGAACTCTATCTGAGAGGCAACCATGTAGAAGGCGGCAGAAAGAGCTATGCCGGCGTCATCGGTCTGATTCTGGCTTGGGAGAACAAGCAGGAAAAATCTCTTATGAAAAGATGACAGAAATAATTACATGAGAAAGAAAAGACGATTGGCGCGCGTTCTTGCACCAATCGTCGTTCGCATATATTTGAATATAGAAAGTAATCTTTTTTCCTTGATAAGAGGACTAATATATTATTACGCTAAACATTTCTGCCGTTTTTTACTTCTGCTGTGCAGGTCCATGCATTCTTCTCGGACCTGGTCTTCCATCCTTACCCATTCCCTTGCGCGGACCTTTCTGGGCAAAGCGCTTCATCATCTGTCGCTCCAGTTCGTAAACACGCTGAATCTGCTGCTGGCTCAGGAACTGTGAATACTTCTTGTAGTATTTCTGACGGATGTTGAGAATCTTCTCGCTCATCTCGAAACGCTGCTTGATTTCCTGTTCGGTCTGAGCATCCGTTTTCATTTCGCCCTTCTTGTGATGAGGGCGAGGACCTAAAGCCCATACCTCTTTCTGACAATCAGTATAGGTCTCGATAAACTTAGCGTTGGTCTTTTCATCAAGCCCCAAATTACGAGAGATGTACTGAGCCTGCTTTTCAGCCAACTGTTCACGACTGAGGCGCTGCTTCTGGTTAGGCGCCTGTGCACATACACTTGTAGTAACCGTCATCATGGCGATGACCATCATTAAAATACCCAAAATTCGTTTCATAACTCTATCATTTTAAATTATTATTGAATCCGTTTAATTGTTGAGGAACACATCCTCCTGATATACAGAGAGAAGATAAGCCTGATCGGCAGAAGACAGCTGTGCGAAAGCCTGATCTACCTCCTGTATTCCGTTATTCACCTGTGAAGGTTGAGAAGAAGAGGCTGAGAAATCGATGTTGAGTACCAGGAGTACTGCCACCGATGCTGCCACTGCCATTGCAGTCGCCCATATCACCTTCATCAGAGGTCGTTTCTTCGGCTGTATCCTGACAGGTTTCGGTTTGTCGTTCTTCACCTGCTCCAGGATATTGGCTTCCATCTCCTTGAAGAATCCTTCTGGCGTAGAATAAGGCATTCGCTTACCCACCTTGCCGAAGTCAAACTTCCCGGTTTTGTTGAAATCAAAATTTGTATCCATATTCTTTTCCATTTTGAATAACCATTTAAAAACCCACAGAACTCTCACTTAATCGTTCGAATTCATGTACTTGATAATTTTCTCCTTGGCAACATGATAGCTTGCCTTGATACTGGCTGGCGTGGAATCAGCGACCTTCGCTATTTCGTCGAACCCGAGTTCATCGTAATATCTCATATTGAATGCCAGCTGCTGCTTAGGCGGAAGCGAGAGAATCGCTTTCTGCAGTTTTACTGCCACCTTATCATCGAAGTCGATATAATTATCTGCTGGGATGAGACTGACGCCCGTTGAATCTGATTCCAGAGAAACTTCTTTCTGTTTCCGTTTGCTGATGAGCCGCAGGGCCTCGTTGGTAGCGATGCGGTAAATCCAACTTCTCAGTGAGCAGTCGCCCCGATATTGATTGAACGAGCGATAGATTCTCACAAAAGTTTCCTGCGAAGCATCCTGTGCATCATCATGCGAAACCACCAATCGGCGTATGTGCCAGTAAACCGGTTCCTGATACTTCATCATCAGCATTCTGAATCCGTTCTCCGGACATTCCTTCAGCGTATCCACTATGCCTTTGTCATTTACACTCATATTCGTTTATTTTCATGAACGTTACGATTATATGACCTTAAGAAAAGGGAAAAGTAAAAAGCGGGATGCATTTTTTTTCGATACCTGCTTAATTTTTCCTCCTTTTTTCTCTTTTAATATTATAGAGAAGAGAAAAAAGGGAGCTATTTCTCCGCTTTCTCAAAGAAAAAGTATATATTTGCAAACAGATTTAGAATATCGAATCGATATGAAGAAAGAAAAGAATTTTTCAGAAACTGATTTCCAGAAGAAGGCATTAGAAAGCTTATCGGACGATGAGATTCTGCAGGGCTTCAAGGATGCCGATGCCAGAATCGTGAGGGAGTATTACTACGGATACTGCCGGGTGGCTTATTGCATCTACGATAAGCGATACGACCTGCAACACAAGCCGGGCATGATGGCTTCAAGAATATGCAACGAGGAAGCGGCTGAAGAAAGTAACACATTAAATAATAGTAATATGGAAGATAAGAAGAAGGGAAGAATCACTCCTCGCTGGATTGATTCTTTGAAGGAAAACGAGATTTTTGTGTTTGGCAGCAATCTGGCTGGCATGCATGGTGGTGGTGCTGCCCGCATTGCCCGCCTGCATTTCGGTGCCGTCATGGGCAAGGGTGTAGGTTTGCAGGGCCAGAGTTATGCCATCCCTACGATGCAGGGCGGCGTGGAAACTATCCGTCCATACGTGGATAAATTCATCGCCTACGCCAAGCGACATCCCGAGAAGCATTTCCTGGTAACCCCAATAGGTTGCGGCATCGCCGGCTTCGAAGCCGAAGACATCGCCCCATTGTTCGAGAATGCAAAGGAGATGAAGAACATCAGCCTTCCGGAGAGTTTCTGGGAAATGATAGAGTAATTTTCTGAAGAAAGAGTGGAAAATAGGTTTTGAAAAAGCAAAAATTATGCAGAACTTGAAAGAAACTTTAGAATCATTTTCCTTGAGTGAGGATACACGGAGAAAAATTCTGAGCGAAGATCACCAATCCGGGAATCAGGGCATCCCATTCATCCCTTCGGAATTCAGGGAAATCGCTCAGATAGCTTTAGCCGGTCACTTCCTGGTAACTGCTGGAGTCCAACAGGTAACAGTACAACCCACGTGTGTAGAATTTTACTATCACGAAGAGGCTGAGGGTGGCATCAAAGACCCCATCGTATATCATCGCAACCCCCAGAATGGTTCTCCCAAGAGCATCTTCAAATTGGGCATCCTGCACAACCATGTTTCTGGAATCGACATCACGTTCGAGAAGGGCACTCATCCCGAAGATGCCATCAGGGCATCCCTGCTGATACGTGAGTTTTCGGTAGATGGAAATCCCCCCGACAGTCGTTCCACCTTATTATTATATGATATGCTTTATTCGCAAGCTTCCATCTTCGATGGCTTCTCCATCAAATGGGTTGATGGAGAAGAAAAGGCAGAGGTAGAAGCTGATGTGCGCAAGAATGTGGCGAAATATGATGAAAACGGCCAGAAGATGCAGGCAAAAGAGCATCAGGAACTTCTCGACAAAGGGTTCACCCTGACAAAAGACAGGAAGCATATCCAAGACCCATGGCCATGGCAATTTAAAAAGATACAGGTATGATAGCAGATAGAGATACGAATCAGGTATTCGTTTCAGAATGGCTTCCAAAGGTTCATCCCGCATTCTTCAGCCGTTTTTCAGAGTTACTGAAGAATGTCCACATCAATATGACTCTGTTATCAAACACAGCCGATATCTGGTGTCGTGACTACATGCCGATTCAATTAGCCGAAGAGGATTTCCTGCAATATCGGTATTATCCCGATTATCTCACAAAGAAAGAATCAGACAAGCAATATATTACGGATTCAAAGAGCGTGTGCAATGCTTTGAAGCTACCCAATATCCAAGCCACCGATTTGATAATAGATGGTGGAAATGTGGTTAAAGCCCATGATTGCATCATCATGACAGAGAAAGTTTTTCATGAAAACGCTCAATATCCGCAAGCAGAAGTATTGAATGAGTTGGAGCATCTATTTCATTGTGAGGTCATCATGCTTCCATGGGATAAATATGGGCATGCTGATGGAATAGTGAAACCAATAGACGAGTCACATCTTCTAATGACCAACTATGCTGATTACGACCAGGAACTTGCAGAAGAATTCGAACGACGGCTTGGCACCCGTTTTCGGATAGAGAAGCTACATTATCATGTGCAGCGAGCAGATAAGCGAAATTGGGCATACATCAACTTCCTGCAAGTAGGCAACAACATCGTTCTGCCAGCTATCAACACAGAAGAGGATGAGCAAGCTATGGAGCAAATAAAAACATACTATCCATCATGTAATATCTACCAGTTGGATAGCGAAGAGATCATTAAACAAGGCGGAGCCTTGAATTGTATAACTTGGAATATTAAAAAATAATTATTATGGAGCACCAGCATAATCCTGTGTCAAGCATAGATGTTATTCTAAACTGGATTTACTGGTGCGTCCAAAATTCCTATTCTTCATTATCTATCGCCAGAAAACAAAAAGCTATGTTTCCACTGCTTCAAGAACCAGTTCTACATCTTCTAGTCCATTATCAATGAAATCCACCCTTATATTCCCGATCAGATATTTGGCATATTTATTATCCTTATACTGTTCAAGGAAAAGGACCATATCTTTGGCTGTTCGTTTCAATCCCCAACTGCCCCAATCAAGTTGCTTACACAACGGATTGTTCACCAAGTCCCAGTAGATTACATTGCCTCCCTCCAAATATTCATACGGGACGTTCTTTCCATAAAGCAACGTAGGCATATAGCCATTCCAATTGCCTTTTTTGTCAAAATCAAATGCCTTGTCATGTGCAAGGCCAATATAAACATCTTTATACATATAAACAATATTAATTCGTAACTATACACATTTAACAAATGTATTGCCTAGTAATAATCTGCTATTGCCATCATTTATAAAACCAGGACATTTATGAGATGGTACGTTCTTTATTTCTCCTCAAAATAACTGCCCGCTTCCATCTTGCAATCCATCGCACAGCACTTGTTGTAGCGCTCTCGGGCTCTGTTTTCTCTGGCAAACATCGCCTTGGTGCCAGCTTCATCTTCAGAGAACTGCAGATGATTATCGATGCCCATACCATGAGCAATGTTCTCCACATCAAGGTCATCGGTACCGATGAAGGTAAAGGTCCAGTTCTGCTTCTTCTGTTTCTCTATGAGGTTCTTGATCATCTTCAGATCATACTCCTCGCTGCAATTCTCCTCACCATCCGTAATGATAGTCACCAACACGCTGTCATACTCGGTGGTCAGGGCGTTGATCTTGGCGATGCCCATGCCGATGGCATCGTAAAGAGGGGTACCCCCACATGGGTTGTAATCCCTTGACTTCAAAGGCTTAGCATGGCGGGCAGACACATTATCATAGAACAGATTCTTGTGGGTGCTGTCGAAGGTGATGAGCGTAACCCGCTGCTCCATATCCTTATGCGTCTTCTGCATTTTCTGAATCGTGGTCAAGGTCTCGTTGATGCCCACCAGTGCCTGGCGCTCGATAATACTCATGCTGCCCCTCTCATCTACTACCAAAAGATTGAATACTCGTTTCATAACTTGTTTCTCCTATTTATTTTAATTGTTCAACATATTCTGTTTCATCAAGAAGAGGGAACTATCCTGCTTCTTCCCTTCTTCATTATTGCTTCTTCCCCGCTTCTTGATTGCTTCTTTATCCCTTAAAAGAAAAAAAGAGGGAAAAATTAAGAAAAGGTACATAAAAAACTTGCTTGTATCGTTATTTTTTGTAATTTTGCAGAAAATAAGGAATAAGCGTATGAACAATATGAAATATCCGATAGGCATACAGAGCTTTGAGAAAATCATCACAGAAGGATATCTTTATATAGATAAGACTCAGATGATTTATGATATGGTAGAAAATGGCAAGATTTACTTTCTGAGTCGTCCTAGACGATTTGGAAAGTCACTTCTCGTATCTACTCTGGAATGCTATTTCCAAGGAAGAAAAGAACTGTTCAAGGGCTTAGCCATTGATAACCTGGAAACCGACTGGAAACAATATGCGGTATTTCACCTTGATTTCAACGGCAAGGACTTTACACAAGCAGGTCAGTTGGAGAATACGCTGATTGATTTCGTAGAATCGCAGGAAGCCATCTACGGCAAAGCTCCCTTTGCTTCCACCCTCGGCGACAGATTCATTGGCGTTCTGAGAAATGCCCACGAAAAAACAGGACTTCGCGCCGTTGTCCTTATTGATGAATACGACAAGCCTCTGCTAGACGTATTGGATTCTACACTGAAAACAACCGATGCAGATGGCAACGAGCGGCTATTGGAAGATAGGCATCGGGAAATTCTGAAAGGTTTCTACAGTGTATTCAAGGCTGCCGATAAAGACCTGCAATTCGTTCTACTTACAGGAGTTACCAAATTTTCGCAAGTAAGCGTATTCAGCGGTTTCAACCAACCCGAAGACATCAGCCTTTCTGCCCACTTCGATACGCTTCTCGGCATCACTGAAGACGAGTTGCGCTCTACCTTTTCACAGCAAATTGCAGAAATGGCTGAGGAATATGATGTTACAAAGGAAGAAATACTGATAAAACTGAAACGCCAGTTTGACGGCTACCATTTCAGTCGCAGGATGCGAGGCGTATATAATCCTTTCAGCATCTTGCGTGCCTTCAAGGAAATGCTCATCGACGACTATTGGTTCCAAACGGGTTCACCCAGCTATCTGGTTCGCCTGCTAGCTCATAGCGATGAAAACATCAACGAACTGGTGGGAAAATATTATCCTACCAAGGATTTCGACGACTATAAGGCAACCATAGAACGCCCTTTGCCAATGATATATCAAAGCGGATATCTGACCATCAAGGGTTGGTCAAGGAATACCAATTCCTATCTGTTGGATTTTCCGAACGATGAAGTGAGAAGGGGATTCATCAGTTTGCTGGCAGCAGATTATCTGAAGCCAAAGGTTTCACCTGATTCCTGGGTTCTACAGGTAATCGAAGCATTGGGAAAGGGAGAATGCGAAAAGTTGCATCAACTGATGGTTTCTTTCTTCGCCAGTATCCCTTATTCACAGCGAAGAAAAGATGATGAACGTGAGAAGGAACGTTATTTCCAATATACGTTCTATCTGGTATTGAGGATGATCAGCTCCTATACCATCTTCATTGAAAAAGAACAGAGCGAAGGAAGAGTAGACTGCATCATAGAAACTCCTCTATACATATATATATTTGAGTTTAAGAGGGATGGAAGCGCAAGAGAAGCACTCCTGCAAATAGAAAATATGGGATATGCACGGGAATATTTATCAGATAAGAGAAAGATATTCAAGATAGGATGCAGTTTCTCATCAAAAACAGGAACAATAGATGATTGGGGAGAGAACTGACTCTCTCTCTCCCCAATCGCATTTAACAAATTAGGTCAGTTCATATATTATATAAGAAGATGAAAGAAGTATTGATAGTAAGCATTGGCAGCTTCTTCGGAGGCGGCATGAGATATTGGGTATCGAAGATGGTGCAATCCTGCACGGTGATTGCCTTTCCTTTCGGAACGATGGCGGTGAATGTGGCGGGATGCCTCATCATCGGGTTTCTCTCGGGATTGAACTGGCGGGAAGGGGGATGGATGTCGCCATCTGCCAAACTGCTGCTCACCACGGGATTCTGCGGAGGATTCACTACCTTCTCTACCTTTATGAACGAGGGGGTAGGACTGATGAAAGAAGAGAATTACCTCTATATGATGCTCTATCTCTTCGGAAGTCTGGCGCTGGGACTTATCGCCGTTCTCGCCGGACATTATCTGGCGAAAATGATTGCATGAGAAGAAGTAGGAGAATAGAAGAAAAAAAGCTCAGATTGCCGAAGAATATACTGAAGATAGTATTCCATCAAATGAAGAAATGATGAAAATACTATCTTTTTTATTATTTTATATTTCCAAAATGCCTTAATTACGAAATTTATTCGTAAATTTGCAGAAATAATCTGCATTCGACAATTTGAAAGCAAGCTTTCATCATGCTCGTTTGCTTAATTTTTGCACCAATGAATACATTAGATACAAACAATATAAAATGGAGCGAGAATGTAATTATCGCTGATGCCGACTATATCGACCGAGTGGCTTTCGACCTGATAGTCAACTTTGAACGAATGATTAACCGTCGCATCCAACCAGCCGATATGGCACAATGGGCAGTTTGCATTGCCCTTGACGGAGGTCTGAGAGAGGGCGAGCACGAGACACAGGTTGTGCTTATCCACGACAAGCAGTCGATGGCGATGAAGAACTTCCGCCCTGCCAACTATGAGAAGGATCTGAACGCTCAGGCTTTCAAGGATGATAAGCTCGGAGAATTCATCATCTCTTCTTATCCTACAGAGGAGAAGATGGTAGGCAAGGATGACTTCCTCGTAGATGTGGCACGCACCGTATGCAACGCCAAGGAGGTGAAGCGAGTGATGGTAATCCCAAATTCTGAGGATGGAGATGCTTACGACCGACTCCGCGAGATACTCCGTAAGGTAGATGACGACGACAAGCGCATCACACTCTTTGCCATGCAGCCCATGCCAGGCGGCAACTTCAGACAGGAGATTCTCGGTTATTCGCTCATGAATGCCCTGGGAATTTCGGCAAATGAGATAAAATAAACATTAAACACTTAACATTAAAGATAAAAAATGAGTAGAGTACTTATGATAGGCGCAGGTGGCGTGGCTACCGTAGCTGCCTTCAAGATCGTCCAGAACCAGGACGTTTTCACCGAGTTTATGATTGCTAGCCGTCGCAAGGAAAAATGCGACAAGCTGGTTAAGGATATCCACGCCAAGGGCTACAAGATGGATATTCAGACAGCTGAGGTGGATGCCGACGACGTTGAGCAGTTGAAGGCTCTCTTCAATAGCTACAAGCCTGAGCTTGTCATCAACCTCGCTTTGCCTTACCAGGATCTCACAATCATGGATGCCTGTCTGGCTTGCGGTTGCAACTACATGGATACCGCTAACTATGAGCCTAAGGACGAGGCTCACTTCGAGTACTCATGGCAGTGGGCATACAAGGATAAGTTCGAACAGGCTGGTCTCTGCGCTATCCTCGGCTGCGGTTTCGACCCAGGTGTATCAGGCATCTTCACCGCTTATGCAGCCAAGCATCACTTCGATGAGATTGAGGTGCTCGACATCGTGGATTGCAACGCCGGTAACCACCACAAGGCTTTCGCAACCAACTTCAACCCAGAAATCAATATCCGCGAGATTACCCAGAAGGGACTCTGGTATAAGGATGGCGAATGGATTGAAACCGACCCTCTCTCTATCCACAAGCCTCTCACCTACCCTAACATCGGTCCTCGCGAGAGCTATCTGATGCACCACGAGGAGTTGGAGAGTCTGGTGAAGAACTACCCTACCATCAAGGAGGCACGCTTCTGGATGACCTTCGGTCAGCAGTATCTCACCTACCTCGACTGCATCCAGAACCTCGGCATGAGCCGCATCGACGAAATCGAATACGAGGCTCCTTTGGCAGACGGTTCAGGCAAGACTGCCAAGGTGAAGATTGTTCCTCTGCAGTTCCTCAAGGCCGTATTGCCTAACCCACAGGATCTCGGCGAGAACTATGACGGCGAAACATCTATCGGTTGCCGCATCCGTGGCAAGAAAGACGGCAAGGAGCGCACCTACTACGTTTATAACAACTGCAAGCACCAGGAGGCTTACAACGAAACCGGTATGCAGGGCGTAAGCTACACCACCGGTGTGCCTGCCATGATTGGTGCCATGATGTTCCTCAAGGGCATCTGGAAGAAGCCAGGCGTATGGAACGTAGAGGAGTTCGACCCAGATCCATTCATGGAGCAGTTGAACAAGCAGGGATTGCCATGGCACGAGGTGTTTGATGGCGATTTGGAAATTGACTAAACTTTAAACTAAATAAGATATGGCAAAAGAAATGCAAGAGGGAAAATTGAATCCCAATGAAGGCAAGCTGAAAGCTCTTCAGGCAGCCATGGCTAAGATAGAAAAGGACTTCGGTAAGGGCTCTATCATGAAACTCGGCGATGAGCACGTTGAGAACATCGAAGTTATCCCTACAGGCAGTATCGCTCTCGACAATGCACTGGGCGTAGGCGGTTATCCTAAGGGACGTATCATCGAAATTTACGGTCCGGAATCTTCTGGTAAGACAACATTGGCTATCCATGCCATCGCAGAGGCTCAGAAGGCTGGCGGTATAGCTGCTTTCATTGATGCAGAGCACGCTTTCGACCGTTTCTATGCGGCTAAATTGGGCGTTGATGTTGATAACTTGTGGATTTCACAACCAGATAATGGTGAGCAGGCATTGCAGATTGCAGACCAGCTGATCAGTTCTGCTGCTGTAGACATCGTAGTTGTTGACTCTGTTGCCGCCTTGACTCCTAAGAAGGAAATCGAAGGCGATATGGGTGACAATGTGGTAGGTCTTCAGGCTCGATTGATGAGTCAGGCTCTCCGCAAGCTCACTTCTACCATCAGCAAGACCAACACTACCTGCATCTTCATCAACCAGTTGCGCGAGAAGATTGGTGTTATGTTCGGTAACCCAGAGACAACCACCGGTGGTAATGCTCTGAAGTTCTATGCATCAGTGCGCTTGGATATCCGCAAGGCAACAGCCATCAAGGACGGCGATGAGGTAGTAGGTAATCTGGTTCGCGTGAAGGTTGTGAAGAACAAGGTGGCTCCTCCTTTCCGCAAGGCAGAGTTCGACATCATGTTTGGCGAAGGCATCAGCCGTGCCGGCGAGGTATTCGGTCTGGCTGTAGCCAACGATATCATCGAAAAGAGCGGCAGCTGGTATAGCTATGGCGGTTCTAAACTCGGACAGGGTGCCGATGCCTGCAAGGCATTGCTCAAGGATAACCCTGAACTTCTCGATGAACTGGAAGCTAAGGTTCGCGAAGCACTTGCTGCTAAGGAACAGAAATAAAGCCAGATAAGGTTTCACACCTTATTATATATAGGAGCTTTATCTGAAAAGAAAGATTTCTCAATCATATTACAGGAATCAAGATAGGGAGAATGCGACATTTTATCGCCTCCCATATCCTGATTCCTTTTATTTTGTCAGCATTATCTGACACCTTGTCAGCCACTTTAAATTTTACAATCCCTTGGCACATGCTTTGTTATGACGGAAAGCGTGAACGCTGAATAGAGAGGTTCCCGACAGATGCATATCTTCGGCAGACTTCCAATAGCCAGCAAGTTCATGAGATAAATAACATATTAATAACGATAAAAATAAAAAAAGATATAATTATGGGAAAAGTAATTGGAATTGACTTGGGTACCACAAACAGTTGTGTTGCCGTTTTCGAAGGTAGCGAACCAGTTGTAATCGCTAACAGTGAAGGTAAGCGTACTACTCCATCAGTAGTAGGTTTCGTTAAGGATGGTGACCGCAAGGTAGGTGATCCTGCTAAGCGTCAGGCCATCACAAACCCTAAGAACACAGTATATTCTATCAAGCGTTTCATGGGTGAGACATACGCTCAGAGCCAGAAAGAGGCTGAGGCAATGCCTTACACAGTAGTAAACGAGGGTGGTTATCCACGTGTTGAAATCGAGGGTCGCAAGTATACTCCACAGGAGATTTCTGCAATGGTTCTCCAGAAGATGAAGAAGACTGCAGAGGATTATCTCGGACAGGAGGTTACAGATGCTGTCATCACAGTTCCTGCTTACTTCTCTGACTCACAGCGTCAGGCTACTAAGGAGGCTGGTCAGATTGCAGGTTTGAACGTTCAGCGTATCGTAAATGAGCCTACAGCCGCAGCTTTGGCTTACGGTGTTGACAAGGCTAACAAGGATATGAAGATTGCCGTATTCGACTTGGGTGGTGGTACATTCGATATCTCTATCCTGGAGTTCGGTGGTGGCGTATTCGAGGTACTTTCTACCAATGGTGATACTCACCTGGGTGGTGATGACTTCGACCAGGTAATCATCAACTGGTTGGCTGATGGCTTCAAGGCTGAAGAAGGCGTAGATCTCCGCAAGGACCCTATGGCTATGCAGCGTTTGAAGGAGGCAGCTGAGAAGGCTAAGATTGAGTTGTCAAGCTCTACATCTACCGAAATCAACTTGCCATACATCACAGCCGTTGATGGTATGCCAAAGCACTTGGTTAAGACTTTGACCCGTGCACAGTTCGAGCAGTTGGCTCACAACCTGATTCAGGCTTGCTTGGTACCTTGCCAGAATGCCGTTCGTGACGCTAAGCTCTCTACATCAGATATCGACGAGGTTATCCTGGTTGGTGGTTCAAGCCGTATCCCAGCCGTTCAGACACTCGTTAAGAACTACTTCGGCAAGGAGCCTTCTAAGGGTGTTAACCCAGATGAGGTTGTTGCAGTAGGTGCAGCTATCCAGGGTGCCATCCTGAACAAGGAAGAGGGTGTTGGTGACATCGTATTGCTCGACGTTACTCCATTGACTCTCGGTATCGAGACTATGGGTGGTGTGATGACTAAGCTCATCGATGCCAATACAACTATCCCTTGCAAGAAGAGCGAGGTATTCTCTACAGCAGCTGATAACCAGACAGAGGTTACCATCCACGTATTGCAGGGTGAGCGTCCAATGGCAGCTCAGAACAAGAGTATCGGTCAGTTCAACCTGACAGGTATCGCTCCAGCTCGCCGTGGTGTTCCTCAGATTGAGGTTACCTTCGATATCGATGCCAACGGTATCTTGAACGTATCAGCCAAGGATAAGGCTACCGGTAAGGAGCAGAGCATCCGCATCGAGGCTTCATCTGGCTTGAGCGAGGACGAGATCAACCGCATGAAGGCTGAGGCAGAGCAGAACGCTGCTGCTGATAAGGCTGAGCGCGAGAAGATTGACAAGATGAACCAGGCTGACAGCATGATCTTCACCACCGAGAACTTCCTGAAGGATAACGGTGATAAGATTCCTGCAGACAAGAAGCCAGGTATCGAGCAGGCATTGCAGCAGTTGAAGGATGCTCACAAGGCTGGTGATGCTGCAGCTATCGATTCAGCTATCAACAACTTGAACACCGTCATGCAGGCTGCTTCTCAGCAGATGTATCAGGGCGGCCAGCAGGCAGGTCCTCAGGGGGCTCAGGGCGGTCAGCAGGCACAGGGCGGCAATGACGGCGCTCAGGATGTACAAGACGCTGACTTCGAGGAGGTTAAGTAACACAGACTAATATTATAATAAAGGCGTACAATGCTCAGAAATGAGTTTTGTACGCCTTTTTTGTTTCATTATGATTTTTTATATCCCAATAGTTTGCTAATTCGCTGAAAATTATGTATATTTGCAAATTAAGGGAGAAAGAACATCGCCCGAAAGAGATAGACAGTTTAGGATAAATATAAAAGAAAGGAGAACGAGATATGACAAAGAAGAGACCACAGGTAGCGCTGGTTTATGATTTCGACGGCACACTGTCGCCGGGCAATATGCAGGAGTTTGGATTCATACAGGCTACAGGCAAGACAAAAGACGAGTTCTGGGAGAAAAACAGAAAGTTTGCAGAGGGTAAGGATGCCAACGGCATTTTGACCTATATGTATCTGATGCTCGACGAAGCCAAGAAGAACAATATCTCGCTCACCCGGGAATCTTTTCAGAAATTCGGCAAGGATGTAGAACTGTTCCTATAATTGAAAGTGCATATAAAAAGTGTTTGAGAGAAGAATGAGGAAAGTTTACTGGTTATCAGTTACTTTCCTCATTTTGGTTAAAAGTGGCGAGGACAGACGAAGACGGGAATACGACAAGATGAGACAGAGGAACGTTACCTATCCGTAACCTATACCCCAAATGGGGAATGTTGAGGTTCGGAAGAATGAGGAAGGTTACGAATTGAATTTGAACGCTCTGATTTATAGTGAGTTACTGATGAGTAACGTAAGATTTTTGGTTACGAACCAAATTTGCCGTGTTCTGCCGTGAAATGCGTAGCAAGAAAAGACTCTTCATGTATTAATTTTGAACGCAAAAAAGAATGACGTTATGAAGAGTACATTTTCAATTATCTTCTACCTCAAAAGACAGGTAGTAAAGAAAGATGGTACTGTTCCAGTTATGGGACGTATCACAGTGGACGGAACACAGGCGCAGTTCAGTTGCAAGACAACTGCCAATCCAGATTTGTGGGACACCAAGGGCGGACGCATGATAGGTAAGAGTATGCAGGCTTTGGAGGTGAACCGCAAATTGGACAAGATGCGTGTGAGTATCAGCAAGCATTATCAGGAGATTATGGACAGGGACAACTTCGTCACTGCCGACAAGGTGAAGAACGCCTTTCTTGGCTTGGAGTATCGTTGCCATACACTGATGAAAGTCTATTCTCAAAGCCGTGATGAAATGGAAAAGCAATATAAGGCTGGCACGAAATCTTTGAGTACATACACGAAGTATAGAATCGGGTGTGCCTATGTGGGCGAGTTCTTGCAGACGCATTACCATGTGAAGGATATTGCTCTGAAAGAGTTATCGCTGCCTTTTATCACAGACTACGAGACTTTTCTCAGAACCGACAAGCACTTGAAGATAAACTCTGCGATGGTGTTTGTCCGCAATCTCCGTGCAATGGTATTCCGTGCCATAGATAATGAATGGCTCGTAAAAGACCCATTCAGACGATATGAGTACAAGGAAGAAGAGACCACAAGAGAGTTTCTGAGCAAAGAAGAGATTCGCATGCTCATGGAAATACCAATCACCCGAAAGAAGATGAGCATGGTACGTGATTTGTTTCTGTTCTGTTGTTTCACTGGTCTCGCCTTCATTGATCTGTACAACTTGAAGGAAGAGAACATCAAGGAATTTTTCGATGAAGGTGAATGGATCGTTATCCATCGACAGAAGACAGGAACGGAAGCCAACATCAAGTTGCTTGATTATCCCAAGCAGATTATGGAAAAATACCGTGGATTGTGTGAAGACGGCAGGGTGTTTCCAGTACCCAACTACCAAAGTTGTATGGATTCGCTCAAAAGACTGGGCAAGAAATGCGGCATCACCAAGCCGCTGTCCTGGCACATGAGCCGTCATTCGTTCGCAACCTCGGTTTGCCTCTCCAACGGAGTCCCAATAGAAACTGTGAGTTCAATGCTTGGTCACAAGAACATAAAGACAACCCAGGTGTATGCCAAGATTACCAAGGAAAAATTGAGCAAAGACGTGGAAAAGTTGTCTCAGCAAATAAATAATATTGAGGAATTCACGTTTGGAAATGTTTGCAACGATAATACTAACACTATAAATGGCAGAGTATGAAACGACAAGTGATAACAATACAAGAAGATATGGTAATCTACGCCCCACATCATGGTGAGGTGTGGATGACAGTTTGGGAGATTGCCGAACTGTTGAATGTAACAGGGACAGCAGTGAAGAATACCATCAAGCGCATTTGGAAACAAAGTGTGCTGAAAGATTTCCAGCATTCTCAATACATCAAACTTGAAAATGGATATTCTGCGCATGTCTATGATATGGAAGTGATTATCGCCATAGCACTTCAAATGGATACATACCAAGCCTTGTTGTTCAGACAATGGTTTATCAGTAAGGTTGTGAACCGCAAGGATTGCCAAGCAGAGCAAGTAAAACACGAGTATCCGATGATTATTGTGATGAACGGAACGACACCAAAAGGTGCAAGTTAGAATTTCTCATCTTTTAATAAGATTCCTACACCTTTATAATATAATAGCGTACAGGGGGAACGATTTTTGTCGTTGTACCCTGTACGCTATTTTTGTTTCGCTATTATGAAGCAGTACCCTCCCCTTGTGAAACAGTGCCGTCGATTATCGGCTTGCGGTAATTACCAGTGAGAAGTGCTTGTATCTTGGATTCCGGATAGAGGGTTTTGCCACATAATATAATGTAGGGCAAGATGCCTTGTTTGCGATATTCCTGCAAGGTGCGGCGACTAAGCTTCAGGAACTCGGAGAGTTCCTTGTCGGTGAGGTATCGCTCCCCGTCCAAAGGTGGGCTGTAGGACTCGATGAATGAGGATAGCCAGTTGTTGGCTTTCTTCAAGGATTGCATGGCGGTGTCTATCGACTTGCTCTCATGCGTAAGAAGTTGGTTCATGTTCATTGTTTACAATTTGGATTAAGTGGTGAATATAAAATGTGTTGGCTCGCCCAGGGTGAAGCTTTCAGCTTTGCCTTGGGCGAGTTTGGTTTTATGCTATACCGATTTGATTCTGGCGATAAGCGGAACGATGGCTTTGACCTCTTCAGGGCAGTAATAGAATTGGCGACCTATCTGGGTATGACCCAAGAAACGGCGGTCACGAAGTTTTTGTAAGGTGCGCTGGCTGATGCGAAGTTGCTGGCAGACCTCATGACCTGTAAGCCATTTGTTCAGACGCTTGCCGTTAGCCTTATGCTTCAGCAACTCCACTTTCTTTACCAAGGCATCGTATCTTGCCATCATCAAGTCGAATGCCTTCTTTTCCATTGTTACTACTTCCATATTCTCTGTTTTATTGGTTCAACAAATTCGGATGCAAAGTTAATGTGTGTATGTAGAAAAACAATGAAAATGAATAACTGTGGCAGTGCTTTTCTGGGGTTTGCCGACCGCTTGGCAAGAAAAATCAAGAAAATTATACGTGGGTCATTAATGAGTTGTTAAACGGGTATTTCGCAAATGCTTAATTTTGCCGCCGAGAAATAAAAACAACGAATTATATAACATTTCAAACGGAATTAGAATGGAAGTAATAACAATGGAAAGTGCAGCCTTCAAAAAGCTGACAGAACAGTTGACAGAAATAGTCCAGTACGTGCGATTGGCAAAAATGGCATTTCAAGAGAACTTGACGGGCAAGGGATTGAAGCCGATGTTGACCAATGACGATGCAGCTAAGATGCTTGGTGTGAGCAAGCGCACCTTGCAGCGAATGCGCTCAGAGAACCGCATTGATTTTATTAAAATTGGCAATCAATGCCGATACCAAGTTGAAGCCATTGAAAGAATGGTTGAGGAACGAACAATAACAAAGGAAACATGAGCATGGAAGATGGAACATTGAGAAAACTGGAGTTATATCTCCATGACCTACACAAAAAGATAGACGGCATCTACGACATGCTGATGTTGAGACACGAACGAGAGACGGAGCAAAAAGGAAGTTCTGCCATCAATGAAAAATTGCTTGACAACCAAGATCTCTGCCTCTTATTTCAAATATCCCCTCGTTCCCTTCAACGCTATCGCAGTCTGGGAGTGCTTCCCTACAAGCGTTTGGGGCAGAAAACCTACTACACGGAAGAGGATGTGATGCAGTTTGTAGAGAATAATGTCAAAGAATTCAAGAAAGAGAATGTGGAGCATTACTTGACTCGCATTCATCAGAAATTCAAATAACAACAGTATTCACCATTAAAAATTTACAATTATGGTACAAAAGAAAAAGAGTGATGAACAGGACGTGCTGGTAGTCCGTGACGAGAAGACGGGCGAGATCAGCGTCGTCGCCGGACTCAGCAGAGACGGCACACCGAAGCGAGCACCCGCCAAGTCGGAGAACACGCCCGACTTCCTGCGTTTTGACCGCAATAGTGACCTGATGGACAGTTTCTTTAGAAACTTCTTCCGCCAGTGCAAGGAGCCAAGCCGATTCGGATTCTACCGCATAGCGGCAGACCAGGTGGAAAACCTGCTTGGCGTGATGAAGGAGTTGCTGAAAGATCCGGAGGCTAACAAGGAGATTCTTTCCGCCCACAAGGTTGACACCTCCAATTATGAGAAAGAGGCAAAGCAATCGGAAGGTCAGGCGAAAGAAACCGCATCATCGGACGATGCGTCCAAGACGCAAGCTAACACAGAAAAAGAGAATGTATCATCTGAACAAACCAACGAAAAAGAGAACGACATGGAACAGAAACCAGAACAGACCGCAACCGGGCAGAAGTCGCAGACCGCCTCGGATGTAAAGCAGAACCTCATTAGTGGTAACGATGTGAACCTGCAGGAACTTGGTGCCAAATATGGCATAGACTTCAACAGTATGAATGAGAAGGATATGAAAGCCCTGCTCAACTACGGCAAGACGGGGCTTGTGATTGTGAAGCCGACCTTCGGTGGTGAACAGATAGAGATACAGGCCCGTCTGTCATTCCGCAAGGACGATAACGACCAGTTGCAACTCGTGCCGCATTTCGTGCGCAACGAGCCTAAACTCGATGTCGCTTACAAAGGCTATACCTTCACTCCAGAGGACAAGAAGAACCTGTTGCAGAACGGTAACCTCGGAAAGGTTGTGGATTTCCCCGACAAGAATACAGGTGAGCTGCGTCCTCATTTCATCAGTATCGACCGTCTCACCAATGAGATTGTTGACATCCCTACCAACAAGGTGCGCATACCCGATACCATCGGCAAGACACCTATTACCAAGGACGACAAGAGAGTGCTCTACTCAGGTATTCCGCTTCGCAAGGAGATTGAGCTTGCCAACGGGCGCAAGTTTACACCGCTGTTGCAGGTGAATGTGGAACAGCGTGGCGTGGAGTTCGTGCCTGGCAGCACAAGACAGGCGCAAGGTCAGAAACAAAATGGAGACAAGAAGCAGACCGCTGACAAGCAGGAGCAGAAGGCAGAAGGTGATGCGGGCGGTCAGAAGAAGCAGCAAGATCCCAACCACTGGCTCAATGAGGACGGAACCATCCGCCGACTCAACACCTATTTCAAGAAGGAACTGACCGAGCAGCAGAAGGACGACTATGTGGCAGGCAAGACCATCGAGATCAAGGAAGTGCCCAACAAGAACGGCAGCGGTACCTATACCGCCTACGTAAAGTTCGATTTCGACAAGATGCAGCCTCGTTCCTACCGCAACAATCCAGACCTCAAACAGGCAAAGGAACAGATTCCGACCAACGAGAACAAGGTACAAGTCGCCGTCAACGAGCAGGGCAAGACCCATGAGGCGACCAAGCACACCAAGGATCCGCTGAGTCCGGGACAGTCTGCGCCAAAGAACGAAAAGCAGCAGAAGGAACAGAACGCCGAGGAACAGAAGCCAAAGAGAAAGGCAAGAAGCGTGAAGATGTAGTTGCCGCCACTTGATCCACAGAGTTAATCATCCATCATAACAACCGACATCTGCGACCGTCTATCCCACGGTTGCGGATGTCACAAAAACAACAGACAATGAAGACAATCATCGCAGAGAAACCAAGCGTAGCCAAGGAAATCGCCCACATTGTAGGAGCTGACAAGCGTGAGGAAGGCTATATGCAGGGCAATGGCTATTATGTGACATGGGCATTCGGACATTTAGTGCAGCCAGCCATGCCGGAAACCTACGGCATGAAGGGATTCCATGCGGAGAATCTGCCTGTGATTCCCGACCCGTTCGTTCTTGTTCCCCGACAAGTCAAGACTGAGAACGGCTACAAACCAGATGCAGGTGTGCTTGCCCAGATCAAGATAATCGGCAAGCTGTTTGACAGCAGTGAGCGCATCATCGTAGCAACCGATGCAGGACGTGAGGGAGAATTGATTTTCCGATACCTCTATGTGTATCTCGGTTGCCAGAAACCTTTCGACCGTCTCTGGATAAGTTCGCTTACGGACACCGCCATCCGTGAGGGACTTCTGAACCTCAGGGACGGCAAGGAGTATGACAATCTCTATCATGCAGCCAAGGCACGAAGTGAGGCAGACTGGCTCGTCGGCATCAACGGCACACAAGCCCTTACTATAGCCGCAGGACGTGGCACCTATTCCGTAGGTCGTGTGCAGACTCCGACCCTTGGCATGGTGTGCGAACGCTATTGGGAGAACAAGCGTTTCGAGTCGAAACCGTTCTGGCAGGTACACTTCGGTGTGGTTGATGCAGACAGTGGCAATATACTGAAGTTCACATCTGCCAACCGATGGACAGACAAAGCCACCGCAACCGACATATATAATAAGGTGAAAGATACCGGTTCTGCCATCATCACAAAGGTCGCAACCAAGCGAAAGGTGGAGAAGGCACCGCTCCTTTACGACCTCACCACCTTGCAGAAAGAAGCCAACTCCCAGCATGGCTTCACGGCAGAGCATACCCTCTCCATCGCCCAGAAGCTCTACGAGGCAAAGTTCATCACCTATCCAAGAACATCAAGCCGCTATATCTCGGATGATGTATTTGCCACCCTTCCCAAACTTTTCAAAAATCTGGAGAATCATTCGGAATATGGAGAAAAAGTGAAACTCTTGCCTGGCAGTGAGGACTACTGCAAGAACAGCGTGAATGCAGCCAAAGTGACCGACCACCATGCCCTGCTCATCACAGAAAATGCAGCCATTGGTCTTTTCAAGGACGAGAAAACCGTTTATGACATGATATTGTGCCGGATGATTGAAGCGTTCTCGGCAGACTGCATCAAGGACATCACATCAGTATCGGCGCAAGTGGATCATGAAGTTGAGTTTGGCATCAGTGGCTCCATCATCCGACAGACTGGCTGGCGAGCGTTGTCGCTCAAGGAAAAGAACAACAGGCTGGACAAGGATGCAGACGCAACAGACAATGAGGTCAAGGAGCAAGTCATTCCCAACTGGCAAGAAGGACAGCATATCACTCTTTCTGGCTGCACCATCACGGAGGGCAAGACCAAACCAAAGCCATTGCATACGGAATCCACATTGCTTGCAGCAATGGAGACCGCAGGCAAAGAGATAGAAGATGATACGATGCGCCAGGCAATGAAGGACAGCGGTATAGGTACACCAGCTACACGTGCCGCCATCATCGAGACCCTGCTCAAACGAGAGTATATGGTGCGCCAGCAGAAGAAACTTGTGCCGACGGAAAAAGGACTCGCCCTGCATTCCGTGGTGAAGAACATGGCGATTGCCAATGTGGAGATGACGGGCAAATGGGAGGCGGAACTTGCCAAGATTGAACGAGGTGAAGCAAGTGCAGACGGGTTCACCCATAGTATCGAAGGTTATACCCGTGAAATCACTGCGGAGCTGTTGGGTTGCGACAGACTTTTCAGCCACAAGGATTCCGGCTGCCAGTGTCCTAAATGCAAGCAAGGTACCATGCAGTTCTTCGGAAAGGTAGTAAGATGCAGCAACAAGGAGTGCGGTATGCCAGTGTTCAAGCAGGTAGCAGGAAAGTTGCTCACTGATGCCGACATCACCGACTTGCTCACCAAGGGCAAGACCAGAACGCTCAATGGTTTCACCAGCAAGCAAGGCAAATCGTTCTCCGCAGCCATTGCCTTTGACGAGGATTTCAACACGAAATTCGTCTTTGCAGAGCGCAAAACTGCAGAAAAGCGAGGAAATGTGAAGAGATACAAGAAATAGTTTGTACCTTTGCCACCGAAACATGGTTCATAAATGGTGTCTTTATTTAGGATGCTTTTATTTACTGTGGATTAAGTGGCGGCACTCGGAGGGATACCGAGTGCCTTTTTCTTGCTTTCAACTAACATCAACCGCCATCCACGGTTTATTATTCACCACTTAATCCATTCAACTGACAAATGAGCAGAAAGAAACAGACACAGACAGAGCTGTCCTATTACGGACTGTACCTCTTGAACCACCTCAGGGAGAACCGTTTTCCACAAGCCTGCGATGCGGACTTTATCCGCGAACGTGCAGACCATGCCGCAGAAGTATATGAGCAGGCACGGCGTGATGCCCTCTTTGCCGATGCGGCACAAGAGCTTGCCATGGCAGCATTGCTGAAAGGTCTCCGCTTTTCCAAGTACAGCATCCTGTATGATGTTGTTGACAGTGAGTTTCCCCTGGAGGTAGCAGTAGAAGACCAGGAAGCGTTTGTCAAGAACCTCCTGCCTTTGGTTGACAACGTGTATTCCATTTACGACCTCACCGATGATGATTTTGCCCAGTCACCGGACTACGAGCAGCTCTACACAGAGCTGACGGGAGCCGTAGCCCTTTTCATAGAGTCAAATGGCGTACAATAGAAAACAACGGCTGAACGACAACATCAAGGCGATAGAGACAGCATTCATCCTTGACAGGGAACAGCGCACGCCGACCGCCCGTGAGCGTCTCCTTCTGGAGCGTTACTGCGGATTCGGTGGATTGAAGTGCATCCTAAACCCTGCCAGGGAACTGGCGGATGCCGTCCATTGGGCAAAGTCAGACCTTGAATTGTTTGCTCCAACAGTGGAGCTGCATAGACTTATCCGTGAAAACAGCAAGAATGAAAGCGAGTACAAACAGTTGATGGACAGTCTGAAACAGTCCGTCCTTACGGCATTCTACACGCCGTCAGCCGTTACAGAGGCTCTGACGGATGTGTTGAAAGAGCATCAGATTATCCCCGAAAAGGTACTTGAACCCTCGGCAGGCATTGGTGCCTTTGTCGATTCCGTCTTGGATAACAATCCCAAGGCAGACATTATGGCGTTTGAAAAAGACCTGCTTACAGGAAAGATACTCCACCATCTGCACCCGGAGCAGAAAGTGCGCATAGAGGGATTCGAGAAGATAGAAAAGCCTTTCAATGACTACTTCGACCTCGCCATCTCAAATATTCCCTTTGGCGATGTTGCCGTATTTGATCCGTCCTATACAGCCATGAAAGGCATGAGGGCACTTGTTACCAGACGCATACACAACTACTTCTTTGTCAAGGCTCTTGATACGGTAAGGGACGGCGGGTTGGTTGCCTTCATCACCTCACAAGGCGTATTGAATGCCAAAAACAACAGTGCCGCGCGTTTTATGATGCTCTATCATGCAGATCTCGTGTCAGCGATTCGTCTTCCCAACAACCTGTTCACGGAAAATGCCAATACGGAAGTGGGCAGTGACCTCATTATTCTGCAGAAAAATACCCAAAAGGAGTCGCTGCGAGGAGACGACAACCTGCTTGATACCGTCTATAATGACGAGAACCGCATTCCGACAAACAACTACTTTCTGGAGCATCCGGAACGCATTATCCATTCAACAGCAAAGTTGGATACTGACCCGTTCGGCAAACCTGCAATGATATACACGCATGAGGATGGTGTGGAAGGCATTGCAGAGGATTTGCGAAAGATGCTCCATGAAGACTTTAAGAAGAACCTCAATTTGAACCGATACTTGGGGATAGAGGAGCAGCAAGAAGAAACTAAGGTCGCCCAACAGGCAGAAGTTGAGGTAAAACAAGAAAACGGAAAGGAAACATTGGACATAGGGCAAACAGAGCAACCACACTTATATAATAATGTGGAAAGCAACAATGCCGATGAACCAAGTTCGCATCATGAACGGACTGTTCATCAGCAGCCACCTGTCCAAATGACCTTGTTCGACCTTTGGGGCATGGAAGAGGAAGACCGCTTGACAATAAAGGAAACAAAGAAACAGGTAAGCAAGCAGACTGGCAAGGCTACGACAACCACAAAACCATCAGCCAAAAAAACAGCAAAGAAGAAAGCAAGTCCGCTAGTGAAGGCTGTCAATCCTACGGCAAAGTTTGAGACAAAGCCTTTGGAAAATAAGGAAAAGTCCTTTGATGAAGCAAATGTCAATGCCAACATTCCAGATGTGGAGGCAAAGAAGATTCTTCCTGGTGATGAGCCATACGCAAGCATCTCTTGGGAAGAGAATCCGCCAATCAACGGCTTTTACGAGATGATGATGACCATGGCTCCCGAAGACAGGGTGCTGCTGCGCCAAAAGGCGGAACTGCACCGTCAGGAACAACTCAAGGCTCTGGGCGTTGAAGATACGCTTGATCCGAAGTTCAAGCCGCCGATGGAACCGATAGAAGTTCTCAAAGTTCAAATCGGGCATGGACAGTCGAAAGGGAATGAGGCAAAAGAAGATTCCAAGACTCAGAACACATTGAAAGAAACAAATCATGAGCGGGAACAACAAAAAGAGCAAGAAAGAAAGCGGGAAGAGCTGGCAAAGAAGAAAGAGGATGCCATGAAGCCCCGTCCGTTTGATGAGAAACTGGAAAGTTTTCATCGTGAGGGTTCTATGGTGCTCGACTCTGCCAGAAACATCGGTGTATTGAAAGACCTTACCAAGTATGGTGCTACCTTCATGCCGTTGGATCTGAATATGGAGCAGAAAGAAAAGGCAGTCTTGTATATCGCCCTCCGTGATGCCTATCAGAAACTTTATACCTATGAAGCGGAAGAACAGACGGAAAACAAGCAGATGCGTGAGAGTCTGAATGTCTATTATGATGCTTTCTTCATCCGCTTCGGCAACCTCAATGCCAAGCAGAACGTGAAGTTCATCCTTATGGATGCCTCAGGGCGCGACATGCTGTCGTTGGAACGGGTGGAAAACGGACAGTTCACAAAGTCAGACATCTTCGACCACCCGGTCTCTTTTTCGCTTGACGAGGTCAGTCATGTCGATTCTCCAGAGGAAGCGCTCACCGCCTCGCTCAACAAGTTCGGCCGTATCGACTTGCCGTATATGACTGAATTATCGGATATGCCGGAACAGGAACTGACGGAAGCGCTTAAAGGGCGCATCTATTACAATCCGCTCATAGACGGCTACGAGATAGCCGACCGCTTCATTGCTGGCAATGTAATAGAGAAAGCGGAGCGTATAGAAGAATGGCTGAAGGAAAATCCAGATCATGCAATCGTGAGGGAGTCGTTGGAAGCCTTGAAGGCAAGCATTCCCGAACCGATAGCCTTTGAGGACCTGGACTTCAACTTTGGTGAGCGTTGGATACCTACAGGTGTGTATTCCGCTTACATGAGCCACCTCTTCAATACACAGGTCAGCATCGTCTATTCCGACAGCATGGACGAATATTCGGCAAAATGCAGTATGAAGACCATGGCCATCACGGATGAGTATATGGTGAAGGGATATTACCGCCACTATGACGGCATGAGTCTTCTGAAACATGCCCTGCACAACACTTGTCCCGACATGATGAAGAGCATCGGTGAGGATGAACACGGCAACGACATCAAGGTGCGTGACAGCGAGGGCATACAGCTTGCCAATGCCAAGATTGACGAAATCCGCAACGGGTTCACTGAATGGCTGGAAGAGCAGTCTGACTCCTTTAAGGAACGCTTGACAACGATGTACAACCGGAAGTTCAACTGCTTCGTGCGTCCGAAGTATGATGGTTCTCACCAGACCTTCCCCGGCTTGGACTTGAAAGCCCTTGGCGGAAAGTATGGTGTCAAGAGTGTGTACCCAAGTCAGAAGGACTGTGTATGGATGCTTTTGCAGAACGGCGGCGGGATATGTGACCATGAGGTGCTGCGCCCATAAGGGCATACTGTAAATGTAGGTTTGGCAACCTACCCAGCAAGGGTTTTCTACGCTGGTCATCAGCCAACTTATCCACTTAGCTGAAAAGCGGTGGGGAGTGTAGCATGTTGGAAACGGCATAAGTCGGCTAACTATCATGCCGCTACTGAATGTCAAGATGAAACGATGAATACGAGGATGAAGACTATACTGTTTGAACGACAGTCCAAGACGTTAGTTGGTAAACACAGACCTAAGATAGTTATAAAGGTCTGTCTGCAATACTTCCACTTTCCTACTTCGAGTGCGAGAGCAGAAAACCGATTGCAGGTCAGCCGCAATAAGCGGAAAAGGACGAAAATCGCATCCGACAATTCATCAAGCCAATAGTTACAGTATTGCTTAAATGGGGATTACCTAAACCGAAGTGCCAACAAATGGCTATAGGAAGTGGGTTCTTTGAAAATTCGGCAAGGTAACAGAGTCTCCGTAGTAGTCCGAGCAAGGGAAAGCCTTGTACATGGCGAAGGGAGACAGTGTGTTATTTTTAATATGTTAAATGAATGATGTGTGAGACATTATGAGAAATTCAGAAAATGTATTAAACAGTCTGGCTGGGCATAGCCAAGACCTAAGCTACAAGTTTGAAAGACTTTACAGACTGTTGTTCAATGAGAATCTGTTTGCAGAAGCCTATCAACGGTTGTCCCGAAATCCAGGCAACTGCACAAAAGGAACTGACGGACAGACAATAGACGGAACAAGCATAAAGCGCATCCGTGACCTCATAGAACAACTAAAGGATGAAAGCTATCGTCCTTGTCCTGCAAGAAGAATATACATACCCAAAAAGAATGGAAAACTTCGTCCGTTGGGTATCCCTTCTTTCAAGGACAAGCTCGTTCAAGAAGTAGTAAGAATGATACTCGAAGCAATTTACGAGGGACACTTTGAGGATTGCTCGCATGGTTTTAGACCACACAGAGGGTGTCATACTGCTATGGCTTCCTTGCAAAAGGGAGGTTCGGGAACAAGATGGTTCATAGAGGGTGACATCAAGGGATTCTTTGACAACATCAACCATGATGTTCTCATAAGCATTCTTAGTGAACGCATCCACGATGAGAGGTTTTTGCGACTGATACGAAAATTCTTGCAAGCGGGTTACTTGGAACAGTGGGAATACAAAAACTCCTATATCGGCACTCCACAAGGCGGTATCATCAGTCCTATCTTGGCGAATGTCTATTTGGACAAGCTCGACAAATTCATGTTGAGATATATCGAGACATTTAACAAGGGTAAAGCACGGCAACGCAACCCTGAATACAAGAGGGTTGCCAATCGTAAAGACAAACGAGTAAAGAAACTGAAGAATGAACAGGACGAGCAGAAGAAAGGTGTTTTACGTTCAGAGATAGCATCCCTGCATCGTGAAATGCAACGACTTCCTGCAACTCTTGACATGGATGAAAACTTCAAGAGGATGAAATACGTACGGTATGCAGATGATTTTCTGATTTGTGTTATTGGAAGCAAGGCTGACTGCCAAAATGCAAAAGAAGATATTAAAAACTTCTTGCAGGAACAGCTGAAACTTCAACTTTCAGACGAGAAGACACTTATCACAAATGCTCATGATACAGCAAAATTTCTTGGATTTGAAGTCACTGTCCGCAGTACAAACAAAACGAAAAAGGATTACAGAGGGATTCCGATTCGCTCCCTTGACCATAAGGTTGTCTTATTGTTGCCATTTGAGGCAATGAGAAAGAAACTGCTGGACTACGATGCCATGCGCATTGTAATCAAAAATGGCAAGGAAGTATGGGAGTCAACTTCTCGTCCCTATCTTCGTAGTAATGACGACCTTGAAATTCTGAACCGTTACAATTCAGAAATCAGAGGTATCTACAACTACTATTGTATTGCTAACAATGTCAACATTCTCAACAGTTTCTATGGAATCATGAAAGAGAGTATGTACAAGACATTCTCGTCAAAGTACGAATCTACCGTAAGAAAGATTGCCAACAAGTATTGTAAGGACAAGATTTTCACGGTAAGATACCAAAACAAAAAAGGTGAATGGTTAGAACGTACCTTATATCATGGTGGATTTAGGTTGAACAAGGAAGCGCGCATTGACAATGCACACATTATGCCCAATTACTATGGAATGGAGAGTACAAGCCTTATGGCTCGCTTGAAAGCCCATAAATGTGAATATTGTGGAGCTGAGGACAATCTGAAAATGATACACGTCCGCAAGCTCAAAGATTTGAAAGGCAAAGAAGCATGGGAGAAACTCATGATTGCCCGACAAAGAAAAACAATCGCAGTTTGCGAGAAATGTTATAACAAAATTCATGGAAATAAATAGACTGACAATAACCACGGAGAGCCGTATACTTGGAGACGAGTACGTACGGTTCGGCGGCGAGTACATTGAAACCTGCTTCCATAAAGGGAAGAAAGGCGCATTGTGCTTAGCCATTGGAACTGGCAAAACCCTCATCATGTGCATGGCTGCGCATGAGATGAAACGTCTCGGTATGGCTCACAAGCCGATGATTATCGGGCTGAAAGCCAATGTCGCGGAGATAGCTGCCACCTATCAGACGGCTTATCCCAATGCGAGGATACTCTATGCCTCGGAGAAGGATTTTTCCACCAAGAACCGTGTCAGTTTCTTCAACAACATCAAGAACAACGACTATGACTGTGTAATCATGTCGCATGACCAGTTCGGGAAGATACCGCAATCGCCAGAACTCCAGCGGCAGATATTGCAGGCAGAGCTTGATACCGTGGAGGAAAATTTGGAAGTGATACGCACGCAAGGCAAAGACGTGTCGAGGGGAATGCTCAAAGGATTGGAAAAGCGAAAGTTCAACTTGGAGGCAAAGTTGCAGAAGATAGCCTATAACATCGAACAGCGCACCGATGATGTGGTGGACTTCCGCATGATGGGCATCGACCACTTGTTTGTGGACGAGAGCCACCAGTTCAAGAACCTCATGTTCAATACCCGTCACGACCGTGTGGCAGGACTCGGCAACAGCGAGGGGAGCCAGAAGGCACTCAATATGCTCTTTGCCATCCGAACCATACAGGAGCGGACAGGCAGAGACTTGGGAGCGACATTCCTGTCGGGAACAACTATCAGTAACTCACTGACTGAGTTGTATCTGCTTTTCAAGTACCTGCGCCCCAAGGAACTGGAGCGTCAGGACATCCGCTGCTTCGATGCGTGGGCGGCAATCTTCGCCAAGAAGACTACCGACTTCGAGTTTAACGTCACCAACAACATCGTGCAGAAGGAGCGTTTCCGATACTTTATCAAAGTGCCGGAGCTTGCTGCCTTCTACAACGAGATAACCGACTATCGCACGGCGGAGGCGGTTGGTGTGGACAGACCACAGAAGAACGAGATTCTTCATAACATACCACCGACACCCGAGCAGGAGGACTTCATCCAAAAGCTGATGGAGTTTGCCAAGACGGGTGATGCCACCATCCTCGGCAGACTGCCTCTGTCGGAAACGGAAGAGAAGGCAAAGATGCTCATTGCCACGGACTATGCCCGAAAGATGGCTCTCGACATGCGCATGATAGACCCGACTTGTGAGGACCATCCCGACAACAAGGCGAGTCATTGTGCCAAGATGATAGCCGACTACTATCACCGTTACGACGGTCATAAGGGCACGCAGTTCGTGTTCTCCGACTTGGGAACATATCGACCGGGCGAATGGAACGTGTATTCAGAAATCAAGCGTAAGCTGATAGAGGATTATGGAATACCCTCGTCAGAGATTCGCTTCATTCAGGAGTGCAAGAACGAGAGGGCAAGAAAGGCGGTGATAGCAGCCATGAACGAGGGTTCGGTACGAGTATTGTTCGGCTCCACATCCATGTTGGGTACAGGTGTAAACGCACAAAAACGGTGTGTGGCTATCCATCATTTGGATACACCGTGGCGGCCGTCAGACTTGGCACAGCGTGACGGTCGTGGAGTTCGCGCTGGCAACGAGATAGCTAAGTTATACGCTGACAATAAGGTGGACATTATCATCTATGCGGTGGAAAAGTCGCTTGACTCGTACAAGTTTAACCTCCTGCACTGCAAGCAGACTTTTATCTCGCAGTTGAAAAGCGGAGCCTTGGGGGCGAGAACCATTGACGAGGGAGCGATGGACGAGAAATCGGGCATGAATTTTTCAGAGTATATGGCTATACTCTCCGGAAATACCGACTTGCTTGACAAGGCGAAGCTGGAGAAGAAGATTGCTTCTCTGGAGGGTGAGCGCAAATCGTTTAACAAGGGCAAGCGTGACTCAGAAACAAAATTGCAGTCAAAGACGGCAGAGCTGGGCAACAACAAAGCCTCTCTCAAGGGAATGACCGAGGACTACGGCAAGTTTATGGGCAAAGCCAAGAAAGACAAGGACGGCAACATCCTCAACCTCATCACTCTTGATGGTGTGGAGTCCACGAACTTAGAGGTTATAGGAAAGCATCTGCAAATGTTGGCGGAGAAAGAGACAACTGGCGGACAATACAAGCGGATTGGAGAAATCTACGGATTCCCTGTCAAGATTGTCAGCAAGACAAGTTTCGAGAATGGTCTTCCATTTGTTGACAACCGCTTCCTTGTCGAGGGCAATTACAAGTACCAGTACAACTACGGTCACATTGCCAAGTCGGACCCGATAGCAGCGGCAAACAACTTTCTGAATGCCTTACAGAAGATACCAAGCTACATTGAGCAGTATGATTCAAGATGCAAGGCTTTGGAAAAGGAAATACCGCAACTGGAAGAGATAGCTGGCAAGACATGGAAGAAAGAGGATGAACTGAAAGGTCTGAAAGCGGAACTGGCGGCATTGGATAGAAAAATACAGTTGGAATTGGCACCACCACAGGAGCAAGATACTGCTGAAAAATACGAAACAAAGAATGTAGAAACAGAACAAAGCATAGTTGGAAAACAGGCACGCTCCGTCTGTCGGTTATGACACCTAATTATATATAGGGGTATCTTGATATTTTTATCATAATAAGATACCCCTATTTTTATATAAAAATGGCGAAATCTTCAATATTTACATTCTAACATAAGAAACTGAAGCCGTGACCATTTGTGTATTTTTGCCAAACTAACTCCAGTACATAGCCCTTTGGCACTTTACCTACTTCAAGGTATTGCAAATATCAACCGAAATTCGTACTTTTGCAGTCGTTTTTGAATATTCAAACCAAGAATGAAGGTACGATATGCTTATGTGTCTATGCTTTTGCTCATGTCCTTCTCAACAATAGCAAATGTATGGGCATCGTCTTCCCTTTCTCCTGACGGAAGGGCTTTCTCTTATGCTGTGTCGAGTGATACAGTAAGGGAGAGTCGTGCCTTGTCAGAGGGCGATGGCGACTCTGTGGAAACGCAAAAAGAAGATTCCATCTTTAAGACGCTCAACCTCGGCGAAGTGGTGGTTACTGCTGCCATGAAGGAGGTGGAGATGAAGGGCGATACCACGGTTATCAATGCCAATGCTTTCCAGACTCCCGAAGGAGCATACCTCGAAGAACTCTTGAAGCGAGTGCCTGGATTGGAATACGAAAAGCAGAACAAGACGATGACCTACAACGGTCTTCCCATCCATGAAATCAATGTCAATGGCGAGAGTTTCTTTGGCGGCAACAGCACCCTTGCCCTCGAAAACCTGCCAGCCAAGTTGGTGAGCAAAATCAAGGTGTATGACAAGCGGAGCGAACTGGAGAAAATCACCAAGGTGCGCAAGGGCGGCGAAAACTATGTGCTCGACTTGCAGACCAAGCGAGAGTTCAACGGCACGCTGATTACTTCGGCAGGCATAGGCAGGGGCAACAACGAAAAGAAGGAAGCCGAGTTAATATCCAACCTCTTCCGCCAGACTGGCGATAACATCTCCGTGATAGCACGAAGTGGCAACAAGAACATGACCTCCCGCTACCCCGACAATCGCCAGGACAACGTGGCGATGAACTTTGCCAAGAAGTTCTCCAAGCGATTCACCCTCTATGGCAACATGATGTACAACCATTATGCCAGTGGCAACGAGAGCACCCTATATAGCGAGCAATATCTCACCACAGGCAACCGTTACCAGAACTCGGCATCCACCAGCACCAATCGCAACACGATGGGCAATGGTTCGTTGGGCATGAGATGGAGCTTGGATGACAAGACCTATTTTAATATAGGTGGAAACTTCAGCAAGTCGAAGAGCGACAACACCAGCGACGGCCAGCAATCCACCTCTTCAGAAGGCGATGAGCGTATCAACAGCATCACGAGAAACTCGGATTCGAAGAGCGACAGCCATTCGTTCTCCGTCAATGCCGACATCACCCGAGTGTTCAACGACAAGGGTACGAGCATCAGCCTCACGGGTAGTTACTCCGACAGCAAAAGTACCAACGAGTCACATTCCCTTTCCGAGACCACTTACTATCAGTTGGAGAGCAGTCTGGGTGGCGATTCCGTGCTTTATCGCAACCAATACCAGCACTCCCCCTCCACCAATCGTGCCTATTCCGTAGGCATCAACTTGACGCAACCCTTGGCTGAGAACTTGCGCCTGCAACTCGGTTATCGCTATTCTGCCAACCGACAGGTGAGCGACCGAAGTACTTACGAGAGCGAGGTGTATATGGATAGCCTAAGCAACCACACCCTGAGCAAGACCATTACCCACGACCTCAGCCTCTACCTCAATTATGATGGCAAGCGATGGGAGGCAAATGCAGGAGTGTTGATGCAGCCCGAGCGCAGGAGTCTTGACCAAAAGACCGGCTTGCTCCACGCCGACACGGTGAGGACGAGCGTGAATTGGAACCCACAGTTGAATGTGTCATGGCATCAAGGCAAGACTCGCTTCGAACTGAATTATGAAGGTAGTAGCCGACAGCCCGACCTCGGTAGCTTGATGTCGCTCACCGATAATAGCGACCCGCTGCACATCACCCATGGTAATCCTTCGCTCAAAGCATCCTATAATCAGAATTTCCGATTGACAGGTAGGAACACTCGCCTCGGTCTTTCGGGCGATGTTAATTTCAGCAACACCTATAACAGTCAGACGCAAGCCGTCTTTTACAACCTTGCCACTGGTGGCACGGAGACTTATCCTGTGAATGTGAATGGCAACTGGAACATGCGTGCCAGTCTTCGCTATCAGAAGCGATGGAAGAAGCGGTTCAATCTCTCCGCTCGCACAGGTGCCAACTTTAGCCAAAGTGTAGCCTTGGTGAACGAGGGGAAGAGCGAGGAGCCAGACCGCAGCGTCACCCACAATACGTCGTATAATGCCAACCTTCGTTTGGGTTATCAGCCGAAATGGGGAGGCTTCGACTTGCAGGGCGATTGGCGTTACCGCCATGCCACCAACCAGCTTCGTAGTACGTCCAACTATACCCGAAGTTACAACTTTTCGCTGAATACCTATGCAGAGCTTCCTCTTGGTTTCCTGGTCAAGAGCGATGCTGCATACTCTTTCCGTAACGGCACCAACATCAAAAAAGGCGAAGACGACCAAGTGGTTTGGAACTTGGGGGCATCTTGGCGATTCCTCAAAAAGAAGCAAGCCGAGCTTTCGCTCTATTGGTCAGATATTCTCAGCGACAAGAAAAACTATTATCGCAATGTTACGGCGACAGGATTGACGGAAAGCCGTACCTCACAAATTGGCAGCTACTTCATCATCAGTTTTAAGTATCGGCTGAATAAGCAACTGTGAAAAACATATTGAAAATCTTAGATATGTTATGATTTCTCAACAAGACAGATGAGAAACCCTATAAATCATAACAAATTACTATTGCAAATTTCATTATTTTTAGGTATTGCACATTATTTAATAAATATGTACCTTTGCAGCCACAAATTAAGGGTAATATTTTTAATTAATTACAAACATTTAAAAGAATAATAAAACAATGAAGATTTTTAAGAATTTCATCGGTCTCGCTGCCCTGGCACTCTGCCTCGGTTTCGCTTCTTGCAGCAGTGACGACGATGCACCTTCTTATAGCAATGTGGCTGTAAGCAACTCAGAGTTGATGACTATCCTCAAAGCTAAGGGGTACCAGTTTGATGAAAATGGCAAAATGCTCCTTGACGACAAAGCCAACAGCACCACATCTCTCGACCTTTCAGGCACAAAGGTTGATACCGCCGCCCTGAAAGAACTTTCCGTTTTTCCTAATTTGAAAGAGTTGAACCTTAGCAGCAATGGATATGGTGAGACTTTCGACTTTTCTGTTCTCCCTGCTCAGATTACAGGCATTGACCTCACAAATAACGACATTTACAACTACGATAACCTCGTAAAGGTAACAGTAGAGGAAAATGGCGACGAGACAGTTGAACCCCTTCATAATATCACCAAACTTTATTTGCCAGAGAAAGCTAAGTATAATATTGCTCAAATCATGCGTTTCTATCGTCAGAATAAGTCTGCTATTGATGGTGGTACTATGGATGTTGAAATGCAGAATGGTAATGGTAGTTTGGAAAAGTATAACACTTTAAGAGAAATTCCAAATGAAACTCTTAGGGAGTGCTTAAAAGAGAATTATGCAGAATTGTTTTCTGGTGATAAAATTAATATAGAGAACTACATATTAGATGGTAAGCAAAAAATAAACCCATTAAAGCTCGAAAAGGATATAGACAATTATGAAGGTATTCAATATGTTATCCAAAATCCGTATTGGGAAGGTGCAAGTATAGCTATTTCTGCTCCTAAAAAAGTAACAAAATTACCTGTGTTAAATATTTCAGAAAAAATAAATACACTATCTCTTTTAAATGTAGATGTCCAAGCAATTAATGTACCAGCCAATTCTATTTTGCGTTATATTTGGTTTTCAAATGTGAATAGTTTGAAAAGCATAGATTTGAGTAAATCTGTTGTCTTTGGGCAAAGAAGTGGAAAGGAAGAATTAGATGGTACAGTAGGAAGTTGTATCATGGCTTGTGATTGTCCTTCTCTTGAATCAATTATATTGCCAGAAAAAGATGAATTGCGAATTAATTACTTAGATATAGAGTGTTTGCCAAAATTGAAGGACTTTGATATGGCAAAATTCGTTGCAGTAAATTGTCTTATGATTGGTGACCTTCCACAAAGTTACAATTTGGTATATCCGAATTTGAAGGAATTTGATTATACAGACTTTGGTGCTACAATGTTCTCTATTTCTGGAAACTCATACAATTTCTATAAGAAAGCAACAACGGATTTCATAACAAAATACTATGTAAAGGATGGGTTGCTTGAGCCACAAGGCTATTTGTCAAGTATGAATAATGATTCCTATGATTGGAATTATGATTTTTAATTAATAACATTTATAAACATTTTAAATTTACAAAACTATGTTGAAAAAACTCTTTTTGTTTTTTGCCATTTTTATGGCAAGTGTTTTTAGTGCAATGGCACAGAACAGTGTTGGTTACTATATTGGTAAATTAGATGTCGTAAAGATGAATGAGACATCTTACAATCCTGTAGAAAATCAGGAGTTCAAAGTTTCAAGCAACTTGAAGTTGACTGGTAAGGTTGCAAAGATTGGTAAGATGCCTGGTGATATCAATATCAGCTTAGCCATTACGGAAACTGGCAATGTTTTGGGGTCATCTACTGCTGTAGGTGGTGTTTGTGGTAAGCTTAATGTTTTGGGCTTCATTCCTGTTTCTTTGATTTTGAAAGATTTCCATGGAACAATAAATGGAGATGACATTGAATTTACATTGAAGTGTGATGGTCTGTACAAGAACTCTCCTATTTCTGCTGAGGTTCATTACACAGGTAAGAAACAATAAGGTACTCTCTCCCTTTTTGCTCTATGACAAGTAACTTGTCATAGAGCAAATCACGTTTGATAATGAAAAAGAAAAGTATATTTTTTACACTCGTTGCATTGCTCTTTTGTGTAGTATTCACATCATGTTCATCTGATGAGGAAATAACACAGGAATCCCCATCTGAGGAATATGTTGATAAGGCAAAAAACATTCTAACAAATGAAATTGTTTTGTCAACAAAGGCGTGGATGGGCACAGTAGATAAAACCCACCTTGAAAGTGGTTGTCCTACAAAATTCAATTTCAATTGGAATGATGATGGAACTATGACATTAACCCTTAATGATTTCCATGTGGGAGCTATGCCATTCAACATCACTTTCAAGTGCAAGAACAAGTTTATGAAACTGAATACTTGGGAAAAGGATGAGTATAAAGGTGACGGTTGGGTAAAATTCAAAGGTACTGATGGTGTAGTTAGTACAACAAGTACCGATGAAGACTACAAAGGTGGAAGCGGCGCAACAGTTAATGGCTATCTTAATGTAAATACATTGCAAATACAATTCATTGTAGATTACAATATGATGGGCGTAACATCACAGTGTCCACTTCAAGTGATTGACAAGAATCGCATCAACAACTTTGATGCAGAGTTTGATCAATACGAGAAAGACCTTGCTCAATGGAAAAAAGAAAATGGAGAAGGATAACTTTAATGTTGTTCATATTATTAAGGAAAGAGGGGTATGCCCAGACATATCTCTCTTTCTTTTTGCAAGTAAAAAAAATGAGCTATAAGCCATAGCGAGGCTAAAAATCGTGAAAGGAATAGAAAATAACAAAAGGAGCAAGCCTTTTCAACATATAAGCATCAAGCTATATAGAATAAGAAGAATTAGACGAAAAAAGTAAAATCGACATAAATGAAGACAATTAGAAATGTAATGCTCATCGGCTTACTGCTGATACTCGCCCTCCCTGTCGCTGCACAGCGAAAGGTGAAGTTCGGTATCTTCGACAAAGCCACTGAGCAGCCAATCATCGGTGCAGTCATCACCTACGCCGACAACGAGAAATTGAAATCGCCACAGCGTGTTGTTACCAACATGGATGGTGAGGCTACCATCTCGGTGCCTCAGAGTGACAAGTGTTATTACCAGGTGGTATCCGTGGGCTATAACCCCCTGAGGGGAACCATCGGAAACGACAGCTCCCTCAAGCTCTTCATGACAGAAGACGTGATGAAGGTGAACGAGGTGGTGGTTACAGGTTCCCGTACCGCCCGACCAATCAAGCTCTCGCCAGTGAGCACGCAGGTGCTCGGCGGTAAGGAACTGGTGGATGCAGGCTATGCCGACCTGACCAAGGCACTGCAGCAGGAGACACCGGGTATGAACATCCAGAAGGTGGGCTTCGGCAACGAAATCTCCATGCAGGGCTTGGATGCCCGCCACGTGCTCTTCCTGCAGGATGGCGAGCGATTGACGGGCGACATGGCGGGTAACCTCGACTATGAGCGATTCAACCTCCATGCCATCGACCGCATCGAAATCGTGAAAGGTGCCAGCAGTACCCTCTACGGAAGCCGTGCATCGGGTGCCGTCATCAATCTCATCACCAAGAAGACCACCAAGCCTATCGATATTCAGGCTGGTGTACGCTGGGGACAGATGAACGAAACCAACTACAAGAATCCTTCCCCAAAGGATTTCCTGTATATGTTTGAGAAAAACGCCGACCGCCCGAACCTGCAAAGCTGGGTGTCGGCAGGATTCAATGCAGGCAAGGTGACCTCGCAGACCGACGTGTGGTATTCTTCGAGCGATGCCTTCTACATGTACCAGGCGGAGAACGACAAGAAGGTATATACCCAAGAGGCGAATCCTTGGCTCGACCACGACGTGACCATTACCAGCGTGGCTTCCCGTCCGCCAATGGGCATCGAGGGTACTGAGCATATCTCGGTATCGCAGAAGGTATTCTACGACCCTTTCAAGAACCTGGAGATTCTTGCCTACGGTAGTGCGTTCTATATGAACACCTACGACCTCATTCAGGATATGACTTTCAGTCAGGCGCGTGACTGGACGGCTGGAACCAAGATTAAGTACTCCTTCAAGGATTGGTTCAAGATTACCGCCTCCCTTCATGGCGACTTCTACGACCGCTTCAAGCGCCACGAGCGCATCGACGAGCGTACCAAAGTGTATAAGAGCCGTATCTTCCAGCCTCGCCTCTCCATCACCTCGCAGAAGTTCGAGGGCCACGACCTCATCCTCGGTATCGAGCACCTGAGCGATGACCTGACGAGCGACCGATTCAACGGCGATGCCTCCCACATCATGCGCACCCGTTCATTAAAAGAGACGGAGGCTTTCCTGCAGGACGAGTGGACGATGAACGACCACTGGATGGTTTCGGCAGGTGTGAGAACCAACTTCAGCCGTGCCTTCGGACTGATGGCGATGCCTAAGATTGCCTTCAAGTGGAGTCCTTCGGATCACTGGGCGTGGAGAGCCAACTACTCTATGGGCTATCGCTCGCCAAGCATCAAGGAGCTGTTCTTCAACTGGGACCACCTCGGCATGTTCATGATCAAGGGTAACGAGGACCTGAAGCCTGAGAAGAACAACTACGTGAGTCTGGGCACAGAGTACTCGAACGATAACTTCTTCATCTCGGGCAATGTGTATGGCAACTTCTTCCGCAAGAAGATTGAGGGTGTATGGCGCATCTACGACATGCAGTATAACTTTGAATATACCAACCTCGCCAAGCAGAACCTCGTCGGACTGGAAGCCATCATGCGCTGGCACTTCCTCAACCACTTCACGATGAATGCCACCTACAGCTACGTGAACGTGAGCAAGACGGATGGCATCCAGGTGAACACCACTTCGCCTCATGCTGCTACGGCGAGCCTCGACTATAAGTACACGAAGAAGAACTACCGCCTGGGCGCCACCTTCTCGGCAAGCTACATGGGTGAGAAGAAGTTTGATGTGCAGGACCGACTCTCTGTAAACGGTGAGAGCCACGATGCCTACTTCCGATGCAAATTGCCACAGTATGTATTGTGCAATCTGTCGGTGATTCAGACCTTCTATAATAAGGTAAAGGTAACTGTGGGTGTGGATAACATCTTTAACTATGTGCCAAAGACCCTGGGTTCGGGCATCACCATGTTTAACGTGCCAGCCACGGCAGGAGCCAAGGCGCATGTGCAGGTGGAAGTGTTGGTAGATGAATTGGTAAAAGCATTTAGAAAGAAAAAATAATGAAGAAAGCATTACTATATATAATAGGTATGGCAGCCGCAATGACGAGCTGCGTATCTTATGAGGCTGAGGACTTCACAGGTCATACCTTGCCCCGAAAAACAGGTTATAGCACGGGTGTTACCAACGACTGGCTCTATTTTGACCTGAAGACGGGACATCGCTATAATGTGCTGAATCCTAACCAGAGTGTCATAGCCTTTATTGATGGCAAGCCAATAGAGGAGTATTTCCATTATAAAGGTACAGCTAAACTCGTAAAGTATTGGAGCGAGGGTGTGCAGAAGAACATCTTCGAGGATGCAGAGCGTGATGAGAACGGCGATACCATCTTTACCAAGAATCAAGCTACAGGCAAGTCTACCTATAAGACGGTGAAGAGACAAGCCAACAGCATCTTAGTGATGGAGAACAAGGAGGATGACCCCAACACGATGGCTTATCCTGCTACGGAGTGGGACCTCGCCTTCAATGGTTATCAGCTCCGCACCAACAGCGGAACGAGCGGACCAGGCAAGGGCGGTGCTGCCGACCTGGGCTATGGCGAATATGACAAGTGGACGAGCAAGGCGCAGGTGGATGCCTATCTGGCAGAACACAACATGACTTTCGCCGTGGATGATTCAGCAAGCGTCTATGTCACCATGTCGCAGAACGACTGGAACAAGTATTGCATCGCCAACAAACTGGATATGAACGAGAACCCTTGGTTCGACCCTAACAATGGTCCTGCCAAGCAGCTGGTAAGCGGCAATCCGGTACTCGAAAAGGCAATGAGTTTCTCGGGTCCACCTCCAGTATATACTCCTTCCTTCCATACCTACGTAATCCGTTCGTGGGATGGCGAGAGATATTACAAACTCCAGATTATCTCCTGGTATGATGCCAATGTGCAGATAGGTGATGAGGGAGGAAGAATCAGTTATTACTTAGATGAATTAAAGTAAATATTAAACATTATGAAACAATTGAATTGGTGGAAATCCATCGCTTCGTTCCTCGTGGTACTCTTTACCATGCCGTTGGGACATGCGCTGATGATGATAATGGATAAGACGATGACTCCTGAAGCTGTGCATTACTCAGCCTTCTTCATGGGGTTGGCAGGTCTTATCATGGTAGTAATCGGTGTCTTCGTAAAGGGAGACACCAAACAGACTCTTTGGGGACTTTTCGGAGGTCTGCTTTTCTGGACCGGTTGGATAGAATTCCTGTTCCAGTACTATGCTACCCGCTGGGGTACACAGCCGGAGATGGAGAATGGCGAAGTTGTGACTCGCCCTGAATACCTCATTCTCCCTGCCACTTTCGGCATGTGGATGATGATAATGGTGCTCTACATCTTCTCAACCAAAAACGGATGTAACTTCATCAACTGGTGGCAGCGTGTTCTTTTCCGTTCCCGCAAGAACGAGATTGCTGCCCGTCCGATGACACATCATACAAGTATCGTCACCTTCATGGAACTGAACATGATTTTGTGGACAAGCTATCTCCTGTTGATGTTCTGCTACGACAAGAACTTCCTCGGCGACCATCATCCTGTAACTTCGGTTGTTGCCGCAGCTTGTCTGATAGGTAGTTTCTTCATCTTCCGAAAGCAGTTGCGTTTGAGCACATGGGGAGCCAATATCCGTATGGCTATTGCAACGGTTGTCGTGTTCTGGGTACCTGTGGAAGTGCTTGGTCGCCTTGACTTTTTCAAGGAAATTTGGATTGAGCCGGAGAAGTATACTACCCAGATGATTTGCATCCTCGTGGCATTCGTGGCATTGCTTGTGTATATCATGATAGCTGCAAGAAAGAAGAAGACACATGAGTAACAGAAAACTATATTGGTGGAAATCCATAGTATCGATGGGTGTGATTTTAGGAAGCATGCCCATCGTTCATTTGGTGGCACGAGTGCTGAAGGACAATTACGACGGCACGCAGTTATTGGGTGCTGGCATGGCTGTGGGATTCGTGGGCTTGGTGATGGTGGTGGTCGGTGTTTTCGTCAAGGGACAGACTCGCCAAACCTTGCTCGGACTTATCGGTGGCATGTTCTACTGGACGGGTTGGGTGGATTTCCTCTTTATGTATTATGCCCATCGTTGGGGCACACATGCTGAGATTGACCCAGTGACAGGAGAAGTGTTGAGCCGCCCTGAATATCTTCTGCTCCCTGCCACCTTTGGCTTGTGGGCAATGGTGATGTTGCTCTACATCTTCTGTTCCCGAAATGCCTGCAACTTCCTCAACTGGTGGCAGACGCTCTTCTTGGGGAAGAACAAGCGACTCATCGCCGCTCGCCCGATGACACGCCACACCAGCATTGTTACCTTCATGGAAATCAACACAATGCTCTGGACTTGCTATCTCCTGCTGATGAACCTCTACGATCCTCAATTGTTTGGTCGTGAGAGTCCAGTCACCTTCGGTGTAGCCTTCGGTGCCTTGCTTTCCGCCCCATACGTATTTCGCAAGCAACTCCACTTGCCATCGTGGGGAGCAAACATCAGAATGGGTACGGCAACGGTCATCGTGTTCTGGATAGCGGTAGAGGCATTTAATCGCACGGGCATCATCGGGAAGCTCATTGCACATCCGAGCGAATATCCTTGGCATTGGGTAGTGATGGGGATAGAACTTTGCTTCTTGGCAGGAAAGATTGTCAAGGATGCAAGGGCGAAGAAAGAAACAAGATAGATAATCAGATAAGGAAATCAATGAAGAAAGGAACTTGGAGAAAACAACATAAATGGCTTGGTATCGGCTTGAGCTTCTTTATGCTGATGTTCTGCGTGTCAGGCATCCTGCTCAATCATCGTTCACTCATCAAGGAGGTGAACGTGAGCAGGAAGTACCTGCCAAGTCGTTATGAGTTTCGGAATTGGAACGGTGGATTGCTACGAGGCACGCTTGACATTGGCAAGGATTTAATGGTAGATTCCATGAGGAATGTGGATTCTTGTCGCCAACTGTTGCTTTATGGCAATGGTGGCATCTGGCTTACCGACTCCAAGGCTTCCTACTTCAAGGATTTCAATGAGGGGTTGCCAGAAGGTGCAGACTATCGTCAAATCAAAAATGTCATAAGGCTTGATAATGGAAGGATATTTGCTGTCTCACCTTTCGGGCTTTATCGCTATGGAGTGCATAACAAATGGCATGAGGTGAATATGTCACTGGAGGATGAGGAGAAATTTACGGACATCGCTTCGCATGGCGACACCCTTGTAGTGCTCAGTCGTTCCTTTGTCTATACCTCGCTTCCTCCTTATAAGACTTTTAAGCGCATTCAACTTCATGCGCCAAAGGATTATGACGGCAAAGTAACTGCCTTTCGTACCGTTTGGCTACTCCATAGTGGAGAACTTTTCGGAATAACAGGAAAGATTGTGGTTGATGCCATAGCCATTATTCTTGTGGTTCTCTGTATTACGGGTATCGTCTTTTGGCTGAGACCGAAGCGAAAGGCATTACTGCAAACCTCGCTTCATCTGCATGACAGAATCGGGCGATATACTATCATACTTGCGCTCTTGATTGCACTGACGGGTTGGTGTCTCCGCCCTCCTGTGATGATAGCATTAGTGTTAAGCAAGATTCCGTCTATCCCAGGCACAACACTCAGAAGCAAGAATCCTTGGAACGACAAGCTCCGCATAATTCGTTATGATGAGAGCTGCCATGATTGGCTATTATCCTCATCGGAAGGATTCTATTCATTGAACATCAAAAATGCTACAGTGAAAGTTATTACTTCTGTTCCACCTGTCAGCGTGATGGGATTGAATGTATTACAGAAAGATGCAAATGGTAGATGGCTTTGCGGTTCATTTAGCGGCTTGTTTGTTTGGGACAGACGACAAGGAACTGCTACCGATTACTTTACGAACAAACCTGCACCGAATGAAGCAGGAGCACCATTCGGAAAGAAAGCTGTCGCAGGTATGATCCAAGACTTTTCTACCCCTGTCGTAGCGGAATATTACGAGGGAACAAACTTTGCCCCTCAACCTTCGAGCATGAACCAACTTCCTATGTCGCTTTGGAATGTGGCATTAGAGGTGCATAGTGGCAGAATTTTCATTGGAACGATAGCCACATACATATTCATCTTTGTTATGGGCATTCTTGCGTTTTGGTGCTTGTGGTCGGGCTATAAAATTAGGTTAAAAAAGAAATAACATTGCACAAAATCCAATTCTCATTAAATGCGAAAACAAACTGATGGTGGCGAGGTAACAAACCAAAATTCTTGATTGTGTTTAATTAACTTTTTTTCTGAATATAAATTTAGAAAAAGAGACTCTTCCTTCTTGTTGAAGACAAAAGGTGGTAAGCAATTTATTGAGATGGATCACTGGATTGACGAAGCAACATCATCTCTCCTCCAAGATATTGCGATATTACAGCCATTGGCTACGACTTGTATTTATGAAAAACTGATGATGTTAGAAGTGAAGTTCTGAATGGTAAAGGTGTAAGAGTTAGGTAAACGACTCTCTCATTTACTCATTGATAAAGCTGACAACGCAAAAGACTTTTCAATAAGATTCAAAAGGATGGTAGGATTGAAACTCTTGCCATCCTTTTTCGATTAAGTCTCACAATCTACACTTTATCAGCTTTTGGCTTTATTGTCCATTGTTATTATTCAATAATGGTTCTTTCTCTAACAATATGCTGTTTTTACCAAGAAATTACATAAAAGTTGTTATAATATATATAAATATTCGTCTTTGATGCTTCCTGCCATTATCTTTGCCGATTAAAATGTTAGTGCAAAGCAATAATGGAGTAATAGAAACGTAAAAAGTAAACAACATGGAACGCAAAGAACAGACCGGGCATATCTGTAGATGGATGGCTTTAGGCATCATGACTGCCATCGTCATCGTAGGATGTACCATTGTAATCGGCCTATTTGAATGGCGCGACAGAAAGGAGATTGAGTGTAGAAATGCAGAACTGCATCAGTGGCGAAAGAATGTGCATGACTTAAACTTGCACATAACGGAATTGTCACTGCTTGGTGAAATGGTTGCGGATTGGGACTCAACAGATGTAAATGAGTATCATTCGCTTCGATTGGAAGTGGACAGTATGCTTCAAGGCATCGCAGGTATCTGTCCGAAAGAAGATTCTGATACGATCTGCCGTCTTCTTGCAGAAAAGGAACAGCTCCTTCTGGATATAAAGGATGCCATGCAGGATCTGAATGCCACTCAAGAAAAGCTGACCGCAGAAGTTCCAAGAATTGTAGAGCAGAATAAAACTGAAAGCAAAAGACTTTCAGCTATGCCACAGCAGGCAAAGCCAAAGAAGCGAGGTTTCTTCAGCAGATTGTTCGGCAAGAAAGAAAATGCAGTAACAACAGGCAACCGTTTAACCCAAACTGAAAAGATGCTCACCAACCTAAACCAAACGGTTGTTGCTAAACATCACCAGCAAAGCCGTAAGGTAGTGGAGATATTGGATAGTCTTGGAAACAGAAATGAAGGTATCAATAAGCAGTTGCAAAGAGTAATCAGCATAGCTGATGAGAATGTGGATAAAGGCATCAAAGTTCGTGAGCGACAAATCGCAGACTTGGAAGGCAATTATACCTATTATTATATAGGGATGATAGGATTGTTGATATTGGTATTTTTCGTATTATTCCTATTGGTATGGCGATTCGCATTCAAGACACGTAAGAGCAAGGAAGAAACAAGAAAGGTGATGCTGACAGTAACGCATGAGATGCGCAGTCCCTTGTCTGCCATCAAGGATTATGCTCGCAAGATTAGCGGACTTGATGATGCTACGGATGAAAGCAAACGGTATGCCGACTTGATTGTTGACACATCGAAAGGCTTGACTTCTATGATAGACAGTTTCCTGGTTTACTCCAAATTAGCGAATGGAAAGGCGACCGTCAAGGAACGCCCTTTCCGTATGATGGACATTGCCGAGCAATTAAAGATGGAGTATGAACCCTTTGCTGCGAAGAAACAACTGGAATTGAGCGTCAACAATAAGGCAGATGGTGTTGTCAATGGAGACAAGGAAAAGGTGCTTACAATAGGACGCAATCTGCTTTCCAATGCCATCAAATATACGGGAAAGGGTGAGATAGTATTGTCCACAACCTATAAGAATGGTGTGTTCATGCTAAAGGTTAAGGATACAGGAACAGGATTGGATGACAAGCAACAAAAACAAATTTTCAAGGAATTTGCAAGATTGGGAAATGCGGTCACCCAACCGGGATTTGGCTTGGGACTTTCCATTGTCAAGAACCTCGTTTCACTGATGAAAGGAAAAATCGATGTGTCCAGTCACCAAGGGCTGGGAAGTATTTTTACCATTAGTCTTCCTATGGCTGCAGCCGAAAAGCAGAATGTGGAACCAATCCTGTATAGAACGAAACGACAAGATTCGTTTACTGTCATTGCCATTGATGATAGCCATGTGCAACTGAGTACCATCCGTGAGGCGTTTGCATCAAACGGCATCGTATGTGACACTTGTAATAATGCCACGGATTTATTGGATATGATGCGCAAAAAATCTTATGATCTGCTGATAACGGATTTGAAGATGGCTGAAGTGAACGGTATCGAGATTCTGGAAATGATGCGTATGGTGAACGTGCGTAACTCCAAGACCATTCCTGTTGTCGTTATGACAGCAGCACCAAATGTGAGTGAGCAAGAACTGCTTGGCGCTGGATTTGTCGCTTGTCTGTTCAAGCCGATGTCTGACAAGGATTTGATAAACACTGCAAGAAAGTGTGTAAACGGTAAGATTGCAGAAAAACAAATAGACTTCTCTATGTTGCTGACCTACGGCAATGAAAAAGAGACTTTGGAGAATTTCGTAAAGGAAATGACTGACACATTGGGCAGTATCCGTAATGCAGCCCAAGAGGAAAACCGCAAGAAAATGTCCGATGCCATTCACCACGCAAGAAGCTCGTGGATGATGGTACAATCTGACGAGTCTTTGAACTATCTTTTTGACCTGATAGAAGATTCTACATCATCAGACGACGTTATCAACCAAGCGGTTGAGGATGTTTTCGCACATGGTGAGGAAATCATCAAAGCCGCACAAAAGAAAATTAAGGAGGTAACAGCATGAAGAAAGTAATAATCATTGAAGACAGCCCTACATTTTGCAATATGTTGGGCAAGAAGTTGGAGGCAAAGGGCTGGAAAACAATCTTATGCTACAATTACAGAGATGGTCTGAAAGCTGTGAAGGAATCCTCTGAATGGGATGTTGTCATTTCGGATATGCGCTTGGGGAATGATAACGGCATCGACCTGTTGGAATGGATGCGTAGTAACGGCTACCAGAATCCATTTATCATCATGACATCTTACGATGAAAGCATGAGTGCCGTGAGGACTATGAAATTGGGAGCGGAAGACTATATACCGAAGAAATTGTTGCTTGATGTAGTTTATGAACGTTTGGAAGAAATCATAGACAAGCAGAAACGACTCGTCGAGTTGAATAACAAGATTGTTTACCGCAAAAGTGAGAAGTTTCGCCGTATATACAAAATGGCAGAATTGTTTGCTAAAAGCGACATGGCTGTTATGATATTGGGAGACAACGGAACAGGCAAAGAACATATAGCGGAAAAGATACATCTGCAAAGCAAAAGAGCCGACAAACCTTTTGAGGTAGTAGATTGCGGTACGCTTTCTGCGGAACTTGCCGTTTCCGCTCTCTTCGGGCATGAGAAAGGGGCATTTACAAGTGCGGAGGCAGCAAGAAAAGGTTACTTTGAATTGGCTGCTGGAGGTACACTGTTCTTGGACGAGATAGGCAACCTGCCGAAAGACGTACAGGCGATGCTGCTGCGTGTGTTGCAATCCAAGAGCTACCGACCATTGGGAGCTACAAAAGACAAAGTGGCTGATGTGCGCATTATTGCCGCCACCAACGAGAATCTGCAAGACGCAGTTCGGGAAGGACGATTCAGAAGCGATCTGTATTATCGACTTCACGAAGCGGTTATTGAGATTCCACGGTTGCGGGATTGCAAGGAAGATATTATGCCATTAGCTAACTTCTTCCTGAAACTATATGATAGGCATACGGACAAAGAAATAAAATGTATCAGTAAGGAAGCGCAAAGGGCACTTGTAAGCCATACATGGCCAGGCAATGTGCGTGAGTTGAAATCCTGTATCATGCGAGCTATGCTGTTATGCGAGAATGAGATAATAGATGTCGAGGACTTGCAGTTGTCACAATCGGCATTGACAGAAGAGGCTTTGGACTTTGATGAACAAGAACGTAAAATCAATCGAGAGCGTATCTTATGGGCTTTGAAGCAATGCAATGGCATCAAGCGTGATGCGGCAAAAATGTTGGAAATGAGCCATACTACATTCTATGCCCGTATGAAAGAGTATGGTATTCCTACTAATAAGTTGTAACGGTATAGGAACCGTGTAAGGAAGATTGGACGAGTGTCCGGTTTTCCTTACACTATTTCTGCTTGCAATTACCTTGTGAAAATCTTATTCTCTTGATAAAGTTGCTGATTATCAGGAAATATCATCATCCTATTGTTTAGTCTGTCTTGGAATGGCATAGGTATTGGACTAATAAATGATGTGCGCACAGAAACATCAAATTAGTACAAACCCATAAAAGAGACAGCAACATGGAATACAACATATTGATAGAGACTGATTTTTTCAACTTGCTGAATGCAGGTCATAAGAACAAAGGTGGTAACGCTTTGGAGAACTCATATCGTGAGTTTATCAAGGTTGTGGTTGATTTATGCAGCACTAACGTGAAGCAAGCGGTCTTTGCACTGTCATACGCAGAGACCGAGCTTGACTTTCATCTGTCAATGCCCCATATAAAGGATTGTTTGGGAACCGTAGGCTTGTATGTGCGCAAGGCTATTGCATTTGTCCGAAGGATGCAAGAGCATGTGGCAGCAACATATCATCTTCATGTGACCACATCCACTTCAGAAGCCTCTCCGCCAGTATCATCAGAATCAAAGCCATTAGTAAAATGGACTGGCAATGCCGTTGACCTTGTAGAAATGGTATATGGCATCTGCGTCATGGGAAGCGTGAATGATGGCGATGTGAAGTTCAAGGACTTGGCGCAAGCCATGTACCAGTTCTTCGGCATCAAAGCCAAGGACTGCTATCGTTTCTACACCGACATCAGAAGACGCAAGAACTATAGCCGCACCTATTTTCTGGACAAGATGCAGGAGAAGTTGAATGAGAAAATGCGAAAGGATGATGAATTGGAAAGAATGAGACGATAAAAAACGATAAATCCCATATATGTATGCAGGGGCGAGTAACTGAAAGGACAATTCCTAAAAGTTACTCGCCTTATTGTTTATTTCTGTATGAGATGCTTTAAGCTCTCGTCACCAGCGATGCGCTCCAGCTCATCCTTGACAATCAGCTTGACATCCTCCTTGATTTGGTTGTAATTGTCCAGAATAGCTTGCTTCATGCAGTCGTTGCCATCGGCATCCTTGAAGTCGTTAATGATAGGGATAGGCTGATAATGGCTTTCCTCTCGCTTTACTTTGTCGGTGTCAACGACAATCTCGGCATGGAAGATCTTCTGCTCTATGCGCTCGGTGAAGTTGTCGGAAACAGAGCCGACAAACATACCTTGGGTGAGTCCGCTAATCTTGCTCGGCGGAATGAGACAGTCCATCTGGGTATTGATAGATGTAGAGACATCCTGACGATTGATGGAAATGGACTGGCGCTTTTGGAGCACCTTGCCGAAACGCTCGGATAAAGTCTTGGCGGTCTCGCCAACGACCTGTCCGCTGAAGATATTACCAACGGTATTGATAACCACCTTTGCCTCCTTGTCTCCATAATCGCGAACCAACTGCGAGAAGTCTTGGAAGCCTAAGCACACCGCCACCTTGTTGCTTCGTGCCGTAGCAATCAGATTATCCAAGCCTTTGAAATAGATAGTTGGTAACTCGTCAATGATAACGGATGATTTGAGTTGTCCCTTCTTGTTGATGAGTTTCACGATGCGGCTGTTGTACAAGCCGAGTGCCGCACCATAAATGTTCTGACGGTCGGGATTGTTGCCGACACATAGAATCTTCGGTTCTTCGGGATTGTTGATGTCGAGTGTAAACTCGCTTGCGGACATCACCCAATAGAGTTGTGGTGAGATCATTCGTGACAGCGGAATCTTTGCGCTTGCAATCTGTCCTGCCAACTGCTCCATCGCCCCACCTTGCCAGGCATCCATGAACGGAGATAAATAATTTTCAAGTTCGGGATAGCTCGTCAGTATCGGAAAGACATCCTCGTATCTGCGATTGAGCAGTTCGATGGCATGGGGAAAGGTGCAATACTTTCCGTTCTTGTAGATTCTTAGGTACCAGATGATGGCAGCAAACAGAATAATCGGACTCTCCACGAAGAAGTCGCCCTGCTTCTGTACCCACGTCTTGTTGAGATTGAGCATGATGGTGTATGCACTCTCATAAGCATCGGAAATGTCACTCATGAAATCCGGGTGAATCGGATTGCAGCGATGACTTCTGCGAGGATCATCAAAGTTGATGACATAGAACTGGGGCTTGACCTTATATCCATTCTGATGGTTCATCATGTGGTTGTAGGCAATCGTCGAAAGGTCGGAAAACTTGAAATCATAGATATACATTGAATACCCCTTTTCTATCTGCTGTTTGATGTAGTTGTTCACTACAGCAAAGGACTTACCACTACCCGGTGTACCTAACACGATGGTGGCACGGAAAGGATTGACCACATTGATCCATCCTCTCTGCCATTTTTTCTTGTAGTAGAAACGTGTTGGCAGATTGACGGAATACTCGTTCTCCATGAGTTTGGTCTCCTGCATGAAACTCTCGTTCTCGTTGTTGAACACATCTTCCATAAGATTATGCTTCAAGAGTCGACTCATCCACAGTCCACCCATCAATAGGCAGATATAACCCGCTGTCATCGTAAAGATGTATAGCGTAGCATTGCCCAAATGTGATATAGGCAACAATAATATCCACCAGTTGAGGAAGAACAGGCAGAAGCCTACGGCAAGAACCGTCCAAATCTTGCTCCAACTCATCTTCTCTGCCTTTACGCCCTTGGTTCCCAAGCATGAGAGAGCCAAGAGTAAGAGCGAGAACAATTTTGTGTAGAGGATAGAATGAAATAACCCACCTGTTCTGTTGAAGTTGATAAGGATCCTGTCAACAACTCCGATTGTCACTCCCCATATGTGCATTGCCTCGTAGCAATACCAATATACATTCATAATTGCGAGTATGATACTCACGGCACGGAGAAAATCCATAATTTTTCCCAATGCTCTCAAATCGTCTTCTTGTGCCATTGTTTTTCAGTTTTGAAGTTATACAAATTGTTTTTGATTGAAGGCAGGCTTTCTCCATTGTATAAGAAAGCCAACCTTGATGAAACGATTAAAGGCTTCGCCCTTTACGTTTCTTTTTCTTTCTGCGCAGCTCTCTATCAAATGCAGCCTCTTGCGCCTCATTTGAAGAACCTCCTCCAGACATAAGTCCAAGACCGCTGCCGTACTCGTCGAACAATCCTGAGCTTTGAAGTTCCTTCTCCAAGACAACGCCATCTTCCGTTGGAATGGTAAGTGGTATCGGCTGCTCATTCTCGTAAGGTAAGGTGAAATGCTCCTGCATGGCATTGGCAGAAAGATTCTTTCCAAGCCGTGAACCATTAAACACGCTTTGAGTGCGGTGGTCAATAAATGTTGCTCCGTAGATACGGCCGTCAGCTGTATGGCGAAAAACAACATCAATGCCCTTTGCTTTCAGCAGTTCAACAAACTTATCCTTATTGTACGTCTGCTTCAAGACTGCTTCCACGCTATGTTTGGTCATCTCGGAGAGTTTCTTGTCCTCCTTAAACTTCTTGGCCGAATAAGCGAACCGCTTTTCTATCGTCTCCGCACCGACAGACCTGTCAATCTTTGAAGCCTTGAAAGGATTTCCCACCTTGTTGCCCTGTCCGTCCGTGGCAGAATAGACAAAACCATGATACTCACGACCGGCAACTTCGCCTCTGACCTCCTCCAAGGATATATTATATAAGGAGAGAAGTGCACGGTACTCGCCCAAGGACTGGAACCTGTAGGTAGCGCAGAGAGATTTTACTGTGTTGGCAACCTGCTTCTTCACATTGCCTTGGCTTACATCCACCTTACGAAGTGGATTGTCTGCCTGGCGTTGCTTGCGGTCCGCCTTGTGGAGATTGTACTTCTCCTCCAAGTTACGGGTGATAGCCTTGCTCCTGTGATAGTTGTATCGGCTATCCAAACACTTGCCGTTTTCATCCACCCGGATGGTCACGATGTGCATGTGATGACGGTCGATGTCCTCATGCTTGTAAACCATGTATGGCTGGTTGCCATATCCCATGCGCTCCAAGTATTCACGGGCGATGTTCTCCATGTCCATATCCGTCAGTACATCGTCGGGATGCGGATTCAAGGATATATGCACGACAGGTTTCTCTGTTCTGATGTGCGGAGAAAGGTATCGCTGGAAATCACGCAAGGCATTGGCGATGCTCGTCTTTCCCGAACAATCATCGAAGATCTTGTTCGTTGCCAAGAGCTTTCCCTCTTCCTTGTTAATCTTCTCACCATTGTATGCCAGTGCACCATACAATGAACTTCCGAAACTTATCTTTGCGACCATCTTTCCTCAAACTTACGGGTTAGTTCAACAATCTCACGGGTAAGGGAGACCAGTTCCCTGGTACAGTTCTCCAGCTTATAGAGCAAAGCCATCGCCTTTTTCTCTGAGAAATGACAACGGAGTTCCTTAACAATCTGGTTGTAGTTGTTGCCAATCATTCGGTACTGCGAGTGAAAAGAGGAAAGCTTGGTGTAGTATTCCACCAGTGTCTTATCCTCACGCAACACCTTGAACGGCTCGCCGAAGATGCGTGCCTTGGCAAAGACAGCCTTCGCCTTCACATCTGTCTGCTCATACATGACGAGGAATTTCATCCACTCGTCATCGTCGAACCGAAGCATCACATGGTGCGACTTCGGGTTCAGCTTGGGGATTCGTCCCCCTCGTTTTCTTTCTGTGTTCATATTAAAATGGATTAAGTGGTACATACGGCAATAATGGAATTGCACAAACTATCGTCAGATTGGAACATGGGGAGCCCGACTTCGGAGAGGCTATCAACCCGGCAGGGCAAGGTCTTTGGAGAGTAACTCCAAAGGTTTTGAGTAACTCAAAACATACCTTGCTATGTCTTTGAGGACATAAAAATCCGCTTAGGGTGGATTGGAGTTAGCCTTTGTAAGAAGCAATCCCCATCCCGAATGGAAGCTGTTCGGGAAATCCAGTCCTTTGCGGAGCATCAAGCCTTGTTCTTCTCGGAACGATATGGATGCGCTATCCATCGCTTTGCCTTTCGGGTGCAAAATTACGGCTAAAATAGCACCCTTGGAACAGATGCACCCCAGACAACCACTGCAACTATCGGCAACATGCTGCCACAGGATTTGAAAACCATTGTTTTTCGGAAAAAGCGTTGTTACTTTGCAGCCGTAAACATCGAACTAATGATTTGAAAATATGATGAAACAAGCATTTGTAGAAATGAATAAACCTGTCATTATTGCAGTATCGCCTTGCATCAATGATGCGCTACTGACGTACAGACTTAATGATTCACTGTCGTACTGTCGTATGGAAATGATGAAGCACTGCAATGGTTCAAGGTCTCCATAATGGAGCAATGACTTATAGACATGAACACTTATGTATTCATATCATTAAATTGGCAGAAAATCATGGAAGTGAGTTATCAACAAATTAAAAAGTTAAAGATATGAGTAAAACAAGATTTGTAGCTTTTGCAACTCAGAAAGGTGGAATCGGAAAATCCACCATCACGACTCTTGTAGCCAACTACATTCACAATGTTAAAGGTTTCAATGTAGCAGTCATTGACTGTGACGAACCACAGCACAACATCGCAGACTTACGTGATGAGGAAATGGAACTCATCAAGGACAGTGCTTATTTCAAGGCACAAGCTTGTGAGCACTTCAAGAAGTTGGGCAAGAAATCCTACTGCGTCATGAGAAGCAATGCGCTCAATGCGCTTGATGACGCAGAGAGGGTGTTGGAAGATTCGGAGGTTGATCTGGACTTTATTTTCTTTGACATGCCAGGGACAATCAAAAGCGAAGGCGTCTTGAAAACATTGTCTCAGATGGATTACATCTTTGTTCCTATCAGCGCAGACCGTTTTGTGATTGAAAGTGCATTGGGCTTTGTCCAGCTATTCAATGATAACCTAATGACTCCCGGTTTGGCAGTCACCAAGGAACTTGCCTTTTTCTGGACGATGGTTGACAAACGTGAACGAACGAATTTGTATGAAGTGTATGAAGGAATGTTCAAGTCCTTCAGCTATTCTGTACTCAACACACGGCTTCCTGACAGCAAGCGTTTCAGAAGAGAACTGTCGGAGAATCGAAAGGCAGTGTTCCGCTCCACCATCTTCCCTGCAGACCCGAATCTGTTGCGAGGAAGTGGCATCAAGGAGTTGTCTGACGAGATTTGTGAAATCATAAAGACATAAGCCTATGGTAAGCAGAAAAATCAACACCGATGCAATAGATGAAAGTCTGCTCATTGCCTCTGTCGGCAAGAGCAAGACAGGCACGACAACAGCATCCATTCTTAACGGTGACTCTCAACACCAAGTGAAGGATACCGAAGAGAAAGAAGAGGGTGAAAAGAAAAATCCACGTTCACAGATGGATAAGCCTGCAGCCCCACGCAAGCCATCCAAGGTTTCTTCTGAAAGTTATGATGCTGCATTTCTCAAACGCAACGAGATAAAGACTCGTCAATGCGTTTATATCAGTCGTGAGATTCACAAGAGAATTTCGAGGATTGTCAGTGTGCTCGCAAAGCATGAGTTGACAGTTGGTGGTTATATCGACCTTATTCTTGAGAGACATCTTGAAGAGAACCAGGAGGAAATCAACGGCTTGCTGAGAAAAGAGATAGATGACTGGAATGTATGACACATAAAAAGGAATAAGCATGACAATGGAAAGTATATTCATGATAGTTTTGGTTGCATTCAATGTATGGACTATCTATTTTTACAACAAGTTGCTCCTTGAAGTTGCGAACAATAAGGAAGAAGAGGAAAAGCCACCCATCGACCCTCTGGCGCTTGTTGGCAAAAGCCTTTTCAAGGTGTCCCAACTGCGAAAGAAAGAAGAAACTGAACAGAAACAAACTGAGTCTGAGCCTGTGTCAGAGAATGACGTGACATTCGAGGAAACACCAAAGAATACAGCACGGATTCCTGATGGACAGCTTGATGATGTGTTTACGAATGTTCGCATAGAGGACGTTGATGTGAAATATTCTGACGATGAGGGTGATGCCGATGTGCCGCAAGCCAAAGGGTCAAGTTTTGAAGACATTGACACAGCCGTAAAAACGGTCAAGGCTTCAAAAGCTACGGACAAGGAAAAACGACATGCAGGAAAAGTCTTCCATGAGATGGATGGCAACCAATTCTATGAGAAATTCATGGAGAACAGCAAGGAGTGCAAGAAGAACATCCATGATTTCGTCACCTTTTACCTGCAAGGACATAAGATAGAACAAACGTCCAAGCCAAAGAAGGAGTTTAAAGTGCCAGATAGCATAGAGGACTTCAATATCCTTGATTTTGTATAACAATAAAATTTAGAGAACAATGGAAAGAAACAGAAAAAGAAAGAATGGTGCGACAAAGGAATACATCAGTATTCAGTCCACAGTGAATGTAACCGTGTCGTCCCAAGCAGAAAAAAGAGTTGGGTATATAGACAAGTTTATGTCCAAAGCCGACTTTACTGCAAGAAACGGTAAGCAAGTCTGCATCAAAGAAGAGACACATGAGCGCATTATGAAGTTTGTGAATGTGGTTGGTAAAGGACAGGCTACTGTAGCAAGTTTCATAGACAACATCATCAATGAGCATTTTGCTATCCATGCTGCCGAAATCAAGGCTGCATTTGATGAGGGACTCAAGGCATATCGCCTCTAACAATAATTTTAAAGTACACCAATGAAAAAGAAAGACTACGGCTAAAATCTCAGCTCGCCACTGAATCCACAAGTCGGCATCATGCCGCATGAGTAAACAAAAGTATCAACCGCCAGACGGGACTATCCAATCCCCAAGGCACAGACAAAAAAGATTTATGAACAAGAAAAACAGAATCATTCTTCTCGCTGCGATGCTTGTCGCAGCCGTATCACAGACATTCGCGCAAGGCAACGGACTTGCAGGTATCAACGAAGCAACAAGTATGGTGACCTCCTACTTCGACCCGGGCACGAAGCTCATCTACGCCATCGGTGCCGTGGTGGGTCTCATCGGAGGCATCAAGGTGTATGGCAAGTTCTCATCTGGCGACCCCGACACGAGCAAGACTGCCGCAAGCTGGTTCGGAGCCTGCATCTTCCTCATCGTGAGCGCAACCATCCTCCGCTCATTCTTCCTATAATATAATAAGGTATAAGACTTATGGCTGACTACCCAATCAACAAGGGCATCGGTCATTCGGTTGAGTTCAAGGGACTGAAGGCACAGTACCTCTTCATCTTTGCAGGTGGACTGCTTGCCGTCTTTTTCCTTGTGGTCGTCCTCTATATGGCTGGTGCGGATCAATTGGTCTGCATCGGCTTGGGTCTCACGCTCGGATCATTGCTTGTATGGGGAACATTCCACCTGAACAACAAGTATGGTGAGCATGGACTGATGAAGCTCCTTGCCGCCAAGAGCCATCCACGCTATATCCTCAACCGAAGGAAAACAAACCGAATGTTCAAACATAAAAAGAAAGAAGAATGAGAAATATCAGAAAATCAAGCACCCTTGAGAGCAAGTTTCCGCTGCTTGCCGTGGAGCAAGGCTGCATTATCTCCAAGGATGGCGACATCACGGTCGCCTACGAGGTAACGCTCCCCGAAATCTTCACGGTAACATCGCAGGAGTATGAGTCGGTACATGCCGCATGGTGCAAGGCTATCAAGGTGCTGCCCGACTACAGCATTGTACACAAGCAGGACTGGTTCGTGAAAGAGAACTACAAACCGGACTTGCAGAATAGCGACATGAGCTTTCTGTCAAGAAGCTATGAGCGACACTTCAATGAGCGTCCTTACCTGCATCACCAGTGTTACCTGTTCCTCACCAAGACCACCAAGGAGCGTATGGCACACCAAAGCAATTTTTCCACCTTGTGCCGTGGGCATATCATCCCCAAGGGAATCAAGAACAAGGAAACGGTCGCAAGATTCCTCGATGCCGTGGAGCAGTTCGCAAGAATCATCAACGACTCCGGCTATATCTCCTTACGCAGACTGACAGATGATGAAATCACAGGCACGGAACGGACAACGGGACTTGTAGGCAAGTACCTCTCGCTCTCCACGGAGAACGTGCAATGTCTGGAGGACATGGAATTGTCTGCAAGTGGTATGCGTATCGGAAACAAACACCTATGCCTTCATACCTTGTCGCAAACGGAAGACCTTCCTACGGAAGTATCTACGGACAACCGCTTTGAGCGATTGTCAACTGACCGAAGTGACTGCCGACTTACCTTTGCCGCTCCAGTTGGCTTGCTGTTGTCCTGCAACCATATCTATAACCAGTATGTATTCATAGACAACAGTGACGAGACCTTGCAGAAGTTTGAGAAGACTGCCCGTAACATGCACTCGCTGTCAAGGTACAGCCGACAGAACGCCATCAACAAGGAATGGATTGACGAGTATCTGAACGAGGCTCACTCACAGGGGTTGCAGTCTGTCCGTGCCCATTTCAATGTCCTGGCATGGGGCGAGGATATGGAAGAGTTGAAGCATCTTCGCAATGATGTGGGCAGTCAGTTGGCAAGCATGGAATGTGTGCCACGCCACAATACGGTGGACTGTCCGACACTTTTCTGGGCAGCGATACCCGGCAACGAGGGGAATTTTCCGTCAGAGGAGAGTTTCCATACCTTCATTGAGCAGTCAGTGTGCCTCTTCACGGAGGAAACCAACTATATGGATTCTCCCTCACCGTTCGGCATCAAGATGGCAGACCGCATCAGTGGCAAGCCGCTGCACATTGACATCTCTGACTTGCCGATGAGAAAAGGCGTGACAACCAACCGCAACAAGTTCGTTCTCGGACCATCGGGAAGTGGGAAGTCGTTCTTCATGAACCACCTCGTCAGACAGTATTACGAGCAAGGCACGCATGTGGTCTTGGTCGATACGGGAAACTCCTACCAGGGACTCTGCGAGATGATCAACAGAAAGACAGGCGGAAAGGACGGTATCTACTATACCTATACGGATGAGAGTCCCATCTCATTCAATCCCTTTTTCACCGAGGATAAGGTCTTTGACATCGAGAAGCGTGAGAGCATCAAGACTTTGCTCCTGACACTTTGGAAGAAGGACAACGAACCTGCCACACGAGCGGAAGAGGTTGCCTTGTCAAATGCCGTGTCGCTCTACATCGGTAAACTGAAAGAGGAAAGCGACATCGTGCCGTGCTTCAATACCTTCTATGAGTTTGTGGGAACGGAATACCGCAAGGTACTGGAAGAAAAGAAAGTCCGTGAGAAAGATTTTGATATAGACGGATTCCTCAACGTGCTGGAACCTTACTACAAGGGTGGCGAATACGACTATCTGCTTAACTCTGACAAGGAGCTTGACCTGCTGCATAAGAGGTTCATCGTTTTCGAGATTGATTCCATCAAGGACCATCCAATCCTGTTCCCGGTCACGACCATCATCATCATGGAGCTGTTCATCAACAAGATGCGCCGCCTGAAAGGCATCCGTAAGATGATAGTGATAGAAGAAGCATGGAAAGCGATAGCTTCGGCAAACATGGCTTCCTATATCAAGTATCTCTATAAGACGGTCAGAAAGTTCTTCGGTGAGGCGGTTGTGGTGACGCAGGAAGTCGAGGACATCATATCCTCCGCTATCGTGAAGGACAGTATCATCAACAACTCAGACTGCAAGATACTCCTTGACCAGAGGAAGTTCATGAATAAGTTCGAGCAGATACAGTCATTGCTCGGATTGACGGAAAAGGAGAAGTCGCAGATTCTCTCCATCAACCAGTCCAACGACCCATCACGTCTCTACAAGGAAGTATGGATAGGACTCGGCGGAACGCAGTCGGCAGTATATGCCACAGAGGTGTCCACCCAAGAATATCTCGCCTATACGACAGAGGAAAGCGAGAAACTGGAGGTAAGGGCATTGGCGGAGAGACTCGGTGGTGACATGGAAGCCGCCATCCGGCAGCTTGCAGAGGACAAACAAGAGAACAAATGAAATTCATTATCCACTTAATCCAAAAGTAAAATGAGAACAAAAGTAATCATGACAATCTGCCTGTTCCTGCTGATGGTAGGAAAGGCAAACGCACAGTGGTCTGTCATAGATCCTACCAACATTGCGCAGAGTATCATCAACTCGTCCAACAACATCGTCCACACGTCTTCGACGGCTCAGAACATGATCAACAACTTCAAGGAGACTGTGAAGATTTACGAGCAGGGCAAGAAGTACTACGATGCGCTGAAGTCGGTGAACAACCTCGTCAAGGACGCACGCAAGGTGCAGCAGACCATCCTCATGGTGGGCGACATCACGGACATCTACATCAACAACTACCAGAAGATGATGCACGATGACAATTTTTCCGTGGAGGAACTCTCCGCCATCGGCTTCGGCTACACCAAACTGTTGGAGGAAAGCAACGATGTGCTGACTGAGTTGAAGAACGTGGTGAACATCACGACCCTTTCCATGACGGACAAGGAGCGAATGGATGTGGTGGAACGCTGCTACTCGAAGATGAAGCGTTACCGCAATCTCGTGAGCTACTACACCAACAAGAACATTTCCGTGAGTTATCTGCGTGCCAAGAAGAAAAACGACCTTGACCGCATCATGGGACTCTACGGCAAGTCAAACGAGAAATACTGGTAGCCTATGGATTTCGAGAATCTTCACCAGATACTGCGCTCCCTGTATGACGAGATGATGCCGCTGTGTTCCGACATGACGGACATTGCCAAGGGACTTGCAGGACTTGGGGCGCTGTTCTATGTCGCCCTGAGGGTTTGGCAGTCACTGTCAAGGGCAGAGCCGATAGACGTATTTCCGTTGCTCCGTCCGTTTGCCATCGGACTTGCCATCATGTTCTTCCCGACCATCGTACTCGGAACGCTCAACAGCGTGATGAGTCCCATTGTGCAAGGTACACATTCCATGCTGGAGACACAGACCTTCGACATGAATGAATACCGGGCGCAGAAAGACAAGTTGGAGTATGAGGCGATGAAACGCAATCCGGAAACTGCATACCTTGTGAGCAACGAGGAGTTTGACAAGCAGCTTGACGAACTCGGCTGGTCACCCGGCGACGTGGTGACAATGGCGGGAATGTATGTGGAGCGTGGCATGTACAGCATGAAAAAGAGCATCCGTGATTTCTTTCGTGAACTGCTGGAGCTGCTGTTCCAAGCCGCCGCATTGGTCATAGACGTGCTGAGGACATTCTTCCTCATCGTCCTGTCCATCCTCGGTCCGCTTTGTTTCGCCATATCGGTATGGGACGGATTCCAGTCCACGCTGACGCAATGGTTCTGCAGGTACATACAGATTTATCTCTGGCTACCCGTTTCGGACTTGTTCAGTACCATCCTTGCCAAGATACAGGTGCTGATGCTGCAAAACGACATCGAGGCATTGCAGAACGACCCGAATTTTTCCATTGAGGCAAGCAACGGTGTTTACATTGTTTTCCTCATCATCGGAATCATCGGTTACTTCACCATACCGACCGTGGCGGGATGGATTATACAGGCAGGTGGCGGTATCGGCAACTACAACCGGAACGTGAACACGGCAGGCTCACTGGGCGGAAGCATCGCAGGAGCAACGGCTGGAAATGTGGCAGGACGTGCCGGAAGGCTTATCAAGAGCGGATTTAAGAAAATATAGTCATTCATGAACAATACAACGAAAAGAAAAATGGAATTCAAGTCATTGAAGAATATCGAGACCTCGTTCAGACAGATACGCCTGTTCTGCATCGTCCTCGTCATCGGTTGCGCTGTTGTCGCAATATGTTCGGTGGTGTTCGCATTCCGATTTGCGGAGAAGCAGCGCGAGAAGATATACGTCCTTGATGGAGGCAAGTCGCTGATGCTCGCCCTCTCGCAAGACCTGTCACAGAACAGACCTGCCGAGGCAAGGGAACACGTGAGACGCTTTCATGAGCTGTTCTTCACGCTATCACCGGAGAAGAGTGCCATCGAGCACAACGTGAAACGAGCCTTGCTGCTGGCAGACAAGAGCGCATACAACTATTACCAGGACTTTGCGGAGAAAGGTTTTTATAACCGACTTATTGCGGGAAACATCAACCAGTCGCTGCAAGTGGACAGTGTGGTCTGTAACTTTGATAACTACCCTTATCAAGCCAAGACCTACGCACGGCAGGTTATACTCCGAGAGAGCAACGTGACGGAGAGAAGCCTTGTCACCGTATGCAGGTTGGTGAACGCCACACGCTCCGATGATAACCCGAATGGATTTAGCATTGAAGGTTTCACCATTGTGGAGAACAGGGACATCAGTACAGTGGAACGATAAAAATAGCAAGAATGGAAAATCCGATAAAGACAATCCAAGAAAAGGTGAATGGTATGAAGGGAAGACTGCGTGACAGGCTGGATTCCCTTCCGCCAAGGGTGAGACTGAAAGTCGTGCTTGTCATGTTCGGCTTGTTTGCCCTCTGTAGCCTTTACATGATAGGTTCAGCCATCATCAACTTCGGAAACGGCAAGACCTCTAATATAGAGGTTGAGCATATTGAGAGTGTAAAGTTGCCCACTGACAAGGGGCAGCAAGTGACCAACCAAAATGAATTGATACATGGAGAAGGAGAAGAATGACAAGGTGGAGCCGGATAAGGCTCCAAAGGAAAAGAAGCCTTTGACAGAGGAACAGCGTATCAAGCGCAACAAGATGATAGCCATACCGTGCATGTGTCTCGTCTGCGCATTGGTGTTATGGCTCATCTTCAAACCGTCGGCATCAGAGGGTGAGAAAGGCAGCAAGGGATTCAACATGGAAATGCCCGATGCGGAGAAGACAGATGTGGAGGCAGACAAGCGCAAGGCATACTCCAAGGAGGATCTTGCCAACAAGCAAAAGGAAAAAAGCAGAGCAATGAACTCTCTTGGTGAGTACATGCCAGGCATTGATTCGACTGCTACACGGCAAGAAAAGGACTTTGACCTGATGCAGTCTGGGCAGCAGCCAACAAAAGCGGAAAGACAGGAGGCGGATGCCATCCGCTCGTCTGCCGAGGCATACCAAACCTTGAACACGACATTGGGAGGTTTCTATGAACAGCCACAACAAGGGGGAAGCAGCGAAGATGCTGAGTTGAGGAAACGTCTTGATGAGCTGGAGGCAAGCATGATGCAGCAGGAAAACAAGCGTTCCAATATGGACGAGCAAGTTGCTCTCATGGAAAAGTCCTACCAACTTTCGGCAAAGTACATGCCTGGTGGAAATGCCAATGCGGCAAGTCCTTCATCAGCAGAAACTGCAACAGAGGAAAACAAGGAAGCTGTCACCAAGGGCAAGAAAGTCAAGATTACACCTGTAAGGCAAGTGCAAAGGCGTGTAGTCTCGTCCTTGAACCGCCCCATGAGTAACGGGGAGTTTGTAGCCTCTTACTCGGAAAAGGCTTCGGCAAGGTTCAATACCGCCATCGGGAGAGGTGGTGTTTCCGACAAAAACACGATTTCTGCCTGCATCCACGGCACCCAAACCATAACGGACGGACAGGCAGTAAGGTTGAGATTGTTGGAATCTATGCATGTCGGCAATAGGGAGATACCACGAAATACTGTCATTGTCGGAGTGGCACGACTGCAAGGTGAAAGGCTTTCCATAGCCTTGAAGTCCATTGAGCACAACGGCATGATTATCCCGATTGAGCTTGCCGTCTATGACAATGACGGTCAGGAGGGCATCTTCATCCCGAAGTCGATGGAGGTTGACGCAGCCAAGGAAGTCGGTGCCAACATGGGAAGCTCGCTGAACAGCAGCATCAACATTTCCTCCAATGCCGGTGCACAACTTGCTTCCGACTTGGGAAAAGGTGTCATACAAGGCGTGTCGCAGTATATCTCCAAGAAGATGCGTACCGTCAAGATACACCTGAAGGCTGGCTACAGAGTCATGCTCTACCAAGAGGGAGATTAGCCGAAAGGCAACAACATTTATACCACTTAATCCAAAAGTTTAATTAAAAGCAAACTAAAATGAAGAAGACAACAATCATGTTCGCCCTTATGCTGGGCGTAGCCTGCACTGCATCAGCGCAGAAGACAGGCAAGAAAAAAACGCAGAAGTCTGTAAAGACTGAGCAAGTAAGCAATGTTTCTTCCGACCAGGAAGAGAAACTGACCTTGACCAAGGAGGTGTATCCGCAGAAGGAAGAGAACAGCAACCTCTATCATGGCTTGACCAAGAAGCTGACCTTCGACCGCATGATACCACCTCATGGTTTGGAAGTGACTTATGACAAGACGGTTCATATTCTCTTTCCTGCCTCTGTCAAGTACGTTGACTTGGGATCAGAGGATTTGATAGCTGGCAAGGCGGACGGTGCGGAGAATGTTATCCGTGTAAAAGCAGCCGTGAAGAACTTCAAGAAAGAGACCAATATGAGTGTCATCACGGAGGATGGCTCATTCTACACATTCAATGTGAAGTATGCCAAGGAACCGCTTATGCTCAATATCGAGATGGCGGACTTCATCCATGACGGTGAGGCGGTGAACCGTCCGAACAATGCGCAGGAGATTTACCTCAAGGAGTTGGGAAAGGAAAGTCCTATGTTGGTACATCTCATCATGAAGTCTATCCATAAGGAGAACAAGCGCAAGGTGAAGCATATCGGCAGCAAGCGTTTCGGAATCCAGTATCTTTTGAAGGGCATCTATGTACACAGCGACTTGCTGTATTTCCACACAGAAATCAAGAACCAGAGCAACGTGCCGTTTGACGTGGACTATATCACGTTCAAGGTGGTGGACAAGAAGGTGGCGAAGCGAACCGCCATTCAGGAGCAGGTGCTTCTTCCTGTCCGTGCCTACAACTATGTGGTGCGTGTGGCTGGCAAGAAAACGGAGCAGACGGTGTTCTGTTTGCCGAAGTTTACCATTCCTGACGACAAGGAGCTTGTCGTGGAGATGAACGAGAAGGAAGGCGGTCGCCATCAGTCGTTTGTCGTGGAGAACAGCGACTTGGTGCGAGCTTTGACAATCAACGAACTTAGCGTGAAGTAACGGATGAAAAGAAGAAACATTGCAATCATGGCAATGCTTGCCCTCACCGCAGGGCAGGCATTCGCCCAAAGATGTCTTCCTCAGACGAAAGGCATTGAGGTGAAGGTCGGCATGGCTGACGGAGTGTATAACGGCAAGAAGTCCTGCAAGGCTGGCTATTATGCAGGTCTCGGACTTTCAAGCTATACCAAGGGTGGTGACAAGTGGACGTATGGGGCGGAATATCTGCAAGTACATCAGCCTTACCGTGAAACTTCCGTTCCAATAGCACAAATGACGGGCGAGTTCGGTTATTCCTACAACTTCCTTTCCGACAACAGCAAGACAGTGCTGTTCTATATCGGAGGTACGGCACTGGCTGGCTATGAGTCCGTAAACTGGGGCAAGAGAACCATGTCGGACGGAGCGACCTTGCAGAACAATGGAGCGTTTATCTATGGCGGTGCCGTGGCATTGGAAACGGAAATATACCTGTCGGATGCAATAGCTTTGACCGCTTCCGTTAAGGAAAGGCTTGTTTGGGGCAACAGCACGGGACATTTCCACACGCAGTTTGGCATCGGCATGAAGTTCATCATCAACTAAAACAGTGAGCCTATGGACATCAATGAAATCAAACAAGTGCCTATCGTGGACTTTCTCTATATTCTCGGCATTGAGCCTGTCAAGCACAAGGCTTCGGGACTTTGGTATCATGCGCCATACCGCAACGACCGCAATCCTTCGCTTCGGGTATCAACGGACAAGAATGTCTGGTATGACTATGGCATCGCCAGAGGTGGTGACATCTTCAACCTCGCAGGGGAGTTCATCAACAGCAATGAGTTTGTGGCACAAGCCAAGTTCATATCTGAAACGCTTGGTGGCAGTTTCCCGACATCGTTTCAGCATTATCAAAGAACAGAAGAAAAGGCTGTGAAGGCGAAAGGCAATCCCTTTAGTGATATTGTGGAAAAGCCTTTGAGTCATCCTGCTCTCAGGCAGTACTTGCGTGAGCGTGGCATATCGGCTGACGTGGCGAGCCGTTTCTGCTGTCAGGTGGAATACCGATACAATGGCAAACAGTTCTTTGCTGTCGGTTTCAAGAACAACAGCGATGGCTACGAGATACGCAACCGCTTCTTCAAAGGTTGCGTATCACCAAAGGACATCACTCTCATAGGCAGGAACAGCAACGTCTGCCATCTGTACGAGGGTTTTATGGATTTCCTCTCTGCCGTCATGCTCGGTATTGGTCGTGGTGAGGATCATATTGTCCTCAACTCTGTGGCTAATATGCAAAAGGTGCATCATCTTTTAGATGGCTATGCACAAGTGTACTGTCATTTGGACAATGACGAGGCTGGCGAGAATGCCTGTGTAGAATTGCAAAAGCGATATGGCGATAAGGTCATTGACCATTCGCATCTATACACAGGTTACAAGGACTTGAACGAGTACCTGATGAGCCATAAGACAAGAAAGTAACAATCATCCAAAAACATCAAGACAATGAAGAAGAACAATAAAATCAAGAAATCAGTGAGCATGTTGGCATTCCTTTTCATGTGTGCCTTGTCGGTAATCCTTTCATCGTGCAGCGATGAGCTGGACATTCAGCAGTCGTATCCATTCAAGGTGGAGACGATGCCTGTACCAAAGGACATTGTGCGTGGACAGACCGTTGAAATCCGCTGCGAGTTGAAGGCGGAGGGCAAGTTTGACGGCACCATCTACACCATCCGCTATTTTCAGCATGACGGAAAAGGCTCGCTGAGAATGGAGAACGGAACGGTGTTCCAGCCTAACGACCGCTATCTGTTGGAGAACGAGAAGTTCCGTCTTTACTATACCTCGGCAAGCACGGAGACACAGACGCTGACAGTGGTGGTAGAGGACAACTTCGGCAAGTCATACGAAATGGAGTTCAGTTTCAACGATACTGATGAGGAGGAAGAGTTTGCGAGAAGTGCCAACAAACTCGGTAGCGTATGAGGTTGATGATATTGTTAGCCTTGCTTCTTGTGTCGGGCAGCTTGTCTGCCCAGACGCAAGGGGTGATAAAGCGAGTTTGTCATGTGTCACGTTTTGAGTTGGCTGTCGCCTGCATCAAGAAGTACGAGGGTCTGCACGGACCGAAGCACCATCCTTATGTGGGATATGGACACAAGCTGTTGCCTGGCGAGAAGTTCTCTCCAAGAATGACGGAACGGCAAGCCGATGCCTTGCTGCGCTCTGACCTCAGAAAGCTCTGCGCCATGTTCCGTGGTTTCGGTCGTGACTCGCTGCTCTTGGCTGCACTTGCCTACAATGTGGGGTGTGGAAAGGTGATGAAAAGCCGGATGTATGCCAAGATGCGAAGTGGCAACAGAAACATCTATCGTGACTATGTGGACTTCAAAAGGTGGAACGGAAAGATAGTGCCTTCCATCGAGCGAAGAAGAAAAATGGAGTATCTGCTCTTGTTTACTCCATAGTATAAGGTTTTATAAAATAGGACAGTCCTTTTGATTGGGGGCTGTCCTTTGTTCTTTGCAAGCATCGCAGATAAGAAAAAGACGGTTTCTTTGCCACTTTCTTTTCCGCTCCTCGGCTCATGAAAGAAAGTGGCGGAACGAATTTTCATCGCTCCGCCGATATGGATTTTATGTTGTTGCAACCATTCGTTGCTCTATAAGTCTTGCATTGCTGTTCACCAAGTTGATAATGTCGGCATGGTGCTCGGTGTCCTTGTTCTGTAGTCCGTGGCATTGTACGACTTTCATCTGTTCGAGTGAAAACTCCACGGTCTCAACCCTTTGTTCGGCTATTCTTGCAGAGAAGATGATGCAGTCGGGATTGAGTGAATAGTTTGTACCGCTGCCTACGCAATGATGCATCGCCTTGCCCTCAAGAACGTGCTCCCTGACGCTTTCAAGCATTCTCACCACGATATTGCCGTCCGTGAACATCAAACCGAAGAAACGGCTCTTCATTTCCTTGAATTTGTCCTCGTTCTTCAATGCCTTGCGTATCTCCTCCTCGGTGCGCTCCTTTTCTTTCTTGGCTCTGATTTTCTCGGATATTCTGTCGTGCTCGGCTTCAAGGTTGTCGGGGCAAATGTAATGTGGACTTCTGATGTCCTTGCCCATTTCTACCAACATACAGATGTAGTCCGCCCATTTGCCGATGTCTGTAATAAGGTAATGGTTGCGGTTGGCTATCTTGTAGGCATTCCAACAAGTTTCCAAGTGCCGTGGATGGTCTATGAAGTGGCGGACGTGTCCGTAACGACATTGTTTCATCATCGTTTCGATGCGGTGGTCTGTCAGCATCGCCTTGAACAATGTAAGCGGTTCGATGCCGTGAAACGCTCCGTCAAAGCCGTTGCGCCATATCTGAGGAATAACTTTCATGTCGGGGCAGACCGGAAATGAAGCAATATGCTGATAGGTGGTGTTGTCCCTGCGCAGTTCAATGTCGGAGTCGTAGCAGAACGTGTCCATATAGATACCCATTGTGCGCTTGCGTGCCATAATCTCCACCTTGCCTTTTTCGTTCATCCAATAGCGTGCCACCTCCCAACAAAAGATGTCTGCCTTTTGTCCCTTGCGGTAATAGGCTTTCATCTGAAATGCTCGCATAAGTTGCAGTCCCTTGCGCTCAGTGAGTACGCTGAAATAGGTAGAAGACATTGCCTTCTGTCGCTTGGTGCGCTGCACTTCCAACTTTGCCTTACACTTCGGGCAGACACATTTGTCCGCATCCTCGTCCGTAGTCCAAGTGTGTCCGCAGTCCATGCAAGTGGTCTGTCCGTGCTTCAACTGAAAGGCATAGTGGTCAAGACATTCACGGAATGCCCATTGCATTTGCGCTCCCTTGATAGGTCGTAACCCCTTGTTTGAGGTTACGACTTGCTTCTGATATTTCGTTCTTGGTTTCATAACGTGTCGAATAATGATGGTTGGTGTACTTCTGTTTCCGTTCTCTGTGAGGTGCGCTTGGCGGTATCTCTGTTACGCATCTTGTTCATCTGCTCTTGCTGATATTGGCGGATGGCTTCCTGTCTTGCTTGTGCCTTCTCCTCCTCTGTGAGTTCAATGTGATGGTTAACAGACACTTGGCAGTTCAATGGTTTTCCTACCTCGATGTCCTTCTCCTCGTAGTAGTGGATGGCTTGCCCATATATCTCGTCATCGCAAAAGCCGTTGCAACCGCTCTTCTGTACCCAATTAAGGATATAGGTGACGCAATCGTCTATGTTCTTGTCGGGGTTGTCATACTTGGCTGCAAAGAGTTCGTCCTCCATTGCTCGCTCCTCCAAATAGGCTTGTATGGTTCTCTTGAAATATTCCGTAGTGTTCATATCTGATGTTGTTAAAGGGTTCGTTACTCGTGATAGATGATGTCGCAGTCCTCAACTTCTGTAGGCAGTCCGAAGAATGGATAATGGCTGAAGTAAGGTTCTGTGCACATGTCCTCGTTGTATCTCGGACTTACTATCTCAATATTGTTCTTGCGCATGGCTTCGTCCACCATACGGATTTCCTCGTCAGTCAGTCCGCTTGCATCGCCATTGATGATATAGCAGAGTGCCCATGTAGGTATCGCTTCAATGCTTCTGTTCATATCGCTTGTACTTTAAAGTGTTAATAACCAAATGAATGTTCCAATCAGTACCACCATAGAAAGAATGGAAATGATGATACCGAAGATGAACTTCACAATTCCCAATATGACTTCACCGACCATGCAGAGAGCCATATATCCCAACCAAGCCACCAAAGTGATGAGGGTTGAGCCGACTGCGGAGAGTAATCTCCACCAAGTCTGTGTTATGTTGATGTTTGTTGTCATATAGCCTTGAATTAAATTTATTTGCGGTTCCAGGAACTGAAGGGAAGTTCTCGTTTCTTCACCTTTTTGTCGCTCCCTTTTCCGACATTTTTTTTGCGTCTTCCTGTCGCATCGGTCGTTTCGTTTCAGGTGCCTTTCAAGGGCGGCGAGGCTGGAAATACAAGGTTTTTCGGAAAAAGAATGACTAAAAAAGCAAAAAATAGCAGATTTGAGCTTTTGTTTTGAGTTTCAAGTGGTTGTGGCAGTCGTTGGCTTTTTGTGGCATTCGTGAGGAAATGCGAAAATGGCGGATTTGAGAAGTAAAAACGCTTTCAAGTCATTACCTCAAAGAAACGCTCTAATAAGCATTTTTAACGGCTTCGGTTTTTACTTCTCAATTCTGCACAGGTTGTGAATTTGCCATGCAACTCTCATGATTTAATTTTGCACAGAACAAAAAGCAAGGAATTATGAGAAGTACATTCAAGACAGTCTTCTATGTAAACGGAAGCAAGGAGAGAAACGGAATTGTCCCTATCATGGGACGAGTGACAATCAACGGAACTATCGCACAGTTCAGTTGCAAGCTGAGCGTGACCAAAGCGATATGGGATGCCAAGGGCAACAGAGCCAAAGGCAGAAGCAAGGAAGCCAATGAGGTGAACTTTGCGCTTGATAACATCAAGGCTCAAATCGCTAAGCATTACCAACGGCTTTCCGACCGTGAGGCGTTCGTTACCGCTGAAATGGTGAGAAACGCATATCAAGGCATAGGTACGGAGTATGAGACATTACTCAGAGCTTTTGACAAGGAGAACGCAGCCTTTGCCCAACGCGTGGGAAAAGACCGAGCTGTCCGAACCTACCGCAAGTATCTGACGGTAAGAAAGTACGTTGCCGAGTTCATCAAATTTCAGTACAAGCGCAGCGATATGTCCATGAATGAGCTTACCGAGGAGTTCATCCGTGATTTTTGTCTGTATTTGAAGAATGTCATTGGACTCACGCAATCTACCATTTGGATATACTCCATACCATTGAAGCATATCGTCACGGCAGCACACTACAACGGCAAGATACAGAGAAATCCGTTTGCCATGTACCACGTTGACCCAGACCACAAGGAGCGTGAGTTCTTGACAGAGGAAGAATTGGACATATTTGCAGGAATAGAGTTGGAAAATCCCAACTTTGCTTTTGCGAGAGACTTGTTTATGTTTGGTTGTTGGACAGGTATCTCTTTCGTTGACATCAAGAATCTTACAGAGGACAATGTTGCCATTATAAGTGGGTCTCCATGGATAGTTTCTCAGCGTCAAAAGACAGGCGTACCATTCAAAATTAAACTGATAGATGCAGCCATACAGATAATTGAACGTTACAAGCCATTGAGAAAAGATATGCACTTGTTTAATATTGGCTCACTTGACATGGTAAACAAGCGTATAAAGAAAGTGGCAAAAATGTGTGGCATCAAGAAGCGAATTTCATTTCATGTAAGCCGGCATTCGTTCGCAGTTTTGGCTTTAAACTACGGTATGCCGATAGAGAGTGTAAGCAAGATACTGGGACATACGGACATCGCCACAACACAAATTTACGCAAAGGTGACAAGTACTAAATTGGAGCATGACATATCAGCTTTTGAAAGTCGAATCAAGGGGCATATGCCGACAATGGGGGGAATGGCATGAAAAGGACTGTAATCACCGTGGACGGAAATGGAATGTTATCCATTCCGTCCAACTTGCAAGACTTGTGGATGAGTGAGGGTGAATTGGTTGATATGCTCCATGTCACCGCCCCGAAACTCCATGCTGTGATAAGGTCGATATACGAGGAAGGTTTGTTGCCCATGTCGAAGGTACAACAGAAACAGGAAACCTCCAAGGGCATTTGGCAAACGATGTATGGTTTCACGATGGTTGTTGCCCTTTGTTTCCGTATAGGCTCTTATGGTGCTGTTCGGTTTCGGGACACCATCATGAAGAAGTTGTACGGGGCAAAAGAGAAAAGTAGTGTCATTGTCCTACAATTCAGTGGAGGAACAACCGCCTTTAGTTGAATGTCCTCTTGCTTGTTTGTTGGCTTGGCGCTGTCGTACTGTCGTGAATAAGTACTGAAGCATAAGCATGACATTCTTACTTGTAGGGGGATGAGTTCTGTTCATAAAAATGACGGACAAAACACCCCTTATTTTTGTTGAATTGTTGAATATGATGAAAGAAGTATTGAACATCAGGCATTTACGGCTCAACATATTCTCAACAAATCTCTCAACAAAAGAAAGATAATGTTGAAAAGAGAAAACCATGAACACCATTTCTTTCTTTTTTGCCCAGTAATTTGTTGTGTAGAGCTATTTGTTGAGAGTTTGTTGAGGGTATAAGTGGTTGGTTCTCATAAAGATAATACCTATCTTCAACAATTCAACGTTTTACATGCCCTCACTTGGTACGCTGTAAAATGTGCTTGTGGATTAATTGGCAACCGCTCTATTCTCCGAAATGGTTGCAGCAACGTTCCTTGGAGGCTTTGCGCCTCCAGCCACTTGGGCGAACCTCCGCAGTGTTTTAGCATGGCATTAGATTTATGCAGACTATACCGAGGACACACAGCACACATAACACACTCGGCATAGTTCACAAAGGAAATCAACAACACACAACTGAAACACTTGGCAAGTTTCACACTGAAAATATCACCTTTTCCTTTGCAAACTCCATGTACAAAGTAGCTTGTGTCTGTGACCTTGTTCTTTCAATGTGGCAGCTTTGATGTTTGGCGTAAATTGAGAGAATTAAGGTCTGCAACCTTGGGCATGGAAAGCCGAAAGGCAAATATCTCGTCTTTTGTTCTTAGAGGAGGGAGCGAGGTTATGTTTCGGGAACCCCAAAACTCCTCGCTCCACCATGAGGGTGGAGAATTTTTGCTCCCGATGGTCGCAGAAAATGAGTATACCAACTGCAATTACTGCCATTATATGCTAAAATTTGTTATATATCTATATAATTGTATTAATAATATTCTTTTTCTTTGGCAGTTAAAGAAAAGCATCCTATGTTTATAAGCAAAACAATTAATTTAAATTGAAACAAAATTAAATAGTAATGCGTATGAAAAAGTTGATTTTTATGTTTCTTGCTATTCTTCTTTGTGGAATAGTTCAAGCTCAGACTTCTGAGATTATTTTAAACAACGGAAAAGTTGTGAAAGGAAAAATTAAAAGTTTGTCTTTTGATGTAGATAATACTCACGAAGTTAGAATAAAGAATGAAGTGAGTGGTGAGAACTTCGACTATACTTCTGCTGATGTAAAAGAAATAAAATTCTATGGTAAAAAGGCAAAAGAAGTAACAAATTGGATTCCTCTGTATGCCCAGATGGGATTGGGAATGTCTTATAAGAAAGCCCCCAAGCTCTATAAAAATCCCGTATTTCTCCATCCTGTTTATAAGGGGAAAAACATTTCAGCGTATGTTCACTACATAAGAACAAATACTCATGTGAAATCGGGCAGTATTTACGGATTTGGCCTTATGTTTTATTACAAATCCAAGGACGAGGACTTTGCGAGAAGCTATTATTTGATGGATAATAGTATTGCAGGAATTGGTCAAAAGACTGTGCTAAAAATGTATTTTAAAGGTTATCCTCAGATAAAGGAAATACTCAAAGGTCTAAGTATGAAAGAGATTCGTAAAGACCCTACTATATTAGTCAGAAAACTTGATGAAGTTTTGGAATAACTTCCTTGATTATGATTTATGACAAAGTTTTTGTAATCAAATTTTTGTAGTGTTAAAAATATCTATCGAAATATTAAATAAACGTACATATGAAAAAGTTACTTTTTATCATCTTCCTAATGGTATTCTCGTTTGCGATAACAACAAACGCCAAGAAACCCAAAGTCGTATGGCCTAAGGCAGTGCTAACTCTTAAAGATGGTACTGTACTTAACGGCTATTTGCAGAACGACATCCACTTTATGAAGAAAAACATCTATTTCCTGACTTCGTCATTGCGTACCCCAAAAATCTTCGTCAAAGAGTTTAGCTATTTTCTGATGCCTTGCCATCAGCATGGTTTGGGTGTAAACCTCCTTGTTCAGAGGTAGCTTAATTTGTATGGTTGTGATTGTCTTTGCCAATGCAAGCACCTTGCCCACGCTCATCTTAATCTCTGAGACTTTCAGCATGCGCTCTAGTTCCTTGTATATTTTCAAAGCCACGAAGCAGATGCATATATGGGCTTCGATGCGTTTGCGTGTAAAGTGAAACATGGGGCGTATATCTATCTTTGATTTGGCTATACGGAAAGCCCGTTCTACATGCCAAAGATTGTGATATGCTGTATATACATCCTGTATTGGTATATCCGTATTGGTGAGATATCCTTTTAGACCGTCCCATTTGGAGTCGTCGGCAATACGGTCATAGTTGATGGCGACTTTCACCTCACCATCCATGGATAAGAACTTATTGTAACCTCTCTTGTTGATGTTACCTTTCGTAAGCACGCCATGCTTGTAAGCCTTTTCCAACCTGCGTATTCCCTTCTCCCGGTTATAGGCATCTTTCTTTGCACGGTCATCTGTATAGCCGACCAGGAGACGGCGTCCGCCTCCTTTGTCATATTCAACCATCTGGCAGTCGCACTTGGGCTGTTCCAGTATCCAGTTCTTGACTTCCTGACTTTCATTCTTTATCTTCGCACCTATTATATACTTGTAGCCGTGCGCCTCAAGTTCCGCTATATTTGCATTGTTCATCAGACCGGAGTCGGCCACCACAACGAAGTTTTCCAATCCGTATTTGCTTACAAACTCGTTTATCGTCGGCAGCATCGTGTGACCTTCATATTTGTTGCCCTCATGGATGCAGTAGGCAAGCGGATAGCCGCCCAAACTTACAAGCAGGCCGAGTATGATCTGAGGATTACTGTGTCGTCCCTCTTTAGAAAAGCCGGTCTTGCGCAAGTCGTCCTCATAATCCGCTTCAAAGTAAAGTGTGGTGACATCATGAATAGCACACCGATATTTCCACCGAACAGTTTTGCTGTATGGCGCACGCTGATGTCCTGTACGACTTCGTGCTGATGGTCGCTAAGTTTGTCAAGATAGCGATAGATTCTGGAAAGATCCACATCCTCGTCAAAGTGGTTTTTCAGATATTCCACCGTAGCAGCCTTGCTCGTTGGATATGCCAGACGGGCTTTCACAAGCTTGCGGAACACTTCATCGTCAATACGATTGAAACCTATCCGGTCAAACGTGCGGTCCAATATCAAGTCGCATCCGTTGAGAAGGATGTTGCTGACATTGGACAGAACACGGCGGACTTCTTCTCGTTCACGGTCGCACGCCTCACGCTCCTCACCATACAGATCGAGTTGTGGATGGCGTCGGGATTCTTCCTTGGAAATCCATTTATGACCTGCATTTACGAGACTGTCTATTTCGTTTGAATCTTTGGCCACACCAATAGTAATCAACTCTTTGTAAATGCCCTTTGTCTTCTCTGCAACAACAACACTTGTTGTTCCAGACCGATTCTTCTTTCTTTTGACAAACATAGTTAAAAAACCTTTTGCGTACCCCAAAATAAGGGTATGCAAAGATACAAAATATTGTTTATCAATTAATTACAAAATGGACATTTTTGAGTGACGAAGTCAGGTGCTATGACTGACCCTCGTCTCGGCGGCATCGGCAGTGTCAGTCTGTCGTCGTAACCGTACAACCGTCTCTTCCTCAATCCGTTACACCTAATGCTCCAAATCCTTTACAAAATCGTGCAAACCCAATACTCGTGCCTTTTACCGCCATTCTCAGCGATTAGCCTCCGCTCTACCCAATGCAAATATTGTCGTTTCCACCCAAAAGCCATTGGCTAAAAACAGCGGAAAACAAAATTTAAAAAGAAAACAATATTGTAATAATTAAAATTTTTCGTACCTTTGTTTACGAATCGATTACATACGACTAAGAATAAATTCTGGTATATTGCTGCACGAATCATATCCTTCCTTGATGCAAGGCTGCCACGGACAGTACTTTCAGGAAAATCTTGATTATGCAGTTTTTGCCGGCTACCTTTCGGAAATTATACAACAATATATTTTAAAAGTTCTTATGCAAGTAACGAAAAGAAACGGGACAACAGAGCCCTACAACAGGGAAAAAATTGCTGTCGCAATAAGAAAGAGTTTCGCCAGTACCGGTCGGGAGGCTGCGGATGACACTATTCAGAAAATGGTGCATGAGGTGGAATCCTTCGTGCGTGACGACGCTACAGGCAGAAGTGTGGAGCGAATCCAAGATGAAGTGGAACGCTGCCTGATGGAACATGGCTTTTATGCGGAGGCAAAAAACTACATTCTCTACCGATGGCAGCGCACGGAGTGCAGGAAGACATTAAGCTATATCGCCGCGGAGACTGCCCGACCGCAGATTATGGATGTGCTCAAGGGCATACAGGCCGACTTCGCCTCCAACGAATACAGCCTTACCTTGCTGGCAGAGAGGTTTTCGGGATTCTGCAAGCCGGAGATGTCGGCAGATGAACGCATGGCGGCACTCATAAAAACAGCCGTGGAACTCACCACGCAGGAAGCCCCAGACTGGGAGTTTATAGCCGCACGACTGCTTGACTTCGTGCTTTCTGAAAAGCTGGAGAGGCAAGCACGCCTTGCAGGAGTACATTCGCTCTATGAGAAACTGCGTTATCTTACGGACGAAGGGCTGTACGGAAGCTACATCCTTGACTCGTATTCACGACAGGAAATAGAGGAAGCTGCGGCATTCATGCGCCCCGAACGTGACAAACTGCTCAACTACTCGGGACTCGACCTCCTCTACAAACGCTACCTCATACGCACTCACTCGCACGAACCTATGGAGTCTGTGCAGGAAATGTACCTGGGTATAGCCTTGCACCTCGCCATGCCTGAGAAGAATGGGCGGCTGCAATGGGTGAGGAAGTTCTACGAAATGCTTAGCCGTCTGGAGGTGACAATGGCGACACCTACGCTTTCCAATGCGCGCAAGCCCTATCATCAGCTTTCCAGTTGCTTCATCGACACCGTGCCAGACAGCTTGGAAGGCATCTATCGCAGTATCGACAACTTTGCAATGGTGAGCAAGTTCGGCGGCGGCATGGGCATGTATTTCGGTAAAGTGCGTGCTGCCGGTGGCAACATAAGGGGCTTCAAAGGCGTGGCAGGAGGAGTGATACGATGGATGAAACTCGTGAACGACACTGCCGTTGCAGTCGATCAGCTGGGCATGCGCCAAGGGGCGGCAGCTGTTTATCTGGATGTGTGGCACAAGGACTTGCCGGAGTTCCTTCAGCTCCGTACTAATAATGGAGACGACCGCATGAAGGCTCACGACATCTTTCCTGCCGTGTGCTACCCCGACCTGTTCTGGCGACTGGCGAAGGAGAATCTCGACAGGCAGTGGTTCCTCTTCTGCCCGAACGAAATAATGACGGTGAAAGGCTACTGCTTGGAGGACTATTACGGAGAGGAATGGGAAAAACGCTATTGGGACTGTGTGAACGATGCACGCCTTTCCAGACGCACCATAAGCATAAAGGACGTGGTAAGGTTGGTGCTAAGGTCGGCGGTTGAGACCGGCACCCCATTTACATTCAATCGTGACATAGTGAATCGTGCCAACCCGAACAGCCACAAAGGAATGATTTATTGCTCCAACCTGTGTACGGAGATTGCACAGAACATGTCGCCCATAGAGTCTGTTTCGTCTGAAATACGCACGGAGGGCGGCGACACGGTGGTGGTGACAACGGTCAAGCCGGGCGACTTTGTCGTGTGCAACCTTGCCAGTCTGTCGCTCGGACACCTCCCTTTGGAGGACGACGCCTTGATGAAGGAAAAGGTGGCGACAGTCGTTCGTGCACTTGACAATGTCATCGATCTTAACTTCTACTCCATCCCTTACGCCAAGATTACCAACCGCCGTTATCGCAGCATCGGACTTGGCGTGAGCGGCTACCACCACGCACTTGCCATACGCGGAATACGTTGGGAAAGCGAGGAGCACCTTAGCTTTATGGACGAGGTCTTTGAACGCCTCAATTATGCTGCGATAGAAGCCAGTGCGAAACTGGCGAAAGAGAAAGGAAGATATGAATGCTTCGCAGGAAGCGGATGGCAGACAGGCGATTACTTCACCAAACGCGGCTACACATCTTTAAAATGGCAGACTTTAGCGGAAAAGGTGGCGCACGACGGTATGCGCAATGCCTATTTGCTGGCAATTGCCCCTACCAGCAGTACAAGCATCATTGCCGGAACAACTGCCGGAACCGACCCCGTGATGAAACGTTTCTTCCTTGAGGAAAAGAAAGGGGCGATGCTGCCACGGGTGGCTCCAGCACTGTCGGACAGAACTTTCTGGAAGTACAAGAGTGCCTACCTCATCGACCAGACATGGAGCATCCGTGCCGCAGGCATACGGCAACGGCACATCGACCAGTCGCAAAGTCTGAATATTTATATTACGAACGACTTCACAATGAGACAACTTCTCAACCTCTACCTGATGGCTTGGGAATGTGGAGTGAAAACGCTCTATTATGTGCGTAGCAAATCATTGGAAGTGGAAGAGTGTGAGAATTGTGCATCATAACATAAGTTCCGCATCTCTACGTGATGCGGAACTCAAAAAACAAAACAGGTAAAATGGAAATTATGAAACTGAAGAAGAACGCCCTGTTCAATCCGGCTGGCGACACGGAAACACGCCTCAGAAGGATGATTGGGGGAAACACGACAAACCTTAACGACTTCAACAATGTGCGGTATAAATGGGTGAGCGACTGGTATCGGCAGGCAATGAACAACTTCTGGATTCCGGAAGAAATAAATCTCGCCCAGGATGTGAAGGACTATACGCGTCTGGACAGCAGGGAACGCACGGCATACGACAAGATACTTAGCTTCCTCGTCTTCCTCGACTCGTTGCAGAGCAACAACCTTCCGAATATCAGCGAGTACATAACTGCCAACGAAGTGAACCTATGTCTGCACATACAGGCTTTTCAGGAGTGCGTGCACAGCCAGAGCTACAGCTATATGCTCGACTCGATATGCAGTCCGGAAAAGCGCAACGAAATTCTGTATCAATGGAAAACCGACGAGCATCTGCTGAAAAGAAACACGTTCATCGGAAACTGCTATAACGAGTTTCAGAAAGAACAGACCGGCGACACGCTCATGAAGACACTGATGGCAAACTACATTCTGGAGGGAATCTATTTCTACAGCGGCTTCATGTTCTTCTATAATCTGAGCCGCAACGGAAAAATGCCGGGCTCGGCGCAGGAAATACGCTATATCAATCGGGACGAGAACACACACCTATGGCTCTTCCGAAACATCATACTGGAACTGAAAAAGGAATCCCCCGAACTCTTCACCGCCGATAAAGTGAAAACCTATGAAGCAATGATGCGTGAGGGGGTGGAGCAGGAAACGGTATGGGGAAAGTATGTGATAGGCAACAATATCCAAGGGTTGAATGAGCAGATGGTGGCAGACTACATACGATATCTGGGCAACCTGCGTTGGAACAGTCTTGGATACGGCGTCCTGTATGACGGCTATGAAAGAGAACCGGAAAGCATGCGATGGGTGTCACAATACTCAAACGCCAACATGGTGAAGACCGATTTCTTCGAAGCGAAAAGCACGGCCTACGCCAAGAGCACAGCTATCGTGGACGATTTGTAGAATTTATGAATTGTCTCGGCCTCTCATTGCTTCGTGAACCCGTGGGAAAAAAAGTAGGAAGAGAACCGCTGTTCTCTTCCTGAACTACCGAGTGTGCTGAGACCGAAACCACCTGACTTCGTCATTGCGTACCCCAAAAATCTTCGTCAAAGAGTTTAGCTATTTTCTGATGCCTTGCCATCAGCATGGTTTGGGTGTAAACCTCCTTGTTCAGAGGTAGCTTAATTTGTATGGTTGTGATTGTCTTTGCCAATGCAAGCACCTTGCCCACGCTCATCTTAATCTCTGAGACTTTCAGCATGCGCTCTAGTTCCTTGTATATTTTCAAAGCCACGAAGCAGATGCATATATGGGCTTCGATGCGTTTGCGTGTAAAGTGAAACATGGGGCGTATATCTATCTTTGATTTGGCTATACGGAAAGCCCGTTCTACATGCCAAAGATTGTGATATGCTGTATATACATCCTGTATTGGTATATCCGTATTGGTGAGATATCCTTTTAGACCGTCCCATTTGGAGTCGTCGGCAATACGGTCATAGTTGATGGCGACTTTCACCTCACCATCCATGGATAAGAACTTATTGTAACCTCTCTTGTTGATGTTACCTTTCGTAAGCACGCCATGCTTGTAAGCCTTTTCCAACCTGCGTATTCCCTTCTCCCGGTTATAGGCATCTTTCTTTGCACGGTCATCTGTATAGCCGACCAGGAGACGGCGTCCGCCTCCTTTGTCATATTCAACCATCTGGCAGTCGCACTTGGGCTGTTCCAGTATCCAGTTCTTGACTTCCTGACTTTCATTCTTTATCTTCGCACCTATTATATACTTGTAGCCGTGCGCCTCAAGTTCCGCTATATTTGCATTGTTCATCAGACCGGAGTCGGCCACCACAACGAAGTTTTCCAATCCGTATTTGCTTACAAACTCGTTTATCGTCGGCAGCATCGTGTGACCTTCATATTTGTTGCCCTCATGGATGCAGTAGGCAAGCGGATAGCCGCCCAAACTTACAAGCAGGCCGAGTATGATCTGAGGATTACTGTGTCGTCCCTCTTTAGAAAAGCCGGTCTTGCGCAAGTCGTCCTCATAATCCGCTTCAAAGTAAAGTGTGGTGACATCATGAATAGCACACCGATATTTCCACCGAACAGTTTTGCTGTATGGCGCACGCTGATGTCCTGTACGACTTCGTGCTGATGGTCGCTAAGTTTGTCAAGATAGCGATAGATTCTGGAAAGATCCACATCCTCGTCAAAGTGGTTTTTCAGATATTCCACCGTAGCAGCCTTGCTCGTTGGATATGCCAGACGGGCTTTCACAAGCTTGCGGAACACTTCATCGTCAATACGATTGAAACCTATCCGGTCAAACGTGCGGTCCAATATCAAGTCGCATCCGTTGAGAAGGATGTTGCTGACATTGGACAGAACACGGCGGACTTCTTCTCGTTCACGGTCGCACGCCTCACGCTCCTCACCATACAGATCGAGTTGTGGATGGCGTCGGGATTCTTCCTTGGAAATCCATTTATGACCTGCATTTACGAGACTGTCTATTTCGTTTGAATCTTTGGCCACACCAATAGTAATCAACTCTTTGTAAATGCCCTTTGTCTTCTCTGCAACAACAACACTTGTTGTTCCAGACCGATTCTTCTTTCTTTTGACAAACATAGTTAAAAAACCTTTTGCGTACCCCAAAATAAGGGTATGCAAAGATACAAAATATTGTTTATCAATTAATTACAAAATGGACATTTTTGAGTGACGAAGTCAGGACTTAACGGCTATTTGCAGAACGACATCCACTTTATGAAGAAAAACATCTATTTCAGTGAAACACAAGATGGCAAGGACGTAAAATACAAGATAGTAGATATAAAATCCCTTGTGGTGGACAATGCTATGCAAGACGGCAAGCAGCGCACTTTCATTCTTATAGATGACGACCCTAAATTTCCATTTTTGGCAACTGAAGTTTTCAAGGGAAAGCATGTCGTTGGCTATATGGAACCTTATGCTTTTGAAAACACCATCACAAGCAGAACTTTTACAGGTATCCCGTATGTTGCCGGTACCAATTATTCAGGTTGTAGATCATATCACTATATGGTTGATGGCGGCAAGCATGTGTACTATTGGAATTTGTTTGAAAGTAAAAAAATTAATGCTAAGAGAGAAAAATACTCTCAAAAGAAACTGTTGAAAAAGATAAGTGAGAAATTCAAGGACTATCCTACTGTTGCTGAAGAAGTGGAAAAGAGAGGACTCACAGCAGAGCAAATCCATGAAGATCCCACCATTCTTCTTGAAATTCTTGACAAGAGTCTGCAATAATCTTTTGTCTTTTCCCCCATACCAATGCTTCCGTACTCCCGCAGTATGGAAGCATTTTTCAATTTATTCCTCCCCACAGGTTGGCGGTTCATTCTCTGTAGGTCTCAGATGTTCTTGTTACTACTCAGCCCCTAAAAATGAATTTCAAGTACTCATTTGACATAATAGCCTATTTTGTAGCATAAATATAGCCAAAATCATCAATATTTTGCGGATTTGACACATCCAAGGGGTGTTGAGTAGTTACGTATATGGCAGCAACTGAAAATAAAATCTAAAAAATGGATATGATTTTCATCAATCCACATAAATGTTGTACCTTTGTCACCGAAAAGAGTTGTTTGACAAGTAATGCAAACTTATGTATAATACAGAAGTTAAAACTATTACCAAGTCATTACCTCTATTGAGGTGAAACACTTGTAAATCGCTCATTTTTAGCTATTCGGCATATTTTAGCAGAATTTTTCGGAAAAATACTACCCAACGGTGTGGAGATTTTTTCGAAAACCGAAGGCTCGACCTTTTATTTCCAAAGCCCGCTGCCATACCTTTGCACCTGCACGATAACGGTTGATGCCATTAGGAAAGACCCCGTGGAGGAAAGAAAATCAGAGCGGCAAATGAAAATAGAAACTTCACGGAAGTTTTGGAACTGCACGATTATCGCATACTCATTTTTGAGAAATGGATACAATTACTGTCTTGCAAATGTTTTTAGGAAAATGGAAATCGCATACAAGAATGGCACATCCATCAGAGAAATTCCGATGAAAGAAGAGTATGGCTTGTCCATGCTTCTTGCATCGGGTTTTCTCCAAGGCTGTGCAGCCAAGCATGAAAGTGGTCGTTGGGGTTTACATCAATGACTTCTTTCTTGCGGTGGAGTATGCAAACAAAATTGTACGGCAAATCAAGGAATGGTGTTTATTTTGATCGGTTAGCCTGCAACCGACAAAAAGAAACACTTTTCCTAATGCCGTACTACTGAGACATGAAAAGGTGGCGTGCCACTGTTTCATGTCGTTTGGATTGTGCGATAAAAAATGGAACTGCGAGTTGTGGCTATAAAAGTCAGCCGTTGTCAGCACGGCAAACAAAGAAAAGTCCTTGGCAGTATAGTCTTGAAGTATTTCAAGGCATACTGTCAAGGATTTTTCTTGCCGTGCCATAGTCGGAGGAAGTTAGTCTGAGGTACGAGGACTGTCTTTCTTCGACGACGGCTGACTTTTATACATAGGACACGATAGGATGAGAATGTGCAAGTACAAATAGAACATTCAATACAGAATTCTCAATCATTTTTTGCCATCATACATAACAATAATAATATCTCGCCGTTATATAATAAAAACAATAGTAATGAAAAAGAGATCAATGGTCATTGTGGCTATTTCAGCCGTGATTAGTTTAAGCGGATGCCATGAGGATCCTACTTATGTAGATTCTTACTTCCAGCGTCAAAGTGTAATTGAGGAGCTGAGTAATGAGCTTAAAGGACATAGCGATAGCAAAGTACCAGTGACACTGAACTATGGCGGAAAGCAGCATCTTGTGCTTTTCAACTTTAAATGTCCTTCGCAATTTGTTTTTGATGCAGACAAGCGTCCTATTTCTCCAAGAAGGATCCAACAGGAACTCAAATCTATTATTGTTGACAATGTAATTGTCCAAGAAATTGATGGCTATTTAGGAGAAGAGTACATTCTTAGTATTATGGGCAAAACAGATTCAATCTCGAAATGAATGAGACGAACGTTGTCTGTAACGTTATTTTCAGCCAAAAGTTTTAGTTGTTTCTGTTTTCTGCGCATACGACACGTTCAGAAACATACTCATAATGGGTAGTAATATTTTCATTTTTGAATAGCAAACAAAAATATGGATATAAAAACTGAACAATCAAAAAACAAGATTTTACTTCCTTGCTAAATTTGTTTTTTTCAATCAAAAAATCGGGGATAAAAAGCTAAAGTTCATTTTCAACCCCGATAGTTTATTTTAGTTTTTGAGTTTTACTTTAATTGTTCGAGCCATTTCTTTACACACCTTATTGCTCTGTTTTGCTCGCCTTCCAAGATATGAAAATCGCCATTTTTATATGTTATCTTTTGATTGCTGTCATTTTGAACAGCTTCATAAAGAACAAGTAAATAGAAATCTGAAGGGTTTATAAGTCGCTCCATAATTAGTGGAATAATTTGTTCTCCCATTGATTTGAGAGAATTAAATTCTGGCAATCCTGCATAAGAATATGTGCTTGCACTATACCGAGTCTTTGGATTATGGTCTATTGCAAAATTCCATTTATCTACCAAAATGGAAAAACGAGATCTTATACTATCAGGTACCTGTGAAGCTAATTTTTTAATTTTCTCCTTGTCAGACATAGTTAATGTATCCATCTCTATAGTTCTTGCTATCTCGCTCATACGAGAGTTTGATATGTTAAAAGACGTTTGCACATCACCATATAGATTTCCCATTAAGCCTAGTCTATCATGTGTTATTCTGAGATATCTTCCTAATTTAGACTCCCATGTAGTCCCACTATATCTTTTACTACCATGGGTCATATTTCTGTCTGAAGTACCCCAACCGTCAACATCTGCATTATAATCCAAAGTAGATGTTACGGAATAATTATTTGGCGCATAGTACAGTATCTTAGCATTTTGGTATTGCTGCTGAAAACTTGACAATGGAGACTCTGGGTCTATCCATCTGTCCTCTAATCCCATAGAATAAGCGATACAATTGTAAAGTGGATTGGCTTCATCTGTAACCATTACTCTATCTGTATTCAAATATGGGAAATCAGTACTTAAAACCTGTTTCTCTTCATTTGTTGGTTCTCTGTATGTTTGAATTGCCCTTGTTACAGACTTATCGCTAACAGAATATTCTTTACTTGATTTTGCAACATCAGGCACAATACTGTCGTTTTGTTGGCATGCAACAAAACACAACGCAAATAAAAATACAATTAAATATCTCATAGCCTATCATTTTATAAATATAGTCAAACAGAAATTGTTTGTGTATGCAAAACTATTGGATAGCTTTTTAACCAATATTTCTCTCATTCAATTCCCGTTTGACTATCAATGTTATATATCCTTGCTAATTCCAAATGTTTTCTGGCTCTTTTTCTGTTTGCAAAGGAACTTCTTCAATTAAGCCTGGAGCCACTTTCATTCTCTTTTTGGCAGAATGATTTGTTTGCTCTTTAAAGTTAAGAAATAAAAAATTTCTCCCCATTCCATTACCAAAGATTACATCTAAAGGTTCTCCAGTATCTTCCCATATACTAACTTTAGCAGCATAATCAAAGGCGAACTTTACAGAAGTGCTATCGTATGTAAAAGTTACAGTATAGTACTTTCTTCCTATCTGTTTTTTTATTTCAGGAAAGCTGTCCCCATAATCCTCCTTTTGGAAAACTTGAATATCTGAGACGTTTGCGCTTTTAAAATATGCAACGTATGCAGGACCGTAGGTCATCGCTACATTTTTTGCAGTTTCAATGAGCGAACTTTTGCTGAGAGCCTCCGAACGCTTACTTGAATTTAAGGATTGCGCATATAATGCAACAGTTCCTAAAATTACAGATAATATAAAAATAATCTTTTTCATAATTGCCATATTTAATAATACTAATTATGGGAACACTCTTTGTGATGGGCCAAAAGTATATACTTTGTATGAGGCATCTTTCTTCATACCACCAACTAATTTCTTTATGCTATAGTCATATAGTATCCCAGGTAATTTGTTCGTTGTGGCAAAGCTCTTATCTGCTGATGAAGGCCCTGTCGCTCTACTGACCGTTGATGGACAATATTCAAGAGTTGTGTGACAATGGAAAAATGCACAAACGGTTATGTTATTTGTAGGTATACCTAAACTAACACTTGCATTTGTACCTTCACATCCTGCTATTGTAGGACCTTTTACCATAGTTCCACAAGAATATTGTTTACTATTTGAATCGTAGTAGATATAGAACCCATATTCATTTCTTCCACTACTAGAAGCATTACTTTTCATTTTTGCCCAAGCTTCTTCCATCTTACTTTTGACAGTTGGGTCGGAAATAATTGCTGATACGGTTGGATAAGTCTGTTGTAGAGACGCTTGTTTGGCAATTTTAGCATGAACTATTGCTGTTTTTGATACGATTTGTATTAACGAATAGCCGTAAGCTCCACCATCTGCAGGTGGATTGGCATAAGTCGTTTTAGTAACCAAAAGCTCATAATCATACCCTTTCTCATAGTTAAAGCCTTTAATTCCTTCGAGTGCCCAAGTATTCCATGTGTCATCACCTTTTTCCTTTACAAGCATACAGTCATGCATTGTACCTGTAAGCCCTGATGTCTGTCCCATATTGGCAGATACATACAATGTAACAGTCTCTTGCTTATCAACAGGCTCATTATCATCTATACAGCTTGCCAACAAAGAAAGTACGATAAGTAATATTGCATAGAAACAGAATCTTGTCTTTTGTATATTCATAACTTTTAAAATTAATGAATGTTTGGTATTCTTCCACCTGATGGAGGATTAGGATTGCCATTGTTTAATGCTGCTTGCAACTCTTTGCGTTGTGCTTCTGTTAAGATGTTATTATTTCCATCATAAACAACATCGTCCAATTCTCTATATACATCAGAACGGGCAATATATGGCAAATAAAAATAATTAAGCCATGCTCTGTCCAAATCAGACAGAACATCATTTTGGAAGAACGTACTTCCATCTTTTTTCAGCATTGTTGGTTTGCCATTCTTGCTAAAAGTATAGGATCCATAAATCATTATCGAATTAAAGTCAAATGCACCTCGAGTATAATAATTAGATGTTATTTTTCTAACATCATTCAATGCATTATCTTCTACATTTTCGGTATATACGGTAATGTAATTATCTCTGTCATAACGGCAATGTTCGTGATACATGGCACATGCATGACACAGTTCATGGACAACGACCCCAACACCGCACTTACTACCAATGAGCATTTCTTGTTCACCTCCTATACGACCTACATAAGAACTACTTACTGTTGGTTCTTTTTTATTATTCTTAACATTAACATAAGGATATTTAAAACCATATGTTGGATCAACCGTAGGTTGTCCTGTAGCATTATAGAAACGCACATTTGTTCTTGACTCAATATGCTGAATGGCATTTCTCAAGACTATTCTCTCATTAGCAGTAAGACTAGGATCTATTACGTATCTGACCATACTCCAAAATACGTTTTCGTTTGGGTCACGTCCTGTCGCACGTGTAATACTTGTAGGATAAATGACTTTAGTTCCTGTCATCGGACTGACAAGCAAACTGTCACTTGGTAATGTATTATTTGGTACTGGATAAATACTACCCGTTTCATCGAGCAATTTCACCTGCTCGTCAGAGAGCAAGATGTCTCCCATAGAATACACGCCATTCTCCTTCTTGATGTTAAAACCAGATGTGAGCTTAATGATTTCTGCTTCATCGTTTGATGATGTGGAAGAATGGTTAGTCAATACATCCTCACTTATGTCATTCGTACAAGAATTAAATGACAATCCAAGAATCAAAACCAAAACAAAATACAATTTTCTAATCATAATACTTTGCTTTTAAAGTTAGTTCCTACTCATTCTGCTTTTCGGATTCCGCACCTTTTAACAGTCTGGTCTGTGGGATTATTATCTTTTTAAATCTTTCTTCTTGTAAGGAGATTTTACATTTCTATTTCTCCTTCTGCATACCAGCATTCTCCTTGTATCAAGATTACGTATGTACCAGATTCCAAAACACTAAATTCCGTATTCAAGGTTGAAGAATGACTCTCAAGAGTTCCGTTTACATTGTAAAGAAACACCTCGGCTTCTATGCCCGTGTCACCAGTAACCTTTATATTATGCGTATCAGAATCATAAACTACCTCTATAGGCATACGCATTGGTGCACGGTTCACTTGCATATTTTTTCCGGGGTTTATCTTTCTATGAAACTCCATGAACACTCCACGTTGCTCTGCGAAAGCGGTATGTGCCATTGTCGTCAATAGCAACACCATTAATATAATTACCTTTTTCATACTCATTTTATTGCCGCTAAATGTTATTAATATTTTGGCAAAGTTACTACAAATAAAGTTTTTTACCAAGGGCAAAAGTTTTACGTTAAACTTTTTTATTCTCTGATATTCAATAGTTTACGACATATTAGTTGTGAGAAGTTTTACAAGGCGCGTCAAAGTTTTACGTGTATATCAAAATTTGCACCTATATAACTATTGTATAACACATTGGATTTGGACAAAATTAGAATGCATACACTACACATATAGTAGAAACGCCATCGTTGGATGGCGTTTCTACTGTTTCTCAGAGTAGCCTCTAAGTTTACTTTTCCAAATTCCTCATCAGTTTACGGATATACAGACCTATATTTGTTTCGTGCTCGTCTATGCCAAGTTTCTTTCGTATTTCATGACTTATGATGTAATGACGCTTAATTTGGATATAGTTTCCGACTTCCTTGCCACGCAATCCGATTGCATACAGGCACAGATAATTTATTTCATACATGGATAGACCATGTTGTTCAAGATACTCCATAAACTTTGGATGTGACGCAGCAAAAGCGAGACGGGTAGAATCCATGAACTTCTGTTTGTCATTATGAAGAGTCTCTATCCATTTGTTGTATGGCTCCGCATAGCAGTCGTTTTGAGTAATTTCTTTAGCAAGCAGGCCATTGAGGATGTCAAGTCTTTTCTTGATTACATTTTGAATGGGTTTTGCCAGTTCCTGCTGTTCTCTCTGTAAATTTTTCAGATGATTACGCTCGTTTTCCAACTGGGCTATTTCTAATTTGAGGTTGACAGTTTACAGAACTTTTTTGTCTCGTTCGAGTTCAACCTTCTCTTTTTCTTTGCGCAGATTCTCTTGCCCAAGTTTTAGATTCTCATTCTCTTTTTCTGCTAAAATACGTTTGGCTCTGTTTAGGTGTCCTCGGTAATATAGCCAGCCCACAAGCATAATCAATCCAAATATACCGCACAGTGCATACAAAATGATTCGGTCTCTTCCTTTAATCTCTACGAGACTCTTTATCTCAAGCTGATGTTTCTTGTCTGCAAACAACAAATCGTGCGAGAGCAATTCTTTTTGATAGCGTTCAAGCATCGCAGAATAGTCCTTGTATAAATTTAGAGCTTGTTCATAATTGCCCTGTTTTTCCAAGACATCGATTTTTACAGAAGCGTATTTGAGAGAATCCAATGTGAAACGATCTGGAGTTATTTCAGAAAGCAACTTCATAGCCTTGCCATAGTCTCCAATTTTTGAATAGCCTTGGGCAAAATTCATCTTGTCGTCTTTAGTCAAATCCAAGTCTTGATTCTGATCTAAAAAAGATTTGATGTCGGCAGGAGTACAAAATTCCACAGTGTAAGAAAGCAATGAGGGAAACAGGTACGCTTCACCATCTTGGTTCTTTTGTACTAAAGGCACACAGATGGATATAAGGCTGTCCGCTGCAGTCTTGTTGTTGAGCATAACATACCCATCAATGGCATTGGTGTAGCTTTTGATTTCAAGCAAGTCTCTGCCGATAGCTCCATAAAGTTTCGCTGCTGCCATATTGTTTTGAATGAACTCTTTTGTCTTGTACTGTTTGAGATACAATGTACCTTGCGCCACAAATGTATGTGCCAGCAATAACGAGTCGGTCACTGCTTGCTTCAAATCACAGGCATTCATAAAAGAGAGCATTGCAGAATCGTCATCACCTTGATTCTGATAAATCCTGCCTTGATAATAATATGTCCGAAACTGTTCGTCTGGAGTTCCGTTTTTGATATAATAGTCAATGGCGGGTTCAAGTATATCAAAGGTCGTGGTGTCTATGCAGTTCTTGTCCAGTGCCATAGATTTCAGCAAAGCATATCTGGCAGCATCCTTACCCTTGAAACCAGAGGCGTGAATGCTGTTTAAAATTGTAAGCGCCGAATCTGGTTTTGTATTCATGAGTTTTTCCGCAATATCCATCTGCTCGCTCGTAGAAGCATGTCTTTCACATGCTACCAACATCACAACTGAAATAGACATGATTATGATACTTTTAGCGCGAAATGAAATAATATATGTAGTCTTCTTTCCGCCAATATCAGCAAGAACGATATTGATGGCGGCAAAGAATGCGGATAATCTTGATTTCTTATATTTAAACATTGTATTTTATATTAAGTTTACATTCATCTTTTGTTCTATAAACAAAGGCTGGGGTACATCCATACAAGAACCAAGACAGCACAAAGGCAACGCTTGTCCCTGGCAGTCTTGGCATGGCATACAGAATTATGAAAGTCGGATTTGTCTGCCCTTTGTTCCTGAATAGATGACACATTAAATGTCCTTGTTTATGTAATGCTTATGTCAGCTCTTACTCGTAGACCTTGTTCTGCTTCAGCTTCTTGTTTAGATCCAGACATCTTTGCGGTATGGAGGTTGTACCACGTACTCGCACACTATTGAGCATAGCCATACGATCCAGACCGTTGGATGTCACATTGACACCAGCAGCCTGACCACTCAACACGTCAAGGGCATTGTTGGCCGCACCCTTGTTGGAATGATTTCCAACTATCTTAATAATATTACTTCCATTGTCAATGGAATCTTTCCGTTCTGCAGGAACTTGCTTTTGTGCATGAGCCAAAGAACTGCAAAAGAGTGCAATGAGAAGTAATGTAAAGTCTTTTTTGCTCTTTGCCATTTTCTATTTCTATTACTTTGGTTATGGATGATTTCAAATAAGCAAAGATAAGGTGCAATACATTAAAAAACGTATATAAACTCCAATATTTATGGATTCTTAACGATAAAAATCGAAATAATCGAGTAAATCTCTATCACAGCTACACCTGCCATAGAATATAACGGTTCACGGAGTTTTTGCTTGTGTAAAATATTTGTGATTTTACATTATTACATCACAGGTCAGCAACCATTTTTATGTATTTGTATCTTAATGATATCGCATTCTTCTTGCCGTGCCATAGTCGGAGGAAGTTAGTCTGAGGAACGAGGACTGTCTTTCTTCGACGACGGCTGACTTTTATACAAAACACACGAAAGAATGAGAATATGCAAACGAAATAGACCATTCAAAAAACAGGAACCCTTGCCACATATGTTTGAATGGATTGAAATGGAAATAGCAAAGAATAGAGAAGAATATGGTTTAATAAAAACAGATTTACCCAAGCAAAAAATCGAGGATAAAAAATCTTAAAACATTCTTTATCCCCGATTAAATATCGTACCTTTGCAACCGAAAGAGTTCTTTGGATGGTTATGCAAATCACAGCAGGATGCTACATTCTGTTTATTTCTAATTCGTAACCTCTTCTTTTTATGAGATAAAAACTTATCTCATTCTCAATCACTTATAAAAAATACGTACTTTCGCGGCGTAAAACAATGGTTTTCGTTCGTGAATGAATATGGCAACAGTATCGGACTGGACGTAAAGCACTACATCAACTCCTCGGGACTGAAGGAGATGATAGAGGGCACACCTATTGCCCACGAATTTGAGAACATCTACGCCTGCTCCTTTCTCTACAACAAGGAGGGAATCGCCTATTGGCCAGCCGTAGCCGTAGACTATACTACCAAAACGCAATTCCTCTTCAAAATCAACAAAGGTATCAAACAGGTGAGCGACAACAGAAGAGTGAACCAGTATATCCCCGACGAAAAGCGCCCTATCCCTTTCCCCCGAATGATATACTTCGGAGATGGAGAAACCGATGTGCCTTGCATGAAGATGGTAAAGGAACATGGCGGCCACTCGATTGCGGTATATGATAACGAGGATAAACAGAAGACTGCCTGCCAGCTTGTCAAGGAGGGACGGGTAAACTTCATGTGCTCTGCCAACTACAGCAAAGGAAGCGTGATGAATATCATCGTAAAGAGAATATTGGATAAAATCAAAGCCGACTTTGAATTCGACCGTCTGATAGAACTGAACCAGAAGAAGGCATGGAAGTGATTTAAAAGTAAAAAGGTAAAAAAGTAAAAAGGTAAAAGGGTAAAAGGGGCAAGAAAGTAAAGGGAGAAAGGGATTCTTTTGGGAATTCCTTGAAACTTTTCTTGGTTTTATCGAGGATTATGCTTAATTTTGCACACAAAAATAATAATATCAAATCATATTAATGGGAAGAAACAAATACTCAGCAAGAGAAATCAAGGAAATCGGCAAGTTGCTGCGACTCAAAAACGCAGGCAACCGTTTACAACAGAAAATGATACGCCACGACCTTCGTGTGGATTATGAATTCAATATCTCTGACTTCAATGAGCCTGGCAAGGCTTTCGGCGAAGAGGAGTTGCAGGCAGCCATCAAGCGTGGCGCCATTCAGATTCTCGACGATGCCACCATAGAGGCAATGAAGGCAAAACGTGCCCGAGATAAGGCTCGCGATGAGGCAGAGAAACAGAAGGAAGCCGTAGCCAGCGGTGAACAGACCGACTGGCAGGAGGCTATGAAGGAGTGGAATGAGTATTACGAAAAGTAAAAAGGTAAAAAAGTAAAAAGGTAAAAAACATACTGATTACGACATATACCGATTAATAAAATATACTGATTATAAATTATTATGGCTAAAGTATTGATAAAGACATCAGAGGGCGACATCAAGGTACGCCTCTACGACGAGACACCTCAGCATCGTGACAACTTCATCAAGTTGGCAAAGGAGGGATATTTCGATGGCACTCTCTTCCATCGTGTCATCAAGGATTTTATGATTCAAGGCGGCGATCCAGACAGCAAAGGCGCTCCTAAAGGCAAGATGCTGGGCACAGGTGGTCCTGACTATACCATCCCTGCCGAGTTCGTTTATCCACAACTTTTCCACAAGCGTGGTGCCTTGAGCGCAGCCCGTTTGGGAGATGAGGTAAACCCAGAACGAGAGAGCAGCGGTAGCCAGTTCTATATTGTATGGGGAAAGACCTACAAGCAGAATGAACTGAAGCAGATGGAAAAGCAGATGGGCATGCAGATGGAGCAGAACATCTTCAACCAGCTTGCCAAGGAGCATCATGAAGAAATCATGAACTTCCGCCGTAACCGCGACCGTGAAGGCCTGATGAAACTCCAGGATGAACTGGTGGATGAAACCAAGAAGCGCTGCAAGGAGCAGGGCTATCCTAAGTTTACCGAGGAGCAGCAGAAGGCTTACACAGAAGTAGGCGGAACACCTTTCCTCGATAACCAATACACCGTTTTCGGTGAAGTGGAGGAAGGACTTGACATCGTAGAGAAGATTCAGAACTGCGAAACTTTGCGTGGCGATCGTCCAAAAGAGGATGTTTCTATGCAGATTTCAGTCATCGAGGAATAAGAAATCTCCAAAACGCTCCGCCGGACGATAAATCCGGCGGAACGCCTAATAAAAACCTGAATAAATATTATATAACTGAACTTTCGCAAGTTTTGTCCCATACGCCCTGGGCTAGGAGTTTCTGCCCTTTCAGGGCGTATGGGATGTGACTTATGACACACCCTCTTTTTATCCCTCCTTCGTCATTTTTTATTCCGCCTTCGTCTTTCTATCCGCAATATACATACCTGCCAGAATGCAGCAGGCACCTGCCAGGAAGTAAGGAGTAATCTTTTCGTCTAATACCAGAGAGGCGAAAATCATAGTGGTGATAGGGTTGAAATAAACCCAGTTGGTAGCTTTCACGGCACCCAACTTAGAGATACACCAGTTCCAGGTAAGGAAACATATCATGGATGCCAAACAGCCCAGGAACAAGAGATTACCCACCACCTGAGGCTTCATAAACACATCCCATGACGGCCACCCAGGGATGATAAGATAATAAGGCAAGATGGTAAGCACACCATAAAAGAAGACCTTGCGGGTGATAAAAGCAGCGCCATAATCGCCCGATACCGATTTCATCAGGAGCGAATAGACAGCCCAGCTCATACATGCCGTAAAAGCCAAGGCATCGCCTACAGGCGACAGATGCAGCACGAATCTGCCATTCAGCACCACGATAATCATACCTACAAAAGCAAGCAGAGAGCCCAACAGCTGTATCATGTTGATACGCGAAGAATGGCGATAAGCCAAACGAACCAGCAAGGTAGCAAAGAGCGGACAGGAACATACGATGAGCGAAGTATTGGTTGTTGTGGTATAATTCATCGCCTCGTTCTCGCTCAGAAAATAGAGTGAACCGCCCGTAATACCCAGCATCGCCATTTTAAACTCATCCTTCCAGCTATCAGCAAACATCTTCTTATGATTCACCATCAGCATCAGGATGTATGCAATACTGAAACGGAGCGTAAAGATCTGTGCCGGCGAAAGCCCGTTCAGCATCAGCACCTTGGTAGAAACAAAGGTGGTTCCCCAGATGGCTACGGTGATGAAGGCCACAAGATGATATAATAAATTGCTATTATTCTGTTTCATTCTATCTGCTATTTTAAATTTTGCTGCAAAATTATAACTTTTATTCGAAATGAGCAAATTGTTAGTAAGAAAAAGACAGATATTCGGAGCAAAAGAAAGTAAAAGAAAAAGTCTTAGGAGTAAGTGCAGGTACGACTTCTCCTAAGACCTTATTATTTATATAGTAAAAAAATCAAGCCTTATTTTTTCTGGAATACTCTCACGTAATCCACTTCCATCTGAACAGGGAGGGCGCTTTCGTCAACACCCTTCATGCCGCCCCAATCACCGCCCCAAGCCAGGTTGAGGATAACATAGAATGGTTTATTGAAAGGCCATGAACCCACATCATTTTTACCATCATTGTTGAAATTGAGCAGTTCTTTACCATCCACATAAGTCTTGATATAATCAGGAGTCCACTCCAGGCGATAAACGTGGAAACCGTCTTCAGCACCCACAGTCAGACGCTCCTTGGTAATCTGGGTTCCCATCACGTGATTAAACTTCTCAGTATGGAGCGACGAAGAAGTATAGTTAGGATTAAAGCCTACCTCTTCCATAATATCAATCTCGCCACATTTAGGCCAAGGATTTGCTCCGAAATCATTGTTGCAAGGCATCATCCAGAAAGCAGGCCATGTGCCCTTACCTTTAGGCAATTTGATGCGAGCTTCGAAGATACCATAAAGCCAACCCTGACTTTCGTGGGCATATACGCGCCCCGAATAAATCTTGCCGTCGCTGCCCTTGAAACAGTTGATATAAAGCCGGTTATCTGCAATTTCTGTTACGCGTTTGCCATCAGCAGAGCCATTCACATAATTCTGAAGTTCATTATTCACCCAGCCCGACTTCTGCACCTCATGACGCCAATCGGTACTATTCAATTCAGAGCCTTCATTAAACTCATCATTCCAGACCAGTTTGTACCCCTCAGGAATCACCATTTCGCCCCCTTCAATAGGAGTGACCTGTTTTCCTGCCTGATGCACTGGCACCGATACCTTCTTATCCTCTAATGAAATCTCGACACTTCCGTCAAGAGCTACAGACGATTTATTCTCTTCCACATCTACAGTTACCATACCCATAGCTTTGTTATTACCGCTGGCACTCACTTTAAACCAAGGGTATACATTTGCCGTAGGACCTTCTCCAGAGAAGGATGCTCTCGCTTCCCAGCCTCCTTCAGAAGCCACAATCATGATTTTATAAGTACCGCCCTTAGCAGGAACATCTATTCTCGTAGGAGAGCAGGATATCGTCACCTCTCCATCGCCGTCAGAAGAGCTGCTGCTGCAAGAAAGCAGCATAAGCGAGAGAAGGAAGGAAAATATTTTCAAGAATTTCATGTCATTTAAAATTTAGAAAGGGAGCCACTCCTACTTACTTATTTATAGGAGCAGCTCCTGTATAATTCTATATAAACCTATAAAACCTAAAGCCTATTTCACAATCAAAACAATGTCGCTGATGGTTACCTCGGCATCCTTAGGAGCACCAGCAAGGTCGATGACGAGTTTCATCTTGCTCATATCCTGAGGACCGCCATCAGCTTCTTTCGTACTGTTTGGTTGGTTCTCATAACGGAAGACGTATTCGCCTTTAACATCAGTAGACTCCTGGAAGAAGAGGTTTCCATCATTAGCGTCATCACAAAGCTTCAATGTCATCATTGGCAATGGAGCAGAAGTGGTAACCTTGCAAGAGAAATCAATCTTGCTATCAGCTTTGGCAGATACAGGAATACCAAGCATTTTCCACTGTGCGTGCCATAGCTCAGCAGGAGTTTCACAAGGCACGATAATGATGTGCTTGCTTCCCTCATGCTTGATAACAGGAGTTACATCAATCTGTGCCCAAGAAGCATCACCATACCAAGTTTCCTCAGTAAATGACTTGTTGGCATCAATATCCTTCCAAAGGTTACCCGCTGTATTGTAGTCGAATGGCACCTTCAATTCTACAGGAACCACAGTACCATCATCGTTGGCATGATCTTTCAGTACCAGGCTCTCTATCATGATTTCGTCATCAGCAGCATTACCACCAAAGTCGAATACAATCTTCAAATTATTGATGTCCTTGCCTTCGAGGTCTGAACCATAAATACACTTAGGCTCACCTGCTTCCAATTTTGTATTTGCATCCTTGGAATCGAAAAGGATGATATTGTCACCACCTTCTCCAGAATCACAAAGTTTCACTTTAACGGCATTATGTCCCTTGGCAGATGTAATGATGCAAGAGAAGTCATAATGCTTATCTGCGCTAGTAGAGATACCTAAGTTCTTGAAAGGAACCTGAGCTTGCCAACGCTCGGCAGTTGCCTTAGGGAGCTTCAATGTATAGCATCCCTTGCTGTAGCTACAAACCGGGTCAGCAATTTGGGTCCATCCTGGAGCATAATAGCCAGCAGAAGGTTTTTCAGGGAAGGTAATTCTCTTGAAGAGATTAAACTCGCTGTCCTCTACGAAACCTGCGAAGCCATTCATCTTGGTTTTCTCCACCGTGAAATGCTTCTTGACGCTCTCCTTGCTAATACCATTACGGTTCTTCACAAAGCACTCCACATCGTAAGTACCCTTCTTGCGATAATACTTAGAGAGGTTGAAAGCAGAAGAATAGGCACCATCTATCACCCATACCGGGCTTACTCCCTCTGCACCACCAAAAGAAAAGTTGGCTGTGTTGGTCTCTTGGTCTACATCAATCTTGAAGTTGTCGGCAAAGTCGGCTACATTAGGCAACTCACCGTTGGCACCAGAGAACTCCTCTGCAGAACATGCGCTGAGCATCAATCCACCCAGAAGAGCATAAGCCATATTTCGAAATATCTTTTTCATATTGCTGAAATCTTAAAGTTAATATTTTATTAGGGGGTAGAGGAAACTATTGTTCCTCTACCTTAATAAGTTTTAATAATTATTCTGAACCAAAGCAGGATCAGAGTCAAGCTCTGCCTGAGCGATAGGAACATACTTCTTGGATTCTGTCCAGGAGTTGGTGCGATAGCCGTAGCTGTCTGGCACCAATACGCTGGCAGCCTTGCCTGTACGAACCAAGTCGAAGTAACGCTTACCCTCACCTACAAACTCCAAGCGGCGCTCATTGATAACATCATCCAGAGTTACGGCTCCAAGCTCTGCGATTCCTGCACGGTTGCGAATCTTATTCACATAATCCTTAGCCTGATTAGCATCGCCACCTGTCTCCAACAAAAGCTCTGCAGCATTGAGGTAAGCCTCAGCCAATCGATATACACGGAGATTGTTATTATAGTTAAGGTTATTATCGAAACCTGCGTCAGCATTGTTCTCTGTGAACGGACGATACTTGGCCAGCCAAAGACCAGTATCCTCATAACGTTTGGTATATTCCACGCCACGACAGTCCCATACAGTAGCATCACGGCGCTTGTCGTTGTCAGCAAACAGAGCATAGGTTTCGGTACGAACAGGTAGGAATCCCCAACCGTCACCGCCTTGGTTCCAACCATCGCCACCAGGCCAAGAGTTTGGAGAAATCAAGGTAGGCAATATTGTACCACCAATAGCCAATGGTGAATCCCAACCACGCTCGTTGTTACCATCCTCATAGTTTACTTCCCAGATGCTCTCCTTGCACCATTCGCCGCTCTCTTTCCAAATAGAGGCGTAATCGTCTACTATATCATAGTCACTCTTGTCGGCGATGAGCTCCTGCATATACTGGAGAGCCTTAGGATAGCGAGTCTTGTCATTCTGATACATCACCATCTCGGCATACATCATATAGCACATGGCCTGCGACATTCTTCCACAGTTGGCATCGTCCCAACGCATTGGCAGGACCTTGGAGTCAATTACAGCCTCAAGCTCTACTATCAATTTGTCATATACTTCATCAGCCTTGAGTTGTGGGGCTGTGTAAGGAGCAGACAAGTTCTCCAGATAGAAAGGAATATTGCCGAAGTAGTGCCACAAGTTATTGTAGAAATATACACGGAGGGCTCTACCCTGCATCTCATAAGATGCCCTGTTTTTCTCGTTCAAGTTTGCCTCTGCCCAGCCCAAATACTTCAAGAGGTCATTACAACGCTTGATGCCTGAGTAGTCCACTGTCCAAAGTGAGCTAAGGGTATTGCTGGCATTTGCCTCATAGTTGGCAAGCATGTGCCAGTGCTGTTGATCGGTTTTGTTAGAACCGCCTACCCAGAAGTTATCGCCCATTATCTCGGCATCGATATTGAGAGCATTATACTGTCCCAATCCCCAGTCTGGCCAGTGGATAGGATCGTAAGCCGCATTCAGAGCCTCATTGATATGGGCATCTGTGGTATAATATTCTTCGAGGTTTTCACCTGATGGGTTCTCCACCTCTAGGAAGCTGTCGCTGCAAGATGTGTTTGCCAGTATCATACTGGTTGCCAACACTCCTAAAGCTATATATTTTATTGTCTTCATAATAGTCTTTATTTTAAAGGTTCTTATTTTAGAATGAAAGGTTTACGCCGATGGTGTAGGTGCGAGCCTGTGGATATACACCATAGTCTACACCGAGAGAAGTTCCACCTGATGAGATTTCAGGGTCGAAGCCCCAATACTTGGTCCAGGTAATCAGGTTCTCTGCCATCACGTAGAAACGCAAGTGACTGATAGACAACTTCTGTGTAAGCTGCTTTGGCAAGGTGTAACCCAAAGAGATGTTCTTCAATCTCAAGTAAGAGCCATCGCAAAGATAGAGGTCAGAAACCTGCCAGTTGGTAGCATCGCCATTCTTCAGGATAGGATACTTATTGGAGGTACCCTCGCCAGTCCATCGATCGAGCATCCAAGTAGGGAAGTTGCCAGAGAACACATCTGTACGATAGGTTGCATCAAACACCTTATTACCTGTTACACCCTGCAAGAAGAGGTTGAGATCGAAACCCTTCCACTCAGCATTGAAGTTGAAACCGAAGGTCCATGAAGGTGTACCATTACCGATGTTGGTGCGGTCATCTGGATCGATTTTACCATCACCATTGACATCAACAAAGCGTACATCACCTGGCTTGGCATCTGGCATGATCAAATTTCCATCTGCATTGGTATAAGCATTAACCTCTGCCATATTCTGGAACACACCAGCTGTCTTATAACCATAGAAGTATGGGAAAGGCTGACCGTTAGATCCACGAGTGCCACCACCAGAGATACCCAGGAAGCCATCGAGGTCGATGTAACCTGTATCATTACCGAGGTTGGTCAACTCATTGTGCAGATAGGTAACATTAGCCTTGGCATTGAAGCGAGCATCAGAGATGTGCCACTTATAGCCGAGCTCAAACTCAAGACCTGAGTTCTTCATGTCACCCACGTTACCGATTGGCTTGGTCTCACCTACGTAGCTTGGGATAGGCATAGTAATCAACATACCGTTGGTCTTCTTTACATAATAGTCAGCTGAGAATGTCAGCGCACTGCCGAAGAAACCGAAGTCGAAACCGATATCAGTCTGCTCACTCTCCTCCCACTTCAAGTCTTCATTGGCTGTGGCATTCGCCTTAGAACCATTAAACTTGACTGCATTCTTTCCGAAGAGCACGTTGTTGCCCATAGCGGTCAATACGGTATAACGGAAGTCACCGATGTTATCATTACCATTCTTACCCCAGCTGGCACGGAACTTCAAGTTGCTCAACCAATCGCGAGTACTTTCCATGAATTTCTCGTTCATAATATTCCATCCGATAGAGGCAGATGGGAAGGTACCATATTTATGAGATGGTCCGAAACGGCTTGAACCATCTCGGCGGATTGTAGCCTGAAGCATGTACTTCTCATCATAGTTATAGCTCAATCGACCGAAGAGAGAAGATATAGCATGCACTACATTATTGCCACCTGATACAGCATGCTCAATGGTTGGAGCACCTACAGAGATGATGTTACCGTCAGCATCCTTCACGATGGTCTGGCTATATTTACCAGTAGCATAGTCGATAGAAGGCTTGTTTACATTCACAAGATTCCAACGGCTGCCGTTCAGATAATCACTCTTATTCTTCATTGCACTCTGACCTAAGACAACAGCAAAACTATGCTTGCCAATAGTCTTATCGTATGTCAAAGTATTCTCCACCTGCCAGTTGATACCCTTGTCAGAACTCTTGTAAGCCTGGGTATGCTCAGCCTTGACGTTACCAGAGAGGTAATACTTGGATGCGGTGTAGCTATCTGAACCCCAGAAGCTGAGGTCTGCACTATAAGTGAAATGATACTTCAAGTTATCCCAGAGCTGGAGGTCGATAGAGAACTTAGGCACAAACTTATGTGACCAGTTCTTAGCTGCTGGGCGCGCCATCATGGCAAGAGGGTTGTTCATCTCCTGATAGGTACCTCCCATACCTGGGATGGTATAATAGTTGCCATTGGCATCACGAAGAAGCTCGTAAGTATCACGAGTACCTGTAATATTACCATCTGCATCGTATGTATTAGGATCCTCGTAGGTATTATAATACTTCTTCGCCACATTGCTATTGGTTACCGTAGGAGCCAATGTTGGAGCAAGATAGAGGGCACTACCCAATACTGAGCCATTACTATTAGCATCGATACCTGTACTCTTTACACGGGTGTAAGCCATGTTGACGGTTACATCGAGCTTGTTGAGGAAGTTGCGATCCTTGCTGGCATCCAATACATTATAAATGTTGTTGCTACGCATAGAGAGACGCTCATAGTTGCTCTGTCCGTAGTTACCACCTACGATACCTTCCTGCTTGTAGTAGCCCATGGAGAGGTAGTAGTTGATTTTTTCAGAGGCACCACTGATGCTTACCTCATGGTTCTGTACAGGGGCATTGTCGTTGAATACCAAGTCCTGCCAATCAGTACCAAATCCATTGATAGGATTGCCATTAGAGTCAGTCAGTTTGTATGGATCAGCAAAGATAGGAGCCTGACCACCATTCACTGCACGCTCGTTCTGAAGGATGGCGTAGTCAGTGGCGCTTGTTACATCACGCTTCTTCCATGCGCTTTGCCAACCGTAAGAGAAGTTATAGTTGATCTGTGCCTTTCCTATCTTACCCTTCTTGGTGGTTACGAGAATTACACCGTTGGCAGCACGAGCACCATAGATAGCACCCGAAGCAGCATCCTTCAACACCTCGATACTCTCGATATCACTAGGGTTGAGATAGTCGAGACCACCCTCGATAGGCATGCCGTCTACGATGTAGAGAGGATCTGAATTGCTGATAGTACCTGTACCGCGAATACGGACTTTAGGAGATGCACCAGGCTGTCCTGAAGAAGAGGTTACGTTGACACCGGCAGCCAGACCCTTCAATGCGTTATCAACACGCACTGGGCTCTTGCCAGCCAAATCTTCGGTGCTCACTTTAGCGATAGCAGCAGTTACCACGCTCTTCTTCTGAACACCGTAACCTACAACAACCACTTCGTCCAAAGCTTTGTCGTCTTGTTTCAGAGTAATCTTCATGTTGGCTGAAGGACGAATCTCTGCATCCTTGTAGCCAATGTAGGTGATAACCAAGGTCTGGTTAGCATCTGCATCGATGACAAAGTTACCATCAAGGTCGGTAATTGCACCGGCACCCTTGACGCCTTTAACCTGTACGGTGGCTCCGATAACGGGTTCACCCAGGTCATCCAACACGACACCCTTAAAGGTGTTTTTCTGTGCGAGCGCTGACGTCGACATCAATAATGCAGTCGCCAGCAATAGACTTTTTGTTTTCATATTCGATTATTAGTTTAGAAAAATATCTGTTTGTTAGTTCACTCTATTATAATAATGTTTAAGACTGTGCGGCTGTGCATTTCCTAAAATGCGTTAAGCCGTGTTTTCGATTGCAAATATAATATGTTTTTTTGATAATTCCTAACCCCTTCAACAGATAAGTGGGAAAAACACTTGCTTCAAACAACTTATATCGTTAGTTTTCAGATACTTATCTATTTTTTATAACTATACGAAAGTGGATGGGGTAAAATGGAGAAAATGAGGCTAGAACACCCCTGAAACGTTATATCAGTATATTTCAGTGTTCACACTCTACCACTTTTCAATAACGCACATCGCTCATTATACTTCTCATTATCAACAACTTACAAAAGTTATATTTTTGTACCCATCCACTTTTCACTTATCACACATCATTTTTTCATTATTTATTTAGTAATTTTGCAGATGAATGAGCATATACGCCTAAACGCACAAAAAAAACGTGAGAGGCGGTGTGCAAAACAAACAACTGCAAGAAATAAACAAACCATAATAAATATTACTTATGAAACAGTTCATTTTATCATGTGTCCTGTCGGTTGCAGCCATCGCTCCATCTCAGGCACAGCAGACTACCAGACAATTGCCAGTCTATCTCGACCAGACCAAGCCTGTAGAGCAGCGCATCGATGATGCCATCTCCCGCATGACGCTGGCAGAGAAGATACGCATCATCCATGCTCAGAGCAAGTTTTCATCAGCCGGTGTACCACGCTTGGGATTTCCTGACTTCTGGACGGATGACGGACCTCACGGAGTGCGTCCTGACGTATTGTGGGATGAGTGGGAACAGGCTGGTCAGACCAACGACTCCTGTGTAGCCTTCCCTGCCCTCACCTGTCTTGCCGCATCATGGAATCCGCAGATGAGCCGCATCTATGGCGAAGCATTGGGCGAAGAAGCCCTGTATCGCGGCAAGGACATGATTCTGGGTCCTGGCGTCAACATCTACCGCACGCCCCTCAACGGCCGCAACTTCGAGTATATGGGCGAAGATCCGTTCCTGGCAAGCATCATGGTTGTGCCGTATATCCAGGGATTGCAGTCTAAGGGCGTATCAGCCTGCGTAAAGCACTATTGCCTGAACAACGATGAGGAATACCGCCATCAGGTCAACGTAATCGTCAGCGACCGTGCTCTCCACGAAATCTATCTCCCTGCTTTCAAGGCGGCTGTTGAGAAGGGTAAGACATGGGGTATCATGGGAGCCTACAACCTATATAAGAATGAGCACAACTGCCACAACCAGTGGACCCTGAACAAGATTCTGAAGGGCGACTGGAAGTATGATGGTGTCGTGGTGAGCGACTGGGGCGGTGCCCACGACCTGGAGCAGTCTGTAAAGAACGGGCTGGATATGGAGTTCGGCACCTGGACAGACGGTCTTACGATGGGCGCTACCAATGCCTACGACAACTATTATCTCTCCATGCCTTACATGAAGGCCATACAGGAAGGCAAGTTCACCCAGAAGGAGCTGGACGATAAGGTGCGCCGCGTATTGCGCCTCTTCTATCGCACCACGATGAATCCGAACCGCCCTCATGGTTTCCTCTGTTCCGAGAGCCATTATGCAGCAGCCAGACAGATCGCTGAGGAAGGCATCGTATTGCTCCAGAACAGGAACAATGTGCTCCCTATCAACACCCAGAAGGCTAAGCGCGTGCTGGTAGTGGGCGAGAATGCCATCAAGATGATGACCGTAGGCGGAGGCTCTTCTTCGCTCAAGGTACAGCGCGAGATTTCGCCTCTTGATGGCCTGAAGACACGCTTGGGCAAGGACGGCATCGAGGTAGATTATGCCCGCGGATATGTGGGCGATGTAACGGGCAACTACAATGGCGTTACAACCGGCCAGAACCTGGAAGACAAGCGCAGCGAAGCTGAACTGATAGCCGAAGCCGTAGAGAAAGCCAAGACAGCCGACTATGTCATCATGTTTGGCGGTCTGAACAAGAGCGATTTCCAGGACTGTGAGGGGCACGACCGCAAGCATTATGAGTTGCCATACCATCAGGATAAGCTGATCGAGGCTTTGGCTAAGGCAAACAGAAACTTCGTTTATGTCAACATATCGGGCAATGCGGTAGCTATGCCTTGGAAGGCTAAGGTTGCCGGCATCGTACAGGGCTGGTTCATCGGTTCGGAGAGCGGCGAAGCCCTTGCAAGCATCCTTACAGGCGATGCCAACCCTAGCGGAAAGTTGCCGTTTACATGGGTCAACTCGCTGAAGGAAACAGGTGCTCATGCACTCAATACCTATCCGGGAACCTGGCGTCAGGAAGGTGGAGCCAGCACGAAGAGCAACATCATTGATGAGGAATATAAGGAAGGCATCTATGTAGGTTACCGCTGGACCGATAAGGAGCGCATCAAGCCTACCTTTGCATTCGGTCACGGCTTGAGCTACACCCAGTTTGCCCTCTCTAATCTGCGCAGCGACAAGGTGCAGATGAAGCAGGACGGCACAATCACCTTTACCGTAAACGTAAAGAATACAGGTAAGCGTGCCGGAGCCGAGACGGTTCAGCTCTACATCCACGATGTCAAGTCATCAGTAGACCGACCTCAGAAGGAGCTGAAGGGATTCCAGAAGGTTTATCTCCAGCCAGGTGAGAGCAAGGATATCAGCATCACCATCAGCAAAGAGGCCCTCAGTTTCTACGATGAAGCATCTTCATCCTGGAAGGCTGAAGCCGGAAAGTTTGAGGCTCTTGTTGGTAATGCAGCCGATAACCTGAAGCTCAAGAAAGCCTTCGAGCTCTTTTAAAAAGAATGATTCGATTCTGAGAAATTGAACGGAGGGAAGAAATAAGATATAACGCATAAAAGTTTGTTACGGTGAAACGCCGTAACAAACTTTTATTGTATTCCCCTGCTTTTCATCCTATCGACAAGCTCGTAGAAACGGGGATGCACAAACATCAATATTTTGATTATCAGATGACTACCCATGCATCGCGAAACGCGATGCATGGGTACCTGGAGCATTCACTCATTTCTAAAACCACTAACATACTGATTATCGGACAGTTAATCCACATGGCGCTGTAAAACACAGCGTATGGGTACCCCGAAGTGTTTACTCTTTCCCCAAAAACAACAAACACTCAGATTATCGGACAGTTAACCCACATAATACGATAAAACACCGTACATGGGTACCTAAAGCATTTACTCCTAAGATTTCGCAAGTTTGCGTGCTGCTTTTTTTTAAAAAACTTGACATATCATTTCAAGTAACAAGATTTCAGATGATCTTCGGGGAAAAAGAGCAAAGCGTTAAAGCGTGACAGTTGTGACAGTTGTGACAGTTTTCAGCGGAGGGGTACATGCATTTCCCCTACTTTCAATCTGTAAGTATTATATATATACTTATATATTTAAATATATAAGTAACCTCTAAATAGAGAAAAAGGGAGGGGTACCCCTGAAAACTGTCACAACTGTCACAACTGTCACACTGTAACGCTTAGATCTACCTGATGAAAACCAATACGTCCATCAGCAAACCTATCTTTTCTTCCGGTAAAACTTATTGATATCTGCTCGCCTACTCATAGTTTCTCTCCTGCTAAAACTATGAGTAGGCTTTATTGGCTCGGAAAAATACGAGTGTTAAATTCGTTTAACAGAACTCTGCGGCGCGTTTTTTGGCAGTAACAGAAATATGTTGTACCTTTGCAGCACATTTCACCCATCACGCCCAGAAAGGCTTATTTCATGCCAATCTGCTTCACACGCTGCTCGAACTCTTCCCTGTCACAGATGGCACTATTCTTGATTTTGGCGCGATAATTATAGATAGTGTTCACAGAATAGTGAAGGAACTCGGCAATCTTAGAACTGTCCTCGATGCCCAGACGGATAAGGGCAAAGATACGGAGGGTGGTAGAAAGATGGCTGTCATCTTCGAGCACGATACGCTCTTCAGGCTTCAAGAGGGCATTGAACTCCTCAACAAAGTCAGGGAAGAGCTTCAGGAAGGCGGAATCGAAATACTCATACAGCTCACCCATGTAGGGCTCGCCAGCCTGCATCTGCTCCAGCAACTTGTTGAGTTCTCTAGCCTTCACCAGTTTCACTACTCGCTTGCGCATGGTCTCTATCTTGTCGACATAGATGGCACAAAGGCGCAGAAAGCGACCAATATATACTTCCTTCATCTTGTTACTCTCGTTGAGAGAATGATTCATCTCGTTAAGAGACTGGTTCATCTCGTTGAGTGACTGGTTCATCTCGTTAAGACGCTCATTTGCCAACTGCAAGGCATGGTTGGTTTCCTTCAGCTTATGATGGGCCGCAGCAATGCGCTTGCGCTGCTTGTTGGCATAGTAGAGCAAGACCATAACCACAAAGAGAAGCAGGACAGAAAACGCTACCATGAGCCGCAGATGCTGGTTGCTCGAAGAAAGTTCTTTCTGATAGCCCTCCTCAATCTGCGTGAGCACAGGCATGATCTGGCGGCTGCGGCTAGGCGTATTGAAAATGGTAGCCGACTGCCAGGCAAACTTGATATACTCATGAGAGCGCTTCTGCTCGCCCGGGTCGGCGTTGAGAAGATTGGCAACTTCCCAGAGAGACCCCTGGTCCATCACAGCCAACTGGACATCGCAGATAGCAGAACGCAAGAGGCAGCGGAGGAACTGTTCTTTATCACCAAACTGATTGTAGGTCAAGCCGCGATAAAACTGTACAATGGCATACTGATGGGTGCCCGGTTTCGTCATCGCCAGCCGCTTATCGCTCAATCGCAAAGCCTCCTTCATATTGCCTGCATCGCGTGCCCTCACCTCCTGCATCTGCAGATAAAGGTCATCATCATGGCTGAATGTGCTGTCTATTGCAGCCTGATAGGTATTATGCTTGCCGGTATAATATTTCTTCAAAGAGGGAACGTTGGAATAATATGCCATCTCGCCATACAGATGCTGGCAAGCCCAGAGGTAGTTGCGTTTGCCCTCAGCATCAAGATCAGCGATATTGACAGACTTCAGCAGGTCGTACGATTCGGCATAATCGCCCGTGGTAGATTCCTGGAAAGCAAGCAGCGCCTTGGCATTCCCCACCTTCTTTTTATCACCCATTCTGAAGGCAAGTTCCATACACTGGTTGATGTATTTCAGCGCCATGTCGTTCTTGTAGGAGCGGTATTCCTCGAAGAGAGCAAAGCAGGCATCATACTTACTGCTTAGCCGCCTTGCCGCCTTCAGTTTCTGCTCCCAATCGCGAATTCGGGCTTCACGTACCTTCACATAATCAGCCGAATGGGCAATGGCGTTGTCCAGACTCTGAAAAAGCTGCTCTATATTATCTGTTGTTTTTGCTGCAAGAGAAAGAGGCATCAAGACAAAGAGCAGGAAGAAGAATGCCTTTCCCCATAATTCATTTACGCGATACATCAACTTGATTCCGTTTAAGATTGATTTATTTTCATGAGGTTTCATGTGCAAAAGTAATAAAAAAATCGGAAACGACAAATCAAATATAGAAGAAATGTAGATTTCTTCGCATTTTTCGCCTATGCCGCATCCACTTTTTATATATTCTCCATTTTTCTTATCCATCTCATTATCAGACACATTTTTATCTAAAAAAGAAAAATTCATCCACATTTTAACATTTCTATCGCGCATCGTATCATCTTTTTTATTATCTTTGCAGAAGATAAACATAAAAATAACAATTAACATAATAAACAATGAGAACAGCACTTTTATCACTCACATTTCTTTTGGCTGGTTCTATGGCAGCACCTGCTTTCGCCCATACCGCAGCCCCTAAGAAAAAAGTAACTGCCACAACCAAGAAAGGCAAGATTCTACCCATGAAGGAGTATATCGACCAACTGATGGCGAAGATGACACTGCAGGAGAAGATTGGTCAGCTGAACCTGATGGTAGCTGGCGACATCACCACCGGCGGCGCACTTGATACTCAGGTAGGCAGCGATATCGCCCAGGGCAACATGGGCGGAGTTTTCAACATCAAAGGCCTCGATAAAATCAAGGCTCTACAGGAAATCGCCATCAAGAACAGCCGTCTGGGCATCCCGCTGCTCGTAGGTATGGACGTGATTCATGGTTACGAAACGATGTTCCCTATCCCTCTCGCCCTTTCCTGCTCATGGGATACCGAGGCGTTGAAGAAAGTAGGCGAAGTATCGGCCAAGGAAGCAAGTGCCGACGGCATCAACTGGACATTCTCTCCTATGGTAGACATCGCACTCGATGCCCGCTGGGGACGAATAAGCGAAGGAAATGGCGAGGATCCTTATCTGAGCGGCGTGATGGGAGCAGCGATGACTCAGGGCTACCAGGGCGTGGATATGCGCACAGAAGAGATTCTGAGAGCCAACCGCATCATGGCCTGTCTGAAGCATTTTGCCCTGTACGGAGGCGTTGAGAGCGGAAAGGAATATAACACGGTAGATATGAGCCGCGTGCGCATGATGAACCAGTATCTTCCACCTTACGAGGCTGTGGTGAAGGCTGGCGTAGGCAGCGTGATGTCTTCATTCAATCTCATCGACTACATACCTGCTACAGCCAACAAATGGATGATGACCGATGTCTTGAGAAAGCAATGGGGATTCAACGGTTTCGTGGTTACCGATTACGCTTCTATCGCCGAGATTCTGCAGCACGGAACGGCAAAAGACATCCAGGAGGCTTCAGAACAGGCGCTGAAGGCGGGTACCGACATGGATATGTGTTCCAACGCCTTCGTAAAGCATCTGGCAAAGAGCATAGCAGAAGGAAAGGTGAGCGAGGAGGATGTGAACATCGCCTGCCGCCGCATCCTGGAAGCGAAATATAAACTGGGGCTGTTCAGCGACCCTTACCGCTACTGCAACACCAAGCGCAGCAAGAGCGAGATTTATACCGCTGAGAACCGTCAGGCAGCCCGCGATGTAGCAGCAGAGACCTTCGTGCTCCTGAAGAACGAAGGCAATATTCTGCCACTGAAGAAGGAAGGAAAGATAGCCCTGATAGGTCCGCTTGCCGACACCCGAAACAACATAGCCGGTACATGGAGCGTTGCTCAGGTACCATCTAAATATACCACCATCAAGGAAGCAATGGAGCATGCACTTGCCGGAAAAGCCACCTTATTATATGCCCAGGGAAGCAATATCTGGCGCAATAAGGAACTGCAGCAAAACGGCGAATCCGGTAAACCGATCAACTGGGGCAACGAGGCTGAGATGAAGGCTGAAGCGCTGAAGATTGCTAAAGAGGCCGACGTGATAGTATGTGCTATGGGCGAAAGTGCCGAGATGAGCGGCGAATGCGGTAGCCGTACCAACCTGGAGATGCCGGACGTACAGCGCGAACTGCTTGCCGAACTTCTGAAGACGGGCAAGCCTGTAGTGCTCCTCAACTTTGCGGGCCGTCCTACGGTTCTTACTTGGGAGAAAGCCCATGTACCAGCCATCATGAATGTATGGTTTGGAGGTTCAGAGATGGGCGATGCACTCTGCGATGTCATCTTTGGCGACAAATCGCCATCGGGTAAGCTCACCACTTCGATGCCTAAGACTACCGGTCAGGAGCCTCTCTACTACAACCATCAGAACACCGGTCGCCCTGTACCAGACGATAATGAGAAGTTTGCCAAGTTCGCCAGCAACTGCCTGGATGTAAGCAATGGTCCGCTCTATCCTTTCGGTTACGGCTTGAGCTATACCTACTTTTCGTACAGCAACTTCCGCCTGAGCAGCCAGGAGGCCGGCATCAGCAATGAGGAAGCTACCGAATGGAAGGATGGCAAGAAGATTACAGCTAGCGTCACCGTTAAGAATAATGGCTCCCGCGATGCCGACGAGATTGTGCAGCTCTACATCCGTGACATGGTAGCCAGCATCTCGCGTCCTGTAAAGGAGCTGAAAGGTTTCCAGCGCATCCATCTGGCAGTAGGTGAGAGCAAGGAGGTAAGCTTTGATATCACCCCAGATATGCTCAAGTTCTACAACGTAGATCTGAAGCACGTGATAGAACCTGGCGACTTCCAGATTATGATAGGAACCAACAGCAAGGATGTAAAGACAATGAAACTGAGCGTGAAATAAACAATAAAAATCGCCCTGCAAGAAGCAAAAGCATAGCTTAAAAGATGCTTTCCTTCTTACAGGGCGATTATCATCTACTGAGCCTACTCCAACAGAAGGCTCAGTAATGGATTCTATCCTTCAGGATTACTTAGTCATCTCGAAACCTACACGCATACCATCGTAATTATTAGCGATAGTACCGATAGCGCTGAGGGTAGAACTGCCCTTGAGGGCACCCATGGTCTTGATTAGGTTGAGCAACTTTGTCTGGTCGAAGAGCAAGCTGATGCCGTTGGTAGTCTTCGTAGCATAGCCCGACATGCTCAAGAGCAAGCCCTTCATCTGAATGGCATGAGTCTTCTCATCAAAAGTATAATTGCCCTGCCATGACTTGCCATCTATCTTGGCTGCGAAAGTTCCATCAGTTTTGAAGGTGAAATAGGTATTTGAGCCGCTGAAACCAAACTTGCTGTAATACTCACCCAACTTCTCCTCTACCTTGTTGGCAGCAATCTCACCGCCAGCCTTTGCCAGGAGATTCTCAGAGGTAAAGGCGCATCCCGGCTTGCTGTACTTCCAGGTATGGGCACAGAGATCCTGCTTGCTGAAGGTACCTGAACCGATTACATTATTCAGAATGCCATTGATAATGCTGCTACCTGCAGAACTGCTGCTGTTAGAGTTTCCGCCCAGTACAGCACCCAAGATACCTGCAACGGCTGAGCCTGCATTGCTGGTTGTACTGCTAGATGTAGCGGCATTGCTGGTTGTTGCTGCAGTTGTTGTTGCAGTCGCAGCTGTTGTGTTAGATGTAGCAGAAGTTGTTTTCTTTGTAGAAGTCTTCTTGGTCGTAGTCTTCTTTGAAGTCTTCTTAGAAGTTTTCTTTGTTGTCTTCTTAGTCGTTTTCTTTACCGGCATCATCTCAGACATTGAGGCATTGAGCGCTGCCTCGTTCATAGCGCTTGCGTTGCTGCCAGCTGTGCATGCGAGCACGAGGGCAGCCAAAAGAAATACCTTTTTCATTGCTTTCTATATATTTATTTTTATCACTCTTATTTATATATACCCAATACTTCCTATTGTTCTTTCGGGTGCAAAGTTCGCAAAAAAATCGGGAATACGATAAGAAAAATCCCTATTTCGCAGTATGAATCTCCCTAAAAACTCATCATTTCTGCTCTTTCTACGTTATTATAGACGAATACTATAACAATTCGTTTAAAAGACTATGAAAAAATCGTTCAGGAAATACTAATTATCATTCTAAAGGGGGAAAACTGCTCAAACGATTGCACTTTTTTTTGACATACATCAAAAAATAACGAATAAAACACGTATTTTCATGCATTTTATACCTAGAAATAGGTAGAAACCCCTATCTTTGCAAGCGGTTAACAAATATCAATAGGTTATGAATGATTTAATTAAGGTAAATTCAGAAAATCAGAATCAGGCTATCGATAGATGCCAACAGATTCTTCAGGATCGCCGCGAGGCTCTTGCCTCTAAGGCAAAGAGAAGAGGTTAATACTCTTCAGAAACATGACGTAAAGGAGGAAAGATGATGCTCTTATACAATATAAAGACGCATCCTTTCTTTTTAAAGAGAGATTTTTCGAAACGACTCTTAAATGATGAGTTTCAAAAATTTTGGGAAAAGAAAAAAACGTAAAAATCCCGTTGTCAGCCATCTGGCTTGTACAACGGGATTTTTTCGTTTATTATATCAAGTCCGAGATTTTACTTCTCGTTCTTCACTGCCTTCATGATGATCTCGAAGTGATTACCACTCTTCAAGATGACATTCTTCAGGAAGTCTGAAATCTCAGATGCCTTCAGATTCTTCACCATCTCCTTGTAATCGCTATGAGTATCAACACCCATACGCTCGTATGTGCTCAACGCACCAAGCCAATAACCGTTAGACTTCTCGCTAACAGCAGCCTGCTTCAGGAGAATCTCCTTCACCTTCTGAAGGTCTTCTGCATTTGGCTGGGCTACGGTCTCGTCCATACCCTTGAAGAAGTAAGGAATAGCGATATCCGACTTTTCTGGGTTCAACTGAGCCACGGCAGAAATAGAGATGGCAGCCTTGTTATCATAATCGCGAAGCAAACCATAGTTTGCACCTGCATGATAAGCAGCACTGAGTTCCTCACGGATAGTACGCAAATACTTCATCTCCAAAAGGCGGGCTGAAACATCAGCAAGAACCATATACTGCAAGGTGAATGGAGCCTTGGTATACCAAATCTCTGTTGCCTGGTTCTGTGGGTTCTCCATTGCCTTGGTAAAGACATTGCTTACCTTACCCTTAGCATAAGGAATCTGCTTGTTCTTCAGCTTGAAGCCATTGTTTGGCAGACTGGCGATATACTGCTCGATGAGTGGGAGGAGAGTCTTCTCATCATAGTTACCTACGAAATAGAAGGTGAAGTCCTTGGCATTGCCGTAGAACTGCTTACCAATCTCCAGGATACGGTCGTAGTTGATATCCTTTATATCGCTTGCCTCTGGTACACGGGCAAGCTTGCTACCCAAATAGAGGATGCTCTGAACAGAATCCTGATATACGAGGCTTGGGTTATTGCTCTTGTTGGCAAGAACAGTAGCCATCATACTCTTCATATTGTCAAAGCTCTTCTGGTCCTTGCTTACTGCGGTCATCTTGAGATAGATGAGCTGCATCAAGGTTTCGATGTCCTTAGGAGTAGAATTACCCTTCAAACCATGATTAAAAGGACTCAAGCTGAACGAAACGCCAGCCTGCTTACCTGCCAAAGCCTTATCAAGTTCATTGCTTGAGAAATCGCCAAGACCACTAGCATCGAGCACATCTGCTGCAAATGCAGCATTCAGGAAGTCTTCCTTGCCGAAAGTAGAATAGCCCACATTGGCTGAAGCTGCGAAAGCAACCTCATTGTCCTTGAAATCAGTCTTCTTCAATACCACCTTAGCGCCATTAGAAAGAGTCAACTCCTTGAAGCCCAGCTTCTTATTCTCAACAGTCTTCTTAATCTTACCAGCCTTAGGAGCCTGAGCGATGAGAGGTTCCTGCTTAACATTATCCACATAAGCCTCGAGCTTCTCAGCACGTACCTGCTTTACGATGGCAGAGAGTTCCTGCTCTGTAGGATAAACAGCACCAGCCTGCTCGCGCATCATTACCAATGATACAAGGTTGGTATCGCTCTGGCAAACCAACTGCTTGGCATAGCTGTTGATAACCTCAAGAGGCAAGTTTGGAACTACCATCTTCCAGATCTGGCTCTCCTCTTCTACTGACGGAATAGGCTCGTTAGAAGTGAAGTTATCCACATACTGGGTGGTAAACTGCTCGTTCTTCATCTTATCCTTGTTGGCAAGCGCCTTGTCAACCTGGCTCATGAATTCATCCTTGGCACGCTGATACTCAGTAGCTGTGAAACCGAACTCATGCATACGCTGTGCCTCGCGGAGAACAGCAGCATAAGCCTCCTTAATCTTTCCTGGCTTAGCAACACCGGTAAGGGTGAAAGCATCCTTAGTACTTGAAATCAGGTATGAACCATCACCGGCATTTGCCTGGAGATATGGACAGTCTGGCTCCAATGCCTTCTCAGCATAACGGGCAGCAATCATAGAAGAAATCACGTTATCCATGTATCCCTTCAGGAGATAGCTCATGTTGCTCTTCAGAGAATCTGGCACAGCATTGTGCTTCATATAAACCTGGAAGAGATCAACCTGCTGCTCCTTATCCTTGTCGATAACATAGATGGCCGAATCATTATCAGATACTTCTACCTTCTCTATCTTAGCGGCATTCTTAGGTACCTTGATACCAGAGAAGAGTTCCTTAATCTTAGCTTCGATATGATTTACATCTACATCACCCACGATGATAATAGCCTGATTGTCTGGGCGATACCATTTGCGGTAGTAAGCACGGAGAGTTTCTGGCTTACAGCCATCGATAACGCTCATCAAACCGATAGGGAAACGGTAGCCATACTTTTCGCCCTGATAGAGCTTAGGAAGTGAACGCTCTATCATGCGCTGCTGACCTACGATACGCATACGGTACTCATTGTGTACCACATCGCGCTCGTCATTGATGGCTTCCTTGGTAAGAGAGATACCGTTGCTCCAATCCTTGAGGATGAGCATGCATGAATCTACGGCTGTAGGGCGGGTAGTAGGTACATCGGTGAAGTAATATACGGTTTTCTCTACGCTGGTATAGGCATTGAGATTTCTACCATACTCCACGCCGATGCTCTGCAGGTAATCCTGGAGGGAATTACCTTTGAAGTGATCGGTACCGTTGAAGGCGAGGTGCTCGAGGAGGTGAGCCAAACCGCGCTGGTCATCATTCTCATTGATAGAACCCACTTTCTGTGCGATGTAGAAACTGGCTACATGCTCAGGATAACTGTTGTGACGAATGTAGTAAGTCAATCCATTATCAAGACGACCTATCTTCACATTCTTGTCTACCGGAATAGCTGGCATCTGCTGTGCCATCGCTGTACCTGCAGAAAGGAACAGCACAACTGCTGCAAAAATCTTTCTTAGTTTCATCTGATTTTAATTATTTATATATTTATTGTTTTCTATATCATTCTTTCTATATACCTTATTATATATATCATGCTACTTAACAAGTTCACCTATATATAACGACAAAACCTGTGACATGGTTACTGTCTGCGATGCAAAATTAAGAAAAATAAAAAAGATTTGCAAACATTTTAGAGAATATCTTCCCGATGTATGCAAATCTTAACCTAAAACTAACATTGGAGGCAGAAAACCAATCCTAACCTACATGAAAACTCTTCATCCATGAACCTCTGAAGAGGCGGATAAGGAAGAGGATTCCCCTGAATGTGAGTTCGGTAGCCATCGCTATCCATACTCCCTCCAAGCCATAGCTCTTGGAAAGCGCATAAGCCAGAGTGAGGCGCACCAGCCACATGGTACCGAGATTGATCATCGCCGGTTTCCTGGTATCGCCCGCTCCTACACAAACACAGTAGGTCACGATGCTGGCTGCAAAGAATGGTTCAGCAAAAGCCTCGATGCGCAAACAGATGGTTCCCATCTCACGGATGCTTTCTACCGGAGAAAGAACGCCAATCATCTCAGGAGCAAAGACATACATCACCACTCCCATCACAGCCATCACTGCCATTCCAAGTCCTACTGTCATATAGGCAAAATTCTTGCACAAACCTACTCGCCCTGCTCCATGCGTCTGTCCCACCAGAGTGGTAGCCGCATCACCAATACCATAGCCCGGCATATAGCAAAGACTCTCTGCCGTAATAGCAAAAGAATGGGAAGCAATGGCTATATTGCCAAGAGGTGCCACAATCATGGTACTCACTATCTGTGCCCCGCTCATCAATATGTTCTGTATGGCTATCGGAATGCTGATTTTACAGGCATTATGAACATACGACCTGACCCAACGGAAACGGACATGGTCCTGACGGAGATTCAGTATCTTATTCTTGAAACCAGCAAGATAAAGATTAGGCAGAGAGATGCAGACATAAGCCATCGCCGTTCCTAAGGCAGCCCCCACAACACCCAACTTCAGGATATAGATAAACAGGTAATTGAACACCACATCGCAGATGCAGATCAATACAGCCATCACACTAGGCGTATGCATATTGCCCGCAGATTTCAGCATCATCTCGGATATATGATAAAGGAAAACGAATGGAAGTACCAGACCGTATATCAGAAAATAGCGAGAGGAATTGGTGGCTATATCAGCACCTCCACCCAGCCAATAAGGCAGATAAGCATGAATGCCGACACAGAGAAGAGAAACAAAAATGCTGAACGCCACACCGCAAATCAGCGCATGACGAAACACCTGACGGGCATTTGCAAAATCATTGGCTCCGATAAAATGAGCTACCTGTACAGAAAAGCCAGTAGCAGCTGCACTGAGCAAGCTACCTATAAGCCAGGTAGTTGACTCAATCAATCCGATACTGGCAGAAGCCTCTGCTCCCAGATGACCCACCATAGAAGCATCGATGAAGAACATCATCACCGTAGAAATCTGAGCCAGCATAGAAGGTATACTCAACCCTACAATAAGATTGAGTTTCTCGCGCCGATCCATCTCCCTACCCAGGCGAATCGACTCCATCAAATAATCTGTCTTCTTGCTATAAAGCATAAATTAATTTCTCGTATATCGCTCATACAAAAAAATATGTGCATATATCATTTCAAACATATGCACATACTTTTTCTCTTAATCTTTATTCTTATTCAGTAATCCACTTCGTGCCAGAAGCTCTCTTATAACTCTTGAGCACCATCTCAAAACGGAGCATTGAATAGCCTTGGATTGAAGAATTACCGCTTGCTCCATAAGCCAGCTGGTATGGAATGAACACCTGCCAATGGTCGCCCGGATGCATCTTGAGCAATGCGGTGGTAAAGCCATCGATAAATCCACCGACCACACTACGGATAGGATTAGCTGTAGCAGCATCAAAAGTACCCGTAAAACTCTGGTCGAAGACGTAACCTTCCTTATAATTATCAGTAGGAATGAAACGGCCACGATAGCTCACCTGTACCGAATCGGTAAGGATAGGAGAAGTTGTACCCTCTCCCTTCTTCAGAACATGAACGATGATATTATCGCAATCCTTATAAGTAAGGGTCGCTAAATTACCATTCTGATCTTTGTTCGGAGTCTGGTTTTCGAACGTCCAGTTCTTATAAACGTACCAGCCGTTAGCTTCACCCATCTTTCTGGCATAAGCCAATGTATCGGCAAAAGCCTGCTCGTTACGCTCCTGCCAGTTGGCATATTCCGAGACATTATCATCATCTTCGCTGCATGATGACAGCGTGATCACTGCCATCATGAGGAAGAAGAAATATTTCAAACTCTTAAGATTCATCTAAATGTATTTGATTAATTAGAAGTTCTTGATTTCCTTGCCAAGCTTCTTCAATACGCTAGTGATGCTTACGCGCTCCTCGATGATGCTGCGAAGATCTGAGATAGCTACGCGCTCCTGCTCCATGGTATCACGATAACGCAGAGTTACCTTATGATCGTTTGGAGTCTCGTGGTCTACGGTGATACAGAATGGAGTACCGATAGCATCCTGACGGCGATAACGCTTACCGATAGAATCCTTAGGATCGCCATAGTGAGTATTGAAGTGGAACTTCAGTTCGTCTACAATCTCGTGAGCCAACTCTGGCAAACCATACTTCTTATCCAATGGGAACACAGCACACTTAACAGGTGCCAAAGCCTCTGGCAAACGCAAAACAACACGTGTCTCGCCATTCTCCAGCTTCTCCTCGCAGTAAGAGTGGCACATTACGCTGAGGAACATACGGTCAACACCGATAGATGTCTCTACATCGTAAGGTACATAGCTCTCGTTCTTCTCTGGATCGAAGTACTTGATAGAACGGCCGCTGTACTTCTCGTGCTGAGAAAGGTCGAAATTGGTACGGCTGTGGATACCCTCAACCTCCTTGAAACCGAATGGCATCTTAAACTCGATGTCGGTAGCAGCATTGGCATAGTGAGCCAGTTTCTCGTGATCGTGATAACGGTAGTTCTCATTACCCATACCGAGAGCCTCGTGCCAAGCCAGACGAACCTTCTTCCAATACTCAAACCACTTCATCTCAGTACCAGGCTGGCAGAAGAACTGCATCTCCATCTGCTCGAACTCACGCATACGGAATACGAACTGACGGGCAACAACCTCGTTACGGAAAGCCTTACCAATCTGGCAGATACCGAATGGCAACTTCATACGGCCGGTCTTCTGAACACTCAGGTAATCTACGAAGATACCCTGAGCAGTCTCAGGACGGAGATATACCTTGCTTGTAGCATCGCTTGCCGCACCCATCTGGGTAGAGAACATCAGATTGAACTGACGGACATCAGTCCAGTTCTTGGTACCGCTGATAGGACAAACAATACCCTCATCCTCGATAATCTGCTTCAGCATCTCCAGGTTAGGACCCTGCATAGCCTCAGTATAGCGGGCATGGAGGTCATCAAACTTCTTCTGGTTCTCCAGAACGCGAGGATTAGTTGCACGGAACTGAGCCTCATCAAAGCTATCGCCGAAGCGCTTCTGAGCCTTGGCAATCTCCTTGGCAATCTTCTCCTCATACTTAGCCATGTGATCCTCGATGAGCACATCGGCACGATAACGCTTCTTTGAATCGCGGTTATCAATCAACGGGTCGTTGAAAGCATCTACGTGTCCAGATGCCTTCCATACTGTAGGGTGCATGAAGATAGCTGCATCGAGACCAACAATGTTCTCGTGCAACAACACCATACTCTGCCACCAGTACTGCTTGATATTGTTTTTGAGCTCAACACCATTCTGACCATAGTCATAAACGGCAGCCAAGCCATCATAAATTTCACTACTTGGGAACACGAAGCCATATTCCTTACAATGGCTTACAATTTTCTTAAAAACATCTTCCTGTGCCATGATTAAATCTTATTTTTTTCAAATTTTCGGCAAAGATACTCTTTTTTCTCGAAAAAATGTTGTATTTTTGCCATAAATTAATAAAATAAGTATTAAAAGCTATATATGAGCGACGAAATTAAAGATAAAAACGGTCTTGAAGAGGAAAAATCACCAAATTTGGAAAATTCTTCTGCAGAATCTGAACAGGATGCTGCGGAAGATGCCAACGAGGAGACTTCGACCGAAAAACATTCCGATTATAAGCCGGTGAACCGATTCGATGCTTCTGCTGTACATCACCTCAGCGGAATGTATCAGAACTGGTTCCTCGACTATGCATCGTATGTTATCCTCGAGCGTGCCGTTCCTCATATCGAGGATGGTTTGAAACCGGTACAGCGACGCATCCTCCACTCTATGAAGCGCATGGACGACGGAAGATACAACAAGGTTGCCAATATCGTGGGACATACCATGCAGTTTCACCCTCATGGCGATGCGTCTATCGGAGATGCTTTGGTACAGATGGGACAGAAAGACCTGCTCATCGATACGCAGGGTAACTGGGGAAACATTCTTACGGGCGACCGTGCTGCGGCTCCCCGATATATCGAGGCACGCCTCTCTAAGTTTGCTCTCGACGTGGTTTTCAATCCTAAAACTACCGACTGGCAACTCTCTTATGATGGCAGAAACAAGGAGCCTATCACGCTCCCTGCCAAATTCCCGTTGCTCCTGGCACAAGGTGCCGAGGGTATTGCCGTGGGATTGAGCAGTAAGGTTTTGCCACATAATTTCAATGAGATTTGCGATGCTGCCGTCCACTATCTCAAGGGCGAGCCATTCCAACTCTATCCCGATTTCCCTACAGGCGGTGCCATCGATGTAAGTAAATACAATGATGGACAGCGAGGTGGTGCATTGAAGGTAAGAGCCAAAATCGACAAGCTCGACAACAAGACACTTGTTATCAGCGAGATACCATTCAGCAAGACTACAGGAAGCCTCATCGATTCTATCACAAAAGCGGTAGAAAAGGGTAAAATAAAAGCACGCAAGGTAGATGACGTTACTTCGGCAAATGTTGAGATTCTTGTGCATCTGGCACCAGGAACCTCATCAGATAAAACGATGGATGCACTCTACGCATTCAGCGATTGCGAAATTAATATCTCGCCCAACTGCTGTGTCATCGAAGACAACAAGCCTGTATTCCTCACCATCAGCGATGTGTTGCGCCACAGCGTAGACCGCACAATGGGATTGCTGCGCAAGGAGCTGATGATCAGAAAGGGTGAATTGGAGGAACAACTCTTCTTCTCTTCTCTCGAACGGATCTTCATCGAGGAACGTATCTACAAGGAGCGAAAGTTTGAGCAGAGTAAGAGTCAGGATGAGGTTGTTGCCTTCATCGATTCTAAACTCGAACCATTCAAGGACAAACTCTTTACTGCCGAAGTAGATGGTAAGGGTATGGTAGAATATGCCTTCCATCGGGAAATTACCCGCGAGGACATTCTTAAACTCCTGGAAATCAAGATGCAGCGAATCCTTAAATATAATAAGGATAAGGCAGACGAACTGCTGATGAAGATTAAGGCCGAACTTGCTGAGATTGAGAACGACCTGGCTCACATGACCGATGTAACCATCAACTGGTTTGAATATCTCAAGGGGAAATACGGAAAGAACCATCCTCGCAAAACAGAAATAAGAAACTTTGATACCATTGAGGTTACCAAGGTGGTAGAAGCTAACCAGAAACTCTATATCAACCGCCAGGAAGGTTTCGTTGGTACAGGGTTGAAGAAGGATGAATTCGTATGCAACTGCTCCGACCTCGATGACATCATCATCTTCTATAAGGATGGCAAGTTTAAAGTCACCAAGGTAGCAGACAAGATATTCGTCGGTAAGAATATCCTCCATGTACAGGTATTCAAGAAGAACGATAAGCGCACCATCTACAACTGTGTTTACCGCGACGGCAAACAAGGCGATTACTTCATCAAGCGATTCAATGTAACCGCCATGACCCGCGACAAGCTGTATGACATCACCCAGGGCACACCTGGCAGCCGCGTCATTTATTTCACCGCCAACCCGAATGGAGAGGCAGAAATCATCAAGTGTACGATGGAGCCAGACCTGACGAAGAAGCGCCAGAGCATCTTTCTGGAGAAGGATTTCTCAGACATTCTGATCAAGGGACGTGCTGCCAAAGGAAATCTCCTGACCAAGCGCACCATTCGCCGCATCGGTCTGAAGAGTCACGGCCACAGCACGTTAGGAGGCAGAAAGGTTTGGTTCGATCCAGACGTAAACCGCATCAACTACGATGAGAACGGACGATTCCTAGGCGAATTCAATGATGATGATTCTATCTTGGTAGTACTCGACAACGGTGAATTCTACATCACCAATTTCGATGTCAACAACCACTACGAGGACAACATCATCCGCTTAGAGAAATGGGATGAGCACAAGATCTGGACGGCTATCCTCTACGATGCCGACAATCAGGGATATCCATACATCAAGCGATTCACGATGGATGCCACCAAGCGCCATCAGAATTTCATGGGCGAGAACCCAAACTGCAAGCTCATCTTGCTTACCGACACGGTATATCCACGCATCAAGGTTACTTATGGCGGTGTGGATGCCATCCGTCCTGCCGAAGAAATCGATGCAGAACAGTTCATTGCACAGAAGAGTTTCAAGGCAAAGGGTAAGCGCCTCACGACATGGAAGATTGAAAGTATCGAGGAACTGGAACCAACCCGATTCCCTGAACCTCCTTCTGAGGATAATGATGAGGAACCGGATGGTTCTGACTCAGAGAATGAAGGTGAAAACCTTGATCCAGATGCCGGCAAAAGCGAGCAACAGGTGATTGACGAACTGACTGGTCAGACCAATCTCTTCTCTGAAAAAGATTTCGAAGAAGACCAGAAGGATAAAGACTGGTTATCGAAGCAATAAAAAAGCAAAGAAAAGCAGCAAGAAAAGCTGTAAGAAAAGCTGTAAAAGAAAAGCGCCCATCATAAAAAAAGGAGTTTAAGCCCCAAAAAGCTTAAGCCCCTTTTTTTTATTATCTTGCTATTTGCATTTCTGCATTTCGCGTTTCAGCATTTCTCGTTTCGCATTTCGCGCTTCTCGTTTCAGCAAAAAGAAGCCAGTCCCCCTCCTGCTCCCGTTCCAGGTAATTCCATCGCCTGACCCTCCAGCAGTCAGTAGCCTTCATTTTTACCTTTTATACCCCGCCAGCTTTTTCAGGCAGTATTCCTTAAAGTCATTCCAGTGGTAATAAGGTGCCACATCGCTCTTGATAGGCAAAGTAGCCTCATCTTCATTCAAAAGCACCTTTACCAATACATCATTCGCCTTGTTTCTATAAAAAACAAACTGCAAATTCGTAGCCATCGGGGTAATCTTATAATCCCACCATTGAGAAGCAATCTTCTCCGGATCCTTAATCTCTTCGCCATATCCATTCAAATCCAGCAAACAGGTAAGCGGAGTAACCATCGTATCGTGTCCATATCTCAATGTAGCTCCCGGATGCGGCAAGGCGATGCAGCTATCCGCCTTCTGGATAATGTTTCTCAAGAGATTGCGCTGGGAGAACGGCTGCACATTGCCCGTATAAGGCGAGTTGCCGTAAGCCATCTGCCACCAGATGTTGGCATTCTGCCAGTTCTGATACAGTTCCTCCTCCGTAAAGAGGTCATAGAGCGAAACCTTGCCTCTCAGTTCCGTGCCTTGGATTGAGCTTGCCATCTCATAGAGTTTCCTGTTCAGGTCACTCTGGTTGATATTCTGCTTCACCCAGGCAGGATCGTTGAACAGTTCCTGCATCACACGGCTATAGCTAACGTGCTTCTGTGCAAATTCCTGCTGTGCCACCTTGATACCCACGCTGTTTTTCAAGCTGTCCAGGTATCTGTCGTCTTGGTTCATATAATACATATCATGCTCGCTGGCATCATGGAAGATATGAAGTCTCGGATTGATACGCAGCATCTGCTGCAAACCGTTCTCCATAGAGAGGATGCATCGGATTACCAAAGTACTTCGGGCTTCGATATTCGTATTACCGGCAAAAATCTCAGGGAAGCGCTCCATCATTCTTCTGGTGATACCCTGATGCTGGAGAGCTCCGAGCGGAGTCAGTTCGCCATCGCGCCCCTTCGCCTCCTCACGAATCATCTTCACCTTAGCCAGCGTTTCCTCGCCCTTAGCTGTCAGTTTGCCCTCCTGCTTCGCTTTGAGCAGAGAGAAATAAGGCACATCATAAGCCTTCTTGCCAATCATATAACGGGAACCATGCCGGCCATAATGGCTCAGATAGAAAGGCTTATAACCTTTAGGAGCCACAGTCAACTGCTTCTGCGGACCACGATAAGCTACATAGTTACTACCCGAAAGCGTAATATCCCGCTTGAAATCCTCTTGTGGAGTCTGTGCTGTCAGAGGCATCGCCAATGTAAGAGATGCCAACAATAATAGATTTTTTGTGTTCATTGTTATCATATAATTTTGTTTTGGAAACATGCAATTTCATTTAATTCCAATTCATCAGTTTTCTCAGGAACGGAAGCAATTCTGCAGCCATCTTCCGATGCTGCAGCATACTAGGATGCCAGCTGGCGCCATAACCTAAATCTCCTTTCTGGAAACTGAAATCGAAACGGTAAATGTTCTTATCGGTTTTATTGGCATCTGCACAGATTCTATCAAGCACAGTTCGTTGCTTGCTACTCTCCTTCTCGCCGAGCATCGGACCTGTCAACATCACAATCTTTGCATGAGGATACTTGCTACGTACCGTTTTAAGAAACATGCGATAATTCTTCTCGTAGAGTTGAATATCATAATTCTTGGTAGAAAGATCGTTCGTACCCAGATTGATGCAGACTAACTGAGGCTGATACTTGGCAAAATCCCATTTTTCATCATGCTGGTCAAATAAGGTATATTCATATTGCCAAGGCATGTTATCGGCATCACCCGTCTTCGGACCATTATAATTACGATATACACCGATACCACTGCGGGAGATAGAAGTATGCTGGGCCTTCAGACTGTCACTTACGATATTGGCATAAGTAAGCCAATGGTTCTCCGTTTCATCTTCAAAAGGATCAGACATGTTGATACTTTCTACGCCATAACCGCAGGTGATGGAGTTTCCGATAAATTCAATCTTCCGTTCCGGAAGAGCCGGAGCCTCAACGAGCTGACATCCCTTATCAAGAACGAATCCCCTGAATTCCGGTTTGCGGAACAAGCCTTCTATCACATACATCACCTTAGCATGATGCACCCCCTTTGGCAAAGCCGCAGCCAGGGTTACAACCGAATCGCGTTCGGCATTAAAGCCCACTTTGAAAGGTTCACAACCATCAATCTGCGCCATGAAATATCCAGTTTTCGGGCGACACAGCATTTTCAGAGAAGACCCTTGAAAACTAGCCTCAATCGTAGTTCCCGGATAATTGAAACTGGCTACATCAGGATTCTTAGCAAAGCTCACACGCCCAACATACTGAATCATCGGATGAGAAGCCTTTACAACCTCTCCCACAATAGGAAGAGTAGTTGATTTCTTCACATTTCCAGCCATCATCGTGGAAGAAACCATCAATGTAGCCAGCATCATAACCCATACTTTTTTCATATTCCTGTTATTTAGTTTTTATCTGTCCTTACCATTCAGCCTTCATTTTTGCAAAGTAAAGACAAAACAATATCTGTTTGCAAAATTACCATTATTTCTCGTAAAAAGCAAGTAAAACCATCATTTTTTTCATTTTTATTCTTTTTATTCAAATTATTATTGTATCTTTGCACCCAAAAATGCGCTTGTGGCGAAATTGGTAGACGCGCTAGACTTAGGATCTAGTGGTTTAGGCCGTGTAGGTTCGAGTCCTATCAGGCGCACAGAAGAAAATCCTAACTGCTTGGTAATAAGCGGTTAGGATTTTCCTTTTACTATTTTTGGCAACATTTTGGCAACGTATTTCATTCCTAATTCATAGTGGTTGCCAAAAGGTATGCTGCATTTTACATTCTTTCACACGATTTCATGCAATTAAATCCGTGCATAGCTCCTTCGTAGACTTTATTGGCATCTATGGATTCTATCAATCTCTCATCCATCTTTGTCCATGTTTTCATCTTTATACACAACATTCAGTTTTTTATTGTACTTTTGCAAATAAGAAATTTGAATAACAATTTAATTTTTAAAAGATATGAAGAAAATTAGTATGATTTTATGCTCTGTAATAAGTGTTATTACACTATCTTCTTGTGGAGCCTTCAAGAACTATGTTGCAGACTACTCTATTGGATTGAAAACCGTAGAGAGTCCTGCTAATGCTAAACAGCAATTTGGAGAAACAAAAGTTGTAAACTTCCAAGATGGAACGACAAACAAGTACCGTTATGAAGATGACTACATCAATATTGTATGGTATGTTGGAGCCAAACAATTCAACTTTGACCTAACCAACAAGTCTGGACATACATTGAAAATCAACTGGGACGACATTAGTTATGTTGATTACAAAGGGCAGACTGGCAGAGTGATGCATTCTGGTGTAAAATACACGGAACGCAACAACAGCCAACCTGCTTCTACAGTTCCAAAGGGAGCAAATCTTTCAGATCTTCTCCTTCCAACAGAAAATGTTTATTACGTTTCTGGTCAATATGGTGGATGGAGAGAGAAATACTTGATTCCATGCGTATACAGCGATGCTGCGACAAGAGATGCACAAGCATCAGCATACATAGGAAAGACATTGACCATCATGATGCCTATCATGATTGAGAATGTCCAAAATGACTATACATTCACATTCAGTATTGATAAATTATTAAATGACACTAAGAAATAAGATGAAACATTTACATATACTATCTTCTATAGGAGTTCTTCTCCTATAGACATTTTTTCTACATTCATGCTCATCGTCATCCGATGAGCATGGGAACAATCAGAGTTCTAAGCCTTTGGCTTCCATTGACGATGTCTCTCTGAACTACAAGCCATCTTCAGAATCCGTTTCTCTATCAAGAGATGTCGAAGTGGAAGGTGCTGTCGTAAAACTAAAGAAAGGAGTTTCTTGGATAAATAATATTCGTTTATCTGGTAACAAGATTCTTTTTGATGTTGAAGAAAACACAACCACACAAAAAGGGCATCGTTTTGACACAATATGTGTCGTCGCCAAAGGACAAATCATAGGAAAGGTATGTGTGAGCCAAGCCAGAAATCCTTTTAGTGGCAGTCGTTTAGCATGGGCTAATTCCAAAGCATTATATCAAGAAAAGGCTTTGAGCGATAAAGATTTGAGTGGCTTAGAAATGACCAAACTCGTTTATAATCTTGAAAAGACAACAGGTGGGAAGGATTCATACAAAAACTATCCTGCCTTTGCTTTCTGCATAGAAATGAATCATGACCCTGAGCATCATATGGAATGGTATCTGCCATCTGAAAATGAAATACGTTCCTATGCACGTTCTCAATCATATAGTGGAACTCCAATAGCTCGCCATAATTATTGGTGGTCTTCATCAGAAAACCAATATAATGGAACTGCATTCAACGTTTATTCTGGAAGCATTGCATCACGTGGTTCCGTTTCAAAAGCCAGAGAATGGTGGGTTGTTGCATTTCGCAATGGTAAAATTGAAGAATAATTCACCGTGGAATAAAGTTAAAGCCGGCTGCATATACAGGCGGCTTTAACTTCTATAAAAATTTTAGGTTATAATCTCAACGATTTTTATCTCTCCGTTGGTTCTATAATTTCCGATATTAGACCCACGAATAACTTTTTCTGCTTCAAGAATGTTTCCTTTTTGGATTTTATAAACATAAAGGATATCCTTTTCTCGCAAACTACTATTTACTGAAGAAATGACATTAAGTACATTTCTTTCCTCTATTTCACAAACCTCAAAGGTCACAATTCGATCCAAATATTGAAGCTTAATTCTTGTACCAATTTCTAAAGCACTAATATATATAGTTTCATCCTTATACCCCCATTCGCTATTTAGCTTCTTTGCAATAGAATAGTCTTCCCAAGATTGATAACCAACATACAATGCTATCGTGTTTAGCGTAAATTCACTTGTCTTTCTTTCGTCATTGATGTAATTAAAAAGACGTTTAAGTGTCGTTACACCTATAGTACGTCCTGTTTCCTTAAATATATAAGTTGATAACAATCCAAAATCACCTGCCTTATCAAACAACAGTCCAGAATTTCTTTTGATGTCGTCAATTATCGCATTGTTCAATATCATATTTCTATTTTTATAAAAGAAAAATTGTCCGATACGTTAGAAGCCATAGAATCAAATTCCGCTTTCTTACTATCATCATAATTCAAAACTTGTATCATATCCAATTCTTTATGAAGTCCATCTGTACAAAGAACGAAGACATCCCCTTGCTCGATTTTTATCCTACGTATTGGAGCAACATCAACAGGTTCACTACCCATTATCGACTTTGTTACTATTGATGAATACTTTTCATAACTCGATGCCGCAAGAGTCTTAATCTTGGCTAATTCATTTATGATAGAATGGTCTTCTGTCCTATAGACTTCTACTCCATCTCTATACATATATATACGGCTATCACCCAACCAAGTCAAATATGCATATCCATTAGATATCAGAAGAACTGTTATGACACATCCCATTTTAGAAGTTCCAAGAGCAATACGCTTTAACATAAGCGCATCGTTAGCAAACGGAATAGCTTTTCTCAACAGAATTGCAGGTTCAAACTTTGTATAGTTCATTTCAACATAGTCCAGCAATGCGTCACCAACAACTTTGGCAGCAACTGCACCTTCCGCATAACCACCCATGCCATCAGCCACAATGTAAACTCCTGAGTTGTTGGGAAGAGAACCATGAACAACATAGTCCTGATTCTCTTCTCTACAACCTTGATTTGTATATTCAAATACTTTCATTAATTATTTAACCGCTTGGATAGTATCGCCACCATGTTTTGTTACACGAGGACGTATACTTATCTTGATTGGACGTTGTGTAATGGCTTTGTCTGATGCCTTATTTGCCCACAGGTATGCTTCTCCTGAACCTAATGAAGCCATCTCCATCGCCGTAAGAGTTTGGAGAGGCGTAATAGCTTTTTGGACATGTTTTACCCATGCTGGAGAGCTAAATCTATGCATGACAACAATAGAACTGAGTTCGATAATCTCAGTTGGCAGGCTCATAGGATCCTGACTGGCAATCATTATAGAGACACCTTTATGACGCATCTCACGAATTGCAGTTGTTATAGAGCCAACAAGTTCCTTGTTATTCATGTATTTATGAGCTTCATCAAATACTATGAATTTGTTAAACGCTCGGCCATCAACATTCATGACAGATGAGAAAATGTTTAGCATCACCACAAACAAACCTAAAGCTTCATCCTTTTCTATGAACTCATCACGTAAATCAACGATGATAAGTCTTCCTGGCTTCAAGTATTGCTGCAGTTTTTTTCCATCTGTGATATACTCCTCCGCAAATTCAAGTTTTTGCTCGGCAAGAGAACGTTGAGAAGCACTCATATGGACACTGTTAGCCACTCCATTACGAATGTTGGCAAGGCTCATGTCATAACGGCAAGCCTTCATTATCTGCTTCAACTCTTTTATATAAGTAGAGTCGTTACCCATAGCACCAAGCAAGAACATCCAATCCTTAACAGACAATTCTGCTGAATCAAATCCGATAGAAAGAACCTCGATGTCTGGATATTCAGCCTTTCTCGTTTCGACTTGGCTTTCAGGAGCGAGAAGAACAACATCTTTAATATTTCCAGGTTCTGCTCCATACTCTGCTTTCAGTTTTGCCAACTGACCTGCTTCATCGTTAGGATATACCATTGAGGTAAATTCTGGAGCATAATCCATACTGTCACTATAATGGAAAATGACACTTGCCATTGGCGCAGGCAATTTATTCACCTTGGAGAATTGACGAAGAACCATCTCAGTGATAGACCCAATTGTATAACTCTTTCCAGCACCTTGAACGCCAAACAAGCTGACCGTATTACATTCATTTAGGTCAAGTCCAATAACACGTCCATTACTTATCATTTTTCCAAGCACACCATATTGTGGACTATCACCATTTTTACCAATGATAACATCGCAATGAGGTTCTTGATAATTAGAATCCTCTGGAACTTGCTCAGTTTCTGTCTTTAATTCTGTTGGCTCTATATCATCCTCAACTTTATTCGAGTCTATATCTTTGTGCGCAATTATATCTGGTGTCTCTGCATCATCACAGCCATCTACATCACCAGAGACTTTATCTTCCGATGGTGTAAATGAAACAGAAGGCTGCTCTTCTGGCTCATCTCCTGTTTTATCCATCATGTTATTTTCTGGTGACACTTTTACTACAGGCTTTTCTGCATGTTTAGAAGGAATGATAACTTCATATTCTGAATCCTGCTCTGGTTCCTTTGATACTTGAACAAATTGAACTGAAACATTGTTATCTACATGAGCTTTTACTGGAGCAAATGTTGGCTCAAAGTAATTCACAAACTCCTTGTCCATGGCTTCAAGCACCTGTGTATTAAGAGTTCCTTCTGTATTTAGTATTTCTCCTATAACAGGTTCACCCATCGTATATATAACAGCATCACCATAGAAATCTTTCTTTTGGCGTTCCATCTGAGTAAAGTCAAAAACAACTCCCAATTGTTTGAAACGAATAGTATATCCATCAGCTAATTTGCTTAAGAACACCATATATTCGTGAGCGAATTGAGGATCCAACTGTCCATAACGGATTGCACGACGAATATAGAATTCCAAGAACGACTTCAATTCAAGTACTTTTAATTCTCTGTCAAGTCGGTCATACCCATCAACAGCCATTTCAAAATGAGAGCGGAGCGCAAAGATAGTATTTTCCATCTGATTAACCATCTTCTCATGCAACTCATCTGCGTTATAGTGTGCATTACGGCATTTTATCTCAACTACAGTAAACAGAAGTTCTTTCTTGGCTGGATCCATTTTGACAACAAGATTATCTGCTCTTTCCTTGTTCTCATTATCCAAATCCACAAAGAGTTCCTTATGAAGATCAATAGGAATCAGGAAAGATTCTTTTGTTATTCCCTTCTTTTCCAAGAAACGTTTACACAGAGTTGTTCCAATAACCTCAAAACCCTTGCGTGAAGTGGCATTTACCTGCATGATAAGTGAACTACTTACTGAGCGAACATCTTCCAGTATTTGCTTAAAGTTGTCATACTTTTCCAGATTGATACCATATTCCTTAAAAAGTGGTATCATCAATGCGCCAATCTCACTTGTTGGTTTTGTAGTGAGATATGAAGACACACCTGTAGCTTCCTCGCCTGGTACATAGTCGAGGAGATAAGGGACATCATTTTCGCCGACACAAGGAAGGTCGTAAAATTCAGGTCCCATATTCTTATCAAAAGTAATAACCCAGTCGCTGCTATCATGCACAAAGGAGAGAAGCATCATGTCATTTTCCTTCAAGCGAAGAGTTGTTGCTGGTACAGACTCTTCGAGTGTAGAAGAGAGCAACTTTCCTGTTGATTCTTGCAAACGAGCAAAGAGGCTTACCTCTAAGTTGGCTGACTCAGAAACAGGATTTGGCAATATCTTATTAGAGAAATAACGATTCCACACAAAAGACTTACCTTCCTTGGTTGCATTAACCACATTTCTGCATATAGTTCCATTCAGATAGAAAGAACGACTCAATTCATCTGGACGCACTAATTCCGTATTGACAGCAAATGGATTAACCAAGAACGAGAGATGTGCTTGATACTTATCATGATTATCTATGAAATCACTTACTCTGTTCAACGAGAAACGGAGTTTTGGGAACAGACGGTTTGTGGAAGCCTGAGAGAACACCTCTGCTTCTGGTGCTCCTGCTGCATCAGGATCCAACAAATCCTTAAAAGCTTCTCCAGATTGAAGCATATTATTATCTGAGAACAAACGGATTTCATAAGTCAAATCAAGACCTAATCCTATCTTTTCCAATTCTATGAGCGCCTGGGCAAACACAGAAGCATCACCTGCATTGAACAAATTGATAACCAATTTGTCTGTATATGGATGCGAAAGACCATAGTTGAAGAGGTGGCGTACAACAAGTTCCTTGCTGACATCACTGTCAATACGCTTTTCTCTTGCCACATTCAACAACATAGCTGTATATGATTTCAATTGGCGATAGCCCGAAGCAAATGCCTCTTCTTTTCCAAAAGAAGGTTGTGCGTATGCTCCCCAACCAAAGGTAATTTCACCTATATACTGATATGCTTCCTTCAAAGAGTTCTCGCTAAGAACCAAAGGAGCAATCTCCATTGACAAAAGTCCGAGGAACAATTTATCCAACTTTCTGTACCATGCCTTACGGTATTTTGGATTCTCCAAAGTCTTCTCTTCCCAGTCTTGATATAATTCATAGAGGTTTACCATCCATGCAAGACGCAATGGGTGAAGAGGTGCTATAAGTTTGACATTCTCATTGGAGCCATCAGGCATTTCGACAGTAAGGAGAACTGTATCAAGATTTTGAAGAGTAATAATCTGTGCTTCGTTCAACTCCTGCTCACTAAGATTTCTCAACCACAAGTCATATTCGGAAAGATAAGCCTTAACAAGGCCTATATTGCTTGCAAAATCAGTGGTACAAGTAAGACCTGTCTCATTATCAGCAGACTCACGAATAACACAGAATAACTCTTCACGTAATGAAGCCAGTTCTTCCGGAATTGTTATTCCCTTTGCTGCAATAAAAAGAGGGTATTGCTTTGCTGTATCAGTTGGATCCAACAATTTTGTATCTGTTGGGTTTCCACTTAACAAAGCCTCTACATGACCAAAGTTTGAACTGTTCACCAAGAAAGTTGTTTCAAGTTGAATCAGTTTCTTTGGCAATTGTATCTGATAAGCATATGCTGCACCAAAATCAAATTGATAGGTACTATTGAGCGTTCCTTCTATCCATGCACCTCTTTCTGCAGCATCATTAGGAAGGTCAAGTTCCTCTTCTTTTGCCAGATGAGTACTACGATAATGTATGGCAGCCTGAGTAAAGCTATTCACCTTGCCACGCTTATCCACAGTAGTACCGATATCCGTATTATCCTCAGTGATAGTAAAGCTCTCTGATTCGTTACAATATGCAACATGCTGTTCCAAACGATATTGTTCCATCAGAAGATTTTGGTTCTGTTCCTTAGCGTCAAGCCAAGCTGCCTGTATGCGTTCCTCTTTGAACACCTTTAGCGTATCGAGAACGATACCATTCTCATCAAGAGCACGGACACGAAGCATGTATTCACCCTCTTCAACAAAGCCATATGGTATGTTTAAAGAGAGTTTACGAGAACCACGCTTGTTCGTACCAACTTTAGCTTTCTTTACAACTCCAATCTCTGTAAAATCCTCAATATTCACTAAAGCTATCTCAAAAGAGAATATATCAGGATAATCCTTTGGAGATGGATCTGTAGTGATTATGAATGAAATTTTGCCTTTCTTGTCTTTTGGAATGCCAAGAATCAAAGCTCCTGTTTCAAAATCACGCACCAATTCCTTTTTGGCATCTTTTCCTGATACAATCTCTACTGTAAGTTTCACAGGTCTATCTTCACCTTTATCAATCCAAGGTAGCCCTGCATAGTTAAACTCAGGATGGTTCTCATGAATGTTTTCAAATAGCGAAAGAGCATCCTCTATGTTCTCAGTTGTTGTAAAATATTTCATCAATTCCTTTTGCACGGTATTTCGCACAAGAGGAAGACTTGCTATTCTATCAGCAGCCGTCATGGAGAAATCAGCCATTACGGATGACACCTTTTCTTTATTGAGCATAAATCTTCTTCTGACAGAGCCTTCGTTTTTGACAAGGTCTCTATCAGGTAACATCCCGAACAAATACAACCCATTACCCCAAGCTTCATCTGAGAATTGCTGCATTTCAAGGTAAAGCAGATAATTTACGACAGAAGTTCTTGATGGCTTTATCTCCTCAAAAAGATCTGTCATTTGCTTCCAAAGAAACTCTTTTTCATTAGGCATCTCATCAATGAGTTTCCATATGAAAGAATCTTGCAATTCAGCTACAGAAAGGTTTTGGAAGGTTGCATCACCATAAGAATCTTCTGCCGATGTACGACTATTGGAAGGAACAAGTATCAATACTGCCTTATCAGGATTGTTTCTCAATTCAATAAGTTTTGTGGCATGAATGAATTCCTCACCTTTTTCCGTCTCAGAAAGAATATAAACTTCCATCTCGCTATTCAATGGTCGAAGCAAGGGAAGTAACACACGCAATTCTTTCAAAGCCAAGCCTGTAATCTTCATACAATGACCAGGCTTAGCAGCTTTCAACTTTGCCGAATAAGAATCAACAACATGTTGAATAAAACGTTCGTAATATAATGTTTTAATTTTTTCCATTAGTCTTCCAATTTATAACGTGGACGAATTTTTTGAAGGATGCAAGCGTCACTCATATCAGTATAGAATCCAATCTGGCGCAATTTATTTTTAAATGCATCCATATTGGTACGGAAAGCGGCATTTATTTCCACATCTGCATCAGTGAATCGCTCTTCCTCAATACCATTGATAATGAGACCATATCGTTCACGAATAGCATTTGCCAATTCGTCTATAGAAAGCGAACATGTCTCATATCCTCCATCCTTACTCTGGCGAAGAACCAACAACTGAACCAGTGTTTCCAGCAACTTTGAGCCAATAACACCTCTACGTGGGTGCATTTTAGACCTGCTATCTGCCAGTAACATTGAAGAAGAGTTCTTCATGGCAGCTGAATCAAGAAACGTAATGAGATATTTACGCTGACCACTACCAAGATTTGACTTTTCCAATACATGCAATAATCTCCCAAAGTAGTCTTGTTCATCGAAATACTGCAACATTTCCGCCATGTCTTCTTGATCAAATTCCTTCTCGTCTTTGACTGGAAGATTATTCTGGATGTTATTAAGAGTCATCTCGTAGTATTCACCATTAGCATTGTTCTCCTCCTTTAGATAGCGCAAAGCCTCATCGATGTCACAATGCTTTCTTTCTTGAACAAGATCTACCATATAGGTGCTTCTTATATATTGCCCATAACTATTTTCCATGCGCTCTATGTCCCTACATGCATATGGAGCTACCTGACTATCCAGACTGTCGGTCAAGTCCACAACCATCGACCAATCATCTACTATGTTACGAGTCCCCTTCACTATCATCTTTGGAAGTAAATAAATGACCTTCATCGTATAAAGTGCAAGGTGAAAACCACACAAAATGCGCAGATAGTCAATGAAAACTGTACGAGGAATTTTCTCCTTATACACTAACAAGCGTCGTATATCATCATTGAACAGAGCAGCTTGACTGGATAGAAATGGAGACGGAGTTGAGTCGACAGATGTATTAATACCCAATCTTTCCTTTAGTTGACTGGTCATATACAAGATTCCCATTGTATCCACGTCAAGATTTTCTGACGTTACGATACTTTTCGACTTTTTGTCCCATCCCTTATTGAGATATTTCTCTAAGCCTTTCATCACCTCGGGATTGCTATGCAGCATCAAGTACAATTGTTCCGAAGCATAATAGTCTCTACAATACTTGGCATTTTGCACACGAAAGCTCAGCATATGCAACGGTTTTAAAGTAGCAATATGCTCTTTCACTACGTTGCCACGATTCACGAGTTCTAGTAATGAACTACGTAACCAATCATCGATACCTTCCTCATTATCTGTGGCACCATTGATTAAGCCTTGCTGCTCTAATATGGATATATTCTTTTTCAATATGTCCATTGTATATTCTTTTCTGAACAGCAACGTCACGGGAACACCGTTTGCATATATCTTTTCAAATAGATTTGTAAGCACACGGTCAAGACTGATTTGCTTGAAGTTGACATACAGAATGTCCTTATTCATAAATGCTTTGACGCCTGTTCCTCTTTTTAATTTCAATATCATAGTCGTATTCTTTATGCGTTAAGAGGTTCAATCTTAATATGTTTATTGCAGTCCAATCGAATTACAGTGAACTTTCTGTTGTTCTTTGTTACAAGAATCTCGGAATATGTCTTAGCTTCCAAGAGGTTCTTGAAAATCTGCAACTCGATAAAACGACCTCGCAAGTCATTGACAGAAGGACTGAAACCTGCACGAATGTATTGCAACATCTCGTAGAGGTCAAGACTGACTGTCAATTGGATAAACTTATCCTTCTTATGTCGGAAAGTAAGACTATCGCTCTCATACTCAATATACTTTGTCAAGTGGTCTGTCTTATTCACAAATAGTTCAAACTCTTCCAATGGGAAACGACGATAGCTTTTGGAGATAGGATCTACCACATTCGAACTTGCCAACAAGAGATAGCCTTCCGTCAACTGAGCATTGTCACATCCCTCACTTGCAGAAATAGCACGAGCCAAATCTTGCATAGTTTCGTTTAGAGCATTTTCATCTTCCATTCGAAGCTGCTCCTCAAACTTACTTGCATAGCGATATGGCAAACGTCTGCGGAAATCTATTGTTCCCTCAAAGTATTGATGACGCACAAACGTCTTGTGACGACCGGTAGCCTGCATTCTGATGACATCAGACTTTACTTCATAGGCAGGAATAAAGTCATTATGCTCATTGAAATCATTCAGAAGGCTACGCTTTCTATCACTAAATATCAGATATTCTTCTGGTCTCTTGCTACGATAATACAAGTCACGATCAAAAGCAGGAAGCGCAACACCAGCAACATCCGTTTCACGAAGAAGTTTAACCAAACGGTCATTCGAGTCAAGAGATGGCAGCATACAATTATTCATTGGTCTTGCAGCTGGTGCCGTAACATTAAAGTAATAATATAGCCAATAGAACTCAGGAAGTTGTTCTGTCTGAACATACTCTATAAGTTGTTTCACTTCATCACAAGAATAGTCACGAGTAAGCATCCAAGCTATCATAGAACGGAGGTCACGCATGGTAATGTGGAGTTCACGTTTATATACAATGGTTCGAACCAACCATTCAAGACGATTGATTACCTCATCCCCAGCACTACTATCTTGGAATGTATCTACATTATATTTGATATAGCAGCGATCTGCAATTGGGCATCCCTCGCATCTTGTCCACAACTCTGGGCGTGTAAGTTTTTTAATCTGCTGAGCCAGCAAACTTGGAGCCTTACCATCTTTAGCTGTTACAGAACGTAAGTTCAAGTTGATGACCATCAAACCAGGAAGAAGCTCCGCATGACCTTCTTGATAAAAGTACTCCTCAATATTGTCCTGAAGCTTTCTAAACTCTGGTTTTGTAGAAAGGAAATCAACCAATCGACCTTCGTTGATAGCTATAACACGTCCTTCTCCAGCCTGCGTATAGTCTGTCAAATTACCAAAAGGAGCCAAAAAATCTGCCAAAACCTCATCATTAGCCTTATCATCTTCATCCTGCGAGCCATCATAATTTGATTCAAATCGTACTCCACCCAAGTTAAAACAAGAACCATTATTTGACTCATAGGCTACCTTATCGGTACCTTGATTTTCAATTCGATGAATGAAAGCGGTCTTACCATCACCAGCATTACCAGTAATGATGATCAACTTATACTTCAAGTCCTTGATGTCCTTGATAAGTTCCTTGTCAAGTTTAGTCTCAGAATAGGTAAGGTCATCAAAAGCATGGGTTTTCGAGCCTGCACGAGTACCGCTATTTCCATGACGACTTTGACTGTAGAGAGAATTGATGTAATCAACTGGATTGGCATTTACAGAAGGAGTATCTAGAATAGAAGATGTATCTTTCAAGATTCCACCAACACCTATTTTCAGCAAAGCATCCAGCATTTCTTTGGCTGACGTGAATCGCTTTGTTCTATCAGTCATAATAGACTTCATCACAAACTCTGCGATTCCATCTGTCAACTTATCGTTATATTTACGAATATCAGTAGGCTGCACATGGATATTTGGACGCATATTGCCTCCAGGCCATGGATAAGCATGAGCCAAGAGTTCATAGATGGTAACACCCAAGGCGAACGTATCTGCCGACTTGTCCCAATCAATTCTATTACCACTCACCACAAGGTCAGGAGCCATATATGGGAACGTACCGCCAAACGACTTGTCATCTGTAGTTGTTGAAATATTAAAGTCTATTAGCTTATAAAGCTGACGCTTATGCCACATGATGTTACTTGGCTTGATGTCTCTGTGATACACTGGAGGATTTTTCTCTTCCTGCATATATTTGAGAGCACCAAGTATCTGAGTACCCATTTTGTAGACTTCATCAACAGGCAAACGCAAGTCACCTCTGGTGTAGTTCTGAAGGTTTTCACCATCAAGCAACTCCATCAGAGTATAGAACAATCCTTGTTGGGTTCTGTCATTATACTTGAACTCAACAATATTAGGATGGTGCAGAGTCTCCAATGCCTCAAATTCGTTGATGGCATTATCCACAGATGCATCACGCTCAAATATTTTGATGGCAAGATACTGTTTCTGCATGTCATGCCACACCTTGAAAACACGTCCAAATCCACCTCTACCAAGTATCTCATGCAGTGTCATGGAAGGAGTAACCTTAACACCAGGTTTCATATCTTTCAGATACCAAGTTTTCTCCTCTGGCTTTGCCCCTGTTGAAATATGAACAGATTGAATTGACTTCTTTTGTTCTTCTTCCAACGAATCGTTGATGAACTCAATTAGTTCGTCAGCCTCTTGCCAACGTTCCTCAGGATCGCCAACAATGGTATGTTTCACCACCTCGTCCATCCATGCAGGCAAATCCTTTGATACCTTGCTTGGCATCAAGTCCTCTGTCAGTTTACCTCCTAAAGCAGTCATGAATGTAAAGCTACTATCAAATGGCAACTTGCCTACCATCAATTCATAGAAGATTACACCCAAGGAGAAGATGTCACTACCAGAGCATACATCATTTTCCATAAACTCAGGTGCAGAGTATGGAGACTTCATGTTTACATCATTTTTTACAGTAAAGCTAAAGTCAGAATGCTCAACAAACCATGCCATGCCAAAGTTGGCAAGCGCAGCTTTGCCACCTTCATATACATAGATGTTTTCTGGACAAACATCACGATGATAGACTTGTTGTGCATGTGCAGCTTTTAACGCATGCGCCACATCAAGAACAATGCTGATTTTATCGGTCTGTTTGAATGTCTTCAGACGGAGCTTACTACGAAGCGAGCTCTCATCTTGATATCGGCTGATTTCGTAGTAATATGTTTGCTCCTCATTCATACGGCATTCTGTCTTGACGATATATGGAGATACACCAATTTTTTCTTGTGCAATACCTGCATTCTGAACTTTCAGAGCAAGTTTATCCAATTCCTTTGGACTTTTACCAGCTACGTCAAGAGGATATTCACGTACCTTATAATGTGCTGTCGCAATGAGTTTAGGAACACACAGATATTCGGTAAAATTCTCGGCTTCCTGAAGCACTTCTTCTATCTGATAGTTGAAAATTTCCTTGCGCTCCGTTTTACGACGCTCCACAGACTGTCCTGTCAGCAAATCGGTCAATTTGCTTTGCAAATCTAAAATTGCCCCAGGATTACGTCCAACAAGTTCAGGGTTAGTCAAGAACTCAACAAGGTCATTGCCCAACGTAAAAGTCTGCTTGTAGCAATCGCACGTTGGATCAAGTCCAAACTTAGACTGACGTGGGTTGCTCAGAGTCACAGCTGTCAGAATCTGCCCAAAGTGCCAATCTGGATGTTGATTCTTTATCTTACTTGCAAGAATACGACTCTTCAAACCAGCAGTCTTATGAGGATTGGCAACCTCCTGACCACTACGGAACCATGCCCAGTCGTCACCTTCGAGATTTCCGCCCCAATCCTTGTTCTCAATATGATAAACTGCATGTGGAGCTATCACAATACAGTCATATTCCCAATACTTCATCACTCGGTTTTGCCCTGTTATAGATATATTGAGATTAGGAATGACAACGTAATTGTTTGGTAACTTCACACTAAGAAAGTCTAGTAAACGCTGTTCGCCAGCATTTACTGGACCATCATCATGTATGGGTTTTCTTAGTTGTGCCATATCTTATGTCATTTATTTGTTTAACTGATTTTGTCTATTTTCCATTCTATTTTCCAAAATGCAGTTATTCCGCATTTTTATGGAAAATAGAACGGAAGGCTTCTATTCCACAAGAACATATTTTCTCCATCGGTTTTGCCCAATAGACTTCACCTTTCCCTCTGATATGAGTGCATTTAGCTGTTCCCATATTTTCTTGGGTGGTATTTCTTCACCAATACGAGATTGAATTTCTGACTTTGTCGCTTCCTTGTATATTTTCAAATCTTCAACTATCAATTCTTTTATTCGATACGTTTCAATTCGTTTCAGTGTAGTGCGTCCTTTATACTGGCTTTCTTTAAGCAGCATGGTATTCACTCGATATTCTTTTGCCTTTGTTTTTGCCTCAGTAGGCAACACTAATCCTTTATCTATAAGCGGATGAAGCCAAGGCCGTAAAGCGTCAGAATCTTTGAGATGGAGCAGCTGTACTAATTGCGAACCTGTCACACTCTCATGCAAGGTGATAAGTCCCAAACAAATCAATTGTTTTTGCTTGAGAGCATATTTCTGATCGGCAAACTGTATCACCTTTATCATTTCCTGATTGATCACCTTGCGCTGCACTTTAACTTTCACCCAATCATCACCTTCCGTAACCTGGGGTGTTGTCTTTCCATTGGCGAGGAGCGTTTCATACATCATATCATAGCCAGACCCTTCACGTTCCATAAGATGTAGCACATAGAAGAGGTTTGCCATGTGGTCATTACGCTTCTTTGTCGTATGCAAGATGTTCTCTACAGTTACACCTAATGGTAATCTGCCAGGATTAATCACTTCAAGATAATCGGGATGAATGTTTATAAACACGTCACCCTTTATTGTATATGGTCTGTGCACGAGCGCATTCGCAGTCAACTCTCTAATGACCTTTTCTGGATATGCAGGAATGTTTCTTCTGAACATACCATCACTGATTTCTGTACTCTCTTTCCATTCTGGCACAATGTCCCATAAATCAGATATCATTTCAGAAGGATCCTTCGTATAGTCATCCCATAACCATTTGTTGACTTTCTCTCCATATTGGTCATATTTAATGCACTGTATTACTGGAGCATTCTGAATACGTCCCCTTTGTGGCTGCGTACCTATAAACAAGACTCCGAGATTGGTGAGCTTATCGCTCTCAGGCTCAGTCATATAAAAATAATCCAGCAATTCTTTCGTGTCCTTTTGCTTGACAAATGCAGATACTCTATCCGAAGCCTTAATCCGTTGTATCAAGTTGTGCAGCTTTTCAGAATCAGCATCTTGCCAATTATAAGTAGTCACAGTATCTTCCCAACTGATACAACCCTTGTCTTCTGCCAATCGTGCTATATCCTCAGGACCTACAGGTGCACTATTGTCGCCAATCCTTATGTATATTTTCCCTGACGAAGTTACACTTACAGCATTCGAACTACGCAGCACATTCAACCTTATATATTCTGCATTATTATCTGCTATACATACATCTGCAGCTACAGTAACAGCATTCGTCAATCCACTTATCTTGTTTACTATAGTTGTGGTCAGTCCGTCAGGAATGGTTTGACCTTCAGGAGGCAGTGTATCCTTATCTTCAATGCCAATATCAATCACACCACCTTCAGCATTACTGAAAGCGACACAGTCTTTTGCCAATTCATTAAAATCGGCAGTCTTACCCAACACTGTGCGAAGGGATTTACGATCGTATAAACTATTTTCTTTCATCGTAATACTTTCTTTAATGTTTGCTCCACTTCTCGATTTCTTGCTCAACCATGCGGATGGCTGTTTTTTCCTTTTCTATAGCCTCTCCCATGTTCTTACTATATATCATTACTTTAGCATGAATATTGTCCATGGAAGCATCATCTATAATAGGAACTGGTATCAACTTCAGATGCGGTGGCTCAACATGTTGTATTACAGAACCAAAAATATATCTCTGTATCAGCTTCTTTCCATATTTAGAGGCAAGAAATGCATACACGTAGCCTCCTCTGAGGATGTCATTCGGTTGTAACCGAATGACATCCTCAGAAGCGAGCTTCTGAGCATGTCCGGCATGCGCCCAAGCGACATTGCCAATAGTTCCTGAGCGAGGCAACAATATTGTACCATCTTTTATCATAAGAGTATCTATATTCGCTGTTTTTGCCTTTGACAAGCGTTTTTCGCTGTCTGGAGTGGCAAGGAATATATCCGCACCTCCTAAAAATGTAATGCCATTTTTGACATAATATCTTTTGAAGATATCTGGACGTGAAATATTTGAGCATACTTCGTCAAGAGTTTTCCACTCGTAATGCTCCTTTATATATTTATCAATATCCTTGCCCTCTGAAATATGAAAAGAAGCCTCAAATCTTCTATTTATAGATGCCAATATCTCCTTTGAAGAAACTTTGCCAAATTTGTTTTCTTTAAATGATATTGGGAATAGCGTATAAAAAAAACTTATTGCTTGTTCTATCGCATCAGCAGCTTCTTCCCTCAATCTCGCAGCTTCCTGTATCAAGTCATCAACTTCCTGCTGAAAGGATTCAGGGAAATGGGGCAGTTCAATATTTCTTACATGATCTGCATTAATATGTTTGACTACTCCTCCAAATTTCGATTGAGTAAGTTGATTATAGCCATATTTAGAAGCTAAAAACGCATACAGATATCCACGAAGAATCTCGAAATCATTAGGTACAATTCTTATTAAATCATGCGTTGCTATATGATTTTCAAAAGATGAATTCGTATATATAACATTACCTATCGTACCAGAGCATGTTACAACTATCCAATTCTTCTTTAAAAGAAGGTATGACAAATCAGACGCTTGCTTTTTTGACAAGAATCTACCTGTATTTAAATTAGCTAAAACTGTATCAGAGGCTGCTAAATAGGGTACTCCATGCGCAGAATCTTTGACGAATATACGAGAAAATATATTGCCAAGAAATACTTTATCCGTAACTTTCGATATAGAAACCTTCTCAAAGGGTACAGATTCTAACTCATCACGAAGAATTATAGCATCACTTAAATGATAAGATGGATCAAACCTTCGGGAAGAATTTATATTTTTTGTGCTTATGATATTTGTTCTCATACTTCTTTATTTAAGAATTTCTTATACGCCTTAGCCACCTTTGGCAGATCATCAGCCAAATGCTTGATTCGTTCCTTGCGTTGTCTCACAATCTCACGTCCGTTGTCTGCATAAGCCAACCATCTCTTGTAATGCTCAAACAGAATCTCGGCACCGTCATCATCCTTTTCATATACAGGCACACCACGACGGTCTTTGCCTACCTGTTCTACAATAGCCATAAACACTTCATAGTCCTCATCCTCAATAGGAACAAGCATCTCCGCATCAGTCTTCTTTTGTAGGAAGAGGAGCGATGCCTGCACACCAACTTGCGGCAGGAACGTCTCTACAGGCAAGTCCACACTGGCAAGCAGCTTGAAATGCTGGAGAATCCACAGACGTACACTCTCCGTATTAGGATTTCCCAAAATGCCGTCAGGCAAAACAATCGCCATCTTGCCTCCAGGCTTCAAGAAGTTATAGCATGCCTCTATGAAGAGCACCTCAGGAGCCTTGCTGTTCAGCTCATAACGCTCAGCAATTTCCTGGTCAACCTCCACCTTCGTACCAAAAGGAGGATTGGTAAACACCATGTCAAACTTACCCTGCGCATTACTTTCAGCAGTATCAAAATGAAAACCATGGTCGGCACTATGCTTAATGCTTTCATTCACAGCATCGGCTATGTGGGCCACATCAGGTTTGCTACCATGAGGATAATCAAGCGAGTTGATATTATAGATGTTGGAATGACCATCACCAGCCATCACCATGTTCATACGTGCCGCCTTCTTCAAATCCGGGTCGAAGTCAAAACCGAATATCATCTTCTCAGCATACTCACGAACCGCATCATCCACTTCGGCTGAGTTCAGTTTGGCTTCAAGATGAAGCTCGTCAAGCTCTGGATAGAAATTACGAGCTATCTTGTGACGTACATGATCGAGCACCATCACAAGGAAACCACCCGATCCACAAGCAGGGTCGAGCACACGAGTATTTTGGTCGGGATTCAACATCTCAACCATACATTTGATGATATTACGAGGCGTGAAGAACTGACCTGCCTCCTGCTTCAAGGTGTTGCTCACAATCGTCTCGTATGCAGTACCTTTCACATCCACTGTAGCATCCAAGAAGGAATACTTCGCCAATTCACTTGCCACAAAAGCAAGACCACGATCAGAGAGCATAATCTGCTCGTTGCCATCAAAGACATCCTTAAAAATGTTGCTTTCCTTCAAATCCTCAAAGATTCCCTTGATGCGTTCAGCCACGGCTTGCTGTCCTTCTGGGGTATTCTGTTCTTTTACTCCCACCCAAAAACGGCGGCGATAGCTGATTCCTTCTCTTGCATCAGAAAATCTACGCTTCTCATCATAGAGTTTGCAGAAAATAAGGTTGAGAAGTTCCCAAAAAGCGGTCTTCTTCATTCCCTCATTGCCATAGATGTAGTCATGACAACGCTTGAAGGTCTTCACCAAAGACTCATTGGCAGGTTTACGAGGCACAGCACGCTCACCCTGCGCTTCAAGGTCTTCCAAAGTTTGACCTTCCGCAGGGAAATCGGAAATTGCCTCACAAGTAACCTGTCCGAAATCATCCTCGAAAGCATGCACGTACTGCAAATCCTCACCATTGCTCCAACAAGCAAACTCGCAGTCAGTTGTGCTAAGGATATTCTCTGTTGTTGCCTCTACACCAGCTTTCTTGTCATTGGCTTTCACTTTTGCATCCTTGGCAACAATGATGAAACGGATAAGTTCATCCACATCATGGACATGTCCAGCATTGAAAATAGCCAAGTCCACTTTTTGTGTCTTGTTTTTTCCGCTTTCTATATCCTCATACTTCACCTTATAGTCTCGCTCCATATCCTCTGGAGCAAAACCATACTCTTCCGTCATCATTGCAATCATCGACTGCAATGTCATTTCCTTATCTGTGGCTTTCACTACACGATTGGTGAGTGAACACACCATTTCATTCTCTCCCAAAACTATCTCGTTCTGAGAAGCAGTATTATTGTCCGAATTTGCCATAATGCAAAAGTATTCATTTTTGCCCACATAGCCATATCCATGTTAGTCCATCTTACATTATAACCTTGCATGGTTAAGATTTTGGAGCTAACTTTGTAATTTTGACCAAATGGGAAATTATTTTCAATAAATTATATTCTCTTCCATGTTTGATACAAGCAGGTCTTTTACGTCCACTTCCAAGCATAATGCTATTTGGTATAACGTTTCCAAACCTGGTTGTGCTCGATTGGTACACCATTTCGACACTGTAGCAGGATCTTTGCTTAACCGCTCCGCCAGCCATTTATTCGTCCGTTGTTTTTCAGCCAACACGACTTTTAACCGATTCAAATTCTTCGTTTTCTCCATAACGTTATATCTTTAATATGCCACAAAGATAAAAAAAATCAATTAATTATTGCACAAAAATGCACTTTTTTGATACTTTAAGGTTAAATTTATTGTGTTTTGTGCATTTTTATGGGAAAATTCCGTATATTTGCAAGAAAAAGTAATTATGGAAGAACAGAAAAAGAATTGGATTAACGAAAATGGCAATCTTTGTTTCCTATGGGAAGGAGACGACTCAAAAAGCATAATGACATGTGCATTTGTCATTTTAGTATTACTCATAGCTTCTTTACCATATCCTCTTTTTGGCACGAAAGCTTCATGTTTATTGGTTTAATTGGTTCAGCCATAGTTTTCTGTATTGACTACTATCAAATAACTAATAACGAGAAAAAGGAAGACAAGGTTCTTTTGGAGCAAGTCAAAACAAAACTCGACGCCCAAATCAACGCTTATATTTCCAAGCAAGATGACAATATTCAAGAGAAGAAGAGATGCGTATTTTATCATGCCCAAGGAACTTATGGAAGAATCAAAGGAACATATATTCTTGTTCTTTTTTCGGATGGAAGTGTAATAGAATATGAGTTAATGCCTCATACCCTTAATGAACATAGATATTATGAATTACAAAGTGTCCCAAACGCTTGTAAAGAAGAAGAGGCTTTAAAAGCTATTATACCATACTATTCCATAAAGAAGTTTGCAAGTAAATTGACTTTATCTGTAAATACACAACTTAATCTTTTCATCATTGGGTCCATCCTAATTAGTTCTATTCTCGCAGTTTTAGTCTTTTGGGCATTCATTCATTTTAATATAAAATATATATTTCTATGTGTAATAGGTTACAGTTGCTTTCATTTCACATATTATAAGTTATTCGGAAATTGTATAAAAGTCAAAACTCTAACTTGGATTGTAGATATGCCTATTATCTTTTTGGGAATTATAACAAAATTAGCCCAACCAGCAATGGTTATCTGGGGTGGTTTAATTCTTCCAATTTTCATGACAGCTGGAGTTTCTCTTATTATTATTCATATTATAAAATTCCTGACAAATATCACTATCAGTTATCACACTCTATTGTTCTTTTTATTAACCATATCTGAAATCATATGCGTTCATGCCCCAAAGGTTACAAAACGAATCATAAGAAATTCACCACTCAGGAACTGGGGAAATCATAAATATGAAACTTATAATGAGGAGTTAGCTCTTTATATTAGGTCTCCTAAAAATTACAACTTTATCTTTAGTGTTCTTTATGTAATTTTTCTATGTTTAACATCTTTCAAACAAATAGAATATCATTCGTATCTATTTTCGGCAGACATAGACAACGCTATTTTGAAATCTTTTCTTGTATTTCTCGCATTCTCAACAATGAAACAGAAATCAGAAGATGTAGAAATCAACACAAAAGACCTGCTAATAAAAATCAATGGTCTATTCTCGCATAATGAAGAATAAAGCAAATGCAAAAAGCCTGCACATTCCGCACTTAGGAATATGCAGACTTTTTGTTATACCCATCCTTTATGATGCAAAAACCAAACCAACAACAAAGCAAAACTTTCCGCTCCTGCTCCAATTCCTAAGATAATCCATAATGCAGCAGAATGCACCAATGTAGCATTGGCATATATTACTAAAACTAAAAGCATGATGATTAAGACCATAGTTATCATAAACACACAGACAAAGCCCATGGGGAATGAAACTCTTTTTGAAACTTCATCCACCTCATCAAGAACGGCTCGCACCTTCTTGCCAAAGGCATCAGCAACATCACCGCTTATCTTTGCAGCAACATTTTGAATGCTCTCTTTGATATTTTCATCCACTCGAACTGTACTTGCCTGTTGTAGTATAGGAAGTATCTTTTCCACTTTATCAGTAGAAGCATCAAATTGTCTTGAAATCTCTCGACAATGACTTACACTTTGCTCAACTATCCTGGCTGACTTTTGAAAATCACCTATGTCTTGATTGAGCAATTCTCGATCTTTCTCTCTTTGTTGTTCGGGCGAAAAAGTCTCCAATTGCGCTCGAAGCTCATCTGTATCAAATTTCTTCATACCTTTATATTTATATATGTTATCTTCGTCTTCCATATCTTGGTCGTTTACCCAACGATTGGATAGCAGCCAGAGCACAACGACGTGCCCACTCCATTTCATCCTCACGTGGGTCTCGTCCCCATTTGAGGTCGTTGCCATTACTACCTCCGCCACCAGAAACGGAAACGTTTGGTGTAGCAAGCATAGCGAAGTATGCAGTAGCAAGATTAGTCAACTCTTTCCAATTGGCAACACTACGATAATCAAACTCATCATCGAAATAGCTAACAACCTCCTTAGGAATAAAGCGGTTATAGTGCTCACCTCCTAAATCAATGCCAACACGTGATGTCTCAGGAGTTCTTTCCTTATAGTCATCATAAATTACATGAGACGTATAGGCAGAGTTCTTTGAACCTATCGTTCTATTTTCTGTAGCATATGAACTCATCACGCTACTACCAACAGAAGCTCTACCGGATGTTTTTGGGTTAGGAGGCATCGAAATCGGAGTTGTCTTCCTTTGTGGATGTAACAATTTCCATGTATTTTCAATATTCTTTGCTGTTAGTTTTCTACCATACCCTAACTCAGAAGCCTTGTACTTGGCATTGCCTTTCGCCAAGACATAACCACGAACAACCCTCTCTTTATCACGTCGCAATCGGACATCATATCCTCTGCTCTTCAGCAAAGAAGCATATTCGTTCCATGACCATCGTGGCATCAATCTTAAAATATCCATACAGTCATCGCTTACTTTCCTGAGATTATTGTCTCGAATCTCACAAGCCGTAGTCCAACCATATCTTCGAGCAATAATCTCAGCTGCACGTTGAGCACGAAGATGAATGGCATGATCGTTATTGACACGTCCATTCTGGTCTACCCGACAAACAGCAGCATGAAGATGAGGTGTGGCACTTTTCGATTCCATATGAAGCCAAACAGTAGCCATACTATCAGACAAGTTCGTCTTACCAGAAACCAACTTGCCATTGGCATCATGGATTTCAAGATTGTCAAACTCATGCACAAACTCATTCCAAAGATTACGCCAATCAGACATGGAGAAGTCTTTGGTATGCTCCTTCGATGGACTTATCTCCAAACGAATCACATTGTTCTTCACATTAGGCTTTCTCATGGAAGCAAAATTCATCATCGTCCACATCCCCATTGCATCCATATCATCCGACAAGAATTGGTTGTAAACATGGTATATTTTCTCAGGATGTTTCTTATTCTCAGACTCACCACTCATGTATCGTATGGCGTTGATGCCATGCGATATTGACTTTGCTTTCGCTATCATACTTCACTACTTTTTATGTTGTACTTGTAGGAAATTCATTCACTTTCTGCACTGAGCGAAGGTAATCCGCAACAGCTTTTGTTATGTCTGAAACCATCTCGTACCACTGCAGCATCATACGATGATTTCGGAAGAGCGCAAACTTTTCCTCGTTCGTCAAACCCGATAAAGCATTTGCAAAATTGACCATATCAGTACGGCAATCTGCCAAATTTTTCAATTGTTTCAAGTCCTCTGGTGACAACTTATAAATCGGTTTATAATCCAAGCAACGAGCACGAACCAAGCCGCTAATACTCATTCCGCATCGCTTTGCCATCAAACAAATCTTATCATATTCATACTTTGAAACCTTGGTAACAACAACACGATTACGCTTTTTCTCTAACGGAATTATATTTTTGTTCTGCTTCATATTTTCTTTTTCTATTCATAATAAAACCATCAAGTTGTGAGCCTGCGAACGACCTACTTCATATCCATCCACAAGATGGTATGCGAGAACGCAGAGGAGACCGAACGCAGTGAAGGTAATACCTCGGCATATCTCGCAACAGAAAAGCCGTTACCTCAGCTTGAACACAACTTTTTCTATCTTACTTATCCATGAATCTCCCAAGGCTTAGCCTTCAAATACTGATTCAGATAGAACTGACCTGAAGAGTTTGGGGTTTGTTCGATGTACACAGGAACGAAATCTATGGCACGCTTCTTTTCATCCTCGGTCAACGAGTCCCATACAATTTGGGATTCTCCACTATACGTACCGACTTTAGGGTAAACATTAACGATTTGCTGCAAAGCAATTGGCTGAACAGTTGGAGGTTCAACGCCAGAAACGATTGGTTGCGATTCGCTCTTTTTCGTTGCAGCTCGTTTCTTACCCGACTTACGCTGAGCATTTTGCGCATTTACTACACGTCGCTGCTCATAAGCATTGCGCTGTGCATCGATTTGTTCACGAAAAAGCGTAAAGAACGCCTTCAAGAGGGAATTGGAGAAAGAAGGATCCTTATCCTCTTCCACATAGCGAGCGATAGCTTTAACTATCAATCCCGCATCTTTATCTTCCATTTGCAGCAAGGCTGCATAGAGACTTGTTGATAATGTGATTGTTTTCATCTGTCTTTATATTTTAATTTGATATGAATATTGTTCTGTTTGCAAATCCAAAAGAATGTACCAATGTTGATATTTTGATAATTCCGCTTCAAGAGATCCGTAAACATCTTGTCTGTCTTCGATTCGTTGTACTCCAAGTTCTGTTGGCTGCATATATGAAAGAACTCTCTTCCATCCTCACCAATTGAGGCAAGCGAGCAGCCCACTTTCAGCCATTGATCATAACCTCGTGTTATATCAATGCCATACCATTGTATCTGTCTACAACATTCTGCAACTTCCGAAATAATGTCATTCTCCGCATTATCCCATACTCGAATAGTATTCTTCCTTCTTGGTGGTTCTACGTAAATTCCTTCATAAGGGATAGCTTGTTCATTAATCAAAGGACACGTATCATAGCTTATGCATCTCATTCTTGTGATGTCACTACAAGCTGCATCTATGATTATACCCATTCGCCAGAAATCAGATTGCAACTGACGAAAATGAAGCAAATGCTTATCCGGATAACACAATGGGATAATTGCAAAGAGTCCATTTGCGCTAACACTCAAAGAACAGTATGCTATTTGGGGTATCACGGCAAGTTTGTTCTTCAAATCATCCCAATCTGATATTTCCGGATTTTCCTTAGCATCAATGTCAATACATATCAGTCCAGAACTAGTTTGCAGATTCGGAATGGCCCTCGTTGGTTGAAACACTCCACCAATCGTAGCTTGTGGCAGTTTTCTCTTCCAACCATCACGTTCCTCTTTGTTTTCAAGATGTCGAAGCATCTGAATTTCATACTGATGCTCATGGGAAAAGAGAAAATCCCTAAGACACATAACCCTTCCTTTATTATCTGTCACACCATCATAAACAGACACATTTGTTGAAAATATGTTCATAACAAATTCTTTTTTATTGGTTGCGGTTGCGGATGCATCTAAATTACTGATTTTCAGTATGATATCCCATATTTACACCGCAACTACGCAACTTAGCCTTCTTATTCACTATTCGACTTACATATTGACGACTAACTTGCAGTGCATCAGCAAACCTTGTGATATTAATCCTATCAACCCCTATATGGGCTACAAGCTCACCAACCAATTGCTCCTGACTAAGTTTCTTTGGCAAATTATCACCTCTTATGAGATTCAATGCTTTGGTTCCACAATGCTCAAAGTAACGCATACATTCCACACTGTACTCCATTTCCTCTGCAGAAATTTCCTTGGAGCTCGGTAAAACAAAGTATTGTCCAGCACCTGCACTTTCCATGCAAGCCAAGATGTGAGTAACAGCGCACCACTTCAACACATAGATTCGTAACTTAGACAGCATTGACGACATATAGGAGTCGGAATCATCGGTACGTTTTATCGTCTCATTGTAATAAACTATGTAAACTTCTTTGGCACCTGGACTTAGCGTAAGTTCCACATCAGAAATATTCAATAGCTTGGAAAAGATTTCTTTCCACGCCATTTCATACTCAACTTTTAGCGTAGTCTCTGAGTATAGAGCCTTCTCTATCACATCAGGATAGACGAACAACCATCTTTGCACAAATCCGATTCCAGCTAATTCTCTCTTGAATGCCTCACAGAACACATCAGGTTGGATGCCACCCATAATACACAGAAAAGGATTCCCAATATAAATAGGTGGTTGAGTCTTTCGAGTGACCGAGAATGCCGTACCATCCCAAATAGACAAATAATTGCTTACCTCTCCACTATTATGATACCGTCCCATGTCATCTATAAATCCCTTGATTTCATCTCTGTATAACAGAAGTCCATCTTTAGATTCATCCTTGCCATCAAAGATTTTGTATAATCCTTCTGGTGTCACATCAGAAACCATCAACTGAATCAAAGAAGGCTCTTCTGCTTCTGAGTTTCGTTTGAACTCCTTGTATTTCTCTCGAAACTCTTTATAACGTCTGCCCTCTTCTTGATACAACGGTTGCATCAATGCTTTGATTGGAGAACTTTTGTTGGAACCACTGGGAGCAACATGACAAATCCAAAGACTGGGATGATTGCGATACTTACCATCAAAGATTGTCACATGCCTTCCACACATCGTGCCAACGATACCAAACACTGCAGAAGTGATAAAATCCTGGGGACATTGATACACTTCTGCATAGTGCTTGATTATCTTTTGCACCTCCCAACGAAGTGCATGGATTGGCAACTCTTTCGGTGGAGAATCCAACGAATGTTGATTGATATTGAGCATATACCTTATTTATTAAGATCAAACACTCGCTCAATATCCGACTGACGATAGAAAGACTTTCGCCCCATCTTGATAGGTTTGAGCAATCCTTCCTTATCCCAGCGCCACAACGTCACCTTAGATATACGATACTTACTTGCCACCTCATCTGGAGTCATTAGAGACTCTTTCTCCTTATTGCGCTTCAACTCACTTTCTTCTTTCCAATCAAGAAGAAGTTCTTTCAACTCCGCCGCATTCAGAACCACCTGCAAAGGATAGTTCTGATTTACCATTTCTGAAATTTTCATGTTCTATTATAATTTTAAATTAAACTTCTACGCCCTTAAAGAACCTTCAAAACAATAATTGAATATAAGGTCTTGAAATCAAATTGCGCTGCAAAATTACAATAGAGAAATGAAAGGAAAAAGTAAAAAAGTGTTCCTAAAAATATTTCCTATAAATTAGGAACACTCAAAAGTAAAAAGAAGTGTTCCCAAAAAGTTTCAGGAACACTTCTTTTTACATTAAACCATGTTTTTTTAATTGATTTTCAAATGTTTGCAAATCTTCATCCTTGATTTTACGTGCATTTTCATCATTTCTTCTTAAGTATCGTTGCACAGCCTTCACAAAGCTTTCTTTTGCTTTCAAATTCCCCTCCTCAACACCATCAGCATGTACTTCTTTCCACATAAGAGATATTATCTCTTTATTATATACAGCAGTATTTTTATCCTCCACCACACGTGCCTTTATATCATTATTTTTATTCAAAAAATAAATAAATGCAGCAGTCCATTTGGGTCTATTCTTATCATTCGCTTTTATAATCCCCATGCCTACATCAATATATTTTTGAATATAATCATGACCTTTTTGAGAGTCACTATCTAACTTCAAGAAGTCCTTCAAAGAATCTACCTTCATAAAACTTTGGTCTAGCATTTTAAATTTCGCAAGAGCATATTCTGCTGCTGCAATCTGCCCCAAATCGAAACAATAGCCTCTAAAATCAGACATTGAGCAAGTTTCCTCGTCTGGTTCAAAATCCAGAGATTGAATTCTATTACAATGGCGATATGCCTTTATCTGATTTTCTACCGCATTAACAGAAGTCATAAAGCAGGTTATATCATAAAAAAAATATTTATAAGCCTCTCTAAATCCATTGCAAAAAATATGGAACAAATAAGAGTCCTCCAATGAGTTGTCTTTTGCTCTTAAAGAAAGTCTCGACCCTGCAGCATATGCCCATCTTGTAACCCCACCAACTTGCTTTTTATACAGAACAAATATATCCTGCAGTTTCTGCCAAGTTTTATTCGTCATAACAACTGTGACTTTGTCCTTTTTAAAGGTACATACATGACTATAATATGTATCTACATTTGTATATATAGATACAAGTTTGTCTGGTCTCCGTCTTCTTTTCGATAAATTCAACATAACTATATTCGATTAATAATTTCCTTTAATATATCATCGTCTATCTGACGATAACGATTGAACGCTCTACTTCCTTCTACATGTCCACTCATCCTACCAATGATGTTTGGATCATGCACCAACTTATAAGTAGTACCAACAAAAGTACGACGAGCCATGTGAGAACTTGCAATATCACAAATTCGCTTCATCTCCGTTTCTCCAGTTGTTGAATTGCGAACTTGAACTATTCTGGTTATACCACAAATCAACAATATAGCCTTGATAGCATCATTGTATTTTTGCGGACTGATGAAAGGGAACAAACGTCCATTCTTATCAATACCCTCATACTTCTTTATCAATACTTTTACGCAAGGATGCAATGGAACACGAGGTTTTACTGGAGCATCCTCATCTGCCGTTTTACTTGGAACATACTCCAAGAAATCACCAGTTATATTCAACGAAGTCAATCGCATAAGGTCTCCCACACGGCAACCTACTAAACTTTGGAAAACAAATATATCACGTTGCGTTTCCAATGTTTTTAGAGGGAGCTTAGAACATAATTTCTTGTCCTCATCTTCCAACTTCTCGAACATTTCTGCAAGATTTGCTTCCGCAACGAAATCACGTTCTTCATTTGTCAAGTAAAATGGTGTACCATATTTTTCGGTTCCAATCTTGATACCATCGAAAGGACGATTGGTTGTTCTCTCCGTCTCATACAACCATTGCATGAAAGCCTTGAACTTTTTAGTGAGCTTTATTATAGTGTTATCACCACGATCTTGCAGCTTTACCATCGTATGCACCACATTGATTTCAGCTGGATACTCTTCTAAAATACTTTCAAACTGCTTTGGATATTTCTCCGACAGAGTCTTCTCGTTACGAAGATATTCCTCAAAATCCTCTATGTCCTTGCGAGTTATCTTGTCTATATTCCAAGCAAATTTCTCCAGCATCACCTTCTTCTTGAAGGCTTCATATCTGGCTAAGTCACGAACCAACACACGAAAAGCCTTGGTATGGTCATAGGAAAAACGTTTCTTCTCCAGATACTCTTCTGCTAAATCATAGATAGATTTCGCTTTTCTTCCTCTCTTTCCTTTCGTTGCAGGTTGTCGGGTCGGATGATGAAAGCGATTAACCACTTTATCCAACCATACAGCATCAACATCATCTTTATGAGCTATCGCAAACGCATCCATGATTGCAGTCAGTAAACCATCAAGCACCTCCTTCTGCTGCTTAGAATTCTTAACCTCAGGTGTCATAATACGGTCAGCGACAACAACCTCTCCATAAGATTTCAACTCATATCCTCTCTTTTGCGCTTCCTCTTTTGTAACAGACAGCACCTTTTCTGGTACCACGATTCCTTTACTAAGAGTTTTATTGCGATTGATAAAATAGCGAAAATGCTTAGGAGTTATAAACAAACCGCTCTTTATCCTAAGATTAGCCCCACGGAAAGGTACGAAGCGAATGAGTATTTCGCTTCGATGTGTCACCTTATCTTCCTTGCTTGATAAACTTAATTCTATACTAGCCATAACTATCTTAATTTGGTGGTGCAAAGATACTATATTTTTGGCAACATCTTTGAAATCTGATGTATTTTTAAGATACTTTATGAAACAACAAAATTACAAGCTTTACTGATTATCAAGCACTTACAAATTTCTATATTTTCAAAAACCTTTCATAGAAATGTGCCTATCAGGCGCACCGAAGAAAATCCTAACTGCTTGATAATAAGCGGTTAGGATTTTTTCATTCTAGAAATTGCCAACATTTTGCCAACATAATTCCAAACTAAATTGAATCGGTTGGCAAAAACAAGGCTTCATTTTACATACTTTCACACGATTACATGCTATAACACAAGCGCTTTTTGTTATATCTTGTTAAAGATTACACTATAGGCACATCGTTATAAAAATAAATCACTAAATTTGCATCTAAAGCAATAAATTGAACGTTATGGAAGATTTAAACCTGCTAAAATTGGTCTTAGTAAAAAAGAAAAAGACCAACAAATGGCTTGCAGAACAGTTGGGAGTAAACCAAACAACTGTTTCTAAATGGTGTACCAACACCACACAGCCAGATTTAATGACTTTAAAAAAGATTTCAGAGTTGTTAGATGTCAGCGTAAGTGAAATTATTAACTTCGATTAAACAAAGAAGAAGCTATGAGTAGAAATTATAAAACAGTTGAACTGCATTGGTTTCAGTGCTAATGCTGGAAAGGAATAATAAGATGAACAATATAACTAAAGACGGCAATACATTGTTGCCTACTGGCTATATTCAATGGCGTAAAGACATTGAACAGCTGATTGACACTGCAAAGTTGAAAACGGCTATCAGTATCAATATGGGAACATTGTCGCTATATTGGAATATAGGGAAACAAATTATAGAGAAGCAGGAACAAATAGGTTGGGGAAAACAGGTAATTGCCCAATTGTCAAAAGATCTTTGTTCTCGTTTCCCTGATGACAGAGGGTATTCGGAACGCAACCTGAGGAACATGAAAAGATTTGCTGAAGCGTATCCGACTTTTCCAATTTGGCAAGTGCCACTTGCCAAATTAAAGGAACTGCCAATTTTGCAAGTGACATTTGCAGAATTGGAGAGTGAAGGCAAGGAGTTTGTTCAAGTACCACTAGCACAAATATCTTGGTATCACCATATTTCCCTGTTATCCAAGGTAAAAGACGAAGCACAACGTGCCTACTATATAACAGAAACAGCACAGAATGGGTGGAGTCGAGATGTGATGCTTCTCCAAATAGACAATGGATATATCCATGCTAAAGGGCATGCAATTAATAATTTTGAACAGACCTTGCCACCTCTTCAGTCAGACTTGGCTCGTTACATATTCAAAGACCCTTACAATTTCTCGTTCATTGGAACGGTGGCATTGCAAAATGAATTGGATATAGAAAAGTCCTTGACAAGCAAGATAACAGATTTTCTCCTCGAGATGGGACGTGGTTTTGCATACATAGGCAGACAATACCATATTTCCGTAGATGGGGATGATTATTATATCGACTTGCTGATGTACCATCTCAAACTGCATTGCTATGTTGTAGTGGAATTGAAAGCCGTGGAGTTCAAACCAGAGTTCGTTAGCAAACTGAACTTCTATATTTCTGCAGTTGATGACATTGTGAAATCCCCAGAAGACAAACCTACCATTGGCTTGCTTCTCTGCCGAACCAAGAGCAACAAGAAAGCTGAGTTTTCGCTTCGTGGCATTACCCAACCTATGGGAATTGCACAATACGAAACAGAAAAACTCTTTGCTGATGTAGCATCGGCATTGCCACAGATTGAGGAAATAGAGGAGAAACTTGAAAAATCAGAGGGAAAATCGGATAAAGAGTAATACATGGTTATTTCCATTTTGGAAATAACCATAATATATATAGGAATAACACAGAAAATACGAAACAGAGAGATACCTACATCATCCCTTCCAGTTTTTCCTGCGCCTCGCGCATATCTTTTTCAAAATTCACATGGTCTAGAAGGAATTCCGTTCTGCCTTGCGAAAGAAGAAGATAGAGCTGCGGATTCATACCCTCTACATACTGGGCGATGGCATACTCTATATCATCACGCTGCGTAGGATTGGTGGAAAATTCAAAAACCCTAAGCTTTTGATGAATAAAGCAATATGCCGACTCTATACAATCTCTGGTAATGCCCCCTGCCGAGAGAGCATCACCATTATTATTCTGATTCATTCTGAATATCCTTTTTATTTCACGCCCTTCATCGACAAGGCGATGCGCTTGCGCTTCAAATCTACTTCTGCCACTCTCACCATCACATGCTCATGAAGCTTTACCACCTCAGAAGGATCCTGAATGTAACGGTTTGACATCTGGGATACATGAACCAGACCATCGTTGTGGACACCTATATCTACAAAGGCACCAAACTTGGTAATGTTGGTAACAATGCCCGGCACAACCATGCCCACCTGCAAATCCTCTATCTCCTTGATGCTGGCATCAAACTCAAACTTCTCCACCTCACCACGAGGATCCAAACCCGGCTTGTCAAGCTCAGCCATGATATCGGTCAAAGTAGGCATACCCACCTCAGCACTCACATATTTTCTGATATCAATCTTCTTCTGCAGCGCCTTGTCTTCTACCAGCTGCTTCACCGTTACGCCCTGATCTTTCGCCATCTGCTCTACCAGCGCATAGCGCTCCGGATGAACGGCACTGTTATCCAAAGGATTCCTGGCGCCTGGAATGCGGAGGAAGCCGGCACACTGCTCAAAGGCCGAAGGACCCAGACGTGGCACCTTCTTCAACTGGGCACGGGAAGCGAAGGCTCCATTCTCGCGGCGATATTCCACGATGTTCTTGGCAAGCGTAGGTCCCAAACCGCTCACATAGGTCAGCAGATGCTGCGATGCGGTATTCAGGTTGACACCCACCGAGTTCACGCAACTCATTACCACCGTATCCAGACTCTTCTTCAACTGAGTCTGATCCACATCATGCTGATACTGTCCCACACCGATGCTCTTCGGATCAATCTTCACCAACTCAGCAAGCGGATCCATCAATCTTCGTCCGATGCTCACAGCACCACGCACGGTAACATCCTCATCCGGGAACTCATCTCTTGCAATCTTCGAAGCCGAATAGATAGAAGCGCCATCCTCGCTCACCACATAGATATCTACCGGATGAACGAAATCGATGCTATGCAGCCAGTCGCTGGTTTCGCGGCTTGCCGTACCGTTACCTACAGCCATTGCCTCCACCTGATACATCTTTACCATGCGCTGGATGGCAGCCGTAGCCTCGCTCTTCCTGTTGCGGGGAGGATGAGGATAAACGATTTCATGATGAATCAGATTGCCCTGCGCATCAAGACAGCAAGTCTTGCAACCATTGGCAAAACCTGGGTCAACCGCCATCACGCGTTTCTGTCCGAGAGGAGCCGCCAACAGAAGCTGGCGCAGGTTTTCGGCGAAGACCACAATAGCCTCCTCATCTGCCTTCTGCTTGCTGAGCGCAGCAAATTCGGTTTCAATGCTAGGCTTCAGCAGTCGCTTAAAGGCATCATCCACCGCTTCACCCACCAGCGTCTGGCACTCACCAAAACCATGTACATAGTGGCGCTTCAGTTTATCCTGACACTGCTCATCATCAGCCGAGATACTGACACGCAAGAATCCTGCCGCCTCGCCTCTACGCATAGCCAGCAGTCGGTGCGAAGAACATTTCTTCAATGGTTCTGAGAAATCGAAATAGTCGGAGAAGCGCTGCGCCTCTTCCTCATCCTTCTTCTTGGCTACCACCTTAGAAGTGATGATGGCACCGCGTCTGAACTCACCGCGAATCTGATTGCGACTCTGCTCATTTTCGCTTACGGTTTCGGCGATGATGTCTTTGGCTCCCTGAAGTGCAGCCTCCACATCCTTCACCTTATCGCCCACAAACTTTCTGGCAGCCTGTTCCGGATTGCGCTCACGCTGGAAGAGGAGCAGCTGTGCCAGAGGCTCCAAGCCTGCCTCACGTGCTATCTGTGCACGGGTGCGGCGCTTTGGCTTATAAGGAAGATAGATATCTTCCAGTTCGGTGGCATCCCAGCACTGTTCGATGCGTTTTTTCAGTTCATCCGAGAGTTTTCCCTGTTCCTCGATGGTTTTGAGGATAGTCTCCTTTCTCTTCGCCATCTCAGAGAGTTTCTCGTTAGCCTGTGCGATGGCTTCAATGTTTACCTCGTCCATATTACCGGTTTTCTCCTTGCGGTATCGCGAGATAAACGGAATGGTGCAGCCCTCTTCGAGCAGCGCCAGAGTATTTTCTACAGCCTGCTCCTTCAGATTGAGCTGGGCTGCTATCAGCTTTGTAAATTGATTCATTTATGATATTAATAAAAAAAGATTCAAACTGTTTGTTCATGCAAAGATAGAGAAAAAAGTTGGTTTGCCCAAATATTCCCTCATATTATTTGGCGGTTTCACTAAAAAATCGTAGCTTTGCAGCAGAAATAGCTTTAGATACATTCAGCACGCCTGATTTTCTTGATTTACATCAACAATACGACTTGTTTTGCAAGAAAAACTGAGAAATAGTTTTGAGTTTCAAGTTATTTCCTATACCTTTGCCGCCGAATTAGAGAGTGCAGGGCATGTCTGGGATGTGCTTTGCTATCATAAATAAAGGGGCTGAAAAGCTACCTGATTAGAGTGATAAAATAAAGTAATAATTAAAAGAAAAGATTGATTATGAAGAAGATTATGTTGAGCCTTGCTATGGCTCTCGTTTCAGTTTGCGCTAGCGCACAGGTTTACATCGGTGGTACAGCTGGTATTTCCAGCAACAAGATAGGTGATGGTGACAGCAAGACAGCTTACACCTTGATGCCTGAAATCGGTTACGAATTCAACAACAAGTGGGAGGCTGGTCTCGAAATTGGTATCAAGAAGGGCGAAGTTTGCAAGCTTTCTCCTGTAGGTGAATCTACAACATTCACTGTAGCTCCTTACGTACGTTACACAGCCGTAGAAACCAAGTTGGTTAACCTCTTCGTAGAGGGTACAATCGGTTACAGCAGTTACAGCAAGGGCGGTGGCGATGCCTACGAGGCAGGCATCAAGCCAGGTTTGGCTGTTAAGCTTTCAGACCACGTAAACTTCATCACAAAGGTAGGTTTCCTCGGTTACAAAGGTTATTCTCCTGACCATGGTGACAACTCATCAACATTCGGACTTAACGTAGATGCGAGCAACATTTCATTTGGTGCTATCTACAAGTTCTAATCTTAGGGTGCTCATTTACTCATAAGCAATAATATCAGGGGCGCAAGCGATTCCTTTTCTGGAAACAGCTTGCGCCCCATTTTTATCTGCAAGCGTACACGCTTTTACTCTTCACTCTTCACCTTTCCTTCGGAAACCCCTGTGTTTATCGGCATTTCGAGGGGTGAAGAGTTTGCAGCGACTCTTCACCACTCTTCACCACTCTTCACCGATACCAAAGACTAACAGGCGTAAATTGCAGCGCAAGACCGCTAGGCGTCCCTGAGGAGGGTGTGTCATAAGTCTGAATAATAGTTGGCGCATAACAGTTGACCATCGCATGCACATCACCTGTTGTGCATGCGCATATCAGCTGTTATGCAAGCGCACAACAGCTGTTGTACAACCGAAGATACAGACTGCCTCAACAACATATCCTATCTCTTCCAACAACATATTCTTACTCTTCCAACAACAAGAAAAGGGTGAATCATAAATTTATGACACATCCTCCGCCGAACCAGCTAAGGTGAAGAGTGGTGAAGAGTGGGTGAAGAGTGTCCAAGAACTCTTCACCCCTCGAAACGCCCATAAACACTGGGGATTCCGAAGGAAAGGTGAAGAGTGAAGAGTATTTCTTTATCCCTTACTTACAACACTTTTACAGGCATTTACGCTGACTGTTGCAGTAGAACAGCCAACTGGCGAGCGTACGGCTAGCCAACTGTTCTTCATTCGCCAGTACACTATTTCCGATTAACAGCCAACTTATTCCTCGGCAAAATATTCCGGAATACAGTTTATACTGCAACAATAAATAAGGGGCGTGCTTAAATGAGCACGCCCCCAGACGAGAGATTTTATGTATTCTTTTCACAAAGAATCCTATCAAACATTATGTATATAATTTTATTTCATGATGGATGAACTCTAAAAAAGAGATTCTGGCATACTAGTTGTCAAGACAAACCAGTTATTTGGATTACTCTCATCAGTCAACTTTATAGAAGAAGGCTGTTTCGTTGTACCCTGTATCAACTCGACTTTATAAGTCTTGGCCACGTTGGCTGCATGAGTTCCCTTATCACCAGTCAGTGCATAAATCATATACATCTGACCCCAATTATAGAAATACTGACCATTCGCACCAAACTTGCCAGGACAAGCAAATGAGATATGATCATCGTCAACGATAGTAGGAGTAATGTCTATGAACGAAGCATAGCCTGCCACATTGAAAAAGATTCCCCAATGTCCTGCATAGCCATCAAACGCAGAAGTGGTAAAAGCAGCATAATAGCAAGGAGAATAATACTTAGAAACCTCCTCGTTACCAGCATTCCAATACGCCTGAGTATAGCTACCCATATTAGCTACAGAGAAGAACCAGTCTCCACTGATAACCTGCTCACTGATAGGAGGAACAACGCCCAACATTTTTACAGCGGCATCTGTAGATTCAAACTCATAGTTATCGCCCCCTTTATAGTTGAATCCCTTGATAGTAACGCCATTAAGAGTTATTGGCTCATAAAATTCAATGCCCTTGTCTGTAACAATATAAGGTTCCGTTATAGAGCCATCCTCGGCATTAGAACTAGTGAAAGTAATGGTACGATAGCTTGATGTAGCTACGTACTTGACATCATTCACCTCGCAAGTATATTTAGGGAACTGCATCTCCTGCTCCAAACCATCTATCTGACTAATGGTCTCAGTCCAATCGGCATCCTTCGCCATAGGAGTCATCACTATTTTTGTACCACGCTTCTTGCCAAGCATGACTACAGAATCAGCAGTGGCGGTAAGCACCCGGAACTCCAAGTCACCTTCCATACCCTTACCATTATCACCAATACCAGCAGGGTTAGCTGGATCAGAGAAGAAATGAATCACCTTATTGTACTCATCAAAAGACAGAACGATACTAGCACTCTGCTCCAATTTATAATGTGATGTGGCTTTCGTGTCTGCACCCAAAGCATCGCTCATGGCAGTAACATTTCCATCTGTTCCAAATTTCAACAACAGATTATATCCACCATACTTGGTATTAGCCTTAGGATAATATTTCATCAGCCATCCATTCTCTGCAGAAGTAAGAACCGTCTTATACTCTGCTATTGCATCATTCACTCGCTCTGCAGAAGGTTTGTCGAACACTTCATCTATGTCGTTGGAACAAGATGTGAAAGACAAGACCGCAATCAGCGTAAATAATATGTTATATATTTTTTTCATATCCGTCTTACTTTAATGTTTCTAAATCCATTGCCTTTACTTCTGCCGTACGACGCAAGATAACTTCACGAAGCTTGGTAATATCCATGCCCCAAGTGTTGGCAAAATATTCTTTGAGAATATTAAATTTCTGAATAATAGCTTTATAACCACTTGCATCCTTCACTATAGGATTGCCATCAGCATCAAGCACATAATCACCATTTTCATCTGTCTCGTATACAATACCTGCATTCAGTATTTTTTGCCATGCTGCTTCAGAATGGGTTACATACTGGGCAAAAATCTCAGCAAAGTCCTCATTATACTCACCGCTGGCATAACCGGATACAAATCCCATGGATGGAGCTTCTTCATCCTTTACATTCACCCAACCTGAAGTCTGATACTTGCCGGCAGAAACAGTCTGGAACTCAGTAGAATAATTCTTTTTCTGAGTCAGAATATGACAGAACTCATGATTCATTGTATGGAAGAACCAGTAATTCAGATCGTATGTACCTTTTTCCTTGTCAACGAAAGGATTTTCTGGATCTATGATTGGATTATCAACATCGATAATATTTACATTATACAAAGTTACTTTCAAGCCACCCTCAGCAGTACCCATCACAATAGAAGACTGAGAATCATAAGCTGCTGAGCCAACCAACTGCATCACACGAGGAGAATAGGTCTTCATAAACTGATCGCCCATCACTTCCTTATAAGCATCCAGCCAAATATGCTTGACCATAATAGCCAATGCCTTAGACTTATTAAAATCGGCAGGTGCAAGATTATACTTGTTGTCCGTCTCCTTGTCACTATATCGATAGTTAAAGCGGATATTATAGGTATCCACATAGTTGGTCTTGAGCCACTTGTCAAAGTCATTCTGCTCTTCCTTATTCTGCGTATCGAAAATACTCTTAGAATCAAGACTATCGTCTGAGCAGGCAGCAAACAGAGAGACTGACGCTATCAGTATGAATAATTTTATATATTTCATAGTTTACTCATTTTTTATTTGTTAGACTCTTCTCTTGGATTTGCAGGTAATCCTGCCTCAATTACATCATCTGGCAATTGAATCGCACCTCGCAAGTCACCAGCCTTGAATACAATAGGAGACTCTTCGTCAACATCATGGCTGAACTCAATGCCATAGCGCTTGATGTCAAGGAAACGAAGACCTTGATACAGGGTCTCCAGTCGACGCATCTGTAAGATGAATTGCAAAATATCCTCTTGGGTACCAGCCTCAACCGTGAATCCCTGTGGATGGAATGTCTTACGAATGCTATGCTCCAAATTGGATTTTGGTGTAACAGGTGCATACGGCAAGCTTTCGATAAAAGTCTTGATACTTTCAACTGTCATTGTTGGGCGTTTTGCCGTACCATTCGCAGTCATAGTATGCGACACAATCCAAGTATTGATATCTTTCACCGCATTATCATAATCCTTCTTCAGGGCATAAGCCTCAGCACGACAAAGAAGGGTTTCATCAGTAGTGAACACTGCATCTACAACATGAAGATATCCAGTTTGGTTTATCTTGTCGATAAACTCAAAATGTTCAAACATCTTTGGGAAGATAAGAATACGGGTATTGCCAAACAACAAGTTTGACTGGTAGAGAGTATTGTTTATGGATCCACTTCCCCATGGCATCTTAGCCCAAATCGTTTCATACTGACCTACATTTTGATTGTGACAAAAACGCGCTTCACTACCACTGATATTTCTACCAATTTGACTAAATGCCGTCATCAACAAGAGATTGGCGTTCTCTGATGAAGAAATATACCGATTCTCTATATCAGCTGAATTAGACAAAGACATAAAAGGCACATAGTTGCGCAACAAAGAGGCTGGATTTGCTCCAAGCACCTTGCTAGCATATGTTATCACTTTGTCATAGTTCATATAGTACAGGTTGAAACGAGCAGCAAAAGCATACGCAGCCTTCTGATTGAAATGATACTTAGGCTGGGTATAGATATCATCGCTCACATCAGGCAAGGCAGCCTCAATATCTGCATCAATCTGCTCATAAAGTTGCTTCAGTGTACCACGCTTATAATCAGGGCTTACAGTTGTCTCGGGCTTTGTTGGATAAGGAAGTCCCATGCACTTCTCTGCATTATCTGGATTATAAGTCATACAGAAAGTTGTAGCAAGACGATACATGCTATAGGCACGACAGAGCAAAGCCTCAGCTCTCTGCGCCTTTAGTGATGCTGGATTACCCATCTCATCGATGGAAGCCAAAGCCTGGTTGGCTGCTGCAATTGCAGAATAATAACCATTCCACAAACTCTTTGGGCTATCATTGGTTTGAGCTGTAATTGGCTGAAAACGATAAACCTGCTCTATATCCTGATTGGTACTATACTGCTTTCCATTGTCTGCATAATTATCTGAGCTCCATTCCAATATCAGATTGCTGCTTGCTGTTGGATAAGCAGACACAAGCAGAGAGGTCACCTTTTCCTCGGTATTTACCTCGGCACGATCATCTGGCAACTTGTCCAGGAAGCTGTCGCATGATGTGACCAATGACAATGCCGCAAAAGCCACCGATGCCATATATAATTTATTCTTTTTCATAATTATCTCTCTTTCTTTAAAGTCCTACTCTTAATGTCAATGTAAACTGACGTGGCATTGGGGTTGCCACACCACCTGTGTTGAAAAACTCAGGATCCTGTCCGTGCAACTTCTTGTCTGAATAAATCAAAAACAAGTTAGTAGCCTGAAGTTTCAAATTTACGCTGTTCAAGCGAAGGGCCTGAATCCACTTGCCTGGGAAATCATAAGCCAAAGAAATCTCCTTCATGCGAATGAAATCACCCTTAGCTACGCGAGCCGTAGAATAGTTATATGCATTATAAAGATAACCAATATAATTGTCATTCTGCTTCATGCGCTGGTCTGCTATGACTGGCACATCCGTATAAGCTTCATCACCGGCTTGAGTCCAACGATTTATAAATTCCTTTGGCATGGCAGTCATGTCTGAGTATGAAGAACTGAAAGCTGGATCAAGACGTACTTTATTTCCTGCAGCGTATGTAATGAACACATTCAGTTTTAAACCCTTATAAGAGAAGGTGTTTCCGAAACTGCCGTTAATGGTTGGGTCTGTTGGACCTTCATACTTCAAGTAATCTGTTGTAGTTGACTGGAAGTAGAGATCGCCACCATAGCTTGTCTCCTCGCCATCCTGATTCACAACGATAGGCAGACCCTTATTGTTCAATCCCCTGAAATCAATAGAGAACAAAGAGCGAACAGGATAGCCATTCATTGTGAAACCGGTACCTGTAATCATCTGCATGATGTTAGCACGTGAATCCAAGTCGGTTACAGTATTCTTTGAGTGAGAGAAAATGAAGTCGGTACTCCATTTAAAATCCTTGGTCTCAATGTTGCGAGTGGAAATAGTCAACTCCTCACCATGTGAACGCATACTTGCCACATTGGCATATTTATAGATCTCACCACCAATACCCATGGTACGCTTAGGACCAATCAAATCATAATTGTTGCGGCGATACCAATCGAAAGTCACATTAATGCGGTTATTCAAAAAGCCCATATCCAAACCGAGGTTCAACTCATGCTTCTTTTCATAGGTCAAATCATCATTACCCAAGCGATAAATCTCAAGTCCAGTCTCCTTGTCACCGGCAAATGGACGCCAAGGGTTGTAACTCTGTATCACTACCAACGAGTTAGAAACGGAAGCAGGACCTCGATCAGCTGTCAATGAATATGATGCTTTTAATGTAAGATGAGAAAGAACTGGATTTAACTTAGTAAACCAACTCTCCTCATGAGCATTCCATGCTCCAGACACGTTCCAAGTAGGCAACCAACGAGCAGAACGACTCTTACCCAACTTATTGGAACCCTCATAACGAATGGTACCATTAATTGTGTAGCGACCCTTATAAGAATAGGTGGCAGTACCAAAGAAAGAAGCCTCACGCTGATATGAATTATCCAAACTATAATATTGACCATTCTCCTCCTCCAACTGCTTGAAGAAGTTATAGTTGAAAGCAGGGAGATACCCCATATCATACTGCATGCCAACGCCATTAAAATAAGAACGGCTACGGTCGAGTGAATTGATTTCCAAACCACCGAATAAGTTCACGATATGGTCTTTGTTGTATACATCATTATAGCTAGCTGTGGCACGGAAGTCCCAGCTATTCATCTTATATTTGGTCTCACGATAAAAACCACCCTTTTCCAATACAGAGAATGGCAAAGAGTTTGCCTTGTCTGGATCGGTATACAGCCATGGGTTTGCATCACGCATCGTAGCATCATCCATCGCACGATAGGCCCAAGCCTGATTACTCTGGTCAGTAATGGTAGCGGCATTGGTCGTTGTAGAATACTTGTAAGCGCCCAATACTGCGAGTTCTACTTTAGAGATTGGCTTATATTTCAATTCGCCCTGGAATTTCATGTCAACCACATCCAAACTCAAATAGTTGTTTTCCAATTCACGGAAAATATTGAACGGAGCATAGTTACGCACATAGAGTTCATTAGGATCCATGGTACGAGAAGTGTTCAACGCATAAGAATATGGGTTGATATCAAAATCACGAGACACCTCACCTGTCACAGTATTTACAGACTGTGAAGTAGTACCAGGAGCGCGCTGCTTACGATAGGAAGCATTAGCTATGGCATTGAAAGACAATTTCGTCGAAATATTGTAAAGAGCATTTACATTGGCTGTATAACGCTGTACCTTGCTCTGCTTAGACCATCCTGGATCGTTCATCACACTGAAAGATGTATAATACTGAGCCTTATCGGTACCAGTAGACATGCTGACTGAATGATTCTGGGAGATACTATTACTGAAGAGTAAGTCAAACCAGTCGGTATTTTGGTATTCAGCCTTCTGGAGATAGCTATTCATCGCCTCCTCAGTATTAGGCAATCCAAAAGTTCCCGTCTTCGAATCATATGTATTCATCAGGTGATACATCTTGCCAAAGACACCACTGTTAGAAGCACGAAAACTCTTTTCAAAAGAGAAATAACCATCGTTGTACATCTCACGATATACACCCATCTGATCCTGAGAATTCATGATATTGAAATTGCGGTAGCTTGGCTTCAAACGCATGGTGAATTCACCAGTATAGTTGATACGGTTTGTACCAGCTTTACCTTTCTTGGTTGTAACAACGATAACACCAGCCATGGCACGTGCACCATAAATAGAGGTAGCAGAACCATCCTTCAGAATCTGGAAACTTTCAATATCATCAGCATTCAGACCTGCTATGGCTGAAGATATAAGGGTCTCAGCGTTACCAGAAGACAAATCATCAGCATCAACCTCAGTTACATCCTCCATGATAACACCATCTACCACCCAAAGAGGTTTTGAGCTACCATAAATAGAAGTAGCGCCACGCACACGAATCTTTGGAGCTGTACCGAAAGTACCTGAGACGTTCTGCACAGACACACCGGCCGCTTTACCTTCCAAGGCACGACTTATGTCTGCGACACCATCCAACTTTGTCTTGTCGCCAGAAATTTTTGTAGTAGCACCAGTAAACAAACGCTTATCCATCTTCTGCATACCCGTTACAACCACCTCGCCCAAACTCTTGCTATCTGCCTTCAGGCGGATAGTCATCTTGGCGGCTGGAGTCAAGGTCTGACTCTGCATACCGATGTAGCTAACTACAAGTTTTTTACCAGCAGGTACCTCCAAAGAGAAGTGACCGTCAATATCGGTGACGGTACCTGTACGTGCCGCTCCGGCGACTACGACAGATGCACCGATGATAGGTTCACCATCTTCCTGAGAAACTACGGTACCTGTTACTTTCGTTTGAGCCAATGCCCCCCCCACATAAAAGGAAGAGATTGACTAACAAGAAAAGCAATCTTTTTTCCATAAAATCTTCTCTAAATAATTAAACAACTCTTATATAACTTTATATATTTATTTTTTCTCTTCTTACATTTTTTAAGCCTCTCTCGTTGCTTTACGGGTGCAAAGATAAGAAAAAGTATCGAATTAATGCAAGCTTTATCGATATTTTTATAGAAAAAAGTTAGTTTTTCTTGATTTTCGTCAACATTTAGAAATATCGTCTACACTTTTAATAGAAAAAGTCAGAAATAATAGATTTAAGCAAAGTTTACGAAAAGAAAACAAAAATGTTCTAAAACACAAAAAAGGCAAGGTTTCTGTAAAACCCCATTCAGAAGTTTCCCAGAAGTCTTGCCTTTCTTTACCTATATTTACTACTTAAGTACCTTTATCAGCCACTTGATTATTTATATTTTCCGCTTAGATATTTTATTCAAAAAACATTTTTATTTTTTAAGCGTAAATTCAAACTTCAAGCCGCCTTCCTGCTGATTGCTCACACGGATGGTTCCGCCATGCAGAAGAACGGCATTCTTGACGATGGCAAGACCCAAACCGGTGCCACCCATCTTGCGGCTGCGTCCCTTATCTACCCGATAGAAACGCTCGAAAAGACGGGAGAGATGCTCGGCAGGAACTCCCTGACCATTATCACAGAAGATGAAATGCCACTTGTTGCCCTGCTCCTTGGCACTCAACGTTATCTTACGGCCTTCGCCGGCATAAGCTATGGCATTGTCGGTAAGATTGCGGAACACACTATAGAGCAGACTGCGGTTACCCTTCACGATAATATGCTGGTCGGGAAGAAGATTCTCGAAAGTCATCTTGTGCGACTCTCTTTCCAACGCCGTCTCATGGGCTATTTCACTCACCATCTGCGTAATGTCTACCGCCTCGAAATCTATCATATCCGAGCCGTCATCCAACCGGTTCAGGGTTGAGATGTCGCGGAGCAGAGAGGTGAGGCGTTCGCTCTGGGCATAACAGCGCTGCAGAAACTGCGACTTCATCTCTTCGTTAATATGCGGATTGTCGAGTATCGTTTCCAGATAACCCTGGATACTTGCCACAGGAGTCTTCAGCTCGTGAGCGATATTCTGGGTAAGCTGCCGCTTCAGTACATCCTGTTCACGTCGGGTGGTCTGTATGCGCTTATACATCTTGATGATGCGCTCAGCAATCTCGCCCAACTCATCGTTAGGGAACTTGGCGAGATCTTCCACCTCCAGACTCTCGTTATGGTCTGCCTTATAAGCAAAGATGCTCAGTTTGGAAACATTCTTAGCCAGACGGTCCGTAAAACGGTAAAGCACGATGGTAAGCAGAATGACAGCTACGATGGCAAACCAGATGAAATGCTGGTCGGCCTGCAGCGATTTTGCCAAATCATTATTGTAAGGTAGTGCCGTACGGATGATGAGCTTGCTTTCCGGAAAATAAGAAGCCACATAGAAATAATCATGCTTCAGGGTTTTAGACTGTCGCTCCACGCTTGAGCCTACCCTGTTTTTCAAGGCTTCTGCTATTTCCTCCCGTTTGGCATGGTTGGCAAAATGATCATAGTCGGAACTCATATTGTCATAAATCACCTTACCGTTAGGGCGCACCAGCGTAACACGAAGATCCTTGCTTTCATGTTCTCGGACAAAAGCCTGCAACTTCTCATGAGCCACAGTCACATCCCTATTGTGGATGCTATCCTGCAGAATAATTCCTTCACCAGGAGAGAGCGCCAGATCTTCTGCCAGCAGTTCATTATAATTTTCCAGCTTGATAGTAAGCGTACCTATTTTATACTGTTTCTCTCGTGCCTGCTGGAACACGATAAAACTGACGGCGAACACAAGGAACACCGCCAGTACACTGAAGTACAACTTTCTACCTACACTATTTAACTTAAACATTTTAATTACGCATCAAAATAATAACCGAACCCCAGACGGGTAACGATACACTTGGCAAACTTACCAATTTTCTTTCTCATACGGGTGATGTTGACATCCACCGTGCGGTCGAGTACCATCACATCCTTAGGCCATACCCGGTCGATAAGCTCCTGACGTGAGAACACCTTGCCGCGCTCTTCGAGGAAAAGACGCAGGAGTTCGAACTCGGTCTTGGTGAAAGGGATAGCCTCACCATCGATGCTCACCGTCTTCTTGTCAAGATTCAGTTGCAGTCCCTGATAGTTGATGATCTTCGATTCATCAGCATCGCCAGCCTGTTCAGCCGTACGGCGCAAGACGGCACGCACTCTGACCATCACCTCTCGGATAGAGAAAGGTTTCGAGATATAATCATCGGCACCGATATTGAATCCTGTCACCGTATCGTTTTCCGTATCACGGGCAGTAAGGAAGATGATTGGAACATTGGCTGTCATCGGATTGCCCTTCAACTGCTTAGCCAGCTGGAAGCCGCTCATTCCACCCATCATGACATCCAACAGCAGCAGGTCGAACGAAGCAATGTCCATCTCCAAAGCCTCTTCTGCCGAATTGGCTGTTTCTACCTCGTATCCTTCGGTTTCGAGATTGAATTTCAGAATCTCACACAAGTCTTGCTCGTCATCAACAACAAGTATTCTTTTCATATTCTCTTCCATATTTCATGTTATTTAAAATACCGCTGCAAAATTACGAATTTTCTTTCGTAATAAGCGTTACATTCGGTTACAATTTCGTGACATTTAGTTCTTTAGAGAAAAAAAATATAAAAAAACGGGGATTTTGTTACACATTTTAACTTAGTGTTCCAAATTCGCTACATGTTTCTTTGCTAGTTAGAAACAGAAATGCTACTTTTGCACCCGATATAACTATAAGTGAGCATATAACACAACTGAAAGAGTATGAAAGATAAAGTAAATGCAATTCCCTTAATCGGTAAAATCATCAAAGAGGAATTAAACAAGCAAGGCAAGACTACAGTATGGCTTGCTGAAAAACTAGGCTGCCATCGTACTAATATATATAAGGTATACAGAAGAGCCACTATAGATACGGGTATGCTTTACCATATCTGTCAGTTGCTGAACATTCATTTGTTTAAGGTTTATTCAGACGCTTTGCGTAAACGCAAGAAAAAGAATCAAGATTTAAACTAAAAATAACTAAAACAATAAGACCTGAGGTTAATCACCCCAGGTCTTATTGTTTTTATGCCAATCGCTTTTCCAGACGCTCGCGGATGGCAGCGATAAAGCCGGCAGAGTTTACAGCCTTAGCCTCAACACCTTCCATCAGGTTTACGAGATCCTTGGTAGCGATACCGTCGTTCAATGTATCGAAACATGCAGCCTCCAGCTGGTCGCCAAAGTTCTGAAGTTCCTTGATGCCATCCAGTTCGCCACGCTTTCTCAACGCACCGCTCCATGCAAAGATGGTAGCCATAGGGTTAGTAGATGTATCTTCACCCTTCAGGTAGCGATAGTAGTGACGGGTCACGGTACCGTGAGCTGCCTCATACTCATACTTGCCGTCAGGAGAAACCAATACAGAAGTCATCATCGCCAGAGAACCGAAGGCTGTACTGAGCATATCGCTCATCACATCACCATCATAGTTCTTGCAAGCCCAGATAAAGCCGCCCTTGCTGCGGATAACACGAGCCACTGCATCATCAATCAATGTATAGAAATACTCGATACCGAGTTCTGCAAACTTCTCTTTATAGTCGCTCTCATATACTTCCTCAAAGATTTTACGGAACTGGGCATCATAAGTCTTAGAGATGGTATCCTTGGTAGCAAACCAGAGATCCTGCTTGGTATCAATGGCAAACTTGAAGCAGCTGTGAGCAAAGCTGCGGATACTCTTATCAGTATTGTGCATGCCCTGGATAACGCCGGCGCCATCGAAAGAATGAATCTCAATCTCCTGCTTCTTGCCACTCTTACCCTCGAACACGAGTTTGGCTGTACCTGGCTCATCTGCACGAAGTTCTACACTCTTATATACATCGCCGTAAGCATGACGGGCGATAGTGATAGGCTTCTCCCAGTTCTTTACACATGGGTGGATGCTAGGGATAGTGATAGGAGCACGGAACACGGTACCGTCCATGATGCTACGGATAGTTCCATTAGGGCTCTTCCACATTTTGTGGAGTTTATACTCGTCCATACGCTGTGCATTAGGAGTGATAGTAGCACACTTCACAGCCACGCCATATTTCTTAGCCGCCTCAGCAGAGTCGATGGTTACCTGGTCATTGGTCTGGTCGCGATAAGGCAGACCGAGATCATAATACTCAGACTTCAAATCAACGAAAGGAAGAATGAGTTCATCCTTAATCATCTTCCAGAGAATTCTTGTCATCTCATCACCGTCCATCTCTACCAATGGAGTTGTCATCTTAATCTTTTCCATAACACAATATAATGTATAATTAATAATTTACAATGTACAATGATCAGGGCAGCCAAGTGGCCCCTTGATATTTTGCCTGCAAAATTAATAAAAATAATCAAGAAAAGAAAGGAAATTAAGAATAATTCTAGCAAAATGATAACAAAAAGTACTTTTTTACGTACTCAAAACATAAAATCTGTATATTTATACCTAAAAAGGCATCAATAAGCCTGAAAACTCATTGATGCCTCTACTTATTTACTTTTTTACTTTTTTACCCTTTTACCTTTTTACCTTTAAATAGCCTTTTTACTTCTCCTCTGGAGCCTTATCGATCAAGTCCATGAACTGGTCGAGCTTAGGAGTGATGATAATCTGAGTGCGGCGGTTGCGCTGCTTGCCTACCTCTGTATCGTTAGTTGTTACAGGGTTGTACTCACCGCGGCCACCAGCAGTAAGGCGCTTAGGATTTACACCGAAGTGATCCTGCAAGTACTGAACAACAGAAGCTGCACGGAGAGCAGAGAGGTCCCAGTTGTTGCGGATATTCTTCATCTTGGCACTTGTAGTGCTTACTGGTACGTTATCGGTATTACCCTCTACGAGCACGTCGTAATCCTTGTAGTCTGTGATGATCTTAGCAATCTTGCTCAATGTTTCCTGAGCACGGCTGTTCACCTCATAGCTACCACTCTGATAGAGCATATTGTCAGCCAGAGAAATGTAAACTACACCCTTCAGAACCTGAACATCAACCTCCTTCATCTCTTCCTTGCTCAAAGAGCGGGTCAGGTTGTTGGTAAGAACCATGTTGAGCGAATCGCTCTTGCTCTTTACCTCAACCAGGTGGCGGATATACTGGTTACTCTCGTTGATCTGGTCAACGAGTTTCTCAATGCTCACGTTGTTCTGGCTTGCATTGTTCAAACTCTTGTCAAGTGAGTTCTGCAACTTAGCATAATCGCTCTTTGCAGTAGCGAGCTGCTCCTGGGCTGCTGCCAGACTAGCCTCTGTAGCTGCCAGCTTTTCCTTGGTAGCCTGATAGTTGCTTGACAATTCCTTATTCTCATTCTGGCAATTCTGAAGATCCTTCTTACTTGCACAGCTTGTAGCCATCAGAGCTACAGCCATCATTGCCATTACCATTAACTTTGTCTGTTTCATATTCTTACTAATTTAAATTTTCTTGTTATTATTATTGATTATAGTATATTAACGTCGCTTTCTACCTCCTATTATATTAGAGTTCTCCCGGCTTTTATCTGTTATCCGGAAGCTTCTACATTTTAGGGCATTATAGAAACTGATTCACTTCTTTCACTTGCAAAGTTACAGATAAGACTCGAATAAACAATATTTGTCAAATGCATTTAGACATTTTTAACCTCTAAATCTTTATTTATCACCTTTTTAACCAAAAAAGGCAACAGAAAGCACTTTTCTTATAGCTAAACCGTCAAATGTAGCCTCTTAAGGTAAGAATAGCCCAAATCTCAACAAAAAAAACATAAAAAACAGAGTTTTATTTTGTAGTGTCTTGAAATTGCACTATCTTTGCACTCGAAAAGAAATAAATACATTAATAATATAAAAGAAAGCAAGTATGATTCTTTTTTTTAGAACTCCATCTAAGAGTGTGATTGCGACCGAGATTGACCACAAACCATCTCAGGACGAAATCAATGAACTTTGTTGGCTTTATGGTGACGCGACTTTAGAGGACGCCCAGCAGTTGCAGGGCTTCTATGTCGGCCCACGCCGTGAAATGATTACTCCTTGGAGTACGAATGCCGTTGAGATTACTCAGAACATGAGTCTTAACGGCATTTCGCGTATCGAGGAGTACTTCCCTGTAGATAGCGAAGACGCTGAGCACGACCCTATGCTCCAGCGTATGTACAACGGTATCGGACAGGATGTGTTCACCGTGAACCACCAGCCAGAACCTATCAAGTACGTCGATGACCTCGAGAAGTATAACGAGGAAGAGGGTCTTGCCCTCAGCGAGGACGAAATGGCTTATCTCCACAAGCTGGAGAAAGAGAACGGACGCCCTCTCACCGACAGCGAAATCTTCGGTTTCGCACAGATCAACTCAGAGCACTGCCGCCACAAGATTTTCGGCGGCCAGTTTATCATCGACGGTAAGGAGATGGAGTCTTCTCTCTTCAACATGATTAAGAAGACCACCAACGAGAATCCTAACAAGATTCTCTCTGCTTACAAGGACAACGTGGCTTTCTCTCAGGGTCCTGTTATCGAGCAGTTTGCTCCAGCCGATCAGACTACCAGCGATTTCTTCCAGGTGAAGGATATCGAGAGTGTTATCTCTCTGAAGGCTGAGACTCACAACTTCCCTACTACCGTAGAGCCTTTCAATGGTGCTGCTACCGGTACGGGTGGTGAAATCCGCGACCGTATGGGTGGTGGTGTAGGTTCATGGCCTATTGCAGGTACAGCCTGCTACATGACTGCTTATCCTCGCCTGAAGGATGACAACGGCAAGAGCGATGTTGAGCGCGACTGGGAAGACATCATGCCTGTTCGTAAGTGGCTCTATCAGACTCCTGAGCAGATTCTGATTAAGGCTTCCAACGGTGCATCAGACTTCGGTAACAAGTTCGGTCAGCCTCTCATCACCGGTTCTGTGCTTACATTCGAGCACGAGGAGAACGGTGAGAAGTATGCATACGATAAGGTGATCATGCTTGCTGGTGGTGTAGGCTACGGCAAGAAGCGTGACTACAAGAAGGGTGAGCCACAGAAGGGCAACAAGGTTGTAGTAGTAGGTGGTGACAACTATCGCATCGGTCTTGGTGGTGGTTCTGTTTCTTCTGTAGATACAGGCCGTTACAGCAACGGTATCGAGTTGAACGCTGTTCAGCGTGCCAACCCTGAGATGCAGAAGCGTGCCTACAACCTGGTTCGTGCACTCGTTGAGAACGATGAGAACCCAGTAGTCAGCATCCACGACCACGGTTCAGCCGGTCACTTGAACTGTCTCTCTGAGTTGGTAGAAGAGTGCGGTGGCGAAATCGACATGTCTAAGTTGCCTATCGGCGACAAGACTTTGAGCGCCAAGGAAATCATCGCCAACGAGAGCCAGGAGCGCATGGGCTTGCTCATCGACGAGAAGTATATCAGCGAGGTTCAGAAGATTGCCGACCGTGAGCGTGCTCCAATGTACGTGGTTGGTGAGACTACAGGCGATGCTCACTTCAGCTTCAAGCAGGCTGATGGTGTGAAGCCATTCGACCTCGATGTAGCTCAGATGTTCGGTCATACTCCTAAGACTGTGATGGTAGATGAGACCGTAGAGCGCAAATATGAAGATGTAACTTATTCTGCAGATAACCTCGACGAGTACTTGCAGCGTGTTCTCCAGATGGAGGCTGTGGCTTGTAAGGACTGGTTGACCAACAAGGTTGACCGTTCCGTAACAGGTAAGATTGCCCGTCAGCAGGGTCAGGGTCAGATTCAGTTGCCACTCTCAGACTGTGGTGTCGTAGCACTCGACTACCGTGGCGAGAAGGGTATCGTAACAGCAATGGGGCATGCTCCTCAGGCTGGTCTTGCCGATCCTAAGGCAGGTTCAGTACTCTCTGTAGCAGAGTCATTGACTAATATCGTATGGGCTCCATTGGCAGATGGCATGGACAGCATCAGCCTCTCAGCCAACTGGATGTGGCCTTGCCGCAGTCAGAAGGGTGAGGATGCCCGTCTGTACGAGGGTGTGAAGGCATTGTCAGACTTCTGCTGCGCCATCCACGTAAACGTACCAACAGGTAAGGACTCTCTCTCTTTGACCCAGCAGTATCCTAACGGCGAGAAGATCATCGCTCCGGGTACCGTTATCGTAAGTGCCGGTGGTGAGGTTTCAGATGTCAAGAAGGTGGTTAGCCCAGTTCTCGTTAACGACAAGAACTCTAGCCTCTACCATATCGACTTCAGTTTCGACGAGCAGCGTCTCGGTGGTTCTGCTTTCGCTCAGAGTCTGGGCAAGGTGGGCAGCGATGTTCCTACCGTCAAGAACCCAGAGTACTTCGTTGACTGCTTCAACGCCGTACAGGAACTCATCAACCGTGGTTGGGTTATGGCTGGTCACGATATCAGTGCCGGTGGTTTGATTACAACTCTCCTCGAAATGACATTCGCCAACGTAGAGGGTGGTATGAAGATCAACCTCCACGACATCGCAGATGCCGACATCATCAAGACTCTCTTCGCAGAGAACCCAGGTGTTGTCATCCAGGTAAGCGATGCTCACAAGGACGAGTTGAAAGCATTCTTCGATGAGAACGGTATCGGTTATGCCAAGATTGGTTATCCAGCTCCAGAGCTCCGCAAGATTATCATCAAGAAGGAAGGCTTCGAGCACGAGTTCGATATCGATGCTTTGCGCGACGACTGGTATAAGACCTCTTACCTCCTCGACCGCAAGCAGAGCATGAACGGTATGGCTAAGAAGCGTTACACCAACTATAAGAAGCAGCCTATCGAGATGAACTTCGGTTACGGCTTCAAGGGAACTCTCGCTAGCTACAGCCTCGACGCCAACCGTCGCAAGCCATCTGGCATCAAGGCAGCCATCATCCGTGAGAAGGGTACCAATGGTGAGCGTGAGATGGCATACTCTATGTATCTCGCCGGCTTCGATGTAAAGGATGTGATGATGACCGACTTGATTTCCGGTCGTGAGACTCTGGAGGATGTAAACTTTATCGTATTCTGCGGTGGTTTCTCTAACTCCGATGTTCTCGGTTCTGCCAAGGGTTGGGCTGGTGCATTCCTCTACAATCCTAAGGCTAAAGAGGCACTCGATAAGTTCTATGCCCGTGAGGATACCCTTTCACTCGGTATCTGCAACGGTTGCCAGCTGATGGTTGAGTTGAACCTCATCAATCCTGAGCACAAGCATCGTTCACACCTCTGCCACAACACATCTAAGAAGTTCGAGAGTACATTCCTCGGTCTGACTATTCCTCAGAACGACAGTGTGATGTTCGGTAGCCTGAGCGGTGATAAGCTCGGTATCTGGGTAGCTCACGGCGAGGGTCGTTTCTACTTGCCAGAGCCAGAGGATCACTACAACATCATTGCGAAGTACAACTACGCTGAGTATCCAGGTAATCCTAACGGCAGTGACTACAATGTAGCAGGTATCTGCTCTGCAGATGGCCGCCACTTGGCTATGATGCCACACTTGGAGCGTGCCATCTTCCCATGGCAGAACGCCTGGTATCCAGCCGATCGCCGCAACGACGAGGTAACTCCTTGGATTGAGGCATTTGTCAATGCACGTCAGTGGATTGAAGAAAGAGCTTTGAAAAAGTAAAAAGGTAAAAAAGTAAAAAGGTAAAAAATGAATAATAGCGTAAGTTATCTTACATTATTCAAAACATTTATGAAGATTGGCATAGTCACCTTTGGTGGTGGCTATGCCATGATTCCTATTATAGAATCCGAAGTCGTCGACAAGCATCATTGGATGACGAAGGAGGAATTCTTGGATGCCATCGCTACTACTCAGGTTTGTCCGGGAGCCTTGGCAATCAACATGAGTTCCCTGCTCGGATATAAGTTGGCAAAGACACCGGGAGCCATCGTCTGCACCCTCGGTGCTTCGTTGCCATCGTTCCTTATTATCTTAGCGATAGCTATGTTTTTCCATCAGTTTGAAGACAACAAGGTAGTTGCTGCCATGTTTGCAGGCATCCGTCCTGCCGTCGTGGCATTGATAGCCGTACCTACATTCTCGCTTGCCAAGAGTGCCGGTATTTCGCTTGTCAACTGCTGGATTCCTATTCTATCCGCCCTTCTGATCTGGCTTTTGGGCGTCAACCCAATCTGGGTGATTATCGCAGCTGCCGTAGGTGGCTACATCTATGGACAGTTTATCCAGCCAACGGAATAAAGGTAAAAGGGTAAAAAAGTAAAAAGGTAAAAAAGTAAATAGCTTAAAACATAATGATGATATTTTTTCAGCTTTTCATCGTATTCATTCAGATAGGCATCTTCGGATTCGGAGGTGGCTATTCCATGATATCCCTGATTCAGGGACAGGTTGTTACGCAGTATCATTGGATGACGATGCAAGAGTTTACCGATGTGGTTGCCATCTCTCAGATGACACCGGGACCTATCGGTATCAACACCGCTACCTATTGTGGCTATACAGCTGTCCATAATGCCGGCATGAGTGGCATGATGGCTGTACTCGGAAGTGCCATGGCGACCTTTGCGCTGGTTCTCCCATCCTTGGTTTTGATGATTCTTATCAGCAAGATGCTGTACAAGTATATGAACACCTTAGCCGTCCAGAGCATCTTCATCGGTCTTCGCCCAGCCATTGTCGGTCTGGTAGGAGCCGCAGCCCTGCTTCTGATGAATGGCGAGAACTTTTCTACTCCCGAAGATCCTTGGAGATTCTATATCTCCATCGCCCTCTTCCTTGCCACCTTTATCGGCGTGAAGGTGATGAAGATCAATCCTATCCGCATGATACTCTACTCGGCTTTTGCCGGACTGGTATTACTATATTAAACAAAATCTTTCGATTTTATTTGGTAGTAATAAATAAAAATCGTACATTTGTAACAAAAAGGAGATAGACCATGACATACTCACAGGCAGATATTACCGTTCCATACGCTGTAGCGAACTTTGCAGAGATTCGCCACAAGGGATATTATTATGTGGACAAGACCAACTATATTCCACTGCTTGAGCGTTACAAAGCACCAGTTTTTCTCCGTCCTCGCAGATTCGGAAAGAGTCTGCTCGTTTCCATGTTGGCTCACTATTACGACCGTAACATGGCAACACAATTCAAAGATTTGTTTGGTGGAACTTGGATTGGCGAGCACCCAACAAACGAGCACAACCAATATCTCGTGGTAAGATATGACTTTTCCACAACTTCCGTTGCCAGCAAGAAGGAAGACATCGAGAAGAACTTCAACGCCGTGAATTGCAGTCCACTCCGTACATTGGTGGAACGTAACAGAGACCTTTTTGGAGATTTCAGGTTCAGAGAGGATGGCAATGCCTCCAACATGTTGGTTGAAGTATGCGAGTTTATCTCTTCCCATAATCTTCCACCTCTTTATATATTAATAGATGAATACGACAACTTTACCAACCAGCTACTAGTTGTCTATAAGGACTCGCTGTACCAGGACCTGACCACAGGGGAAAGTTTCCTACGAACATTCTTCAAGGTTATCAAGGCAGGCATTGGCGAAGGTACCATCCGCACCTGCTTCTGCACAGGAGTACTGCCTGTCACCATGGATGACTTAACCAGTGGCTATAACATCGCAGAGATGTTGACTCTGAAGCCGGAATTTACCAATCTATTGGGCTTTACCCATGAGGAAGCAGCCCAATATCTGAAGTATGTCATCAACAAATATGGTCCTCAAGCCTCTTTCGAGGAATTATGGACTCTGATACTCAACAATTATGATGGTTACCACTTTTTACCAAATGCAGAACCATTATTTAACTCTACCATTCTGACTTACTTCCTCAAGAACTTTGCAGAACTGAAAGGCGGCATCCCTACGGAAATGGTAGATGAGAACCTGCGCACTGACACTAGTTGGATAAGAAGATTGACCATCACGCTTGACAATGCCAAAGAAATGCTCGACAGCCTGTTGATGGATGGAGAATTGTACTATTCACAAGCCGATTTACGCAGCAAGTTCAACAAGCAAAAGTTCTTCTCCCCAGAGTTCTACCCTATCAGCCTCTACTACTTGGGTATGACCACCCTGAAGGACAATTACAAAATGGCTTTGCCAAACTTGACGACCAAGAGTGTATATATGAGTTACTACAACGAATTGAATAGTATCAGCGACAATGCCCGTAAGTTTGTTCCTGCATACGAGGCTTTTGTCAGAGACAGAGAACTGGAGCCATTATTCCATAACTATGTTAAGGAATACTTAGGTCAGCTTCCAGCCCAAGCCTTTGACAAGATGAACGAGAATTTCATTCGCTGTTCATTTTTCGAGTTACTGAGCCGCTACTTGAGCAATTGCTATACATTCGCCATCGAACAGAACTTGCCATCAGGTCGTGCTGACTTAGTGCTGACCGGCATTCCTGGCACATCATTCCACAACGACTGCCGCATCATTGAGTTTAAATATTACAAGTCTAAAGACGCAGGCATAGTTGATCAATTGGAAGAGGCACACCTAGAAGATGCCCAACAGGTAAAGGCTTATGCCGCAGATATGCAGAAAGCCTATCCTCACTATCAAATTAAAGCATACGTAGCTTATATCGCAGGAAACAAGGCTTGCAAGATTTTTGAAGAGAAATGAGAAAGGTATATTTAGCCATAGCCCTTGGCTTCTGCTGCCAGGGCATTCTGGCACAGCAGACCTCCTACCGCTGGAAGGTGGAGGCAGAAGCTGGTGTCAGTTGCAGTGTGCTCGACACGGATGTATCGGGCTTGTCGGAGACTTATTATAAGGTGCGACCGGGTTTCACGGCTGCCATCGGTGCTGAATACAATATCGTAGATCAGCTGGCGGTAGGGACGGGCATCCGCTTCGTTCAGCGCGACTACCTGTATCAGAACCTCGGCGGTGATTCCTGGAACACCCGATACAACAACAACTTCATCAGCATCCCGCTCCATGTGGGCTACTATCTCCTCCATAATCCTTACCACGAGAAGGGATTGTGGATCAAGCCGCAGGTGGGCGTCTATTACGAGTACTTCACCTCCATGCATACCAAGGGTATGTATCCGATGAACATCATGGAGGGGTACAAGGGCGAAGGCACCTACATCCGCTATAACACCACCTACGATTTCAGGAAGAATGAGAACCATCTCCGCCGCAGTCTCTTTGGCGGAGAAGCAGGCATCAAGATAGGTTATTCCTTCGGCAAGATAGATGCCAGCGTGGGCTATCAGTTCCAGTACGGTTTCTCGCATATCTACGAGGAGAAAGCCCGTACCAGCAAGACTGCCCGCCGCAACTCCAGCGTCATCACCGCAGGCATTGCCTACAAACTATAATTCATTTTAAAATATGAGAACCCCTATATATATAAAAGGTGGAATGCGATGCCTCTTCGCCTTCCTCCTGGCGACAACCACTACCGGAATGTCGCTTACCAGTTGTGTGTCAGACAATGATGCCAACGAGAAATCGATTTACGATTATTCCGATACCGATGTCAAGTCGTATGGCGATCTGTTCCAGGTTTTCTGGAGCGTGATGAACCAGCGCTACTGCACCCTCAATGAGCAGTCTGCCGTATCTTCGCAGACCTGGGACCAGGTGTACAAGGAATACAAGCCCAAGTTTGATGCCCTGAAGACCTTCCAGCATACCTCCGCTTTCACCCAGCAGGAGATTCAGGAGGATAATGCCAAGGCAAAGCTGTATTTCCAGGAAATCATCGACAAGATCATCGACCAGCATTTCTATGTCAAGATTACCCTACCCGTCTCCCACTCTTCTACGGAAACGGTGAGATTCAACAGCACGCTCCGCAACAAGACCGAGTATTTCCCGCTGAATGCTCACTGGAACCATACCCGCGACCAGCTCAACCTGGATGGTACAGCCTTCGGCGAGATTACCTCGGATGGTTTCTGCATCATGGGCGGTTACCTGAAGGAGCAGCCGGGCACCTATTACCTCGGCTTCAACAAGTTTGCCCTCTACGAAAACTGTTTCCACGAATATCAGAAGACCTATCTCCCTGTCAATGCCGCCAGCACCTATCATCTGGATGCTTCCAAGATAACAGACAAGGCGAAAGCACTGATTACTGATGCCGGAAAGCGAGAGAAGGCTGAGCAGCAGGCAGCACAGTTGCTTGCCGATATGGATAGCTATCTGGCTTCGGATGATGCAGCCAAAGCCTGCGAGAAGATGGTGGCTTACAGCAACCAGGGAGATTATTCCGGTCTCTATGCTCTCGCCAGCGAGGCTTACGAGAAGTCGCCGAATCTCCTCAAGCTGTTGCCTGTTACTTCTGATGCAAGCGGCATGGGCGAACAGATCCGACAGAAGCTGCAGGGCGATGCCCTCTACCAGCAGATGCTTTCAGCCTCCGGTTTTGCCAGCTGGTATTGCCAGGCACTTGCCGATTACCTCTGGCACGAGCGTGAACTCTACGCTTACTGGAGCGACCTGAAATTTACCTACAATCATCTCTGCGTAGAAGGTTACCGCCGCCTGTTCCTGGAGCCGCTGGCTAAGGGCGAGATCAAGAAGCTGATTCTCGACTTCCGTGGCAACGGTGGTGGCAGCGTGATAGATACCCGTCTGCTTACCGACTATCTCATCACCCAGACAGCCGTCTATGCCTACGTGCGCAAGAAAGAGGACAACAATCCATACAGCTATACTCCTTGGATTCCGCAAAAGATTACGGTAACGTCGAAGAGTCTGGGCAGAAACATTCCTACCGCCATCCTGCTCGACAACTACAGTGCGAGTATGTCGGAGGTGACAACCCTCATTCTGAAGAGTCAGGGTGACCACGTAAAGACAATAGGCAGAAACAGTTACGGAGCGCAGGCGATGCTCACTTCCGACAACGAAGCCAGCAATGGCGGATGGATAGGAAATGTAACGAGCTACCTCTACTTCTACATGCCGTTCTCGCTTACCAAGGATGCACAGGGCAACCTGCTGGAAAGTGTGGGAATCACCCCCGATTATCTGATCGACGAGATGACCCAAGAGGAAAAGGAGAAGCTCTACCAGAACGATCCTTCGGCTGTGGATAGAGGTCTGAAAAAGGCGATGGAAGTTCAGAAATAGTCCCCCAAAAGCCGGATTTCCCCGTCTTCAGATTCTCAAATCACAAAAAAGAATTTCATCAAGAAACAACATTTCATAAGCGAAGGTGTGCAACTTACACCTTCGCTTTTAATTTTCTATATATCAACCCTTTACAATATATTCGCAATTTTGTGCTCCCACACATTTTGCATAGCTATGCAAACGTTTGCATTAAATTTTACGAGATTTTCATCATTTTTTTACCCCCCCCTAAAGAAAATTTTCATATATTTGTAACCGAAAAGGAAACCCGGTGGCATCCATCATGTTACAAGGGTAAGCCTGTAGTTATAATTAAATGACAATAACAAGAATAGGAGAACTAACAGTATCCTTAAGAAAGAAATCAACAGAGTAAAAAGTATGATAAAGAAGCAGAGTTTGTTCAAACGAACACTAATGTTATTGCTGCTGATTCTCTCAACAGTAGTAACCCGAGCGCAAGAGGTAGCGCTGAAGACCAACCTGCTTGGTTTGGCAACCACCTCGCTCAATGCTGGTCTAGAAATAGGCACGGGCAGGAAGAGCACTTTTCAGCTTTTCGGTGCCCTGAATCCCTGGAAGTTCTCAGGCGACAAGAAATTGCGCTACTGGAACGTAATGCCAGAATACCGCTGGTACACCTGCCAGAAATTTGGAGGCCACTTCTTCGGCATCCATGCCCTAGGAGGTGAATACAACGTAAAAAATGTGGACCTGCCTTTCGGCATCTTGCCAAAGACAGAGAAAGGAAGACATTACGAAGGCTGGTATGTCGGCGGTGGTCTCACCTACGGATACCAATGGCTGCTGTCGGAGCATCTCAATCTCGAAGGATCCATCGGATTAGGATACATCTACAGCCCATACAAGCTCTACGGAAGATGTGACAAATGTCTTGACAAGGACCACCGCAACTATGTAGGTCCTACTAAAGCAGCCCTCTCCCTGATATACGCATTCTAGAAACTGTATCACCGAGATAGCAAAAACCAAATCAAACCCTCTTTTTTTAAGATGAAGAATATGAAGAAAATGAAGCTTTATGCGGTTATTTCGCCCCTTTGCATCCTTTTTGCACAGAGCGCATTGACTGTCCAAGCCCAGAAGATAGATGATTCGCAGCTACGGTTGGCTGGTGGCAAGATACTGATAGACAGTGTCTTGACGCAGAAGAAAAGCGACAGTCTCAAGGTTGCTTTCCGCCTCCATCTCGATAGTTTGCAGCTCAAATCAGAGCAACAGCTGGTTTTCACTCCGCTTATCGCCGGAGAAGATACCATCGCCCTGAATCCCATCATCATCAATGGCAAAAACCAGAGCATCAGATACCTGCGCAAAAGCAGCAGTCTGAAAAACAGCCAGGCATTGGTTGTGAGACGCAAGAATGATACCGAGCAACAGGTGCTCTTCTCCCAGACCCTTCCCTACAAGAAGTGGATGAAGGCTTTCAACCTCTCCATGACGGAAGACCTCTGCGGATGCGGCAACCTGATGGATCAGGATACCACGCTGATGGCTAACATCCAGCCGACACCGAGAATCAGTCGCGACCATTACGTGAAGCCAAAGGCTGAAGCCATCAAGGTGAGAGCCGAAAAGGGTGAAGCTTACCTGAGCTTCAAGCTCAACAAGAGCGATATCCTTGCCGACTTCCGTGAGAATGCAACTGAGTTGGGAAAGATTACATCCACCATCGACCTCGTGAAGAACGACAAGGATGTGAGCATCACCAATATCGATATTCATGGCTATGCGTCGCCAGACGGTCCTTACGACAACAACGTGCGACTCGCCAACAATCGTGCGGCTGCCCTGCGCAATTATGTATGCAACCTCTACACCATCGATAATAAGCTCTTCACCTATCACGCCACCCCAGAAGACTGGGAGGGATTCAAGAAGAAGGTGGAAGCAAGCAACTTAGCCGATAAGTCTGCCATCCTTGCCGTTGCCAATTCATCCTTGGCACCCGATGCAAAGGACCAGAAAATCAAGAAGCTTTATCCGGCTAGCTATCGCTACATCATGAGTGAGATTTATCCTCGTTTGCGCCACAGCGACTATACGGTAACCTATACCGTTCGTCCTTTCGACATTGAGGAGGCAAAGGTAATCTTGAAGACCAAGCCTCAGCAGTTGTCATTACAGGAAATGTATCTAGTGGCACAGACCTATGAGCCTGGTTCTCCAGAGTTCAACGAGGTATTTGATATTGCCGTCCGTCTCTTCCCTGATGATGAGACCGCCAATCTCAATGCCGCCTGCACAGATTTGCAGAAGGGCGACCTTGTAACTGCCGAGAAGCATCTTGCCAAGGCAGGAAACTCGAAGGAAGCTGAGCGCATCAGAAAGATTTACGGGGAAATGAAGGCGGAGCTATAATAGTAAATTGAAATAATTAAATTAATAAATTAACAACTTTAACATAAATGATTATGCGATTAAAGAATTTGTTTGGAATGGCAGCTATGCTCGCTTTAGCAGCAAGCTGCAGTGAGAATGAACTCGGGGAAAGCGGTGGCACAGGCGCTAACGAGAATGGTCCGCATTATGCTACGTTTACCATCAAGTTGCCTACAACCAATGGTACACGTGCAGACGGAGAACCGACTTATGATGACGGAACAGCTGATGAGTATGCAGTAAACAATGCCACACTCCTTGTATTCCGTGGAGAAGCCGGAGAAAAAGAAGCCGATGCTGAATTTGTGGAGAGTGTGGAGTTGGGTGACATGAAGCCCTGGACAGGCGTTAATGACGCCCCTAACGTAATCACTACCGAGGCAAACATAACTGCAAAGCTGAACAATTTCGAAAGTAGTTACAGAGGCAACTATTATGCAGTTATCATGTTGAACAACAACATGACAGGCAGCAAAAAGAAAGTGAAACTACCTGTAAACGGCGACACTTTCAGCGAATGGCAGATAGCCAACGTCGACAACAGCATGGCCAGCGAAGTGAACGGATTCTACATGGCAAATGCCGTGAAAGTGAATGGAACAACAACAAGTACCCTGGTAACAATCGACAAGAACAAGGTGACAACCAATGAGAGTGCCGCACTGTCGGCTGCCACCATCTATGTAGAGCGTGGCGTGGCTAAGGTTACAATGACCGCATTCAGCGAGATGGATGTTAAGGGTCTTACAGGCGACAAGGTGACCATCACAGCATGGGATCTTGACGTGACCAACAAGAAGTCTTATCCAGTACACAATGTGGACAACTATGATAGCTATGGCGACTACTGGGGCGACATCTGGGAAGAGGCACGTTTCACAAGCGGCCATACTACATTCAACCGCGCTCACTGGGGTATAGACCCTAACTACAGCACCATCAGCAACGACATGAAGTATACCGACGAATTCAACTACAAGCCAAAAACTTATGATTTCTCTGGTGCCGGTTATGCCACAGCTCCTAAGTATTGTCTTGAGAATACCTTCTCTCTCGGTCACATGTATCAGAACCAGACAACCCGTGTCATCATGAAGGCTACATACGTGCCAAGCGGTTTGCCCGAAGGCGAGACATTCTATATGTTCGACGGCAGGAGCGGTTACTTCACAGAGGCTACTCTCACAACTCAGATTTCAACAGCCATCACCAACGCAGGCTATACAGTAGCAGATTTCTCTTTGCCTCTTACAGACATGAAGAAGGCCGGCAAGCATCTGCTTACCGCTAATGATATCACTAAGGTTTCAGGAACTCAGAATGTTGATGAAACATTCTTGGATAATGTGAATGCAGCCCTTGGTCTGAGCGACAACAAGAAAATCTCAACATACTATGAGGGCGTTTCTTACTACATTGCACGCATCAAGCACTTCGGCGACGCACTGACCCCATGGAACTCAGGCGAACCAACATACGGAACAGGTGAAGTGGCTAAGAAGAAATACCTCGGCCGCTATGGTATGGTTCGTAACAACTGGTATGAGCTGCAAGTAAATTCAATCAGCAACCCTGGTTCTCCTGATGTGCCAGAGGTTAATCCTGACACTCCAGACGATGAGGGCGACAAGTACTACATCAACTGCTCAGTTAGAATTCTCTCTTGGGCAAAGCGTGTACACGGTATTGAATTGTAAGAAAACAGATTGTATTTAACACAATAAAATTCCGTAATGACTTCACACATGCAGAGGGGGATAAGCATCCTGGCATAACATGGATCAACCGCCCGCTGCGGTGTGAAGCCGTTACAAAAACAACGACAACATTAAACAATAATCAATCATAATTATGGCAAAGAAAATGACTTTCGGTTGGTATCATGGCATGAAGGCAGGGCTGTTGGGATTATTATCCTGTTGCCTGCTTGGTAGCTGCGACAGTCTGATGCATGATGACCTGCCTCCCTGCTTTACAGGGGCTTACTTGCACTTCGTCTACGATTATAACATCCAGCGCGCCGACATGTTCAACGACCACGTGGGCGGGTTAGTTGTCTTCGTCTACGATGAGAACGGCAAGTTCGTCACTCGGCAAGATGCGGCCAACGATGCTCTGACGCAACCGCTAAAGCGTCATGACTTCGCCATGCAACTTCAGCTGCAGCCCGGCAAATATAAGTTTGCAGCCTTTGCCTTCCAGAAAAAATACGAAGAGGCATTGACCGCACCGGGTGCTAAGTTCAGAATAGAAAATCCACAGCTGCGAGACGACATCGAGAGTCTGCACGCTACACTGGACCGCCAGCAAGGTGTTGTTCAAAACCAGGCAATGCCACTTGACACGCTTTGGCAAGGACTCTCCAAGGGCATCGTGGAGGTAAAGAGCCTGGAGATGGTACACGACACCATCAGTCTTGTCCGTGATACCAAGGAACTCACCTTAAGCCTGCACCAGATAGATGCGCCTGCCGACATCTCGGTGGAAGACTTCAGCTTCGAGATAACATGTGCCAACGGAACCATAGGCCATGACAACAGTCTCTGGGAAGACGAAAGGCTCACCTATAAACCTTACTTTACTTGGGATACTGACTTCCGTGACGAAGCGGGCAACGTAAAGGAACGTACCGCCCATGCTGCCATGATGTTCTCCCGACTGGTGCTCTATCCTGTAGCGCAGAACGAGCAAAATGCCATGCTCTCCATCTTTAATAAGAAGACTGGCGAGGAGGTGGTCCGCATCAACCTGGCCGACTGTCTGGCACAGGGAAGGGGAGCCTTCGACTACCTCAACTACTCACCACAGGAGTTCTTGGACCGTGAGTATGACTACCATCTCGACTTCTTCCTCAAAGGCGGCGAGTGGCAGTATGCCAACCTCAGCATATCGGTGCTCAGCTGGAGCAAGCGCATCCAGCGTGTAGATTTCTAAGCAGGCAGTTACACCTTATTATATATAGGTATTAAAATATCGCTCCAATCCCTCAGCGGATACACGATACAGCATAAATGATAGAAGAGTTGAAATGATCACAAAATAGAAAATCAGGTTTGATTAAGTTTAGGTTAGTTCTTTTAAAAAGGTAAATAAGATTGTTTCTTCAGGACGACAAACATGAATTAGCATATAAACGGAAACAATAAACAATATATAAAACATATAAAAGATGAGAAGTCGAAAGTTTTTTTGTTACATGGTTATTCTGTTGCTGGCGGCTATGACAGCCGCTTGCACCGACGACTTGGGTGACAACACTGTCAGCTCAGGTATGTCGGGCAACCTGCAAGTCCTTGTGCCATTGATGCACAGCAACGGCACTCGTGCAGGAGAATCAGCCCCTGTAGAAAACTTAACTTACAATGCCACAGAAGAAGAGTGCCGCATCAACAGCCTCCGACTTTTCGCTTTTCCTCAAGACGGTAAGGGCAAGTTGCTGAATGAGTACTTGGGCGGTCCCGGTACCTCGTTCTATGAGCCTGGCAATTTTGAAGGAGGTGTGGATGTAGCCACATATACGCTGCGAATCGACCCCGGCACTTACCGCATCTATGTTGTGGCCAACATGGAGGATGTATTGAAGGATCAGAAGACCATCGACACAGAGGACAAACTCAAAAAGGTAGTACTGAATTACCTCCCCGAAGGTAAGCCCGGCATGCCTGCCTGTGGCAATATCCCTATGATTTATGAACCCTTAAAGGATACCAACATCACTGGTGATAGCAAGACCACCGACATTGTTGCCAACTTGAAGTTCACCTGTGTCAAGGTAAAACTCAACCTGCTCTTCGACCCTGCTGACTCTGAGATGCAGGAGGCTCTGAAGACCAACGGTCTGAAGATAAATGATATTACAGCAAATAATCTCTCTCAATCCACCAGCTTGGTATGGGGAGGAAAGTTCTACGCTTCTGACAAAGAGGACGTAAGCGGAATTATCGGTCCCAAAATAATGTATAAGCAATCTTCTGAAGCCAGCGCCGCAGGATCATTCTTCTCTGATTGGACACGCGACGACACCAACAAGAACAAGAGCAATGCGGATGTAATCACTGCTGTGGGTACTGCCGCAGCGACTCCCTCAATCATAAAGGACAAATGGCTCTTCCAGGGTACATACTATCTGCCTGAGCGCTATATCAAAACCAACGACCAGCAGTCGTTCCTCACACTGAGCAGCATGATTGGCGCCAATGACAACAGCTACAACATCCCATTGGGCCACACCGACAATCCAAAGGCAGAGCCACGCCGCACATTCCCCCGCGGTACCTACTACGAGATTATCGGTAACCTGAAGACAATAGGCAATATCACCCTCGACTGCCAGGTCCATGTCAAGGACTGGGAACCTGCGGAGCTTGATGCAGACTTCAGCCATACCACACTGTGGGTAAACAAGACAAGCGCTCAAATAACCTCCATAGAGGAAGACTCTATTTCCTACAAGTCAAATTGGGTGAATGTGGAGTTTGGTTGCGATGAGATTGTTGATGGTAAGCCCCTCGTCGTTGAAGCTAAAAGAGATGAGGTCAATCATATTATCACCTTTAGGATTAATCCCGAGATTCCCATGAGTGCTTATGGAGAAGGTAAATTTCATCCGAAAGGAAAGACCAAGATATGGCTGAAGGCTAACAACCTGAAGAAGTATCTGGATGTAACCTACAATGTAGAACCTCTGTTTGAGGTTGATCCATTGGAGGTAATCATCTATTATGTGGCAGGTCCAGAAACCAACACAAAGGTATTCACTTGGGTTACAAACTTGGGAGGTATCGTGCTTCCTGACAATCTGACTTCCACCATTGGTAAATCAACTATCAAAATATCGAAGACATCCGATGAAAACGCTCCCAAGGGAACATTCCAGGTGGAGGCTACAACCGACCCTGTAACAACTACAGTGCATACATTCCGAGTACACTCGAAAGACTTGTATAATAGCAACTATAAGTACAGAAACATTAAGGTGACAGTAAGACCTCCGGTTGTCGATTACCGTATCTATTTCCGTGCCATTAATGACAGGTCGTCAAATAATGGCCAGTTTGGTACTAACCAATTCCAAGGTATTTTGGATGAATACTATGGAACAGGTGATAACAATAACAACTGGAACGATTCTTGGAGTTCGGACAATGGGATACAAACAAGTAAACATAATGTATATATTTATTCTCAAAAGGGTGAAACGACAGGAACAGCAATACCTAAAGAAAATGTGTGGTACTTTAATAATAGATATAATAATCCAAGCGGTATGACTGGGGACACGAATAATCCAGGATGGTACTACAAGGACATGGATTTTAATGCTAAAGGATATAGATGGGATAAAGGCGACGGTCAAGAAACTACACCGATCAAGCCTGGCGAGACATTGATGATATTCTACAGCTTCAACAACGATGGTGCGGACCTTCACCGCTGCCCTCATCACATGGCGCCTGGTATCCCCCTTTTTAACTATGCGGATAGAGAAGGTTGGATACTTTACGACCCGACAACAGACCCTTATTATCGTATTTTCGATGAGAAACCGATAGTTAAGGATATCAATTATGTTGTCTATACCAAGAATAAAGTATTAGGCTGGGCGTTTAGGTTCGGTGTCGCAACAAACAATCCGACATCCTCAGGAAGTAATAGCCAATATACACATTGGGACAACACTTGGGATTATCACAGCGCCAATAGTTTTAATAGCGAACAAGTATCAGGAGGCTGGTGGAAGACAACGATAAAGTTAAAAGCGGTTGACGGATATCATGAGAAGGGTATAGTCCTTCAGTTTAGGGATGTCTATGATGAGAAATATACCCTTTTCGGAGGTAGAAGTTACGAGAAGTATAATGATACAGGATATTATGATGGTAGCTGGCATCCTGGTAAACCATCAGGTGTATAAACAAGTAAAGTGAGGAAAGATGAAAAAGATAATATCATTTTTGCTGATGTTGCTGGCGTTGACCAGTTGCAGCGATCAGTTGAACGAAAATGGAAGTTCAACTTCATCTGACGTAGATGGACTGGAAGGTGGTGGAATAACGCTCACCATCAGCCTCCCCGACTTTTCAAAAGAAGAACTGACACGTGCCGGCGATACAGGATTGACAAGCCTGAATGTTGTGGCATACGATAAAGACGGAAAATTCCTTTCTAATGAAAGTGTTACTGGTTGGGTTAACGTTGAAAACGGCTACAAGGTGAAGGTGCCTGTTGTCTCTAATGCCAGTATGATTCATCTGGTGGCTAATGCAGCTTCTTTAACCGATGAGCAATGTCAGAACGGTTTGGACAAGGCTGTGGTCAGCGGTACCATCAGTACGGAGAATCCTCTCTGCTGGGGTAGGATTAGTGTGTCTGCATTGATGGGAACGAATCCTTCCGTCACCCTCCTGCGCCAGTTCGGTAAGGTGAGTGTTCAAGGACCAACCACTAACAGCAGTTCTGAGTTTATCGAAAAAGAAACTTTTACCGTGGAAGGCTATAAACTTTACAAGGCTGCTGGTAGCGGAACCATTGCTCCTGCAAAGGATAACTGGAACGCTTCAACATGGGAAGTCACCGCTCCGACGTTGCCTTCAGGTGTCAGCTATGACAACACCAGTAGCGACTTTGCGACAGACGATATAGCTTTCTATGAGTCGGAAACAAAGGCAGACCAGGCATTCCTTATCATTAAGGGTAAATATAAGGACGTAACAGGTTACTACAAAGTGGCATTCTACGGTACGGATAGTACGGATGGCAAGACTTTCATCAATCTTCTGCGCAATCATGCCTATACGGTGAATATCTCCTACGTTAATACCTATGGTTGGGAAACGGAAGAGAAAGCTGTTGCAGACCCATATCCCGAGAATCGTATGAGGGTGACAGTGAAGGATGACAATCCTTTGGTTACCGATATGATAGCCTGCAAGGACTATCACCTCGGTGTGAGCGACCAGGTGAGCGCGGCATGGAATGAATCCACTACTGCCACACTTGTCACCACCATTAAGGACGGTTCGTGGGAAGTGGAATCTAAGGATAAAGAATGGATTGGCGAAATCAGTATTAGCGCAACGATTGACATACCGGATGCAGCAGGTCCAAAATCAACACCAGGAAAGAAATATCGTCTCTCCATCTTATTGACAGAGAACCGCTACTCTGAAGATACACGGGAAGGACATGTCGTAGTCAGGTCTGGTGACTTGACCCGCACCATCACCATCACGCAAAAGGGTAACGATTTCAAACGTTCGGACACCCGCACGGTCATTCTTCTTGATAAGAATAATAATAATCATATTTCAGAAGATTATTTCCATGATTTCATAGACCATACACAAGGTATCAAACCGGAAGACCTGCAATATGGAACCGTAAGAAATGATGGTCTCCACTTCACCGTAGTAAGCAATCGTTACAGGTATTGGATTCCTAAGAATGAATCAAATGAGACTTGTACCAAAGGGTCCGAGCACAGTGACAGATATACTATCAAAGAAATCACCAATAACAGAAAGAGCTATTGGCAAGTGGATTTGGTAAATAACGAAGATAACAACTTCAACTTTTGGAAAGGAGATTTCACCATCTCTTACACCACCAGTGACGGGCACACGATTAACATTAAATATCCAGTCTATCACAGTGGTATCTTCCATCAAATATCAGCCGACCACCAACAGCCACCTGTCGATCCTAATGGTAATGGTGAAACCAAGTTACCTACGGTCAGCGGCAGATTCTATTATGGTGTCATTCAAGTGAAAGGCAAAAACAAAACGTATATCATGCTGGACCGAAACCTCGGGGCATCCAACAATGGTAACTATTCAATAGAAACAAAAGCACTGCAAGCCAACAGGAACGCTATTGGTGGATATTTCCAAATTGCTAAAGAAAAAAGAGCTCAAGATCTTGCAGGCAGCTTGTTAAAAGACTTGATTCCCTATGGTTTCAAAATTCCCGAAAATGACGATATCCAAGATATTATAGACGGTGGAAACCTTCAGGTAGTCAATCGCTACACCGAGTCGGGTGAGCCCTACAACAGTATAGAAATAAAGACAGTCAACTCTGTGCTGCCCACTATCTATCTGCCTACAACCGGTTATGCAGAAGGTGAGAGCCTTAAGAACCCTACCCATGTCTCCCTATGGACAAAGACATTGCTCTCTGGTAACCAGGGTTTCGACACCACCAGTCCTGAGTATGGATTCTGGTATCGCTATTTTGATATCTATGGCAGGATTATGACATTGTCTAACTTGCGTTTCGTCAGCGGCAGCAATGGAAGAAATACAGGTATCTACAGAGCCATGCCAATCCGCCTGGTACATGTTCTGCAATAAACATAAGATAAGTGATAAATATTATAACATCTTTTACTTATATATAAACATAGCATAAAAAACAGCTGTTTTTAAAACGAAGGGTTGGGCTTTCGTGAGAAAGTCCAGCCCTTCGTTTTGTCAGGATACTCCTGACAAGGAGTCAAGACGTCGCTGAGAGGTTATCATGATAGTACTGACGGGTGGCAAAGACGCTTCCAGCGCTTATTGCCTCACTACGGCATTATATTGCCCTCTACCAGGGCAATATAGTGCCATTGCCAGGCACAAAACGATACGTCGGGAGAGAAAAAATCCCCACTCTCTTATTTACTCTTCACCTGGATATTTTATTCATCAGATTACGCTGAGTTAACAGAGCATTCTTGCTCCACTGATTACGCACGGATTTTAAACGGAAGCTCGACCTGTTCGGCCTTTGAAGAAGGTCGAATATCTGTGTAAATCTGTGAAATCTGTGGGACATAAAAGAGTGAAATCTGTGGGACATAAAAGAGTGAAATCTGTGGGACATAAAAGAGTGAAACCAGCGTAATCCGAAGAATAAAATATTCGGGGAAAGCGTATTATGATACTGGCGTGCTAATCCGTCCAACAGAGAATAAAAAGGTGGATTTTCAGCAGAAAATCCACCTTTTACACTATATTCTCCGTTTTGTCCACCTCTTTTCAGTGTATTTTGTGTACTTTTGCGGCTGTGTATGAATCGCAGCAGGAAGTAACTTCCAAAAGCTGCGGCTTCATGCTACCTGCAAATAACAAGCAACAAAATAAAAACAAGCCTAAAGAATAAACAATGAATAAGAAAAGACATTTTTTACTCTCGGCTGTGCTCGCCACAACATTGGCAGCCAACGCCCAAGTAACCATTCAGGTAGATGCCTCTAACCCAGGCGTCAAGGTTTCACCTAATTTATATGGTATCTTCTTCGAGGATATCAACCACGCTGCTGACGGCGGACTCTATGCCGAACTCATCAGCAACCGCTCCTTCGAAGATGATGACAAGAACATCCCTACCTGGAAAACTTCCGCCCAGGAAGGTGCAAAGATCCAGACACAACTCATCAACAAGGGTCTGCTCAACAAGGCACAGGGCAAGGCTCTCCAGCTTACCATCGCTGCCAAGCCAGCAGCCACAGCCTCTCTCATCAACGAGGGCTTCTGGGGCATCAACGCCGTACAGGGCAGAACCTACAAGCTCTCTTTCTGGGCAAAGGGTAGCTACAAGGGCGGATTGAAGGCTCGCCTCACCAACGCAAAGGGCGACAAGGTGTATGCTGAAACATCCCTCAATGCCAAGGTTGGCAAGAAGTGGACCAAATATACGGCTGAGTTGACAGCCAACGGAAACGACGCCAAGGCTCAGTTTGAACTCGTAGCCGACGGAAAGGGTACCATTGTTCTCGATGTAGTAAGCCTCTTCCCTCCTACTTTCAAGAATCGCGAGAATGGCTTGCGCCCTGATTTGGCTCAGCTTCTCTATAACATCCATCCTAAGTTCGTCCGCTTCCCAGGCGGTTGCTACGTAGAGGGACAGGAATCTCCAGAGAATGCATTCCACTGGGAGAAGACCATCGGTCCTATCGAGGAGCGTCCGGGACATAAGAACGTGAACTGGCGCTATCGCACCAGCGACGGTATGGGATTTGATGAATATCTGCAGCTTGCCGAAGATCTGAATGCCAAGCCGCTCTATGTAGTAAACGTAGGTTTGTGGCACGGCGGTATGACTCCGGTGGATAGCATCCAGCCTTGGATAGACGAGTGCATGAATGCCCTGGAGTATGCCAACGGTCCTGTTACCTCTAAATATGGTGCGCTCCGTGCTAAGAACGGTCATCCGGAACCATACAATATCGAGTATCTGGAGATTGGTAATGAGAACAACCAGCCGGATCCTGCGGCTCAGAGCGACCATTACTACGAGCGCTTCAAGAAGTTCAAGGATGCTGTATTGGCGAAATATCCAAAGATGCACCTCATCGGCAACGTGGTGGCATGGGGCGATGACAACCCTAAGTGGGAAAGCAACGAGAGCGTAGAGCTGCTTGATGAGCACTACTACAGAAACCCAGCCTGGTTTGCCGAGAACTTCAACAAGTATGATAACTACGACCGCAAGGGCAGCGAGATTTATGTAGGCGAATATGCCGTAACCCAGGGCTTCGGCAATATGGGTTCACTCGATGCAGCACTCGGTGAGGCTGTCTATATGATGGGCATCGAGAACAATTCTGATATTGTGACCATGGCATCCTACGCTCCTATCTTCGCCAACCTCAACAACCGTATGTGGGCGCCGGATATGATTCAATATACTTCTGACAAGGTATTCGGAACTCCATCTTACTACGTTCAGAACATGATGGCAAACAACATCGGTACCCGTGTATTGAAGGTGAACCAGGAGAATCCATACAAGTATGAGCAGACTCAGGTGAAGCCAGCCATCTGCCGTGTGGGCATGGGAACATGGGGCACCCAGGTTTCTTTCGAGGACAAGGGCTACAGCGATGAGAACGGCAAAGCGCTGCCAATGACCTTGCAGGAACTGCCTACCGACATTCATGGACAGTGGAAGACTGAGGGCAGCCTCATCAAGCAGACCAGCAACGAGGAGAGCTGCATCCGTCTGAACCCAGGCGAGATTACCAGCAACGGTTATATATATAAGGTACGCGCGAAGAAGGATGCCGGAAACGAGGGTTTCCTCATCATCTTCAACTACGTGGATAAGAACAACTACTGCTGGTTGAACCTTGGTGGCTGGAACAATACCCAGCACGGCGTGGAGTCTATCGTGAATGGTGCCAAGAGTCAGATAGCTACTACCCCAGGCAGCATCGAGACCGGCAAGTGGTATGACATCGAGCTGAAAGTAGTAGGCGACAGCATCTTCGCCAAGTTGGATGGCAAGGAAATATTCTCAACCAAGTTGAAGGCAAACACCCTTCCTGGCATCTTCTCTACAGCCACACTCGATGAGAAGACGGGCGAGGTAATCCTGAAGATTGCCAACACCAGCACCGAGCACACCACAGCGAAGATTAATCTTCAGGGCAAGGAAATCAAGAATGGCAAGCTCATCCGCCTTTCTGCCAAGAACGGTCTGGAGGAGAACACCATCGACAACCCTACCAACATCTATCCTGTAGAAAACTACGTAACTACAGAGAAGAACGGTGCAACGGTAGAGATTCCAGCCAGCTCGCTGAATATCATCCGTTTGAAATAACAGACTACCCCAGGGCAGGATGCCCTGGGATCCATATATAGGTAATAACATTTTGAATAGTTGATAAGAAAGTTAGTTAGAAAAGAGAAGGCGACAACCTGCGTGATGCAGATTGCCGCCTCGTTTTTTATCTATTGGCAAAAAAATAATAAAAGCCTATATTGGCTCAAATCTGAATATAGGGTTCTTTATCATTTCGGGTTGAAGATACATTAACATATAGATAGGATTATTGAGGAAATTGAACTCCACTACATCCGCAAAGCATTCCTACATGGCAGCTTCTACGTTATTCCGTTTATGCTGTTCCTCCAAAGGAAGGCTTTCTATCTGCTTCCTTAGCTGATAGGCTTTAATGTCTTTGTCTTCAAAGTAACGCCAACCGGTTTTGTTGTTCCATGGGATTCTCCATCGCTTTCTGGAGCCATGCTTTGTGACGGCTTTGACGGCCTCATAGGTGTTGCCAGTAGCAATCTCCCTGACGGTAAGACCATCCTCGTCATATGGTATCAGTTCCCATCTGCTGCCACCTTGCATCTTATCTGTCTTGAGCTGCATGGCATTGTGATTCTTCGCAAACTGTTGGTCACATAGCCTTGCACCTTCTGGTCGTTCTTGCTACGATAGGTTGCATCAGGATCGTTAGGATTCTGAAGACTGTCTGCCTTTACCTCCTTCTTGTCTCGAAGTACAGCCTTTCCGTCCATTACGACATACTGTTTTCATCAAACAGAGGCTGAAGAAGATCATGTGCAGGAGAATTAGCAGGAAAAGCTGCCAGTATCTCCATGATGAACCATGCGTTGAGGGCAGAATACTTCTTTGAAACACGACTTCCTAACTGCATTGAGGGAGTCGTGAATATATCTAACTAAGGATTCGGATCTGTCTTTTTAAACATTGTCATTCTTTTAGTTGATGGTGTAAAGATACGAACGGGTGTGGTTTGTGTTGCTGCTGAGACGGACTGAGAGCCTGGTTCTCTACAGTTTGATTCATTTGGTTCTTGTTGTATTGTTCCATTGATTAATTCTCTCTTACTATAATTATTTATTCCGGATGCAAAAGTACAAAAGAAAGAGTTCGTTTACCTAATGCTTTTACCATGTTTTTTGATGACACACTATCTTAAAATCTATGAACAGCCAGTAATACCATTGTTATTTAATGTTCACAAGCTAGAAACCTCATAGAAATAAAACCACTATAATTTTGCACCCATAATTTTAAACAGTATTATAATGAGGACTTATGTAACTTTATTGTTGTCTGTGGCATTATCATTGCCTATGACAGCCTGCTCGGAAAAGAGCACTGGTGCTGATATAGAAGGTGTCGGCACACACAAGAAAGAACAGGTAAATATTATTGGTCAGGTAACCTGCGAAGGTAAAGGTATCGCAAATGCAGTGGTTTCTGACGGTGTGGAAGTTGTAAAAACCAACGATAATGGAGAATACAGTCTCCTTTCTAAAAAGAAATACGGCTATGTCTTCATTTCAATCCCTTCTGGATATGAAACAACCGTCATTGGAAACCAACCACAGTTTTTCAAGCGTCTGTCAACTAAAGATACCAACATAACCGAGAAGGTGGATTTCAAACTCAACAAAGAGAATAATGAGAAGCATGCTGTACTTGCTATGGCGGATTTTCATCTGGCAAAACGAAATAATGATATCAATCAGTTTGAAAGCGTAGCAGCAGACATCAACCAGACAGCACAGGAATTGCGCTCGCAGGGATATAAAGTATATGGCATCAGCTTGGGTGATGAAAGCTGGGACGGATTCTGGTATTCCAACAATTATGGTATCAAGGAAACTTTCCTGGAATTGCAGAAAATAGAGATTCCTTTCTTCCATTGTATGGGAAACCACGATAACGATCCTTACTTCCCTGACGACAGAAAGGCTGAAGATGAATGGATTAAGATCTGCGGACCGGTATATTATTCTTTCAATGCCGGTAATGTACATTATATTATTATAGATGACATACAATATCTTAATGCTGGTGCATCGCAGGGAACCATCGGACAGCGCAATTATAATGAAACTGTCATTCCTGAGGAACTCGCATGGCTGAAAAAAGACCTTGCTTCCATCCAGGATAAGAACACCCCTATCATGGTAGCTACCCATGCTCCTCTCTATGGTAATCCAAAACTGGTTGGTAATCAGGAAATTGATGATGATAACCTGCAAAACACTGGTGAGATAGAAGCCCTGTTTGCAGATTTCTCCAATGTCCACTTCCTTTCCGGACATACACATGTCAACTATAATGTTCAAAAGCGAAACAATATCCGTGAACACAATACTGCTGCTATCTGTGCTACATGGTGGTGGACGGGCAAACTGTCTGGCAACAATACTTGTACCGACGGAACTCCAGGTGGTTATGGCGTATATCTGTGGAACGGCAATCAGGCAGAATGGTATTATAAAAGCAGCGGTTTTGATAAAAAATACCAGTTCAGAGCCTACGATCTCAACACTACTTACATTGCTCCAGAAGTATATGCTCCTAAATATCAAGAAGATATGAAGATATATGCACAGGGATATGATGTAAAGAAAAGCAATAATGAAATCTTGCTGAATATTTGGAATTATCAGCCTGACTGGAAGATAGAAGTAACCGAAGAAGGAAAACCGCTTGAGGTAACCCGCATGGAAGGTTATGACCCGCTTCACATTATTTCTTACGATGCCAAACGCATCAATGCTGGAGGTAAAGCAAAGGTTACCTTCCCATCCACCCCTACTGCCCACCTTTTTAAAGCAAAGGCTTCGAAAACTAACAGTACAATAAATATCAAGGTAACTGACAACTTTGGTCATGTCTATACGGAAGAAATGAAAAGACCAAAAGCATTCAACGTAAATATCAGATAATGTAGCACATAAATTCAAGAAGATATGAGACATTTGAAAAAGAGTTTGGGTTGTCTTGCCCTTGTTTCCATGGGAGGTTTTACTCCCGCAATGGCACAGATGGCTCCACGTGACTCAATTGTAGGAGCAGAAGGGAACATCAAAAAAATAAAAGTAGCAAAAGATAATAAAGAGTCTTTCACTAACCAGTCGCTCCATGAAGTGGTGGTAACAGCTTTAGGTATCTCACGCAAGGAAAAGGCATTAGGTTACTCTGTGAAAACAATCAATAACGATGAACTGACCAGTACGGTTAGTGGAAACTGGCTGGATAACATGGCTGGTAAAGTAGCAGGCCTGTCTATGGTCGGTGCAGGTACCGGTCCGTTAGGAAGCATGCGAATCACGCTGAGAGGTGACAATTCGCTCAACTACGGCAACAATAGTGCGCTCATCGTCATTGATGGAATACCGATGGATTCCGGCTCACCAACTACTGGAAGTGGTGCCAACTATGCCAATGGCGATGCTCCGGTAGATTTCGGAAGCAGTCTTGGTGATCTCAACCCAGACGATATCGAATCAGTTACCGTTCTGAAAGGAGCTGCAGCTACTGCCCTATATGGTTCGCTGGCAGGTAATGGTGCTATAGTCATCACAACCAAGAAAGGAAGTACCAAAAAGGGTATCGGGGTAACGCTCAATTCTTCTGTCACACTTGATTATGCCAGTTATTATCCTGATTTTCAGAAAGAATATGGCGCCGGAAGTGACAATGGATTAAGTCCATTCTGCTTCTGGACACTGGATGCCAACGAAGCTCCCGATGGTATTGCTACATACCGCAATATTTCCCGTTATGCTTTCGGAGAGAAATTTGATGCCAGCAAGATGAGATACCAGTATATGTCTAAAAACTGGGAAACTGGTACCTATGAAAAACTGCCATGGGTATATGCGGACGACTGGTATACCGGATTCTTCCAAACAGGTGTGACCTGGAAAAACACCATTAGTATAGCTGGAGGTAATGGTAGAGGTACATCGGCAAGAGCATCCATCAATGACACCCGAAACACCTGGATTACACCAAACACAGGTTATCGTCAGAACTCAGTTTCGCTGGCTTTCGAGACTCCCATCAACAAGAGTATCAAGCTGACAGCCAATGTCAACTATAACCATAAGTCCAGCGACAATCTGCCTATCAGTGGATATAGCGCACAGAGTCCGATGTATGCCTTAGTATGGGGATACAACAATAATCCTATCAAGGCATGGAAAGATGAATATTTCCAGGGCAGGTACAATGCAGAGAACTACAACAATACCGATGGCACCCATGGTAATAGTCTAGTTTATCCTGCTAACGACTCGTACAACCCTTACCGTACAGCATACGAAGAGATCAATACGCTCGATCGTAATCGCATTTACGGAAATGCACAACTAAATATCAAAATTCTCAATGGACTGACACTCAACCTGCGTTCTGCTATCGACATAACTAACGACTGGCGTACCCAGAGAAAACCTTGGTACACTCCCAACTATCAGGCAGGATTCTATCGCGAACAGAGCACCCGTTCCTATATTCTGAACCATGACTTCCTGCTTCAGTATAGGAGAAACTGGTTTGAAGACCGTTTCGGACTGACTGTAGCCTTTGGTGGAAATAGTCTCGAGCGCAAGTACCGACGCACAGACATCACTCTCAATAAACTTCAGATGGATGGCGTATACAACATTACCAACCTGCCGTCTGGAGAGATTCCGGATATCTATGCCAATAAAACGAAGAAGATTGTAAACAGCTTTTATGGTTATGCAGAAATGAGTTGGGACGGCACATACTATCTGGATCTGACAGCACGCAATGACTGGTCGAGTACGCTCAGCAAGAGCAACCGCTCTTTCTTCTATCCTTCTGTATCTGCCAGTATTCTTCTCGATCGTGTACTCAAACTGCAGAACAGGGTGCATTGGATGAACATGCTGAAATATCGCCTTTCGTGGGCAAATGTGGGTAACGATACATCACCTTATTCCCTTGATCGGTATTATTCATCTACCTCATATCCAGGTAGCTATACCATGCAGGGTACCATTCCTGACGCTAATCTGAAACCAGAGAATGTAGCAAGTTGGGAAACAGGATTCGAAGGAAAGATGTTCAACGGACGCTTGGGATTCGACTTTACTGCCTACCACACAGCTTCAACAAACCAAATTCTTACTGTTTCTGCCGATCAGATTACAGGTGCTACAGGATACAAAATCAATGCGGGTAAAATAACGAACCAGGGTATTGAACTGTCTCTCTCCGGAACACCGGTAAAGACCAGAAACTTTTCATGGAACATAGACATGAATTGGTCTAAAAACTGGAACAAGCTGGTTTCGCTGCAAGACGACTGGGATCCGCAAACCCCATTGCAGACCAGTATGGGAACAACAATCGGAAGCCGCGTATATGTATATTCATACGTAGGACAGCAGATGAACTATATCTACGGAAGAGGCTATCAGAGAGCTCCGGAGGGTTCCTACTATACGGATGAAAACGGCAACCAGATTGACTGTTCCGGTATGAAACTGATTGATAAGAATGGTTACCCTATGCTGGATACTAGCCCTACCCGTCGTATCGGTAAGGTTGATCCTGACTGGAAAGCCGGAATGACTCAAACCTTCAGATATAAGAATCTCACCTTGGCCATGGTATTTTCTGCCCAATATGGAGGCCATTGCTTCTCGGTTACCAACTTTGCTCTCTCCTATCAGGGAAAGTTAAAGAACTCACTTGAAGGCAGATACGATGGCCTTGTTGTAGATGGAGTGTACAAGGATGCGGATGGCAATTATCACAAGAATACTACCATCGTGGACAATATACAGACCTATTACAACTCTTATGTCTGGAACCGAAACAACACCGAGGAAAATACGTTTAACACATCATTCCTCAAACTGAAAATGGTACGACTCGACTGGCAGTTGCCTAAGACATGGCTCAGTAAGAAAAACTGTCCTGTGAAATCTGCCCAGATTGGAGCCTATGCTACCAACCTGTTCTGTCTGACCAGTTTTCCACAATACGACCCAGAGGTGGGAATGGTAAATGGCGGCGATGTTCATTCCGGTATCGAAACTATGTCGTATCCTATGACCCGTTCATACGGCGTTAACGTAAAATTATCATTCTAACACAATAAGTTGATTATGAAGAAAATGAATATATATTTCTGCGGTTTAGCAGCATGCATGCTTGCTATGGCAAGCTGTACAGATAATTTTGACGAGACCAATACGAATCCTAACAAGATAACGGTGTCAAGCGGCAAATTGGAAGCTTCCGCTATGTTTGAGCAAACTCTCTATGGAAGTGCAAACTTCTTTACATATTATTCCTGGTTTTGGTGTGATGAACTCATTCAGCACACAGCCCATACTGGCGGAACCACCCGTCAGGAACATCGCTACTTTATAGGAGATCAGGACTGGAAGGCTCTTTGGAATACCTATTCTAGATATGCCAGCAATGATGTCAACATGATCAATCTGGCTAAGGCACAAGGTTCTTCCTATCTCCAGGCGGTTGGACTTACCATGAAGGTTCTGTTCATGTCAAACCTTACCGATATCTATGGAGATATCCCTTACAAGGAGGCTTTCAAGGCGGAAGAAGGAATCAAACAACCTGTGTTTGACTCTCAGGAAAGTGTGTATCAGCAGATGTGTGCCGAACTGGAAGAGGCAAACCGTATCTATGCCTCACAACCCTACGTAAATGAGAAAAACAGAAAGTTAGACGGAATGTACAACTTCGATATGGCAAAATGGCGCAAATTCAACAATTCTCTGTATCTCAGACTGTTGTGCCGAATCAGTGGACGACAGGAAACTATAGTGGATGGTACTCACAATGTGGCGCAGAAGATGGCTGAAATAGTTAGCAGTCCAGAGACTTATCCTGTTTTCGAAGCTAATGAAGACAATGCCACTGTACGTTATACCGGCATCGCTCCGTATACAAGCGAATTTGATAATGCCAACTATACAGAATCTTCCTTTACAACAGGCAGTTATAAATTGACCGAACAAATGATCAAGATGATGGTCATCAAGGATGCAACCAATGCCAATGTTGACCTATATACAGATCCTCGCCTGCCAATTATCGGAAGAAAAAAAAGAGAATATTGGGCTGGTACTATAGCCGGAGCTGCCATGGGTGAAGAATCAAACAATGGCGACAAGAATGCAGCCTACCTGAACTATAAGGTTCTATGCCGTAACAACAGTGATGAATGGTTCATGGACTATGCCGAAGTGGAGTTTATCCTTGCCGAAGCCGCACTCAAAGGACTGATTCCTGGAGGAGAAGCTGTTGCCAAGGCTCACTATGAAAAAGCCATCACGGCATCGCTCCAGAAATGGTCTGACTTCGCATCACCAGTTGATCCTACATTAGCCATTACGGCAGAAGGAATCCAGACTTTCCTCAACTCCAGTCTGGCATCCTGGGATCAAGCCACCACACTTGAGGCAAAGTCAGAACTGATCGGTAATCAGAAGTATCTTGCTCTTTTCTGGACAGGTATGGAAGACTGGCATGAATATCGCCGTACAGAATATCCGAAACTCACAGTAGGAAGCGGTTGCGTGTACAACGATATGATTCTGCCTACTCGCTTTGCTTATCCAAGCACTACCATAGCTACCAACAGAGTACATGCCGATGAAGCCCTCCAGAGAATGGGCGGTGAAAATGATATGAAAACCCCAGTATGGTGGAGCAAGAAGGCGATAGAGAAATAAAGAATTAAAAGTAAAATACGAAAATCATGATGAAAAAAAATATCATATCCAGTTGCTTTACCTTTGCCATTTCCCTGGCAATGACACTACTTGCATCTTGCGCAAACGACAATGATGAAGCATGCTACTTCAAAATGGAAACCGAGCAAACGCAGGTAAACGTACCAGCAGCTGGTATTTCAAAGTCTAAACTGGCGAAAGTTGTCATCCGTTCAAACAAAGACTGGAATATTCAACTGGAAAATCCAGATGATGCACAATGGGTGCATCTCTTCGCCAACGAAGGTAGTGCCGATGGCATCTTCCGCTTTTGGGTGGATAAAAATACTGAGTTCACATCCCGTTCTGCACGATTGTTTTTTACTGTAGATGGTCAGAAACAGGATGTTCCTTACACCATAGAGCAAGCTGCTGATGTTCCTACCATCGCAATTGCCAATGCTGAGAATGGATATAAGGTCCTGGCTACGGGTGGACAGATCAAGGTTCCTGTCAGTCATAACATAGAATGGACTACTCAGTTGAAAGATGAGATGAATCAACAGCCAGACTGGATAAAAATAGATTCCTGCGGAACAGACAGCGTTTATCTTACTCTCGATAAAAATAACGATGATACCCGTTCTGTCACCCTGACCTGTAACGGTGTGGGAGAATATGCTTCCGTCATGAGTTCTACCATCATCACCCAGGCAGATGCCGGCATCTATCTCAACGAGCGCTTCGACTGGATGCAGGAAGGTAAAGAGGATTATTATTACAACTATCCGGAACAAGGTATCGACGTATGGACAGAAGAAGAATTATCACATGGCTGGACTACGCTAGGCATCTCAAACCCATGTCTGTATGGTGGACTCGGCTATCTGAAACTGGGAAAGACGAATGTGGCAGGTGATGCCCTGTCGCCAAAATTAAGCAATATAGTAGGAACTTCCGATGTGGAAGTTACATTCAAGAGTATCGGATATGTTTCCAAGGGTGGAGCCAAGGATGATGGTGTCATGAGAGTGATGATAGAGGGACCTGGAACGATAGAAGGTCAGGATCTCGTAGATATGACAGTTAATGAGAAATCATATCGTGCCGCAACATTCGATATCACGGTTTATCCGAATTCTTCAAAGAATGAGAACGGCGAAGACTACAATCCTTGGATGCAACCTGGCGCCACATTTACCTTCCGCATTAAGGGAGCCACCAAGGATACTCAACTGCTGTTCGTGGGTGGTGTTGCATGGAATAGTGGTCTGAAAGGAAAAGGGAAAGGCAAAAATCGCCTCCTCTTGGATGATATAAAGGTAAAGGCTATATAGTTTTTCCAACCAGACAAGTATATATAAACGAAAGAGGGTGTGCCATGGAATATGACACACCCTCTTCTTGTCCGTTTTTCCAAGATTTAACACTCTCTATATGCAACTTTTTCATCGTGTCATATAGACCATTCTCCAGCATTATCGTCAATTTGAAAATAATAAAAGCCTATATTGGCTCAAATCTGAATATCGGTTTCTTTATCATTTCGGGTTGAAGATACATTAACATATAGATAGGGTAATAGAGAATCTTGCCTACGACCTGCACATTGCCATTAGAGAAAACTATGGCACGAGGAATAGCGTATTCCTCATTGTTCATCACATTAAAGAGTGCATTATGACGTTTATAATCCTTGCCCGACTTGATTTCTATCGGCAAGACCTTACCTCTGTCTTCTATAACAAAGTCCAGCTCATCCTGCTTCTTGTTATTGAAATAATAAAGATTATAACCATGGGCACGTAATTCTTGTGCAGCAAAATTCTCATAAATGGCTCCATTGTTGATTTCTGTCTTACCCGTAAGTAAGTCTATCGCTATATTGGCAGCATACTGGCTTGCCAACAACCTTACATCGCTCATGAACAACTTAAATAGATAGCTACCATCTTCTACCAGGAATTTGATGGCAGTAACCATCTCCGGACATTCCTGCACCTCATCAAAGAAAACCAGGGTTGTGCCTGGAATAAGTTTTTTCTCAGCCAAGACAGAAAGGCGCAGGAGGATTTTCTTAGCATCAGAAGGAGACTTTAAAGCCTCTCTATACTTAGGATTATTGAGGAAATTGAACTCCACTACATCCGCAAAGCATCCCTTTCCAACCTTCCGGATAGCGAAGGTTTTGCCAACCATGGCGAGCACCAGAAACGAGAAGAGCTTTCTTCTCCATTTTGAAGAAATTGCGTAAATAGCAGTATATCTTTCTGTTAAGCATATCTATATCACTTTTTCTTACCATAATTTATAGGCTTTACGGAGCTTTTCCAACCCTTTTTGGGGTATTTTCTGCCACTTTTCCAACTTCTAGCCGCTGCAAAGATACCATTTTTTTCCGAAACTCCTCTATTTAAACAAGAATATTATCTCTAAATATCACCAATCAAAATAATTTTGAAAAATCTGTCGTTTAATTAACCGAAAACATAATTGAAGAGCAGAAACAGCCAAAGCCTGCTGCCAGGATGTAACACATGGGCAGGAAGGTAGTCATACCAGCTATCAACTCCGTCTTGACCGTAGTAGTCTTCGGGTCGAAGCCCAATAATGCTTTTAATTTGTTCATTTCTTATATTGCGATTGATTTTTCTCTATTTCCTCTTCCCCATTTCCACAACCCAGTCATATACCGGTCGTATCTTGATGTCAAGGCCTTTTTCTGTAACTTGGTTGTACTCATGGTCGGTGAGCAGCAGCAGGTCGGTGCATTGCGTCTTGCGATGAGCCAGAAGTAATCCTTCAATCTCCCGTTTGCGAGTCTTGGGTGAAGAGATGTCATACGAAACCTGAATGGCTTGTTTCACCTGATTGTTTTTGCAAACCACGAAATCGCACTCGCCCGAGCGGTCGCTCAGATAATAGATATCATACCCCTGCGGCTTATAAGTTCTAACCAGCTGCAGATAAACAATGGTTTCCAATCTCCATCCCAGGTTCTCTCCCACCAGTGCATTATCTCTCTGATCCATCAATGCCACATCTATGGGATACACCTTCTCCTGGGTTATTCTCATCTTGCTCTTGGCAGAATACTTCTGAAGCCCCAGCAGCAGATAAGCCTGCTTCATGTATCCGATATAATTCCTGATGGTATGTTCCGATTTTACCCCCAGTGTAACCGACAATTCCGAAGAAGACACGATGAGCGGAGCCACATTGAGCAGATGATGAGCCAACTGCTCGAAGGTAGCCTGATAGGTAATCTTGAAACGCTGTTCAATATCTCTCTGCAGGATATTGCTTACCAGATTCTTCACATAATTCTGGTGTTCGCCGATAACGAGCAGTTCAGGAAATCCTCCCTGTTTCAGATAATGATCGAAGGCAGCTCTCCTGAATGCCTGTACCTTGGTAGTCATTCCTTCCGTATCCACCTCTTTCATCAGACAATACTCATAAAAGGAGAATGGAAACAAAGGTATCTCCTTGCAGCGCCCCGAGAGATGAGTAGCCAGGTCGCTGCTCAGAAGTTTGGCATTAGAACCTGTTACGATGACATGCATCCGCCTGCGAAGCATACGATTCACGAAAAGGTGCCAGCCCTCGATATTCTGTATCTCGTCAAGAAACAGATAATTGAAATCACCATATATCTTATACAGTACTTCCAGAACATCGTTCAAATCTTCTGCCTGGATGTTAGCCAACCGCTCATCGTCAAAATCTACATAAGCGTATTTCACACCTGCTTTCTCCAATGCCTGGAAGCATAGAGTAGATTTGCCGCTACGGCGCACACCTATCACGACCTGAGCCTGCGTACTGCCCAAGTCTATCTGCGCCTCTTCTGGTCGATGACACAAAGTTTCGCCTCTACGTATCTCCAGTTCTTCCTGCTGATCAGAAAGAATCTGTTCTAAGTTTCTCTTATCCAGCATAATACCTCTTACTTTTTCTGGATGCAAAGATAAGAAAAAATAATGAAGAACGCCTTATTTTACAAGTTTTTAACTACATAGAATACCTTATTTTACAAGTTTCGGGATATCAGAATGCCTTATTTTACATATTTCAGGGTATTCCGAACGCCTTATTTTACAAAGCATTTTATTTAACCATTATGCTTGGCTAATTCGGAATTTCTTCGTAACTTAGCAGCGCACTATATCCGCACAGAGGTAAAGAGCGCCATAGGCAGGGCTGATGCCGTGATGCACATGCCAGATACGATATATGTCTTCGAACTGAAGGTTGATAAGAGTGCCGAGGAGGCTTTGGCTCAGATAGACGAAAAAGGCTATATGCTGCCATATCATGCTGAAGGCAACCGACTGGTAAAAATCGGCATCAGTTTTGACAGCACCCAGCGCACTATCAGCGATTGGAAGATTAAGGAAGAATAAAGAAAAAAAACCGAAACAGAAACTTACCAAGTTATCTGTTTCGGATTTTTTTGATGATTATATAGTTAGGATGAGCCGAGTACTTCGAGCCGACTTGATAAGACTTACTTTTTACCTTTTGCTACATGAAAACGATAAATGGCGTGGATGAGCACATAACGGGGCACTGTGTTATAGTATTTCTCTACCCTGCCCTGCGCATTGATAGTTCTATCCACTTTCTTCAACTGATGGAACACATCGAATGCATCAGCCTTCACAACCAATTTTCCCTTGAAAAATGGTCGGGAAAGGCGGAAGTTCCATAATAAATTGTCATCATTCATCACAGACTCACCATATCCGCGTCGACTATACATTGAAAGGTCGGTGTCAAACGAGAACCTGAAAGGAAGTGCCAATACTGCACTCAGCCCATAATGATAGTTGTAAGCATCAAGGGTTTCGAAATCCTTCTGTTCGCCATTGGAATGAAGACAGGCAACATAACCATTCACTCCCAAAGAATGCTTACCCAGTTTGTAGTCCAGACGCAAATCTTCAGAAATGGTGGATGTCTTTACTATACTCTTCTTCATCTCCACAGTTGCAGCATCACTAATCATATCAACACTGTTAACATATCCCCAAGAGGTAACCGTATTAAACATTAACCGTTTCTTCTTATCAACATTGCCACTCAATCCTAAGCGCAAGCTTGTATTCCAGTTACCATTCACATTGGTTGGCGAGAAAGTACGCCTACCAGTGTTTTTATCATATATAAAGCCCATAGCCACTGCATCGGTGGTAGAAGTATAATCGTATTTAAGATCATACATCAGAGACTTCAAACTTCCATTATAGACATATTGCATATGATGCAACATTGAGTTCTTCAGTTTTTCATTTCCATAACGCTTTACATTCAGAGGGTCTGCATCATCTATATAATCAAACAGATAGAGCATCTGAGGAGCTACCTGAGTTATAGAATAGACCAGACTGCTAGAAAACTTTCTGTTTTTTCTATTTCCGCTCCAATATAGGGTAAACTCCGGGTTCAGAAAACTTAAATTACGAGAGAGTTCCTTGTCTAGAGATGCCCTTCTATAACGCATATTCTCATGCGAGAAGTTGAAGTTCCACTGGCTCTTGAACAAGATATCATTCTTTGCATCTTCTACCACCTGCCAGGAAAAAATCGCAAACGGCTTATGCGCATCAGTATGAAAATCATACAGATAACTATTAGCCGCATCTATCGTTGAAAGATAATCAGTAACAGATGGCAAGACACCTAATTCATGATTGGCATCAGCTCCCCATCCTGCAAGTTGATCCAAACGATAAAGACTATTCTCTTCATGAGAATACTTCTGCTCATAACCATATTGAATAGCTCCCCACAACTTATCAGAAACATTGAAGGAGTACCCCAAGCCGCCATGATAACGATACCCTTTAGAAGACCAAGGTACATAACGGCGACGATAATCATTATTTCCAGCAACATTTCCTGAAGCATAGTCAAGGCTATAGATGCTATATCCCTCATCATCTTTACCAAGCACTTCACCACCAAGCTTTAGCTGCAACATATCTCCAGCTTCGTTTACGATGAAATCTGAACTGTAGTCCAATGATGCGAGCCAACTCTTCAAGTCATTCAGGCTCTTACTTTCCACCCTGTTTATCAAGTTCTTATACAGCTCGCCTGTTGAAATCGGGAAGAGACGATTCCACATCTGTTCCTGATTTTCCCAACTTTCAGCCATCAGAGCTGAATAAAAGATGGAATTCTGCTTACGGCGAGAGTAATTGGCTTTTTGGTCAATTGTCATATAGCATTTAGATTCTCTGCCACCAGGAGTCAACGTCAACATGTTGTTCATATTGAGATAGAAATTACAATACTTTGCTTCATTCATAGAACGCTCGTATGTATCCCCCGATGACAAGAAGTTGGTGCGATACGCATTCGTTTCCTCATGATTATCATAATGAGTAAGGTCGGCATTACTCCTTAAGCGGAATCGGTTTAATCTATCATCCACATTCAGGTTCACTCCCACCTTCTTTGTTGTTAATCTAGACATCGGCAGCTTCTCCGGTGTCCAGTCAGAGCCTTGCATCGGTGCACCACCATCATTCATATTATTAAAGTTGCTGAATATTGCCAACTGCGAATGGTCAGTTGTTCGCAAAGCAAACAAGCGCGCCAAATACAGGTCATCATTTGCCATACCAGCATCCACATTGCCCAACCAGCCAATATTATATTGTTTCTTCAGGTTGACATCCATCACATATTCATCCTCCTCAACCTTTCGTTTGGCAAACAGATTTAGGTCAGTTTTCTTTTCATATACCTTGATGGAGTTTACCGCGTATGTAGGCAAGTTCTGCAAGAGTACCGTATTATTACCCTTGAAGAAATCCTTGCCATTAAGTAAGAGGCTCTCCACAAACCGACCATTGACATAGATACGCCCATCCGACTTCAATTCTGAACCAGGCAACTGCCCGATAAGCGCATCGAGCATGGAGCCTTCGGAAAGTTGGAAGGCATCAGCATTATACACCAGCGTATCACCCTTGTGATAGAATTTCACCTTGGTAGCCGTTACTGTTACCTCATTCAGTAGCTGCTCATCATCCAACTTTTTCTTCTTACGCAAAAAAATGGTTGGCAGATAACGGGTATTCACCCGTTTACTAACCTTTACATCAAAAGAGAAACTTTGTGGCACATAGCCATCACACTCTACTTTGATGGTATATCTGTGATTGTTAGCAACTATAAACGTAAAGCCACCATTTTTCTGTTCGTTTCTTTCGTCTGATATAGTCTCTTTTACAACCTCTCCTTTGTCATCAAGCAAAGTTAGTTTTGCATTTGTAATAGCTGTATGGGTAACGAATTCCTCTACCCATCCACCATATTCTAGTGTTTTCTCCTTAGTCTGCCCCATCATAGGCAATCCGCACAGAATAGTTCCAATAATAAATAAGATTCTTAATTGCTTCATAATCTCAATTGTTTGTCAGTTTACGTTATTCTATCTTATGTTCCTCCTGAGTTATATATATAGGAGGAAGAGGTATACGAGAAACATGTCCCTCATCACGAGGATGATCATACTGCCCTCCCATAATTAACTGTTGCGCATATAGCGGATTCGCAACAAATCGAATACTTGGCAATATTACCAACATCGATAAACTTACTAACAAGACTTTCTTCATATTTTTGATATTTTTGTCCGTTTGCAAAGGTACAAAAAGGACTAAAGAAATCAAAAAACATGAAGGAAATAATATTCACCAAATATTCATTAGTTGCAATCAAATACATTATTTCTACCTCATTTTTAGATAGTTAAAAAAACTATTCACCAAAAATTCATCAATACGAAATTGTACTTTTACTGTATGAGCGTAGACAAATTTTTATATAAAGAAGAAGCACTATTTTGGTCAAATAACTTATAATTTGCCTTTTGCTTTGCATTACAAATCGAACTTGTTGTTGTCTGCAAGAGTATGCTCATTTCTCGATTATCAAACTTTAGCCAAGATAATACACACACATGAAACTCTTGTGTACTTAACTTTGTTCTAGATATTTTTGCATAGACTAAAGGGAAATATTGTTTAAATAATATTTCTAAGGTTTTCCAATCATCCTGATTCGGAAGAATTACTTTCAACTTAGGTGTCGTAGCATTCTTGAATTTTAAAAATATGTCACTATTCTCTATTGCAATAATACGATCAGACTGTTTTACGTTCTCGAGTTTTGCTTCATATTGATCTATTACATCTTGTAAAACATTTATTTTTTTTATCATTTTTTGCTCAAACAAAGTCGTATTCTTCTTAAGTTCCATATAATCAGCAATGGTGTTTTGAGCATTATCGACAGCTTGTAGGTACTCTTTATTTAATTTTGCCAACCTTATTTCCTTCTTTCGCAAATTATTCTTATATTTATTATATGCATAAATACTAAAGAATAAAGCAATAAATCCTATAAGTAGCAATACATTTTTATTTTTTTCTTCCTGTATTACCATATCACTCATTTGCTTTTGCAAACGTTCATAGTCATAAAGAGAATTTGCCTGAATCACAGCATCAGCCTGAGTACTATTCAAGATTTTATCCATTTCCTGCTCACTAAGTACTGCATATTTCTTGACAGAATCCTTTTGGTCTAATTTACTAAAAACAGACAACAATCCATTGCAAGACTCATATTTCATCCCGTATGCCCCTAGCTTTCGGAAATAGTATTCAGATGAATCCAACCTGTGTATTCCCAAAAAATAAAGCCCTTTTGCCTTATAATAATGTTCATGTCCTTGTTTTATATTATGATGGCTGTCAAACAACCCTGACTGCGATTCAAAGAGAGACATATAATGAGCAGCCTTTTTATAATTGGCTCGATTCAATAATGTATAAATAAGTCTAGGATAAGACAAAGCAGCTTCTTTACGCATTCCGCTCTGCAAATACAGTTTACGACAATGCGCTTGTAAATTCAAAGCTTTTAAAGTATCTCCCATACTATAATATTCAATAGATGCAAATAATAATCCTTGTATCCCGTCTTTTTTGTTATTGGAAAGAAAAGAATAATCACTATACTTATGAAAATTTTCGACTGCTTTGCTATGCAAATATTGTCTGCTATAAATTTCTGCCATTTGCCCATAAACCTTAGAGAGAGTACAATAATCACACTTTTTACTCAACGTATCAGCATACTCTACTGCCTTTTTATAGCTCATCATGGCTCTTGGTGCCTCCTTTTGGTCACGATACACACATCCCATTAGATAATAAGCTTGCATTTTCTCATTATCACTTCCTTTACTATCATAATAATCCACCACCTCTTGAAATATGGAATCAGTAGGCATAGATAGATAAAGTTTGTTCTGCGCCTTAGCCATCAGCAGCCGCTGCTTCATTACCACCGTACGAGATGCATTCCCCATCTCCAAAGAATCAAAACGGCACAAACTATCATAGGCAGCTTGCGGATGGGGTTCCATCAAGCTGTCTATAACCTGTAATCTCTGCATTTGCACCCGATTTCCGGTACACCCTACTAATATATATAATAAGGTGAAGAACACAGAATATCTCAACAATATGAGTTTTCTTCTCTTCATTTTTATCATTTTTACACTCTAAAATACCATTCATTATATAAACAAATCATCTAGTGTTACTGAAGCCTTGAATATATCAGAGTATTCATTACTCACCAACTCAGAATTTCCCACATACGTAAGGAGGAATGTCTTGGTAGGGGTCTTTTCTTCCAAAGCCTGCAAACGACTATTCAGCACCTGAGCATAGCCCTTGGTCACGGCATAAGGAGCCTTATAGAATTTCATCTCACAAACATTCACCGCATCATCAGCCCTGTCTATCAGCAAGTCAATCTGCATGCCATCAGCCTCCTCGTTTCCTTTCACTATAAGCGAAGATTCCTGCGAAGACACCGCACCTATATGAAGAGCATATTTTATCTGTGAAATATGCTGCAAACAAACCTCCTCGAAAGCAATGCCACGCCATGAGGCAACATCGCTTTCCTTCAAATGCTGTTGCCAGTAATCAGTTTGATTTACAGCCTTCTTCTCCTTAAAATGAAGCCAGAACCAGCAAAAGGAATCAATAAGCTTATAATACTCCTCTCGCTGACTGAAACCGAAAGGAGTATATTTTACCACAAAATCGCTGCCCAGCAAGGCTTTCAACATCTTGGTAAAATCACCATTCGGATTCATACCGGTATGCTCTGCTATCTCCTTACGGGTGAAACCTGCATGGCGGGTACCCAAAAAGCGAACGATCTTCATACAGTCTTCTGCATGATCAAACACAGAATTGAAAAGCCTGTCAAACTCATCCCCTAACTTCGCATTGCGGACAAAGAACAAGGCATCTATATTCTGAGCCAGACTATAGGAAGGGTTAAAGAAATTCATATAGAAAGGAATTCCGCCCATAATCATATAGGCCTGCGTAATATTATAACGGGACATCTTGATGCCACGGCTCTGATAGAATTCCTCACATTCTTTCAAAGTAAACGGTGACAGTTTGATTTCTCCAGTCAACCGACCATATAATCCACCTTTATTACTGATTAGATTATCAAGCATCCAGGAGGTGGCAGAACCACAGACTACAAGCAACAGATTGTGGCGCATATTGCCCCAACCATTCCAGAATGCCTCTAATGCCGTAAGAAAACCGGAACGAGCCGTATCCATCCATGGCAATTCATCAATAAACACCACCTGTCGGGACCCATTATCGCAAGTTTCCAAAAAACGTTCCAGCAAAAAGAAAGCCTCCATCCACGACTTAGGTTGTGCAATATCCTCCATACCATGACGAAGAAGCGAGAAATAGAAATTCTGCAACTGGTCTTTCAAGGTTACCTTCCGACGACGGTCGTAAGGCGACAATCCTGTATGATGAAACACCATATCATCGTGAAATACCTCATCAATCAAGAATGTTTTACCGACACGGCGACGACCATACACAGCCACAAACTCAGCCCTACCACTTTCGTAGTAACGCTTCAGTTCTGCTATTTCCTTTTTTCTACCTATTATTTCACACATAATCATACCCAATTGGTTCGCTGCAAATATACGACTAATTTCGGAAATAGCGAAAGAAAATAGCGTTTATTTCGCTACGAAACCATTTTTTTATCGTTCGTAGCGAAATAAACGCTATTTTAACTTAGTTTTAACACTTTAATTCTATACTCATTGTCTTATACGTGAAAAAGTTAAAAAAACTAAGTCATAGTTTTCTCCCCCACAACTCATAGTTTCTTTCATCATAACTTATAGGTTTCTTTCCAGCATCTCATAGGTTTCGGCACCATATCCCATGGTTTTCAAGCAAAAAAGGGCTAAAAAAAACAACACGGACAAATTGAATTTGTCCGGACAAATTATCCACAGTCTTATAAATTACTTATTTTCAACAACTTACAAGCTACCGGACAAATGAGCCGGACAAATTCAATTTGTCCGTGTTTTAAAAATAAAGCGTAAGCGTCTCCACTTGCCGATGTTCCCGAAATTACGTCACGACGTAACATCTGAGGCGTCACGACGTAGCAATCGACGCGTCACGACGTAGCGACAGATACGTCGCGACGTTATTCCAGCGTCAGCCATCCATCTTCTGTCCAGTTGATTTTCTTCTGAACCAGGATGCTGGCGCCATTCTTTGGCACGCTGTAACCATGGCAGAAGAAGAAATCGCCATCAGGGAAAGAGTAGGCAGAACAATGACCCATCGCCTCATATTCTTTCTTATCGCCTTCCAGAATCAGCGTACCACCGCCATTGCGCATGTCTCTGCCTGCCTTATCCAAATAAGGACCGGCCACCTTCTTGCTTCTGCCCACGGCAACACGATAGTTGCTCTTGATGCCACGGCAGCAGTAATCCCAGCTCACGAAGAGATAGTAATAACCACCATGCTTCATGATGAAAGGAGCCTCGATGGCATTGGTACCGGCAAACTTGGAGGTAGGATTCGGCTCTGCAGAAGTATCGCCTACGGCATGACGGCGGGCGATGGTCTGAGGCTTGGCGCCCTTCTTGACATGCATCGTCTTCTTATCCAACTTGATCATTTGGATGCCATCCCAGAAAGAGCCCCAGGTAAGCCAAGGGTTTCCCTTCTCATCAACAATGAAATTCGGATCGATGGCATTCCAATTGTCTCTATCGCCCTTGGAGGCGATGAGGCAGCCCTCATCCTTCCATCCATCCTTATCAGATAAGGAAGTATTGCTCAGCAAGCCGATGGCAGATGTGTTCTTACCAAAGGTGGAACAGGAATAAGCCAGATACCACTTGTTCTTGAAGCGGATAACATCCGGAGCCCAGATATGCGTGGTAAAACCAGGCACACTATCATGCGTCCATACCGGAATCTCGCTGTTCTTGAGCACGCCCTGAGGAGCAATGGTCCAATGCTTGCGGTCGGTGGAAGTCATCTGCGTGATGCCATGACCTGTGCAGTAGAGATAGTACTTGCCATTCTCATACGCCATTACAGGGTCGTGGACAAAAGGAGTATCTACCACAATCGGTTCCTGCGGAGCATTCTGTGCCATCATCTGGCAACCACCTTTTACAACAGGAGCAGCAATGAACATTGCTGCTCCCAATAGTATTTTAGAAATCTTCATATAATTACACCTTATTATATATAAGAGAATTACTTGTTCACAAATTTCTTTCCGTTCACAATCACTACACCCTTGTAGCTCTTGTCTACCTGCTGACCGGAGAGATTATACCACTTGCCATCATTATTCTTCTGAATGATGATAGGGTTCGAGATGCCTGTAGAAAGGCTTGAGCCGTCGATGTAAGAGTTCTCACCGGTAAAGAACACGTTAATCTCAGACGGCTTATCTGTAATAGTCTTTGTATATGAATAATGATACACCTTATTATCCGTTGTGGTAATCACAGCAGTCATCTTGAATGCGCCTGTAGCTGCATATTCCACGGTCATATCTACCAAAGAACCATTCATATCCTTCGCAAATGTATCCCAGTTGTAATCGCTGACACATCCTGTGTTGCTCCAGGCAATATTTTCAAAGTTATCATTGCGTAACATAACATACTCCTTATAGCCAACAGCGCCATGAGCTACGTTAGAAACACCCAATACCCAACTCTTGTAAAACTCTGCACCCACAGTATAGTTATAGAACTTAAACTGTGCCTTATTGCCAGCCTTCACAGTATAATCCTGGCTCAGGTTAGTAGCATAGGCATTCGTTGTATTCTTCTGTGCAGAAACAGGATAGTAAACCGGAGTCGTTTCCTCAGCCTCAGCATCGATGTTCAGGGTATAATCCTTAGTATATTCATAACCGTCCTTGCTGATAGTCATGGTCATGGTGACCTTACCCTTGCCTTTTACTACGCCCTCATCGGTCAGAATAGAAGGATTGCTTGACTTCCATGAAATGGTAGCACCGAGATGCCCCTCTGTTGGGAGTTTTGGCATAGAATTCAAAGTTGCACCATCTGCGAAAGGAACGCTGGTCTTATCCAATGTATATTTGATAGCCGCCTTGGCATCAGCCTTGCTTCCCCAGATACTCAAACCGCGAGTCTGCAAGCTGGCACCACCTGATGTAGCCAAACCGTCAGAAGAACTGAGGGCTGTAAAGCAGAGCGCCTTGATATTGGTATAATCGATGGTCTGCTCGGTAAGCACACCCTTGAACTTCACCTCTGCATTGGCTGTAGCAACACCCTTCAAGGTAAGATTGATGTAGCTTGTACCGCTCACCAGTTCCCATTTACCGGTATACTCGCCTGAGATAGAACCATCGGCATTGAGATGGATGGTAACAGGTTTCTCATAAGCCATTGCCGCTGTATTCTGACGGTAAGGATGAGCTATGATCTGATAATCTCCCTCTACCTCTGTTGCATCATAGAGCTGCTGGGTAGCAATATCATTATCAGTATAAGTTTCGCCGCTAAACTCGTAAGGAGCAGCAACCAGCCAACCGTCCTGGTTAACGAAGAGCTGATGTACACGAACCTCATGCTCCTCACGTCTGTTCATGAAGCGGGTATGGTAAACGATGAGTGCACGTCCCTTATGGTCTACGATGGCAGAGTTATGTCCCTGAGCCAGTTCGGCATTAGGCATGGTTTCCCACTGGTAGTTGCCGAAGAGTTTCACACCCTCGTCTCGCTTGGCATCGCTACCGAAGTTGAGAATATACTTGCCATACATGGCATCAATGCCCGTTGAAGTAAGACAGTCCTTATAAGGTCCGTCAGGTTTCTCCGAACGGAAAACACGAATCTGATAGCCACCAGCAGCCGTCAAACCACCATAACTCATAAAGAGATAGTAGAACTTGCCCACCTTCTGGATATAGCTTGCCTCGCCGGAAACATAATATCCACCGGCAATCTTCTTGCCGAAATAAGGATCAGAAGTACAAGCCTGATTGTAGGAACCAGGAGTCGCATCAACACCATTAATCTGATAAGGGAAGGTATAAGTGTAATCGCGAAGACCGTTGGTCTTATCGAGTCTGATCATGAAGATACCACCCGACCATGAGCCGTAACTCATCCAGAGATTATCATCATCATCATAGAACACACATGGGTCAATACAATTTGGCCAGTATTCTCCCCAGTGAGCACCATAAGCATCGCCTGGAGTAGCATAGCGGGCAGGAAGCGAAGTGCATCCTGTAGCAATCGCCAAATCGGTATTCTTCCAATCATCAGCTGTAGCATAGCCATTATGACCGAATTTACCAGAGAAACCGCCACAGATAACCGGTCCCTGATATACCCAAGGACCTTCCAGCTCATCGGAAGTAAAACATACGATAGTAGAACACCAGTAGTCACCATTCAGACTCATATACATGCACCATTTCTTCATGGTCTTGTTGTAGATGACATCAGGAGCCCACTGCATTCCGGCTACGGTATTGGCAGTGTTAGTCCAGACGCCATTCACGTTGATAGGTCCTTTATACTGCCATCCATGGGCATCGAAGTTGCCGAAAGCCACTTCCTCGCCCTTATAGTTCTTCACCTTTTTGATGACGTGAGTGGCGTAAGCATCTTTAAAATTAATCAGTTTACCATTCACGTCAGCAAAAAGACTGTTGCTGGTTCCGGCATTCTCCTCACCAGTTTTGAAGGTGTTCCATATCTGATAGTTGCCCGTAGCATAAGTCTTGGCTCTGCCAAGATGCGTACCGTAGATATAATATTTAGGGTTGGTGGTAGAGCCCGTAACATCCATCACGATAGAAGGGTCATGCACAGCGATGCGCCCTGTTATCGTTTGGGTAGCGTATGCATTAGCCAGATCATTATCGCCGACAGCCGTCTGAGCCATAGCTCCGTTCATCGCCATCAGACTCATGACAGAAAGTAATAACTTCTTCATACGATTTCAAGTTTAAGATATGATTTTTTAAAACCAAGGAAGGTCTATGGTGTTTTCGCCATAGACCTCACCTAAAATATATAATGTATATTGACAAAGATTACTTGCCGGTTGTTTCACCCTCTGTAGTCTCGCCACCTTCAGTGGTATCGTCCTTCTTAGGAGCATCAGAGAGTTCCCAACCTGCATTCTGTCCTAAGTTAGGATTCTTCTTGTAAGTGTCATCAGGCACTGGGAAGTAATAATTCTTAGGAATAGAGAACGCACGGGTAGGATGGGTATTATCGTTGCGATAAGTATATACCTGGCTCTCATCAGGAGTAACAACAACGCTATAGATGTTGTAAACCTGCTTGTAGCGTGGCTCACTCTTCTCTGTAGCAGCACTCTTGCCATCAAACAATTTCCAGCGGCGCTCATCGAAGAAACGGTGATCCTCGAAAGCCAACTCGATGCGGCGCTCATTGCGGATACGCTCACGAAGCTGCTCCTTGGTCATACCCTTGTAAGCAGGCATACCCACACGGGCACGAACCTGGTTTACATAGTCGTAGGCAGCCTCAGGACCCTTTGCCTCGTTCAAAGCCTCGGCAGCATTGAGCAGAATCTCCGCATAGCGGAAGATAGGGCAAGCGGTAACGTATGTGGTAGGGTTCTTGAAGCTCATATTGTGAACGAACTTCTTAGAGTAGTAACCGGTAGTGGTACCACCATGAAGATCCTGGTAGTCTTTGCCACCTACAGATACATCCACGGTACGCTCCTCGTCCTGACTCTTGTCACCCCAGATACTTCCCTGGTGGAAGATGGTCTGCTCCAGACGTGGGTCACGGTTCTTGTATGGATCCTGGTCGTTGTAAGAACGATCCTGGTCGATAGGAAGGCCATTAATGGTCTCGTAAGAATCAACCAGATTCTGTGTAGGGTTTACACGACCGGTAGAGTTCACATTACCGGAGAAACCACAAGGAGTGTTGAACATCTCAATTTCTCGTGTATTCCACTCACTGCGGCTGAGGATATACTCAGGGTTCAGGTGAGGGGTACTGGTGAAGCACTCATAATAGTTCTTGTTAGGGTTGTTATCGCTTGTAGTGTACAGACGATAAGGGTTGGCAGAACTCTTGTTGGCATTGATGAAAGCGAGGGCTGCATCAGCAGCTTCCTGCCACCAGGTAACATCATTTGTAGGATTGTTCAGTGCAGAAGCACGATAGAGCAATGCTCTTGACTTCAATGCATAGACAGCAGCACCATTGATACGTCCCCAGTTCTCATTTTCATTGCTGTAACGGAATGGGAGCGCACCGCTCTGGATGATGGCATCGCATTCATCAGCTACCCATTTCAATGCTTCAGGAGCTGGAGTACGGGCAATAGAAGCAGCCTCTGCATTATCCAACACATGATCCTCGATAGGCACTGCACCGAAATAGCCAATCATATCGAAATGAAGGATGGCACGGATGAAACGCGCCTCTGCCTTGTAACGGTCGCAGAGTTTGTTGTCGTCACCGCTCTTCTCTGCATTTCCGATTACGCTCTCACGTGCCTTTGAAATGAAGTCGTTGCAGACACGGATGCCCTTCAGATCGTTGCTCCAATAACTATTGGCAAACCAGTGGTTCTTTGCATCGTATGAATCGTTCAACACACTGTGATAGTAATGCACATTCCAGTAAGAAAGGGCATTATCGGTCATACAGTCACGAGAAGCTGCACGGAACTGACCATCAGTATATCCCGCAAAGGCATCAGGCAAATAGGTATAGGCATTTGCCAAGACACCACGGGTACGGTCGTAGTTGCTGTAGATGTTCTCGTCGGTATAAGTCAAGTCGACTTCCTTATCGAGGATGTCGCTGCAGGAGGTCATACCTCCTACAGCCAGCATCGCCAATGATATATTAACTAATATCTTTTTCATATTCGTTTTTGATAAAATTGATTAGAAACCAATGTTAATACCAAATGTAAATGACTTTGTCTTTGGATACCACCAGCAGTAGCTCAATGGCTTCTCTGGGTCTACATCATCTGGCAGACTGCTGAAGGTAGCAATATTGTAAGCGCTGAAGTAAACGCGGCACTTAGTCATCCACAACTTAGAAATCAACTTAGCAGGCAAAGAGTATCCTACCTCAATATTACGGATTGACCAGAAGTTACCATTACGTACCCAGATGTTGTTCTGGTAAGAGCCTGTAGCACGGTCTGAATCAACTGCATCGAATCCATTATAAACAGGACGTGGATAAGTAGCATTCACGTTGCGAGGATCAGAAGGGTCATCAGTATAGTAACCCCAAGCCTTTGTTACCTCATGGGTACCCATGTTACTCCATCCACTGTAGCTGATAGCTGGTGAAAGGAATACAGAGCGACGGAGATAAGCATTCACAATCATGCGTGCATCGAAACCCTTATACTCGAAACCGAAGTTGAAGGTTGGAATCATCTCAGGAATGATGGTGTATGAATCTGGTACCATATCCTTTGAGTCGATCACGCGGTCACCATTGATATCCTTGAACACCGCTGTACCCAACTGCTGTGCTCCATTAGAGAAGCTGTTGTATGGATACTTTTCCGGATGGTCGATGGCATCCTGCTGAGAGGTTGCAATCAGGTTTGGATCTGAAGCCCACTGGTCGAACTTATAGATGTTCCATCCACCCACACGGTTGGTACCTGTCTGAGCCTGCTCATAGAGTTCGGCTACCGAAGTGTTGTCATAGATTCTATGACCTGCCTTGCGCTGCCACTCTACATCTGGTGCAGTTTCATCGATATCGGTAATCTTGTTGGTATTGAAGGTAAGCTGCCCCTCGATGAAGTACTTGAAGTCCTTGCCGATATTGCCACGATGTCCGAGAACGAGTTCGTAACCGCGGCTTTCAACCTTACCATATGAATCCTGTGCTACAGGCACACCAAGTATGGTTTCTGGCACGGTTGAACGGGATACCAGGATGTTAGAACGCCACTCCTTGAAGACATCGAAGCTACCATAGAGTTTGCTGTTCCAGAGGTTCCAGTCAACACCGAGGTTTACCATCTTGGAGATTTCCCACTTACTGTTGGCATTACCGGTCTTGCTCTCAGCATAGCCATTCACAAGAGTTCCGTTATAACCGAAACCATAACCGGTAGCTGTACCATAGATACTCTGATATGGGTAACGGCCTGCACCTGTAGATGACTGACCAGCCTCACCATAAGAAGCACGGAGCTTGAGAAGATTGACAAAGCCTAGTTTCTTCATCCAGGATTCCTCAGAGAGTACCCATCCTGCTGATGCCCCCCAGAAGGTTCCCCAACGGTCGTCTGGTGAGAAGTTGTCACATCCCATACGAGAGAGGTTGACTGAGGCAATATACTTGTTGGCATAGTCGTATGTTCCCTGGAAGTTGTATGCCAGATATCGGTTTGAAGATGCACTCTGCTGGGTAGAGTAATCTGAACCTGCTTCCTCATTACGGTAGTAACGGGCAAAGGCACGGGCATCTACATTGTGCTTACCGAAACTGTTCTTATAACTTACACCACCAAACAGATTCAGGTTGTAGTAGTAACCACGCTGATTAGCTGATGGGTTGCTCAAAGCTGCCTTGGTTGTATATTTGGTATACTTGAACTGGCTGACATCGGTAACCGCCAGGTTATCGTAGTCGTAGTTCCATGAATCCATCTGAGCAGTCTGTGTTGACTCGAAAGTCTCGTATGCATCGAAGCTGACTGTACCGAACAAGCCTAAGCCCTTCAATACAGGACTCAAATCGTACTTGGCATTCAAGGTAGAATACAAGTTACGGCGACGGTTCTTCTCCAAACCGGAACCACCCAGATAACGTACCGGGTTGTTGGCTGTAGATGAAGAATAGATACTTCCGTCAGGGTTATGGGTAGGAGCCATAGGGTTTGCCTCGATAACACCAAAGGTAACGAGGTTGAACACGCCCTCAGTAGGCTGAGAGATGTTATCAATACGTCCACCCAAGTCGAGAGATACATTCAGATACTTGGATACATCGATATCGATGTTAGAACGGAGATTCCAGCGGTTCAGTACGTGCTGAGTGCTGTAACCATCATTCATTTCAGTACCCTCGGTATTCCACATACCCTCCTGGCGCAGATAAGAAAAGCTTACATAGTAGCGGGCACGCTGGTTACCGCCACTAATCTGCAGGTTGGTGCGATACTGCGGTGCAGCTTCACGATACAACTGGTCTGCCCAAGATGTATTGAAGTACTGGTACTTGCGGATATCATCGTCAGCAAACGTTCCACCATCGCATACATACTTGTAGTTGTCGAGCTGCTCCTGGGTGTACATCGGATCCATACCGCTCAGATAGCGTACCTGGTTACGGGTCATCGCCATGTTGTAAGAGTTCTGAACCTCCATCTTGTTGGCGAGGGTCTGGAAACCGACTTCCTGAGTGAAATCAATCTTAGTCTTACCGGCATTACCGCGCTTGGTAGTAACCATAATCACACCATTGGCACCACGCATACCATAGATAGAAGAAGCGGCAGCATCCTTCAATACGGTGATACTCTCGATAGGATAAGCATCGAGGAAGGAGAGGTCACGCTCTACGTTATCCACGATGATTAGTGGAGAACGGGCACTCTGGTTGGTGGTACGGATACCACGGATAAAGAGGAAGCTCTCCGACCATCCTGGCTCAGAAGACCACTCGTAGGTCTGCACACCATTCAGTGTTGAGGTGAAGGCATTCTGAAGAATAGTAACAGGATGCTTCTGCAATTCCTCGCCTGAAACAACCGAACGGGAATCAGTCAAGATTTTCTTTTTCTGCTCGCCGAAAGGAACAGGAGCGAGATGCTCATACTCGTCAGCATCATCTTCCATCTTGATGACGTATGTGCCATCAAAAGTGGTCACCTTCTCCTGAGCATTCTTGTAACCTACGCTACTAACGCAGATTTCATCGCTAGGAGTTACCTTCTTCAAGGTAAAGTAACCTTCCTTGTCGGTCAGGGCAATGCGGCTTTCCTCTGCCACGTTGACAACAGCTCCAGGGATTGGTTCACCCTGGCTGTTGACGATTCGGCCTTTGAGCACCTGCTCCTGTGCCAAGACTGAGCTTGAAGCACAGAGAAGTGCACTCAGCATCAAGACTTTGCTTGATGAAGATACCTTATTATATATATTCTGAATATTATTCATACGATTCTATCATTAAAAGAGTTATTCTTTCCAACCATCGTTCTGGAAGTCCTGACCAATCTTCCAAACCTCAGCCTCTGGGATTGGATAGAGGTAGAACTTGTCTTGCCACTTGCGCTTCTGGGCTACCTTACGGGTAATAGTGCCATCTGCTGCCACATCTACACCATAGATATCACGGCCGAGCGCATCGCCTGCTACATTCCAGCGACGTACATCCCACCAGCGGTGCTCCTCGAAAGCGAGTTCGATGGTACGCTCCTTGTGGATGAAATTGCGCATAGCTGTCTGGGAATTCAAGTCTGCACGGTCGGCTACATTACCGATGATACCGCCACGATGACGAATCTGGTCGAGCAGGTTGCAAACCTGTGTCTTGTTGCCTGCATAGTCAGCCTCGTTCAATGCCTCAGCATAGTTCAGAAGCAGTTCGCTATAGGTAAAGATCTTCCAGAGGCGCTTGGCTGTACCGCTGTGGTTACTGCTCAGGATGGTCTCAGGAATATACTTGCGTACATAGTAACCTGTTGGAGTAGCATTCTGGTTGCCGATAGGATTATCGCGATGACCATAAACCACATCAATGACATTGGTCTTGGTGCTGGTAGCCTGACCCCACTCACAACCATTGTAAAGAATGGTAGCTGCGAGGCGTGGATCACGGTTCTTCCACATCTTCTGCTCTGTATAACCGCTCTCTTCGTTGATGACAGGCTTGCCGTTTACATAAACCGGAGCACCTGTTGCATCATACTGCTTGAAAGGAGCTGAACCATCTTCCATATCATACATATCTACGAGGTTCTGGCTTGGGCAAAGACCACCCTGTCCACCTTCACCTACTGGAGTATCGGTAGAAATACCGCTCCAACCGATGGCTACATCGTTGCGGAAGAAGATAACCTCAGGGTTCTTGTCGGTATAAGTGTTGAGCAACCAGGCATTGTTGTAGGCTGCTACACCACCGTTGGTACGGTCTTCCAACTTATAGTTCTCACCATAGTCAGCGATGAAGCCCGCAGCTGCGTCTGCAGCCTGCTGCCAGGTAACACCGCTCTGTGCTGAGTAGCGTGGACTTGCCATGTAGAGCATCATGCGAACATAGAGGGCACGTGCTGTAGGCTGGTTCACCTCGCCTGCATAGGTAGCATCGCTGGTCTCTGCGTAAGTCTTCAAACTACTCTCGCATTCCTTCACCTCCTTGAAGAGATAATCCATGAAGGTCTTGAGGTCAGGGCGCTCTGTATAACCTGTCATCAGGTCACCGTTAGGGTCGAGCTCGGTTGTAACCAATGGCACCGGACCATAGCGGAGGAACAGTTCCCAGTAGAAATAGGCACGGAGGAAACGGGCCTCTGCAATATAGTTTGCCTTACGTGAATTGTAAAGTTCTACGTCAACATCTGCAGGGCGAAGCTTGTTCTCAGTGTCCTGCTCCAATGTGTTGATGGTGATATTGCACTTGCGGATACCACGATAGCGGCTCTCCCAAGGAGAAGTCAGCTCTGCTGCACCGCCACCACCATAATAGTTACCGATATTGAATGTGGTACGTGTACCTGATGTACCAATACTTGACTCAGCCAGATCGGTAGCAGCATCCATCCATGAGTTGTTCACACGGTTGGCACCGTGAAGCAGGAAGTTGTAAGTATCGTTGTGGTTCTCTTCCAACAGAGTGAAGTTACCCAACACCTCAGCTTTTGTCAACTCATTGCTTGGCTGCTTGTCGAGGAAATTGCCGAAGGCGTCTTCGCAAGAGGTGAGCGTCATTGCTCCCATAACGAGCGCCAAAGCAAATATACTATATTTCTTCATTTTCGATTCTTTTTGAATGTTCTTGAATTAGAATACGACATTGAAACCTACGTTGACGGTCTTCAAGAGTGGGTAACGGTTTGAACCGTTACTCTCCGGGTCAACCAAGTCGTCGAGATGATCCCATGTAAAGAGGTTGTTGGCATTGATGTAGAAGCGAACATTGCTCATACCGACATGCTTAATCAACTCCTTAGGGAATGTATAGCTCAACTCGATGTTCTTCAGACGGACGAATGAACCGTTCTTCAGGAAGAATGAGTTCTGGCGCTGGTTGTGGTCACCGTTGCTTCCGTAATGGAGCAATGGATATTCTGCTGTTGCCAGGTTCTCTGCCTCGCTCTTTGCAGGGTTCCAGCGGTTCAGGTGGATATCCTTTACCTTACCGTTGTTCTGGAAGGCGAACATCGCATCGCTGTCATAGTAACGGGATACATGGTCTACACCCTGGAACATTACTTCGAAACCGATGCCCTTATAGTTGGCGCCGAGTGTCAGAGCGTATGTGTTCTCTGGAATATCGCTGTAGCCGATGAATGTCTCATCACGGTCATCGATGAAGCCATCGTTATTCATATCCTTGTACTTCAGGTCACCAACCTTTACGTTTCCATAGGTTGATACAGGGAAGTTAGGATTATCCAAGTCGGCCTGTGTTACGAAGCCCTCGCATACCAGACCGAAGTACTGGTTGATTGGGTGACCTTCGCGCTTGCGGTAAGCGGTCTTGTAAGCAGGCTCATCCATATTCTTGATCTTGTTGGCTGCATGAGAGAAGGTTGCACCGATATTATAGGTGAAGTCCTTGCCGATGTGATTGAAGTGATGGAGTTCCAACTCGTAACCCTTGTTCTGGGTCTTACCGAGGTTTCCGGCTGCCATGGTTACACCTACCCACTGTGGACGGCTCAAGTACTCGGTCAGGATATCGTTACGGTTCTCAACGAAGTAGTCGAAGTTACCAGTCAGCATACCGTTGAACAAGCCGAACTCAAGACCTACGTTGAACTTCTTGGCACGCTCCCATGTTACACCATAGTTAGGATACTGGCTCTCGAAAATACCGGTTTTACCAGTATTACCGAAGTAGTAATCGTTGGAAATCTGGTTCCACTTCTCCTCATAGAGGAAGCGCTGAGCCACACCACCTACGGTATATACGTCGTTACCAACCTCACCGTAAGATGCACGGATCTTCAGGTTGTTCAACCAGTTCTCTGTTGGCTTCATAAACTCTTCCTGAGTTACACGCCAACCGAGTGAGAATGCTGGGAAGAAACCGAAGCGCTTGCCCTTGAGGAAGTTCTCTGATCCGTTGTAACCAACGTTAACCTCAGCCAAATACTTGTCATCATAACCGTAAGTTACACGACCTACGAGACCCTGATAGCGCTTGGCCAGGTCTGAGTTGTAACGGTAGTCGTTCTGGTTGTAAAGTACCATACCTGTAACATCGTGCTTACCAAACTTGCGGGCGTAGTTAATCTGACCCTCCATATAGAGTTTGTAAGTTGTAGAAGAACCCTTAGAGTAAGCCAGGTCGCCGTCTACATTATATTTGGTATAAGCATCTGCACTTGTAAAGTTGTTGCGGTCGTTCAACTCGTAAGTTGCGAATGCAGCACCAAATGTCTTCTTATAATAAGAGTCGTAGTCGAACGAAACCATACCGCGGACAGAAAGACCAGGAGTCAACCAGTCCATCTTGTAATCAGCAATGAAGTTGGTCTCATTGATGGTATTGGTTCCGCGATAGTATCCACCCTTGGCAAGGGCAGCTACTACGTTGTCCTGATATACGGCTGTACCACCATAGAGAGTCTTGGTTGTCTCACCATTCTGTACCTCATAAGATACAGGGAAGATCCAACCTGGAGTATGGTTGATACGTGCGAAGATATCATAGTTGGTAGAACTCTCGTTAGTGTTTGAACCATGACGGTTCTCGAAACGAGTACCGAAGTTTACGCTGAATGTCAAATCCTTAGAGAGGAAGAAGTCCATGTTGGCACGGAAAGCGTAACGGTTGTAACCAGGGCTTGAAGAGTTGCCGTAGGTATCCTGGCTGAGGTTCTTGATCAAAGATCCCTGGTTGTAGATTTCACCAGAAACATAGTAGCGCATGCGCTTCGTACCACCACGTACACTTACATTATAGCGCTGAGAAGGAGCCCAGTTGTTGAGCACCTCATCATACCAGTCTACATTAGGATAGAGAAGCGCATCAGCACCTGTCAATTCGCCGGCACAGCTCTTGCGGTACATCTCGATGTCAGAAGCTGTATACTGTGATGGAAGACCATCGTTCTTCAGAGCCTCCTCCAGGAGAGTTACAGAGTCATAAGAGTTCAGATAGTGAGGCTTACGGGTTGGAGTACCCCACATGAAGTTGCTGGTCAAACTAACCTCTGGCTTCATATCCTTACCACGCTTAGTAGTAACGAGGATGACACCATTCGCACCACGCACACCATAAACGGCTGTAGCAGAAGCATCCTTCAATACAGAGATACTCTCGATATCATCAGGAGCTACCTGAGAGAAAGCACGTTCTACACCATCTACCATGACCAATGGAGCACCGTCGCCAGCAAAGGTTGCACGACCACGGATGTTGATGGTAGCGTCATCGGCACCAGGAGCACCAGAAACCTGAGTTGTTACGACACCTGGAATCTTACCGGCAATAGCCTGTGTAACGTTGGCTGTAGGGGTATTCAAGAGGTCGTCTGAACTAACCTGAGAGATAGCACCTACGACACTCTCCTTCTTCTGATGACCGTAACCAACGACTACGACCTCATTGATTTTCTGACTTTCGTCCTTGAGAACCACCTTGATATTACGCTGATTGCCTACACGGATGTTCTGAGCAACCATACCGATATAAGAAATCTTCAAAGTAGCGTTCTCGTTCTTCACCTGAATCTTGAAGTTACCGTCGAAATCAGTAACAACACCATTGGTTGTCAATGCTTCCATAACAGTAGCACCGATGATAGGCTCACCCGATTCATCTGACACATTACCAGATACGGTAACCTGTGCTGATGCTCCTAAAGTAAGGAGCACCAGTGTCAGGGTCAAGAATAACTTATGCAATATGTTATTGTTCATTGTTTATTCTATTAATGTTATTGTTGAAGTTCAGCCTCCTTTTAATACAAAGGCTTTCCAATATAGCAAGCAGCAGGATCCATCACAAGATAAGAACCATCAACAATCAGGAAAGCACGGAGAACCTCATTGGCATCATTGCAAGGAGCAGTGAATCTTTCAGTGTAAACCTTACCATTTGTACAAGTTGCCACTGCTACTACCTTGATATCTGTACCAGTACGGGAAATGGTCATATCTACCTTGGCACCCTCCATATTCTGGCGGAACTCAGCCCACTCATCATCGTTGGTTGGATAACCTTCATTATCCCACTTTCCTGAGGCATAAGAACCACCCCAGCCATATGCATCACTACGGATAACAAAATACTCTGAATAATTACCACCAGCACGCTCATCATCGGTGCTGACACAGAGGTTCCAGTTGTTCCAGTTACCACCACCTGATGTATGGTTAGTGAAACCGAGGTGCAATGAAGCACCGGAAGGAATTTGGAAGTAATCAGAGAATTGTGTCCACCAAGCGGCTGAGCAATCAGAAGTTCCGATTTCGCTGGCTGTAACTTCTACAGCAGTCTGTGCCTGACACTCGTTGGTATCCATGACAAGATAAGAACCATCAACAATCAGGAAAGCACGGAGAACCTCATTGGCATCATTGCAAGGAGCAGTGAATCTTTCAGTGTAAACCTTACCATTTGTACAAGTTGCCACTGCTACTACCTTGATATCTGTACCAGTACGGGAAATGGTCATATCTACCTTGGCACCCTCCATATTCTGGCGGAACTCAGCCCACTCATCATCGTTGGTTGGATAACCTTCATTATCCCACTTTCCTGAGGCATAAGAACCACCCCAGCCATATGCATCACTACGGATAACAAAATACTCTGAATAATTACCACCAGCACGCTCATCATCGGTGCTGACACAGAGGTTCCAGTTGTTCCAGTTACCACCACCTGATGTATGGTTAGTGAAACCGAGGTGCAATGAAGCACCGGAAGGAATTTGGAAGTAATCAGAGAATTGTGTCCACCAAGCGGCTGAGCAATCAGAAGTACCGATTTCGGTAGTAGGAGTACCATCCTCTTTCACAAACTCTACATTCTTGAAAGCTTCATCACCACCACCATTACCTCCAATGGTCTTGTTCCAATCCTTCTCTTCCATCATGTTACGGATCAAGGTAACATTGTCGATAGATACGGTGTTGGTCTCTTCGGCTGTCAACTTGCTGTCTCCACCTATATATAAATAAGGTAAAGAGTTGATGGAATCAACCAAGGTCTTGTACTGGAAAGAGGTAGCACTTGATGATGTCTGATAACCAGAAAGGCTCTTCTTACCATCAACGTAGAGCTGGTAACCTTCAGTAGAAAGCTGAAGGGCTACGAAATGCCACTCATTAGGAGAGAGAATACCTGTCTTCACAGAAGCAGGATCATTCTCATTCAGGTTCAAACTCTGCAACTGGGTAGGCTTGTTGTAAACCACCTGACCATTGGCAGTGATATAGAAGTGAGCACTGATATCATTACCAGCAGCATCCTTCTCATCTGAACCAAATGAGATAAGAGGTCGGGTCAAGTCAACATCTGCGACTGTTCCGTCCTCAGCTACGGCTGCATCAATCTTTACAGCGAAAGTGATGGCAGCACCATTTTGCAACTTCACACCATTGAAAGGATTGGCAATCTTGGCACCACCCTTACCATTGATGTGCAATACATTACTTGCGAGGGTCTCATCATTGGTCACCTCACATGACTCATCGTGACTTATCATGTCTGAATACTCAGGTTTCTCTTCTGAATACTCAAAGTCATAAGTTGCCACTGTTGTCTTAGATGGGTAAATCTGTCCGCCAGCAGGATCATCCTGTCGGCCCCAGTCATCACCACAAGCAGTGAAACTTAATGCCACCATGATAGCACAAGCAAACGAAAGTAAAGTTTTTCTTAACTTCATAACTTAACGCCTTTAGGTTGTTTGTTTACTATTCAAATAGGTTATTTAAAATTCTTAAATCCTTTTTCAGTGGCAAAAGTACAATTAATCGGATTATATAGGGTGGACAAATGGGTTTTATAGGTGGACAAAACGCATAAACAGTAGATTTTTAAGGATATTACGTGCTTATCCACCAGTTGTGTACCCACACATACAAAACAAGGGGTTACTTGACCTATATCAAGTAACCCCTCGGTTTTATTTTATTTACTTAACAAATTATCACATCCAGGAACATTATTTCTCCGAAGAGTCCAAGGAGAACTATGCCATATCTGAACCCTGAGAATCCAACTGATCCTTATATGCAGTCGGCGAGATGCCAAACTGCTTGGTGAAGCAACGGGTGAAATACTTCGGATCGTTGAAGCCTACACGGTAGGCTATCTCCGTAATATTTCGGTTGGAAGTTTTATCAGCCATCATCTTGCGCGAGATGTCGAGACGGTAGTTGCGGATAAACTGGGCTGTTGGCAAGCCTGTCTCCTTGGAGAGATTCTTGCTCAGTACACTGCGGGATATACCCAAGGCATCTGCCAGTTCCTGAACTCCGAACTCAGAATTATCGTAGTTCTTCTCCATCACATCCATCACTTCTTCCATGAATGGACGCGTATTCTCCTCTACCATCTTCCTGTCAGCCTCAATGCTCTTCTTCTGACTGTCCTGATAACGCTTCTGGTTCTGCAGAATCATCTGGATGCGACTCTGCAGCTTTTCAGGTTCATCACTTTCCTTCATCGCAGCCTCGATAGGACGGTACAGAGCCTCTACTTCCTCTTCGCGCATCTTGTTGAGACGGCGCACATAAGCATATTGGAGCAAGGCGATGATACCTATTATAATAAGGGAAACAAACCACCAGCTCTTCCAGAAATAAGGAGTAATCTGAACTTCTACAGAGATCACCTGCTCCTTGTCGGAATTGATAGATGGGATATATTTCACCTCAAACTTATAGTCTCCAGCTGGCAGAGTGGAATAACGCACACTATGCTGACCAGCCTTGAGTTGAACCCACTCATTCTCGTATCCCTTCATGCGATAAAGGTACACGCCCTGTGTCTCGCAGCCATAATTGAGCGCTGAGAAAAAGAGGGTGAACGACTTATCACTCTCATGGATACGCAACTTTCTGGCAATAGAAATGTCTTCTTCCAGATAATCGCTGCCGGCAAAGACAGGCTGGTTATCTACCAGAAGTTCGGTAAAGCACAACTTACCCGTCTGATGCACAGAACGGTTTATGCCCTTTACAGCCATCATACCCGCATCGGTGCCCAGGAATATCTCGCCCTTGGCATTGCGGATGGCTCCATTGAAATAGAACTGCGAACTGATCAGACCGTCTTCACGGGAGAAACTACAGAATGCCTCGGTCTTCGGATTGAAAATAGAGAGTCCATTATCCGTGGCTATCCACAACATACCCTGGTTATCCTCTACAATACCCTTCACGATATTGTTGGCAAGTCCGTTATTGGTGGTATACGACTTCACTTGAGTCTTTCCGTTTTTATCGCTGGTATAGCAATACAGACCGTAGCCGTTACTGCCCATCCATATCTTTCCATCCTTAGCCTGGCAGAAAGACAATATCTTATCGAAGACTCCACTCTTCGGATTGTCGAGTTTATACTGATGATACGTCACAGCGAAATCGCCCTTGCCATGAGCACGCGACTTGAGGTCGACCTCTACCATTCCCCGCACACAACCCATCAGGAGTTTGCCCTTTCGGGTTATCAGAGAACCGATGCAGCCGCGCACATTCAGGCATCCCCTGAAAGGTTCGATGAGTTGGCGGTGCTTAATGTCATAGAAGAAGAGACCGTCATTGGTTCCGAGCCACATACCATCATTGATAGGATCGTAAGCCAAGGCACCGGCAAAGTTGAGTAAATGCTGATGCTTAGCATCTATCACCAGAGGAATAATCTTGCCCGGCTGACTGAGATTCATCACAGCAAAGCCCCTTCCCCAGGTACCAATCCAGAGCTGATTGCGGTTATCGGCTGCAAGAACCGAGACGGTATTATGCGGCAAACCGGAATTTGCCACCGTATAATGAACAAAGTTCATGCTGCCTGGAGTCAAGGCATTGAGACCTCCCTCTACTGTTCCTACCCACAGGGTTCCGTCGGCTGCCGCATACATGGCATTGACAGCATTAGGAGAGATACTGCCCGGGTTGGCGGGGTCGTGACGGTAGAATTCCAAATTCAGCTGACGTGGAGCCAGCTTGATAACACCACCTGTCTCGGAACCTACCCATATCTGTCCGTTCTTAGAGAAAAGACTGTTGATAAAGTTGCTGCTCAGCGGATTCACAGCCGTAGCAGTGTTCCAATGTTCTATCTCTCCGGTCTTATCATTGAAGATATCTACGCCACAGAGCGTTCCTACCAGAAGTTTGTCATCTGGAGAAACGGCAAGGCTCGTCACTACTTCGTGCTGGAGCGAATGGTCGGTAGCAGAGCAATGGAATTCCTGCTTTGCACTATTAAACAATCCGCGATTCGTACCCATCCATATCTTACCATGATAATAAATAAGCGCCCCCCCATACCGACCTTCGAGCGGAGGAAACAGGGATGAGATGTTCTTTGCTACGAGCTGATTGTTCTTCACTGAGAACTCGCTCACCACTCCATTGTTGCATAATACAACCGTTCCTCTGCGATAGACATCACAGATTCCGAGGTCGGGAGCATTATAAGGATAGGATGTGGACAAGACGCTGTTCACCTCGCCCTTTTCGTTAAAGCCGAAACGGGTAAGCTGATTGACAGACAGCATCCATATATTGCCCTTTGCATCACAATATATTCGGGTGCAAAGGTTCTTGAATACTTTGTTGAGTTGTGCCTTTACCTGGCTGTTCTCACAAGGTGGAACAACAGGCTGCATCGTTTTGAGGTCGAGCACCTGCGGGCCTTCCTCGAAAGCTATCCAAAGGCGCTTGAACGGATCTTCGCAGACATTACGGCAACTGTTGCTTCGCAGACTGATTCCTACAGACCCCAAACCGAAGTTCATGAAATTGAAACCATCGTAGCGCACCAGTCCACCACCATGCGTACTGATCCATACGAAGCCGTAGGAATCCTGAAAGATGTCATCGGCAAAGTTATTCGGCATACCTGCAGCCATATTGAGATAGCTTACATTATAGCGACTAGGCAGCCCACCTTGCGCCCAACTGCTCAAGGTAACGATCAATGCTGCTATAAAGGTTAGAATGTATCTTCTAATCATTATTTTCCTTTCTTCCTGTCTTCTATTTTTGCATAGATGACCATACCAACTCCTAACAAAGCAAGAGCGATATACATACTAAAAAGATTCCAATTCATAGCTATTGTTTTTTTTGTTCTTTGTGATCCTCTATCTTCACATAAACCAATGAGCCTATAGCTATAACTGAAAGGAACAAGTACATTCCTAATAATCCGTAATCCATATTATTTACCTTTCTTATTTTTTATTTTCACTTCGTCTGATAAGATATAACCCTGTCCCAAACGTAAGAGCTGCAAAAAAGACTGCTCCTATTAAAGTCCAAATCGAACCATCATCATTACCAAACATTCTCACTAAAACATAAGCTGTAACAATATATTTTGCTATATCTAACAGCCATTTGCCTAATTCTTCTATCATTCTAAAGCTATTTCGTTAACTCTGCTGCAAATTTACAAAGAATAATTGAAACGAAAGAATATTTTTATGAAAAAAAGCAGGCTAACACTGATAACTGCGTTAGCCTGCTGAGATATGAAAGTATCAAGTGACTGATACTAAGTCTTTAGAACTCAAGAATCATGCTCTGGCGAGGACGGAGTTTTACGTTCTTGTTGATAAGAACGGTGCGACCGTTTGTAACATCCGTAGCCTTATCATGAGAACCGATAATCTCTGCATAACGGGAAACATTCAGCTCGTTTGCCTCGTTCTTGCCGTTGATCACCGTCATCACATTCTTACCCTTATACTGGCGGGCAATTACGTAAACACCCTTCTGAGGACAGAACTGGGTCTGCTTGCCCTTAGTAATCACTTCATTGCCCTGGCGCCAGTGCAACAGGTTGCTGAGCCAGTTGAACATCTGGTTTTCTGCCTGTGTTCTACCCTCTGCAGTAAAGGCATTGTGCTTATCACCAGCCCAACCGCCAGGGAAGTCCTTGCGTACATTGCCATCGGTTACACTCTTGGTACCGTTCATCAGCACCTCTGTACCATAATAGAGCTGAGGAGTGCGGTTGATGGTAAGAAGCAATGACAGCGCCTGCTTCAGAGCCAGGGTATCCTTGCCTTCACCCAGGAAGCGGTCGGTATCATGATTCTCGATGAATGCCATTACACTCTTTGGATTAGGATAGAGATAGTCGTAACAGAACACGTTGTAGAGACGGTTCATGCCGTTCCACCAGTCATCGGTCTCCTCTTTCTTTGCACTATTGATGCGGTCGAAGAAGGCGAAATCCATAACGGTTGGCAGATAGCTGTTCTTCTCTGAAAGCTTACTGTCCTTCTGCCATGCTGCAGTATAGGCAGGCTCGGTTACCCAAGTCTCGCCTACGGTATTGAAGTGAGGATACTCCTCGCCCAGCACCTTCATCCAGTGTGCCATCGCATCGCGGTCGGCATAAGGATAGGTATCCATACGGATGCCATCGATACCAGCGCTCTCTATCCACCACTCGCTGTTCTGAATCAGATACTTGATAACATGTGGGTTGCGCTGGTTGAGATCAGGCATGGTTGGAACAAACCAGCCGTCTACGGTTTCTGTGAGATCAACCTTGCTGGCGTATGGATCGAGTACAGGAGTCAGCTTATAACTGGTCTGCAGATACTTATCGTTCACCTTAGCAGCGCCATCCACCGTACCGATGTTCTTCTGATGCTCGGAAGTCTGATTTTCAGGAGCCAGCCATTCTGGTGTGTTGAACCAGTCCTTTGAAGGCATATCGGCAACCCAAGGATGTTCGAAACCGCAATGGTTGAAAATCATATCCATCACAATCTTCAAACCTTTCTTGTGAGCCTCATCTATCAGCTGCTTATAATCGGCATTGGTTCCGAAACGTGGGTCTACACGATAATAATTGGTGGTAGCATAACCATGATAACTACTGTTCTTGCCGTTACTTGGACTGTCGTTCTCCAAAACCGGGGTAAACCACAGAGCGGTAACACCCAACTGGTTGAAATAATCGAGATGCTGGCGGATTCCCTCCAGGTCGCCACCATGTCGCAGACTAGGCTCTGCACGGTTGCAGGTCTTATCACGCATCGCCTTAAAGGCATCGTTCTTCAGATTGCCGTTGGCAAAACGGTCTGGCATCAGCATATAGAGCACATCTTCATTAGAGAAACCGATGCGCTTATCGCCCGCCATCTCACGGTTCTTCAACACATACTTTACCTTCTTCGACTGTTTGCCCTGCTTGAAGTTGAGGGTCATCTCACCAGCCTTTGCCCCATCGAGATTAAGATAAACCAGGAGATAATTAGGAGAATCAAGGCGGGCGATGCTGTCTACCTTCACACCCGGATAGTCTACCGTTACATCGGCATTCTTGATATCCTTGCCATACACCATCAGCTGGAGTGAAGCATCTTTCATGCCCACATACCAGTCGGTAGGTTCAATGCGGTTCACGTTGACCGCCGCATTCATACTTATTGCACTACTCATAAGCAATAAAGAAGCTATTATCTTTTTCATATTACACCTTATTATATATATAAACTATTTCTGATAAAGAATCAAGGCTGACTGAGGGGCAATCTCAGCTTCCTTTCCCGAAACAAAGCCTAAGCCTTCCTCATTGATTATACCATTGCAGCAAGCCACGGTATAGCCACCCTCAGGAATCTGCATCTTCTTTGCCTCCTTATTGAAGTTATAAATCACGATGATGTTCTTCCACGCATCAATGCCCTCCAGATTCTTGAGCTGGAAACCTACGAGACAAGTTTCCTGAGCAGGCAGGAACTCCAGATGCTGACGTACCTTATCGCCTGTTGAAAGACGGAATGCCGGATGATTCTTGCGGAGCTGGATCAGACTCTTGTAATAAGCAAACGCCTGCGGATACTTCTGCAGATTGGTCCAGGTAAACTGGTTGATGCTGTCAGGAGAATTATAGCTATTGTGTACTCCCTTCTTGTCGCGGAGCATCTCTTCGCCGGCAAGGATGAAAGGAACACCCTGTGAAGTGAAGACGCAGGTCTGCGCAAGCTTATCGATGCGGAGCAACTCGGCAGTACGTATTGCTTCAGGGATATTCTTGTCGGTAAGAGATGCGATACTTGCCTTCAGACGGTCTACCAGACACATATCGTCATGGCAGCTTACATAACTGATCTGCTCGGTAGGATTGTTGGTCCAAGGCTTCTTGTCATAGTTCACCTTTGTCATATCCACCTGCGGATGGGCAATGCCACCCACAATACCGAACTTCAGACTTTCCTCCTGACCTGTAAGACCAGCCAGGAGCGCACCCTTATGGTCATCAGAGAAAGGACCACGGAGCGCATCGCGCATATCATCGCTGAAAGCACCGATGCCCTTGAGCTGCTGGGTATTTGCCTTCACCGCCAGTTTCTCGGTAGGATAAGCACAACTGCCTGCACTCCATCCCTCACCATAAATATAGATGCTAGGATCGATGCGGTTTACCATCTCACGGATAGCCTGCATGGTTTCGATGTCATGAACGCCCATCAGGTCGAAACGGAAACCGTCGATATGATATTCGTCTATCCAATATTTCACGCTCTCCAGCATATACTGACGCATGAGAGGCTTTTCAGAAGCAGTCTCGTTGCCACAGCCTGAACCGTCAGAATACTTACCATCCTTGGTCTTGCGATAATAATAATCAGGATAGGTACGCTGAAAATTGCTGCCGTTGATATCGAAAGTATGGTTATATACGGCATCGAAAATCACTCGGATGCCTGCCTTATGCAGCGCCATCACCATCTCCTTGAACTCCTTGATGCGGGTTACTGGAGAATAAGGGTCGGTAGCGTAACTGCCTTCCGGCACATTATAGTTCTTCGGATCATAACCCCAGTTGAACTGTGGTTTGTCGAGTCGGGTCTCATCTATAGAAGCGAAATCGAATACAGGCTGGAAGTGGATGGCGTTGATGCCCAGATTCTTGAGATATTCGATGGCCTTTGGCTCGGTGAGGGCGAGATACTTGCCCTTATATTTCAAGCCGGATGTAGGAGAAATGGAGAAATCACGCACGTGAAGCTCGTAGACAACGAGATCGGCTGGCGATTTCAGGGCAGGACGCACGTCCTTATCCCATCCAGATGGATCGGTATCATACAAATCTACGATGGCGCCACGGTTTCCGTTCACACCTACTGCTTTGGCAAATGTACCTGGTGTTTCACCCTTGCCAATATCAAAGGTATAGAACTTTCCCTTGAGGTCGCCCTTTACTGTAGCCTCCCAGCGCTCATCACCCAACTTCTTCATTTTCAGCGTTTTATAAGCCTTTCCTCCCTGACCTTGCTTATAAAGACGGAGGGTTACAGAAGACTTTTGGGCTGTTGGAGCATTCAGGATAAACATGGTTTTCTCCTTGGAATACATCATCTCATTGAATGTCTGCTGCGCATTCAATGAAGTTGGTAAAACGGTTGCTGTCAATGCTGCAATTATTAGTTTTTGGATATCCATATTGTTAAGTTATTGTTATACAGGACATTAAAGCGAACTGAGCGAAGAAAACCGTGACAGATTATCTACGCTCATTTTTGGCGTATTTCCGACCAACCGGACAGTTGGACGGAAATACGGAAATTATAGGCTTATTTAGCGAGCAATGAGATGGCGAAACCACCACCACGTGCTTCATTAATCTTCAAAACATCACCCTTCTTCACAGTCTTGTGGATGATCTGATAAGATTTAGGGTTCTTCTCGTAGTCGGCATTCTTGCCGTCCTGATAAATAGCGCAAGCATACTTCTTGCCCTTATCCAGAAAGTCGAGTTTTACTACGGCTGTGCGGGCTGCATCAGTCTTACCGCCTACAAACCAGTTGTCGGTACCCTTAGCCTTGCGTGCTACGGTGATATATTTGGCTGGCTCTGCCTCCAGATACTTGGAGTCGTCCCAGTCGCAAGCTACGTCGCGGATGAACTGGAAGGCATCGTCGTACTTCTCATAATGCTCTGGAAGATCGGCAGCCATCTGCAGCGGACTGTACATTACGAGATAGAGAGAAAGCTGACCACAGAGAGTGGTATGAACATAACTCTTATTGTTGCTCCACTCAGAAAGCTTGGTCTCGAAGATACCAGGAGTGTAATCCATCGGACCACCCTGCAGACGGGTGAATGGCAACATTACGGTATGATAAGACTTGTTACCGCCAAATGCCTCATATTCTGTACCACGTGCACTCTCGTTGCCAACCAGGTTAGGCCAGGTGCGGCAGATACCTGTAGGACGGGTTGCCTCGTGGGCATTCACCATGATATGATGCTTGGCAGCGGTCTCGATGACACGCTGGTAGTGATTGTTCATCAACTGGCTGTAGTGATACTCACCTCTTGGAATGATATCTCCCACATAACCGGTCTTCACGGCATCATAACCATATTTGTTCATCAGGTTGAAGGCATCTTCCAGGTGGCGCTCGTAGTTGAGAGCTGCAGAAGATGTCTCGTGGTGCATCATCAGTTTCACGCCCTTAGAGTGAGCATATTCGTTGAGCATCTTGATATCGAAGTCAGGATATGGAGTCACGAAGTCGAAGACATCAAGCTTCTGATGACCGAACCAGTCTTCCCAACCTTCGTTCCAGCCTTCTACCAGTACCTCCTGCAAACCGTTCTTGGCTGCAAAGTCGATGTAGCGCTTCACTTCCTCGTTGGTTGCACCATGAGTACCGTTAGGCTTGCACTTGCTGTAATCAGTAACGCCGAGACGCACAGATGGCAGATCGTTGGTATAGCTCCAGGTCTTGGTGCCTACAATCATGTTCCACCATACACCGCAGTACTTGGTAGGATGAATCCAGGATGTATCCTTAATCTTGCAAGGCTCGTTAAGGTTCAATGTCAACTTGCATGAAAGCATATCACGTGCATCATCACTTACCATCACGGTACGCCAAGGGGTATTGAATGGAGTCTGGATAAATCCCTTTCTGCCTACAGCATCAGGAGTGAGCCAAGACTCGAAGGTCAATGTTTTCTCGTCCAGATTGAGGTGCATGGTAGGATAATCCAGGCAGGCAGCCTCATGGATGTTGATGTAGAGCCCGTCCTTGGTCTTCATCTGGAGAGAGGTCTGAACACCAGTATCAGAGAAGACGGTGGTAGATGAATTGCTCTTGTAAGCTTCACGGTTTTTCGCAATAATTGGGCGAATGCCTGTCAATGGAGTAATGTTGTAATCATACTCCTGTGTATCATAATCACCAGGAATCCAGTAAGCGGTATGATCGCCTGCCATGGCAAACTGGGTATGCTCCTCCTGGATGACAAAATAATTCAGACTTTCCTGCTGTGGAAACTCATAGCGCAAGCCCATACCATAATCATATACACGGAAACGGATGGTGACATTACGCTTAGAAGCAGCCTGGTTCAGATTTACCTCCATCTCGTTGTAATGGTTGCGGATGGTAGCGGTCTCGCCCCATACCGGCTTCCAGGTTTCGTCGAAAGTCGATGTCTTGCTACCAGTTTCAGTAAAACCATCCATCAGGCTGGTTTCCTCCATACCCTTAGAGGCATGTTTATCCTTAGCCAGCTCCAATCCTAAGTGGGATGGCTTACATACAGTCTTTCCCTTATAGCTCATCTCATAGGTAGGCTGTCCCTTTTCGGTCAAAGAGAAAGTTACCGAGACATTGCCGTTAGGCGACTTTACGGTCTGGGCTGCTGCCAACATAGGAAGCAAGAGGCCCATCACTAATACATTCAGTTTTTTCATACTGTTCAGTCGTTGTTTATTCTTGTTTTTGAATCTTCGTTAGTTTATCTCAATCATTATCTGTTTATTCTTAAGATAGTGCAAAGATACAAAAAACAAAAATACCCTCCACGTTTTGGGAGGGTATTTTTCTGCAAATGAGTGTGCAAACGTTTGCACTATATATAATCATGTTAGTTAGACTCTTCCAGACTGCGAAATCATCTCTGTGATATTCTGCACGAAACGCTTGTCTGCAGCCAGATCCTCTATGTTGAGGTGCATGCGATAACGCCAGTAATGCTTAGGGTTAGCCGGGATATTGATACGCTCGGCATCAGCATCAGGCAGACGGAGAGCCTCATCGGTAGCCAACCAGTCCTGGATACTCAATACGCAGAGCATGGATGGAGAGGTGAGATGGCGGCTGATGATGTCACTAGCCAACCAGCCTGGGAGTGGATGAGGTGCTGGTCCCTGACGGTAGAGCATCGTATTGTAATACTCCTGGGTACGCTGGACATTCTCATCCCACCACATACGCAGAGTAGGCATATCGTGGCTCGAGATGGTACATACCGAGCGGTATGGGTTACGGCTCAGATGTCCGAACTTAACCGATGGATCCTTTGGCATGCTCTGGAGTTCCAGACTCAATATCTTCAACTCGTCCATTACCCAAGGCACACAGTCTGGCACCATACCGAGGTCTTCGGCACAAACCAGCATGCGGGTAGCCTGAACCAGTTTAGGCAACTTTTTCATCGCCTCCTGATACCAGAACTGGTTGTTACGGCGATAGAAATAGTCGTTGTAAAGGCGGTTGAACGCAGCCTTGTCATTATCATAGAGCGACTCGTAGATAAAGTCAAGCTGGGCTGAGATACGTGGATGGAAGACGCCAGGGTTGGTATGATCACGTACGAAGAGTACATCGCTGATCAGGGCATACAAGCCATCACGCAGCCAGAGTTCCTTCTCATCTGTTACATCAGCAAAGAGAGCCTCAACCTTGCGCTGGGTATCTACCTCAGGCTTCATCTGATAACGCTCGTCATCCAGACGGTCGAGATATTTCTCCTTTACCTCGCCGGCACGCTCATGGAACATACGGTCCAATACCCAATCGGTAATGAACGGACGGGTAAAACGGTCTTCCTGGAAGTGTAAACCATAGCTTTCTATCTCTTCACGGCTCATGGCAAGCGCCGGTGCAAACTGTCCGAGCAATCCATGTACGCTATGTACCGGAATCTCCCAGATACGGAAGAAGCCCAATACGTGGTCGATGCGGTAAGCATCAAAATATCTTGCCATGTTCTTGAAACGGCGGTTCCACCACTGGCAGCCATCCTTCAGCATCTCAAACCAGTTATAGGTAGGGAATCCCCAGTTCTGACCATTGGCAGAGAAGTCATCAGGTGGAGCACCCGCCTGACCATTGAGGTTGAAGTATTTTGGTTCCATCCATACATCGCAACCATTGCGGTTTACGCCGATTGGAATATCACCCTTCAAAATAACGCCCTTAGCCTTGGCATGCTCGTGAGCCTCCTGCATCTGGCGGTCCAGTACGAACTGTACGAAATAGAAGAACGCCACGTTCTTGTAAGCAGCAGTCTTAGGGTCGGCAAGCGCCTTGCGCTCAGCCTCATCCCATACCTGATGATCTGGCCACTGGTTGAAATCAGCCGTACCATTCTTATCACGCAGGTATGAATACTGTGCGTAAGGAACCAGCCACAGTTCAGTATCCTGGAAGAAAGCCTTATATTCGGCTGTCTTCATCATCTTTTCACCTTCCTGATTGAAGATTTGGCGCAAGTAATTTATCTTGAAATCATTTACCTTTTCGTAGTCTATCTTATCCAGTGCGTTCAACTCAGCACGTGTCTTCTCAGCCTCAGCACGAGCCTTGGCATCCTTCAGCTCTGGGAGAGCATGGAGATTGGCATACTGCGGATGAATGGCGAAGACGCTGATGCAGCTATATGGATAACTGTCGGTCCATGTATGGGTGATGGTGGTATCATTGATAGGAAGGAGCTGGAGCACCTTCTGACCGGTAGAAGCCACAAAATCAATCATGGTCTTCAGATCACCGAAATCACCGATACCGGCACTCTTACGGGTACGCAATGAGAATACAGGCACCTGCGTTCCAGCAAGTTTGCGGTTATACAGAGCGAAGAAAGCCTGGTCGAGTTCATAAGATACCAACTCACCTGCCTTCATCTCCGGCAAATCCACGGTTCTGTTCATGCTGGTTTCCCAGAGAAGCTCGTTCTTCGCATTACGGAAAGCCACAAACTTAAACTCCAGATGACTGCCCTCAAGATGAGTCGCATCAATATCAGCAACCCATTCATTATAGGTATGCTGAGTCATCGGAAGAATCTTCTGCACATCCCAAGCACCCAATGCTTTATCTGCACCCAATACACCCAGACGCTCACCATCACGAAGCTGAGGAGCACGGACTATCAGACGTACAATCTTGCTGCCCGTTTCCGGCTTCATCTCCTGTGGAGCCTGATGATTGATGCAATCGGTAAAGGCACTGCTGTAGAGGTAAGCATCCTCCGGCATAGCCTTCCAATGATCGTAAAGTGTATAAGCCACAGCCTTCTTGGCATTTACATCGAGCTGATGCTTGATTATAAGCCATTCGGTCTTGACTGCTCTTCCTTCACGTTCTACACTATAATAATAGGTATACGATTTTTCTGGTGATTCAACACACCAGTCGCATGCCCATCTTTGACCATCTGTTGTCTCGAGAGGAAGTTTCAGTTCACCTTCCTCTGTCTGAATGTTTACGACGATCTGTTCGCCGAACATTGCTTTATATTCAATATTAAACTGTACTGTCATAAGACTCTTAAGGCTCTTGAAAATGTTATAATTTATGTTTGATGCTACAAAGGTAAGAAAAACGAGCGAAAAACATATCAGAAATTTGCATATTTTTCTCTCGCAAATCGTGCAAACGTTTGCATAACCCCTACTCCGTAGAAACAATCAATTAATCGTTCATCTCATTTTATTCAGATTTCTTATCTTTGATGATGCTCACAGACAGCGCACCCGCAATCAGCAGGATACCTGCCACAATCATCATATCGCTCTGATGAGAACCCACCAGACTCAGGACTGTTCCACCGCAGATAGCAGCCACAATCTGAGGGATACAGATGGTTCCGTTAAACAGACCGAGATAAGCGCCCATGTGACCATATCCCTGCAAAGCATTGGTAACAAAGGTGAAAGGCATCGCCAGCATGGCTGCCCAACCGGCACCAATCATCAGGAACGGAATAAACTGCAGATACTGATCATGCAGGAATGGTATCAGGGCAAAGCCCACACCGCCGATAACCAGACTGACAGCGTATGCCACCTTCGTATTCTTAAACTGAGGGAGAATCACAGCCCAGACTACACTACCTACCGCCTGTACGGCAAAGAGAATGCCCACCCAGTTGCCTGCCTCCTGGAATGCTTCAGAAGCAGGATCGGTCGTATTCCATACGGTTTCAGCGATGGCTCCCGTAGAATAATTCCAGAGATAAAGGAAACCAGCCCAGCAGAAGAACTGAACCAGTCCCACCTTCCAGAAGGTAGATGGCGCCTTACGGAGCAAAGTAATCCAACCGGCCTTGTCTTCAGAAGCCTCAGCATTAGGATTCTTCACTCTTCCCTCTTCACTCTTCGCTTCATTATACTCCGCATACTGCTGTGGATTCCACTCCTTCACCTTCATCGTGGTGTAGATAACACAGAGAATCAGGATAGCCGCACCGATATAGAATGACCAGATGACAGAATCAGGAACCACACCCTTCTCAGCATAATTCTTGATACCGAGGAAGGTAAAGAGGAACGGGAAGATATATCCGGCTACAGAACCGGCATTGCAGAGGAAACTCTGGATAGAGTAAGCCTTCGCCTTCTGTTTTTCATTTACCATATCACCTACCAGCATCTTGAACGGCTGCATCGCCATGTTGATGCTCGTATCGAGGAACATCAGCGCTATCAGACCGAAGAGCATCGCACCGCTTACGGTCAGTCCGAGCGAACCGGCATTCGGGAGCAGGCACATTACCAGGACGGCAATCGTAGCACCCACAAAAAGATAAGGGATGCGGCGGCCAAAGCGGCACCACGTCTTATCGCTCAACGTGCCCACGATAGGCTGAACCAGGATTCCCATCAGAGGAGGGAGAATCCAGAAATAACTCAAGTTGTGTGGGTCAGCACCCAACGTTGCAAAGATTCGGGAGATGTTGGCGCTCTGTAGGGCGTAGGCAATCTGTACTCCGAAAAATCCGAAGCTCAAGTTCCAGAGCTTCCAGAAACTTAAATCAGGTTTTTGTTTCATATTGTTATGCTTTTATATTTTTATCTTGTTGTTCCTCTCACCACGAGTCGTGTTCTCACCACTCGCTTCTCCACCTCATCTCTAGGGATGGAGCCTTCCACCTGACCAATCAGGATATTGGCAGCTTCCTCGCCTACGGCTACACCTCGCTGCTCAACCGTAGTAAGCATCGGGTCGCACGCCTTGGCACGGTCACCATTGGTGAATCCGCAGATGCTGATTTCTTCAGGCACCTTGAACCCCATCCGCTTGGCGGTATAGAGAATGCCGATTGCCGTATCATCATTGATGGCGAAGAACGCATCCGGATGATCTTCCTCTATCAGAATATCCGGCGTTATTGCTTCGGCATTGGCACGGTCATCGCAGATCTTCACCCAGTCAGGGTTCTCCGTCAAACCATGCTTTACCAGCGCATCATGATAACCGTTATATCGGTTCTTGGAGATTTCCAGATTCATCGGCGAGCCGTAGAAGGCAATCTTCTTGCAGCCCGTATCAATCATGTGGGTAACGGCAGTAAAGGCACCCATATAGTCATCTACCACCACTCGCGAGCAGTTCACGCCCGTACATATTCTATCATAGAAGATGAGCGGCACCCCATTCTGCCGCAGTTTTTCGAAATGATCATACTGCTTGGTATCCTTCGCCTGTGAAACGATGATGCCACAAACCTTGTTCTGATAGAAGTCTTCACAGATGGCCACCTCCTTATCGTAACGCTCGTTACTCTGCGCCACCATCACACGGTAACCTCTGGCTCTAGCCTCTTCCTCTATACCCGAAAGCACCGACATGAAGTAATAGTGTACCACCTGAGGTACAATAACTCCAATCACCTTCATCGGTTTCACCTTATTATGTCTTAAAGCCTCACCCAGGAAGTTAGGGAAGAAGTTATTTTCACGCGCGTATTTTTGAATACGCTCCTTTTGGGCAGTACTGATACGAGAACTGTCCTTCAATGCCCGGCTCACTGTGGCAACACTTACGCCCAGATCGCGAGCTATATCTTTCATTGTTATTGTTTCTTTATCGCCCATTGCTATTAGTTGTGCTGCAAAATTACGAAATATCCTCAATATCAGTTCAAAGTTCTTGACTTAAATCAAGTAATTTCTGTGCAAACGTTTGCACAAAATAAATAACGGAATTAACATAAAAATAGTACAACATAAGAGAAAAGAACTTAATTTTGCACACAGAAACGACAAGTTTATGGGCAAACGCCCCATTCCTACCTTATATAATATAAGCAAGATGCCAGAAAGACCCCGAAAAGAGCCAGAACGGTATTTTAGAGTAGGAACGACAACAACTTAAGCCAAAAAGAATGAAAAAGTAAATAATTTAATATTATACATTAACTTAAAAATCAAGCAAATGATGAAGCAGGTAAAAATTAAATTGCCTCTCAGAGCGTTGACCCTAGCAAGCGGTCTGCTTCTGACGGTGAGTTCCTTTGCGCAGAGTAATGCAATTAAGGGACATGTGAAGGATGCTTCTGGTGAGCCTATCATGGGTGCTACCATTACAGTGAACGGTAAGGCTGTAGGCATTACCGACATGGATGGTAACTTCTCAGTTGATGCAGCGCCAGGTGCAAACCTTACTTTCACTTATCTGGGAATGACTCCAAAAACAATCAAAGCAACATCTAACATGATGATTACCTTGGTTGACGACCAGAAGTCTTTGAACGAGGTCGTTGTCATTGGTTATGGTCGTGCTAAGAAGAACGACTTGACTGGTTCTGTTACAGCTATCAAGCCAGATGAGATGTCAAAGGGTATCACAAGCAGTGCCTCTGATATGTTGGTAGGTAAGATTGCCGGTGTTGACGTACAGACTGGTGGCGGTCAGCCTGGTTCTGGCGCACAGATTCGTATCCGTGGTGGTGCTTCTCTGAGTGCTTCTAATGACCCTCTCTACGTAATCGATGGTTTGGCTATTGATAACAACAACCTTACTGGTACAAGTAACGTCTTAGCGATGATTAACCCTAACGATATCGAGAGTTTCACCGTATTGAAAGACGCTTCCGCTACCGCTATTTATGGTTCTCGTGCATCTAATGGTGTCATCATCATTACAACCAAGAAGGGACGTTCTGGACAGAGACCAACTGTTACCTATAATGGCGATGTTACAGTATCTACCATCCAGAAGAAATATGAGGTAATGAATGCCAGCGAATACAAGCAGGCTCTTACCAATCTGGGTATTGACACTAGCGGTTTGGGAACTGCCGATACGGACTGGCAGGATGAGATTTTCCGTACAGCCATCTCTACCAAGCATAACCTCAGTATTCAGGGCGGCTTGAAGGATATGCCATATCGAATTGGTTTAGGTTTCGATGACAACAATGGTATCGTCAAGACTACTTGGATGAAGCGTTTCAATACTTCTGTCAATTTGGCTCCTTCCTTCCTCGATAAGCACTTGAACGTCAACTTCACAGCGAAGTATATGTTCGAGAAGGATCGCTATGCAAGTTTTGGTGATGCCATCGGTAATGCACTGACCATGGATCCTACACAGCCTGTTCGTGTAAGCGACCCTATGTACAATTGCGTAGGTGGATATTTCCAGTATCTGGACAATGCGGGTAACACAATTACTGATCCTAACTGGACAAAGATTGCCAAGGCTCAAGTACCTCAAAACCCTGTGGCTCTCCTCGACAACCAGAAGATAATGGCCAACACCAATGACATTTCATCAAATCTTGAGGTGGACTATAAGATTCATGGTTTCGAAGACTTGCATTTACATGCTGCTATAGGTGCACAGTACACAGATGCCAAGCAGCACAATGATATAAACAAGTATTCCTCTTCTAATAACTATTTTGGTTATTACAAGACAGACCATCAATACAAATACAGCATCGAAGGAAAAGCTTTTGCCGAATATGCCCACAAGTTTGGTGTACACGACATCGACATCATGGCAGGTGCTGAGCAGAGCCACTTCCACAGAGTAGGCTATAACTTCGGAAGTGGTATTGATGAGTACTTGAGAGATAACGATCCAAAGATGGTTGATGGTGAATGGAACTATGTAAATAACCCTACATATCAGAAGAACACCATGTGGAAGAGTCACAACTCTTTGGTATCTTACTTCGGACGTTTCAACTATAACCTGTTAGATCGTTATCTGCTTACAGCTACATTCCGTGCCGATGGTTCTTCTCGTTTCAGAGATGGCAAGAAGTGGGGTTACTTCCCAGCAGCAGCTTTTGCATGGAAAATCAACAACGAGCCTTTCTTGAAGAATGTAAAATGGATTGATGAGTTGAAGCTCCGCTTGGGTTGGGGTATGACAGGTCAGCAGAATGGTATTGACGACTTCTACTATGCTCCTGTATATACCATCAGTGATACATATGCACAGTATCCATTTGGTGACAAATATTACACAACAATGCGCCCATCCAAGTACAATCCAGACTTGACATGGGAGAAGACTACAACTTACAATGGAGGTCTCGACTTCACCGCTCTCAATGGTCGTTTCGGCTTCAATGTCGATGGTTACTATCGTAAGACTACCGACCTTTTGGCAACCGTTGCCATTGCTGGTGGTACCAACTTTGGCGACCAACTCTTGAAGAACATCGGTTCTGTAGAAAACTATGGTGTAGAATTGGCATTCAATGTAAAACCTATCGTTACCAAGGACTTCTTGTGGGATGTAACCTACAACGTAGGATGGAACCACAACGAAATCACTAAGTTGGAGGCTGGTTTACAAGACTGGACTTGGACAGGCAGCAAGGTATCTCGTGGTAACAACACTTTGGTACAGGTAAACAAGGTCGGCGAGCCTCTCAATTCATTCTATGTTTACCAGCAGGTTTACGACGAGAATGGCAAACCTATCGAGGGATTGTATGTTGACCGTGACGGTAATGGAAAAATTGATAATGACGACCGTTATTGCTACAAGAACCCTGCTCCTGATGTAATCATGGGTCTCACCACTAAGTTCATCTATAAGAACTGGGACTTCAGTGCAGCTTTCCATGCTTCTATCGGCAACTATGTGTATTACGATTTCCTGAACTCCAAAGCTGAGTTGATGAAAATCAATGAAACTAACCTCTTCAGAAACACAACAGCAGAAGCCGTCGAACTTGGCTTTAAGGGTACAACTGATCTCACGACCAATGCCAGCGACTACTTCGTACGCAATGCGTCTTACCTGAAGTGTAGCAACATGACATTGGGATATAGCTTCCCAGCATTGATCAAGGCAGGTGCAGAGAAGATTTGCAGCGGACGCATCTTCTTCACCGTACAGAACCCATTCATCATTACCAAGTACAAGGGTATCGACCCAGAGGTAAGCAACGGTATCGATAGCAATCCTTACCCACGTCCAATAAGCTTCCAGCTTGGTTTGAATCTTAACTTCTAAAATACAAAAAAGGAGACAATTATGAAAAAAATATTTATAACGACTGCAATGGCAAGTATGTTGTGCATGGGCTTTGTCTCTTGCGCAGACGAACTGAATATCAAGTCCATTGACCCACAGTCTTCCCCATCATATACAGTAGATGGTCTCTTGGCCAAGCAGTATGCTACGCTTGGTCTTACTGGACAGAAAGGTCCTGCTGGTTCAGCAGACTTGAGTGGCGACGAGGGTGAGAGTGGATTCATCCGTACCATTTTCAACCTGCAAGAGTTGATGACCGACGAGACAGCATGGGCATATCAGAACGATAATGCTATTGCCCCTATCACCAACTTCAGTTGGAATAGTGGTAATGACCGTGTGAACTGGGCATACCAGCGCCTCATTTTCGACATCACACTGTACAACCAGTTTATTTTCGAGCAGTCAGGTAGCTTGAGCGAAGACAGAATCGCAGAAGTTCGTTTTCTCCGTGCTCTGAACTACTATTATTTCCTTGACCTGTTTCGCAAGGCTCCATTCAAGGACACTTTCGACAACAATCTCCCTACCGAGAAAAGCGGCAAGGATCTCTATGAGTGGTTGGATAATGAGTTGACCACCATCGAACCTATGATGGCTGAGGTGGGCGCTTATAATAACAGTGAGAATTTTGGACGTGCAGACCGTGGTGCAGCTTATGCGCTCCATGCTCGCTTGGCTCTGAACTCAGCTGTTTATACAGATGGTCAGGTAAAGGACTACCAGAAGGCTATTCATTATTGCGACGAGATTATCAACAGCGGTAAATACGATCTTTGTCGTGAAGCAAAGAATGGCTGGAGCGGTTATCAGCAGCTGTTCATGGGCGACAATGACTGCAACCCTGAGGCTATGAAGGAAATCATCTTCCCTATCCGTCAGGATGGTTTGAAGGCTCGTGCGTATTCAGGTACCACATACCTCGTATCAGCAGCTACTATAGGTGGTATGCCTTACGCAAGCACACAAGACCCATGGAAATGTATGTTTGCCCGTGAAGACTTGGTTAAGAAGTTCATCCCTGACGGGCAAATTCCTATGGCTACTGTTGATGATGTCTTGAAAAATCCTACAAAAGAAGAGGTGATTGCAAAAGATAGCGAGAAGAAAATCGGTACAGCAGACGTAATCGCAAAGGCTGGAGACGACCGCGCCCTGTTATATATGGGTGTAGGTGGCTGCGAAACAGGCAAAGTTCGTACTATCAATCCAGGTGAGAACATCACAGGTCCTCTGAATGGTGCATCTTTTGTAAAGTGGAGCAATCTCCATGCAGATGGTTCCACACAGCATGATCAGAACTATTCAGATACAGACTTCCCTATGTTCCGTTTGGCAGAAATCTATCTGACCCGTGCAGAGGCTAAGTACCGCCTCAACGGCAGTCAGGAAGGTTTGGCAGACATTCTGGAAGTTCAGGGCCGTGCCAATCGTAAGATAAAAGCTTCATCAGTAGATGATCAGACTCTTATCGACGAATGGTGCCGCGAGTTCTTTATGGAAGGTCGCCGTCGCTCTGACTTGGTTCGATTTGGCTTGTTCACAGGTTCTAAGTACCTCTGGAGTTTCAAGGGTGGTGTAGAAAAAGGTGCTGGTACTCCAGCATACTACGACATCTATCCAATGCCAGACAATGAGATCAAGAACAACCCTAACTTGCATCAGAACCCAAAATACTAAATTGTTAGGAAACAAGATTTAATTTAAAGAAATCAATTATGAAAAAGATATTCAAATTAATGTTGCTGCCAGCATTGGTACTCCCTTTGCTCTTTACATCCTGTGATGAAGACAGAGACAGCAACCCAACATTGGATCTGAGTCATCTTGCTGAGGGATTTGTATTGAACACTCCTGCTCTTGCAGAAAACAATACCTATGATCTCAAGAGTGCAAAAAACCTTGTGCTTACATGCTCTCAGCCAAATTATGGTGATGCACCTTACGCAGTGAAGTACTATGCACAGGTTTCTATCGACCCTGCATTCGCCAATGATCCTACAACCACTCATACAGAGTTGGCGACATACGCAGAGAATGCAAGCAACTTGGAATTTAATGCATCCGAAGCAAACGATGCTATCGTATCACTCTTCCAGGCAGCCAATCCAGACACAAGCGTTCCTGAGGAAATGCCTATTTACGTCCGTCTTCGCGGAGTCATTAGCGGTACTTTGAATCAAACCTTGGGCGAGACCTATTCAAATGTCATTACCCTGCCTTCTGTCAAGGCTACCTACGAGGCTCCTGACGCTAAGTTCACAGATAACCTCTTCTTGATTGGAAGTTCTATCCAGACTCCATGGAAGAGTTGGAAAGCTATTCCTAAGGTAGAAGGCTTGGATGGCAATTACTATGGTATCATCTACGTGCCAGCTGGTGGCGAATTCAAGTGGGGTACAGAGAACAATGACTATCGCGGCATCAACCGTATCACCATAGACGATCAAGCCGGAGCAGGTATCTCTGAAGGTGAAAACCAAAACATCAAGGTGGCCAATGCAGGCTGGTACACACTCCACTTCAAGGGTAAGATTACCGAAGATAAGAAGAACATCGAATGGACAATGACTATTTACAAAACTCAGGTTTACCTGATTGGTAGTTGTATTGGTCAAAGCACTTGGGGCCATGCTGACGAAAATGCTCTGACTCCTCCAGCTGAACCAACTGGTGAATGGGTTTCTCCAGCTTTCACTGCAAGCGAAGAACTTCGTGTTTCAGTCAAGGTCGGTAGCATCGACTGGTATCGCACAGAGTTCACGGTTCACAATGGCGATGTGTTCTGGCGTAAATATAATATGCCAAACAACTGGGCTGAAACCATGGGTGAAGATTACTCTGTTAAGCCTGCCGTTGGCACGAAGTTGTATGTCAACTTTGATACAAATAAAGCAGAAGTTAGATAATTTAAGATCAAAGCAAAATGAAAAAGACATTTTTATATAGCTTAGCAGTCTTGGCAAGTTTAACACTTGCCAGCTGCAACGGCGACTACGATGATTGGGCTCAACCACAGCACAATCCACAGGAAGCCTCAGCTGCCAAATACGGAATTACTTTCGCAGCAGGTACTGAAGCTGAAAGTAGCTTGCCAGACGATGACGGTATTATCAATCTCGTCACAGTCAATTCATCAGATGCAGATGTTACAGGTTTCACACTCAAAGACTTGAAAGTAAATGGCGAAGCCATTAAAGGCGAAATCAACGGTAACAGCATTCAGGTAGACGCAACAGAATTGGAGAAGATTCTCTGCAGCCAGAACAAATCACGCGCAAGCGTTGCTCGTGACATCAACGTTGAGTCAAAGGTTTCTGCCAACTTGGCATCAGGTGATGCCGTTGCCATCAATACCGTAGGTACGACTACAGCCAAACTTAAGCCATCCCCAACTCCTGCTATTGATGAGAAAGGTTACTACATGCTCGGTGAAGTTAATGGCAATGGATGGAAGCCAAAAGAACCTGTATGGATGAACAAAGTGTCTGATGGTGTTTACCAGCTCAAGGTCACCACAGAGAAAGATAAGAACTATTTTAAGTTCTACGAAGGTAGCAAGTGGGATGAAACCGGCAACTGGGATGTTATCAACACAGGTGTCTTGGGTTGCGAGAAAGACGGTAGCGAAGATGCTTCTGGTACAATCTATTATACTGGCGACAGCTGGGGTACTCCACAGACAATGGTTATCGCAGGTAAGGGCACATGGATTGTAACTCTCGACATGAACAACCTGTCTTACTCTGTAGGCAAGCCTATCCTCTATATGGCAGGTGATGCTAATGGATGGGATCAGATTGACGTTCTCAATGGTGATGATGGTGTTCACTTTACAGGTTATATGTACCTGAACCAGAATGGTTTCAAGTTCTGTTCTCAGCCAAACTGGGATGGCACCAACTATGGTGCTGGCTTTGATACAGCTCCTGATGCAGGAAACATCGTGATAGCAGAAGAAGCAGGTTTCTATCAGGTAGATGTTGACTTGTCTGCGAAGACTTACACACTGACTCCATTTACTATTGGCATCATTGGCAACGCAACTCCTAAAGGTTGGGATGGCGATACGAAGATGACATACAATCCGGAAGAGCGCTGCTGGGAACTTAAGGACGTCACATTGACTGATGGCGAAATGAAGTTCCGTCACACAAACGATTGGTCTCTCAGTTGGGGTGGAGAATTAGATAACCTCACTACACAGAATGGTCCAAACATCGTTGTAGCAGCTGGTACTTACGACATTAAGCTTGTGGTTAATTGGGCAGAAGGAACAGCAAAGTGTGAAATGAATAAGAAGTAAGCATTTGCTTCATCAAATAAACTTAAAATTAATAGGCGGCTCTCAATTCCGGGAGTCGCCTATTTTCTTTTTCTCCATCAAACAACTTTTCCACCTAAACATTTGGAAGTTACGAGGAAAAGTTGTATCTTTGCCACCAACTAACAAAAACAAGGCATGACAGAAACAGAAATTAAGCAAATGCTTGCCCAAGGCGAACGACTTACCCTGGAATGCAAAAAAGCAAAGACGGAGCTCCCTAAATCTGTTTGGGAATCATATTCCGCTTTTGCCAACACTATTGGTGGCTATATATTATTGGGTATTGACGAAAATAGAAAAGAAACGGATGTTGACAAACGTTTTACTATCATCGGAGTTGACAATATCCCTAAGATTATCTTTGATTTATGGAACACCATCAATAGCAACAAAGTAAATAGAAACATTTTGCTAGACTCAGATATAGAGGTAACTACAATAGACAGGAAATCTATAGTATGTATCCACGTGCCACAAGCAGATTGGCGAATGAAGCCTGTCTTCTTAAATGAAAATCCTTACAAAGGTTCCTTCAAGCGCAATCATGAAGGTGATTACCATTGCACAGAAATGGAAGTAAGAGCCATGATACGTGATGCTAACGAAGATGGCAATGACGGAGGATTACTAGATGGTTTTACTCTGGATGACATTGATGCAAATACGCTCCATGGTTACCGTAATCAATTCAAAATACTAAATGCCGACCATGATTGGAACGATAAGGACGATAAAGAATTTTTGCGACTTTTAGGTGGATATACTAAGAATAGACAAACAGGAAAAGAAGGACTGACGGTAGCAGGGCTAATGATGTTTGGAACTGGGTTAGCCATAAGGGAGCGATTTGGAAATTTTCGTATGGACTATCTCGACATGAGCCATCTAGAAGGTGAGGAAAGGTATAGAGACAGACTAACTTACGATGGGCGTTGGGAGAACAACTTGTATCAATTCTTTAGAATTGTTATGCCTAAGTTGACATTCGACTTACCTCACCCTTTTCATATGGTAGGTTATCAGCGTGTAGATGACACACCACAAATGAAAGCTGTAAGAGAAGGATTTACCAACTCGATTATTCACTCTGACCTATTCTTGGATAGTGGTATCTTAAGGATAGAAAAGCATGATGACTGCCTATGCTTACGGAATCCAGGAAATTTGAAACTTCCGATAGAAAACATCTATGAAGGTGGGGTTTCAAAAGCACGCAACCCAAGAATACAGAATATGCTCCGTATGATAGGATATGGTGAGAATATAGGTTCTGGATTTCCAAAAATTATCTCTGCTTGGCAAAAGGCAGGTTGGGGTAAGCCTGAATTAATAGATAAATACGAGTTACAAGAGGTAGAACTACGATTACCTATTCCTAAGGAAACTGGTGGTCAAACTGGTGGTCAAACTGGTGGTCAAACTGGTGGTCAAACTGGATCACCAAAAACAATTGAAAAGGTTTTTAAATTAATAAAAGACAATCCGTATATAACAAGACAAGAGCTCGTGGACAAACTAGCTATCAAGGCAAGTGCAATACAAAAACATATAGAAAAGCTAAAGGCTCAAAAAAGAATAGAGCGTGTTGGTTCTTCTACATTTGGAGGCCATTGGGAAATCAAAGAATAAATAATCCTTCGTTTCATCATCGAAACAACAATATTCAATAGGCGGCTCTCCTCCATTCCGGGAGTCGCCTATTTTCTTTTTCTCCTCTCCCTTTTCAAGTATTTTTCACTTAAACATTTGGATATTAAAGAGAAAAGTCGTATCTTTGCGGTAGCATTAAAAATAACATTAAAAGGAAAGCAATATGAATGTAGCTATAAATAATATAAAAACAACTATAACTGTTCCGCAAGTTGACTTCAACTTATTAAAGAAACTGGCAAAGAAGTTTGGCTGGGTTATTCAAACCGAAAAGAAAAGTGGTATTAAAGAAGCCCTAGAAGATGTTAAAGCAGGCAGAGTATATCATGCAAAAGATGCTCACGACTTAATCAAACAGTGCTTAGAATGAAATACTCTATTACAAACATTGTATTATAATTAATCTAACAGCCACTGTTCGACAAGCACACGGAGGCAGAGTGTATGGATATATTTGATTGTTGGATTTATATAGTGAAGAATATGAACATGTTTGAACAGATGCCATTCAGCGAGAAGTATCCAGTCTTCCGCAAGTTGGCAGAAATAGGCGACCTCCGCATGCTCTCCCGAGAGGAACTAGAGCTGTATGACGAGGACATCAAGAATATGCGTGATATATATGCCACCAGAAAGTTTGATGAAAAGAGAGGGATGGAAATAGGTATGGCAAAAGGTATGGCGAAAGGTATGGAAAAAGAAAAGCTAGCCACAGCTCGCCGCCTTCTGTCAATGGGCCTTTCTGATGAGCAAGTATCAACAGCCACCGAACTTCCACTGGAGGAAATCCAGAAATTGAAGGAATAAGAAGAGATTACTAGGCGGTTCTCGAACATATCGGGAGCCGCCTATTTTCTTCTCAAAAAAACTTTTCCACCCTAAATCCTTGCGAGTTTCAGGATAAAGTCGTATATTTGCAGACGAATAAGTACAACATTTATATTTTTATGATTATGAGAACAGGCGACAAAGTATTAATATCTCCAGACTTGACACATGCCAAAGACTGGACACAGGGCGAAGTGATTGAAGTTGAGAACAATCCTTTCGTAGGAATTGTCATCTCCGCAAAAACCGCAGATGGAAACATATTCTTTGGATATAAGGACTTATTTGAACCAGTAAAGGAGACAGTATGTACGCACTAGCATTTGATATGGTAATTTCTGATTTACAGAAATACTATGGCGAACCTTACAACAAAGCTTACTACGAAATAAAAGAGCTTCTAAAGAAGAATGGTTTCGAGTGGGTGCAAGGCAGTACATACATGACGATGAATGATGATTTGACTGCACTTGTAAAAACTGTTATGGAGCTTTCTAAAATAGAGTGGTTTAAGAAATCAGTCAGAGATCTAAGAGGATTCAAAGTTGAAAGTTGGTCGAACTTTACTGATTTGGTTAAAAACTCATAGAATAGGCGACTCTCCTCCAATCCGGGAGTCGCCTATTTTCTTTTTCTCCTCATCCTTTTCAAGTATTTTTTCCCAAAAACCTTGGAAGTTACGAGGAAAAGTCGTATCTTTGCATAAGAAAAGCTGCACTCGGCAAATTGAAAGCAAGCTTTCTTTGCGCTCGTTTGCATTTTCTTTGTCCCAAAATCCGTATGCCTTCTGTTAGAAGACCAAATTAAAACATTACTCTATGGATATTTGATACAATATAACAATGCTGTCAACGCTATAAAGACAGCCATACTTCAAGGACAATATGAAGCAGCCAAAGGTGTGAACCGCATACAACTTGCTTTATATTTTGCCATCGGAAAATATCTTTCACAACATACCCGCAAAGGAGTATGGGGCGAGGGCGCATTAGCAGCCATCAGCGAACAACTTCGTAAGGAACTACCTGGTCTTCGAGGATTCTCGGAAACTCAAATGAAGGATATGAGACGTTTTTATGAAGCATGGAATATGCTTGACAGCAATTCGGCGGTTGCAACCGCCGAATTACAAAATAGTGAAAATCAGATAGATATATTCCATACTTTATCTATTTCTAATATTCCAGATTTTCCTGTTGAGGACTTCTTTAAAGTACCATTCACACACCACTCTGCCATCATTAGTGGACCAAAAGAAACTTCGGCACGCTTTTATTATATTCACCGCACTGTAGAGGAACATCTTTCCGTAAAGAAGCTCCGCCAACTTATAAAGGAGGATGCTTACCATAGCCAAGGACGCATGCCTAACAATTTTACCAGGACCATCAACAATCCTAGGGAAGCTCGACGTGCAGTAGAAATGTTCAAGGATGAATATCTACTTGACTTTATCAATGTAGAAGAGATTGGGGAACGCGAAAAAATAGATGTCGACGAACGAGTTGTAGAACAAAGCATCGTTCAGAACATCAAGAATTTCATCATGACCTTTGGCAGAGACTTTGCTTTCATCGGCAACCAATACCATTTGAAAATCTATGGTGTTGAACAATTCCCAGACCTGCTGTTTTTCAATCGAGAATTGAACGCCATGGTTTGCATAGAGCTAAAACTTGGCGAGTTTAAGACCTCTTATCTTGGGCAACTTTTTGGCTATCTCCAAATTCTCGACGACAAGGTGCGTAAGCCACACGAGAATCCGTCTATTGGAATCATTCTTTGCCAATCAGCAAACTACTCTTATGCAGAATATGCTGTTCGAGACTACAGCAAGCCGATGGGAGTTGCTACCTACAAGACGTTGGATGACATGCCTGAAAGGTTACGCAAGGCTTTGCCTGATATGAAGAAAATGATGGACTTGCTAAAAAACAAGGAAGAATAATATCCCCCTAAACATTTGGAGATTATTAGAAGATTAAAGAATAACATTCAATAGGCGGCTCTCAATTCCGGGAGTCGCCTATTTTCTTTTTCTCCTCCCCCTTTTCAAGTATTTTTTCCCTAAAGCCTTGGAAGTTACGAGGAAAAGTCGTATCTTTGCAGGCGAATAGCAATATTGCGTCCACGACCTTATAAAGCGTAAGCAGATGGCAAGATTTATAGACCCACGTGTCGATTGGGCTTTCAAGAGGATATTTGGAAGCGAAGACACGAAAGAATGTCTGATCACATTCCTCAACGGACTGTTTGAAGACGAGTTGGTAATCAAGGACGTGACGTTTGCCAAGACCGAAAAACTTGGCTTGCGCCCCGATGACCGCGGTGTGGTCTTCGATGTCTATTGCATCACAAACGAGGGCAAGCATGTCATCGTAGAGATGCAGAAGAAAGAACAGGAATACTTTGCCGACAGGGCATTGTATTACACGGCACGTGCCATTGTGCAGCAAGGCATCCGTGGAATTTGGGACTATCACTTGGCTCCTGTCTATACTGTATGTTTCATGGATTTCGTGTCGAATAGTCCAATGCTAAAGGAGTTTCGTACCGACTTGGTGCTTACCGATTTGCAGACACGCCAGCGAGTGTCCGACAGGATGCGTATTGTGTACCTCCAGTTGCCATTGTTCGACAAGCATACGGAGGCAGAGTGTATGGATATATTTGATTGTTGGATTTATATAGTGAAGAATATGAACATGTTTGAACAGATGCCATTCAGCGAGAAGTATCCAGTCTTCCGCAAGTTGGCAGAAATAGGCGACCTCCGCATGCTCTCCCGAGAGGAACTAGAGCTGTATGACGAGGACATCAAGAATATGCGTGATATATATGCCACCAGAAAGTTTGATGAGAAGAGAGGGATGGAAAAAGGTATGGCGAAAGGTATAGAAAAAGAAAAGCTAGCCACAGCTCGCCGCCTTCTGTCAATGGGCCTTTCTGATGAGCAAGTATCAACAGCCACCGAACTTCCACTGGAGGAAATTCAGAAAATGAAGGAATAAGAAGAGATTACTAGGCGGTTCTCGAACATATCGGGAGCCGCCTTTTTTGTATGCCTTTACGTTATGCAAATCGTATTAAGCCTTCTGCACGTTTTCAAGATTTTTATGATCATATTCTTTAACAGACAATGGGATGGATTTTTGCACTTGCTTGTTGAATTCGCATTCTTTGTCTTCTATGAAAGATGATGCATATATATATAATAATGTGATAACTTGTATCTTTTGGTGTAAAATATTAGGTTTATTTATACTTTGATATATGTCATGTGATTATACGACATTTGTCATACGGCCGTACGACAAGTGTCGTATAAACGCATGACAAATGTCACGCAATCGCAAGAAAGGCTTCCTTGCATCGTTATAATTGATTCCTTGCATCGTATAAGTTGCGGCATTGTTATCATCCATCTCACCATAGCCAAGCATTGGGACGTAATTTTCATTTCCTCAGTTGGCTATGATTCCTCCTCTCACCAGCCATTTCGCAAAGAAGCGGTCACTAACCAGATAGCCAGTCGGAGTCTTGCTTACCAGCTGCTTATCTACCAATGCCTTTAATGCCGTTTTCACGCTGCTCGTAGCCGGAAGATGGTGGGTGCTGATAAACTGCTGGCTCAACGGCGAAGATACCAAATGCTCACAAGCTATCGCCCACAAAAGGATTGTTCAATCTTGCCATATCTTGTTATCATTCATTATACAAACGTTCATTGCGCTTTTTACGCAACGCAAATTACGCAATAAAAAACGAGACCGCCAAATGTTTTCTAGTTTTTTAATCATAATTATCTCCTAAAGCTACATATACCTTAATTATATATAGAAGAAAAGCGCACCGGAATGCAAACGTTTGCACAATTTATTCGCTTGATTTGCATCAATTTTTGAACAAGCTAATGAAATAAATCGTAACTTTGCCAACGTATAACAATACAACTTGCAATTAAACATAAAATAATAATCACAAAATACAATGATAATTATGAAGAAGATATACTTTACACTTATCGCTTTACTGGCAAGCATCAATATGTTTGCACAAGGCTGGCCTGCTAACTATAGTGGCGTCATGCTGCAAGGATTCTCATGGGATTCTTACGACTACTCCCAATGGACTGTTTTAGAGAAGCAAGCCGATGACATGAAAGGATTCATCGACCTAGTATGGCTTCCACAAAGCGGTAAATGCATCGAAACTACTAAGGTAATGGGCTATAAGCCATATTATTATTTCAACCAGAATTCCTCATTCGGAACTGAGGCTGAACTCAGAAGTCTGATTGCCAAATTCAAAGCCAACGGCATAGGCGCAATAGCAGATGTTGTGGTCAATCATCGCAATACAGACGGCTGGTATACCTTCCCTGCAGAAACCTACAAGGGAGTGACCTACCAGATGCTGTCTACCGATATCTGCAAGAATGATGATGGTGGAAGTACGGCAACACAGGCAAAAAAAGACGGGGTTAGCCTCAGCAATAACAATGATGAGGGAACCGACTTTGGAGGATGCCGTGATATTGACCATAAGAGCGAGAACGTACAGAAGATTATCAAGGCATATCTGAAATTCCTGAAGGAGGATATAGGATATACCGGTTTCCGCTACGACATGGTAAAGGGATTCAGTGGTTCTCACGTAGCTGACTACAATGATGCAACAGGTGTAAAATTCTCGGTGGGTGAATATTGGGACGGAAACCCATCTATCATCAACTGGATAAACAAGACTAACAAGAAGAGTGCAGCCTTCGACTTCCAGTTCCGTTATAATGTGCGTGATGCAGTGAATGGTGCAGCCGACGGAAAGGTAGCCTCTTTTTCTGATTGGAGCAAGCTCAATAGCACTAACAATCTGATGCACGATGCCAACTATCGCCAGTATGCAGTAACATTCGTGGAAAATCACGATATGCAATATCGTTCTGCCTCTGAGCCTCTTGACCCTCTACGCAAAGACACCTTGGCTGCCAACGCCTACATGCTTGCCATGCCGGGCACACCTTGCATCTTCCAACCACACTGGAGAGCCTACAAGCAAGAGTTGAAGAGCATGATCGAAGCCCGCAAACTTGCAGGCATCACCAACATGAGCAATTATACCAACAAGATGGCGCAGACCTCTTGCTTTGCCAATGAGACTACTGGCAACAAGGCGAAACTCATCGTGGTTGTAGGAAACAACACCAAGGCATATACTCCAAGTGCTGATTATGCACAGATTCTCGAAGGATACCACTACCGTTATTATCTTTCTAAATCTGCAGAAACCGCATGGTGCAACATACCATCAGGCGAATACGAGGCAGGATTCAAGGCTAAGCTTACGGCTGTGAGCCAGAACAGCAATGCCAAACTGGTATACACTACTGACGGCACAGCCCCTACAGCCAAGAGCAAGCAGGTTACTACAGGTAGCACCATCAATATTGACAACACCTGCACCTTGAAGGTTGGCTTGCTTATCAATGGAAACGTAACAGGTATCCGTACCTACAATTATACCATCAAGGCATTCGAGCCATATACCATCACCGTATATGCCAATGCTGACCAGGTAACCAACTGGGGTTCAGCCATGTATTTCTACGCATGGAATTCCAGCGAAACCATTACACAAGCCTGGCCAGGTACTGCTGTTACAGCAACCAAAACGCTGAACGGAAAGAAGTGGTACTATATGGACTTCAAGATTAAAAGCAAGGATGCTATCGTAAACATCATCTTCAATCAGGGAAATGGAACAGGCAAGAAGCAGACCATAGACTTGAATGCCGGCAACAGCACCAAGTATTATGAGATTACCACTACACAGAGTCAAGGCAAATACACCTGCAAGGATGTTACCGCCATCTGGGCACCAACAGGCATCACAGGAACTCCAACCATAAGCAATACCACAACAGACAATGCATGGTATACACTTAGCGGTATGAAATTGGGTAAGAAGCCTGCAAAGAATGGTGTTTACATCCACCAGGGAAAGAAAGTGATTATCAGATAAGAATACAACAAATAAGTTCAAAGAATAGTTTCAGTTTTTAGTTTAAGTTTTTCAGTTTTAAGTTTTTAGGTTTATTAAGGTTTATGTTTTTAGGTTTAGTTTTGTGTGAACAAAATTATTAGTTAGTTGTTTTAGGTTAGGAAAAAGAGGTATACCCAAGATTCATCTTCGGGATATACCTCTTTTCTTATTTTAATTATCTTTCTTATTCTACTTATCTTTCGCGCTGGTCAGCACCCCACATCAGTTTCTCTCTCAGGGTAGAGAAATAACGCTGGTTGCGCTGCTTCACAATCTTGATGCTATGAGGAGCCTTTCGGATGATGAGGCGGGTTTCCTCCGTCATACGCTCACTGCGTCCATCGATGGCTACCAGATAGTTGTGGCTGCGACTCTCGATATCGAGCGTGATGACTGCCGTATCGTTGATGACGATAGGACGGATGTTCAGACTGTGAGGAGCTACCGGAGTAAGACAGATGCTGCCACTCTGCGGAATGATGATAGGTCCGCCATTAGATAGATTGTATGCCGTAGAACCGGTTGGCGTAGTAACAATCAGACCATCCGCCTGATAAGTGACGAGGAATTCGCCATCTACCTGCGTACGGATGGAAATCATCGAAGCATCATCACGCTTCAGTACGGCAATATCGTTGAGGGCGAACGGATTGCCGGCAAGAATGCCACCTTCTGCCTCCACCTGAATCACCGCATGCTCCTCTATCAGACAATCACCGGCATAAAGACTGTCCAGCGCCGACTCTATCTCACTAGGCAGCACATCAGCAAGGAAGCCCAATCTGCCCATATTCACACCGATGATAGGTGTACCCTTGGCTCCCACCCGGCTCGCCGCCTTCAGGAAGGTACCGTCACCACCCATAGAGATGACATAATCCACATCAAAGTTGTAATCCTCGAACACCCCAGCCGCCTTCACATTGAGATGCTGGTCGCGGGTAAGAAACTCATAATAAGCATTCTCCACATAAACTTCAGCCTCCTTCTTTTCAAGATAAAGAAGGATTTTCTCTATCGAAGCCGACTTTTTAGCCTGGTATTCATTACCAAATATTGCGAATTTTAAATGTTGCTGTGCCATTTATTTTGTTATTTCAATAATTATTCTTACTTTTGCAAAGGTAATCATATTATTTGAATAACAAGACAAAAAATAAATAAATTATGGCTAAGGTATATGAATTTCTTGCCAATGGCTTCGAGGAAATCGAAGGATTGGCTCCGGTTGACATCCTCCGCAGAGGTGGTGTAGACATCAAAACAGTAAGTGTAACGGGTACAGAATGGGTAGAAACATCGCATGGTGTAACCATCAAGGCTGACCTGAAGTTTGAGGATATTGCCAGCTTTGAAGATGCTGACATGCTGATGATTCCGGGCGGAATGCCAGGCAGTACAAACCTGAACGAGCACGAAGGTGTGCGCCAGGCGCTCATCGCACAGCACAAGGCTGGCAAACGAATCGGTGCCATCTGCGCAGCCCCAATGGTTCTGGCAAGCACAGGCATCCTCGAAGGAAAGAAGGCTACCTGTTATCCTGGCTTTGAGCAGTATTTCGGCGAGAACACCGAATATACCGCCACCCTCTTCCAGGAAGACGGCAACGTGATTACAGGCGAAGGTCCTGCAGCAACCCTCCCATACGCTTATAAGATATTGAGCTATTTCGTAAGCAAGGAAAACGTAGCTGCCCTGCAGGATGGCATGATGTATGATCATCTCATGCAGAGCAAGTAATAACAATGAGTGAAGAAAGGCAGAATTAGAATTCTTCACTCTTCACTTTTAACTCTTCACTTAAAAAATGGATTACGTAATCATAGTAGCCGGAGGCAAGGGCCTCCGCATGGGAAGTGAGATTCCAAAACAGTTCTTGCCGGTAGCGGGCAAGCCTATCCTGATGCGCACCATAGAGCGTTTTCATGAATATGACCCTGCATTGAACATCATCCTGGTTCTGCCGGAGAGTCAGCAGGCATACTGGCACCAGCTCTGCGAGGAGCATCATTTCAGCATCAAGCACCAGATAGCCAATGGTGGCGACACCCGTTTCCAGTCATCCAAAAACGGACTGGCACTCATTCCTGATGATGAAGATGGCGTAGTGGGTATTCACGACGGCGTGCGCCCATTCGTATCTAAAGAAGTCATCGAGGAATGTTTCGAGACGGCTCGCGAAGAATATGCAGCCATCCCTGTATATGCCGTAACCGACACCCTACGCTATATCGACCAGCACGGAGGCGGAAAGAATGTGCTGCGCAGCGATTACCGCGTAGTGCAGACTCCCCAGACCTTCGACATCGGTCTGGCAAAGCAGGCTTTCAACCAGGAATACAAGGAACAGTTTACCGATGATGCTTCGGTGGTAGAAAGTCTTGGCTGTCAGGTTGCAATGGTAGAGGGTAACCGTGAGAACATCAAGATTACCACTCCATTCGACATCAAGGTAGCGGAAGCTTTGCTGGGCTGATAATCTGCATGTCATCCCTGTTAGACAGGATGACGAAGACTGAGCCATAAGCTGGCAAGTTCAAGTTCACTATCTGGCGGATTCTGGAAGTACCGGTACGGAAGGTTGCCGTAATCTGGCGCTCCTTATTCTCCTGATTAATCAGGAAATAGATATCCTTCCTGCCCGTTGCCTCCAGAACCAGACGGTGGGCATAATCCATATTCTCAGGCAGTATGACATCCGGATCGATGCCATACTGCGAGAAGTTCTTCGCCTGATAAGGCTTGTCGATGATGACGATGCCTTCCTCACGCAATTCCTCCAGTTTCGCTTTTATCTCAGCAGAGAGAGAGCTCTCCGGCTGCGAAATCAAGAGAATGCGATAATCCTGATTTCCAGGCAGTTTACCTTTCGGACTGTATTCGAAATTCCATTTCAGCAAGGCATCCTTGTTGATCAAATCGTATTTGTAACCACGAGGGGCACGATAGCTGTTCTTCTGTGCGGGGTTTCCCGAAGGATGAAACACAGCGATATCAACCACCGGTCTGCCCTGCTGCAGATAATGCTGACACATGGTGATGTAATCCATGAAACCCCGAGCCTCAGGATGCCGGACAATATCATGCAGGAAAATGAACCTGTTGATGCCAAGCGCCAGGTGGCGGTCTATCAAAGGTTTGAGCAAGGCGGGCGTTCCGTTCCGTGCGCCATAGTTTCCTGTACAAGCCACAGCCTGGACCGGATTTTCATTATAGATATGGGCTCTGCTTACGGCACGGAACATATCGTCGGAATGATCGGCACGCGGGATAGGCTCACAAGAAACCTCAACATACTGTTCTTCTGCCAGACGGGTGAAGGTCTGGAAGAACTTCTCCTTTACCAGTTCCTCGATGGTGAGACGGATATCATTCTGTACCTGTTCGTATCGGGAAGCCGACTCCAGCGGAACACCTGCCATGACAGGAAGATAGGGGAGGAGATCATAGCCGCGGCGCACCTTGAATTCTTCGGCAAACTGACAGCCCCAGTTCTGGCTGCCCCACTCTCTCGGGTCGATATACAGATACGACACCACATCGCCATGCGGACGGTTCAGTAACGGCGCATACCAGGAATCAAATAGTTTCTTTACGGCTGCCGGTGAGAACCTGTCCACCTCAAGTCCCATACCTTTCCCATCCGTTGCATGAGTCTGTCCCGTTGAGGTATGTCCCATCCGCAACAGGCACCAGGAGCCCTTAGGCAACTTATTCTGCAAGATACCATTCACCATGACACCCATCACCATTCCCCCTTCCATCTTCAAGGGGAGCACATCAGTCATCGGCACCGCCTCGCTCCGGGCAGCCGAATCGGTTGCGTTGCGCCAGGCAGGACCCGTTTTCCCTTTAAAGCGGATAGCAAAAGCAGCAATATCCTGATAATATCCACCTTCGCTTCCGGCAGACTGAATCTTTCCGTCCTTATAACTCTCGGGCTGCCACATCTGCAAGCCTTCAATCTTCTTTCCGCCCTTCACGATGGTATCGGTCCAGACAACCTTCTGCATCGATTCAGCAGGGAGGACAAGCGGATTGCCAGGCAAGACATGGATGCCCATATCAAAATCGAGAGAGTCGGCTAGCTGGAAGGAATAATCCATCATCTTCCAGAACTCAGGCGACAGCTGTGCCACCCCGTCCTGAAATTCCAGACGCTCGCCGGCTTCACGTACCGGCATCAGCCAGATACCGCCCATACCTACATTCTTCATACCCGTCAGATCGGCATGAATACCCGGTCTGGAAACGGAGCCATACTTCCAGTTCCAGAAGGTCCAAGGCTTAGCCTCGTCATTATATGCCATTGCCGACACAACCAGAAGCGCCAGCAAAGCTATCACCATATATCTTTTCTTACTATTCATGAAAGTTTTAATCTTATTCGGTGCGAAGGTACGAAGAAAAATCAATATAAACAAATAAAAAAGCCACAATTGCGGAAAAAAAGAGTTAAACATTTTGGCTGTTTTGCCATAATGTTGTACTTTTGCATCATTATGAATAGTATTTTAGACCAAGACATCATGTTCCTGCCAGGGGTAGGACCCAAGAAGAAAGAGATACTGAGCAAGGAGCTCGGCATCAACTCTTATAGTGACCTGCTAGAATACTATCCATATAAATATGTAGACCGCTCCAAGGTTTTCCACATCAGCGAACTCAATGCCGACATGCCCTTTGTACAACTCAAAGGCAAGATACTCAGCTACGATGAGATTGATACCGGTAAGCGCAACAAACTGCTGGTAGCCCATTTCTCAGACGGCTACGGTGTGGCTGACCTCATCTGGTATCGCGGTGCCCAATACATCATGAAGACCTATAAGGTGGGAACCGAATATCTCGTTTTCGGAAAGCCAACCGTCTTCAACGGCAGATTCCAGTTTACCCATCCCGACATGGACGATGCCACCAATCTCCAGATTTCAGAGATGGGCATGCAGCCCTACTACTCGCTTACCGAGAACCTGAGGAAACGTGGCTACACCTCACGTTCCATAGAGAAGATGACCAAGCAGCTGGTCACCATCCTTCCTCCTCTTCCCGAAACGCTGCCAAGCCATATCGTAGACCGTCTGCATCTGGTTTCGCGCGATGCAGCCATCCGCATGATTCATTATCCGCATTCCCATCAGGAGATGCAGAAAGCACAGGTACGCCTTAAATTTGAGGAACTCTTCTATGTGCAGCTTAATATAATAAGGTATGCCACCGACCAGCGACGCAAGTTCAGGGGATATGTCTTCAACCGCATCGCCGATATCTTCAACGGGTTCTATGCCCATCATCTGCACTTCGAACTGACAGGGGCCCAGAAACGGGTGATGCATGAAATCAGAGCCGATATGTGCAGCGGCAGACAGATGAACCGTCTTCTGCAGGGTGATGTAGGTTCAGGCAAGACGCTCGTGGCACTCATGACCATGCTCATTGCGCTGGATAACGGTTATCAGGCATGTATGATGGCACCTACCGAAATTCTTGCCGAGCAGCATCTGCAAACTATCTGCGACTTCCTGCAGGGAATGAATATCCGGGTAGAACTGCTCACAGGCATCGTAAAGGGGAAGAAGAGAGAAAAGATTCTTGCCGATCTGGCTACGGGCGACATCCAGATTCTGGTAGGCACCCATGCCATCCTCGAAGACCCGGTGGTTTTCAGAAGATTAGGCGTAGCCGTCATCGATGAGCAGCATCGCTTCGGTGTGGCGCAGAGAGCCAAGCTGTGGAACAAGAGCGAGAATCCGCCTCATATCCTCGTGATGACCGCCACTCCTATCCCCCGCACCCTCGCCATGACCATTTATGGTGACCTGGACGTGAGCGTGATTGATGAACTGCCACCAGGCAGAAAACCGATACAGACGCTGCATAAGTTTGATACCCAACTCACCAGTCTCTATCAGAGCATCCGCCGCCAGATTAATCTCGGCAGACAGGTATATATCGTCTTTCCGTTGATCAAGGAAAGCGAGAAGAGCGACCTGAAGAACCTGGAAGAAGGTTACGAAACGCTGAAACAGGCATTCCCGGAGTTCAGACTGAGCAAGATACACGGAAAAATGAAATCTGCCGAGAAGGAGGTAGAAATGGAGCTGTTTGTGAAGGGCGAAACACAGATTCTCGTTGCCACTACCGTAATAGAAGTTGGTGTAAATGTGCCCAATGCTTCTGTGATGGTTATCCTAGATGCACAGCGCTTCGGTCTCTCCCAGTTGCACCAGCTGCGAGGCCGTGTAGGAAGAGGCTGCGACCAGAGCTACTGCATTCTGGTAACCAACTATAAGCTTTCTGAAGAAACCCGAAAACGTATTGATATCATGTGCGATACGAACGACGGTTTCCGTATCGCCGAGGCCGACTTGAAACTCCGTGGTCCCGGCGACTTGGAGGGAACGCAGCAGAGCGGCATGGCTTTCGACCTGAAGATAGCGAATATTGCCAGAGACGGTCAGCTGGTACAACTGGCGCGCACAGAAGCACAGGAAATCATCGACAACGATCCCGAATGCAATGCTCCTCATAACGCCCTGCTCTGGAACCGCCTCAGGGATTTGAAGAAAACCCATATCAACTGGGCAGCCATCAGTTAAAGTTAATAGTTAAAAGTTTACAGTTAGAAGTAATCATAAAGTTCAATGCTCAAAGCTCAAAGTTCAAAGTAAAAAGCAATGGATAGAAGAAGAAAGCCGGCTATCAGAGAGCCGCGACCAGAAATAACCCTGGAAGAAATGAGAGCCATTCTCGAAAACATTACAGAAATAGAAAGCGCAACAGGCATCAGATACGTCAAACTGCATGTCACGGCAAAGATGATTATCGGTATCAGAGAGTCATCGGGTAAGGAATTTACCATCAATCTCAACGACCTCTACCGCGCTTATCAGGAATGCCTCCGATTCACCAGTCCGGAAGTAAAAAAGTATATTTTCATGGGGCATTCTCCTGCCGTGGCTCTGTTGAGAATGCTACAAAAGCATGAAACGTACTAAAAGTCAACTCCTTGCATCTTATTTTCCTAATGTAAGTTAAAAATAAGGCTAGGGCGTTAAATATCGCCCTTTTGGCTTTAACAACTTTGGTTTTTTGAAGTTTTTTTGTTATATTTGCAACGTCTATATAACAAAACCGCTACATGAAGGCATTTGCCTTAGTGGTTTTTGCAGAATTTCTTGTATGATTCTGCGCTGTTGACACGAACCTAAAAAAGAAAATAGAAAAAGTAGTATGAGTTTTAAAAAGAGTATAAAGAAAATTTCGGTCGTTGCTTTGTTGGCGCTAACAGCTTCTCCCGTTTGCGGACAAGACCTGTTGGCAAGACAGGCACCTGTAGACCACAGAATGAAATCGCTCGACACACTCGCTGTGTCGCATTATCGAATGATTGAAGATAGAGAAAACCCTGCAGCCGAGCTGTATGAGGATTTCTCTAACAAGTACGCTCACAGGGCTACAACCTTACCTGAGCACTTCCGCATCGATCTCCGTCATTTCTGCATGCCAACTCCTAGTCGCGTTGTCACAAGTAACTTCGGTTACCGTGCTAGCTTTGGCCGCCAACATAAAGGTATGGACATCAAGGTTTATATTGGCGACTCAATCCGCTCAGCCTTTTCAGGCAAAGTTCGCATCGTAAGATATGAAGGTGGTGGTTACGGTAAGTACATCGTGATTCGTCACTATAATGGTTTGGAGACCATCTATGGTCACCTCTCTAAGCAGCTCGTTACTGAGGGCGAAGAGGTAAGAGCCGGCGATGTGATTGGCTTGGGTGGTAACACGGGTAGAAGTACCGGTTCGCATCTCCACTTTGAGACCCGTCTCTGTGGTGTGGCTCTGAACCCGGCACTCTTCTTCGACTTCCGCAACCAGGACGTTACAGGCGACTTCTACAGCTTTAACCGTGATACCTACGAAAGCGAATCAGCTGATGCCAATGCTGCCCGCGGCAAGGTTGGCAACGGTGGTTACACCAGAGAGCAGGTTAACGGCGGCGAAGTGGGAAGATACAACGAACTGCCTGCTGGCCACGAGAAGCTCTACCACAAGGTGAAGCCAGGCGAAACGCTTAATTCTATCGCCGAAAAGCGTGGCGTAACTGTCGAGCAAATCTGCAGACTCAACGGCTACCGCAAAGACAAGAAGGTTAGTGTAGGACAGATTATCAGATACGTATAATACGTATAAAAGAATAAACTCAAAAAAAAGGAGGGTGTGTCATTAATTTATGACACACCCTCTTTTTTAGACCTTTATTTTCGCGATTCCCCGGCATTACAAGATGCCGAAGAGTCGCAATACATCGTTCAGATTGGCAACGACAAGCAGAAGAATCAGTATGCCGAAACCAATATACTCAGCACGCTCCATGAACTTATCGCCCGGTTTGCGACCTGTGATAATCTCATAGAGAAGGAAGAACACATGTCCACCATCAAGAGCAGGGATAGGAAGAATGTTCATGAAGGCAAGAATGATACTCAGGAACGCTGTCATAAGCCAGAATGCATGCCAATCCCATACAGATGGGAAGAGACTGCCCAGCGCACCGAAGCCACCTAGGCTCTTGGCGCCTTCCTTAGAGAAGACATACTTCATATCGCCCACATAACCGGCCAAGACATTCCAGCCGTATTTGATGCCGGCAGGGAAACTCTCGAAGAAGCCATAGTTGACATGAGTAATCTTATAATCGAGCATGACAGGATGATTGTAGAAACCAAACTTCACACCCTCTTCGGTAGACTTCAGGAGAACACTCGACTTGACGGTATCGCCAGAAGCCTTGAGATAAGTAACCTGAGCTGTAAGTGCTCTGGCACTATCCTGCGGCGTTTCAGCCGAAGCAAGCACATCCTCTACTCTGCCCAATTCAATCTGAAATTCGTTGAAAGAGACTACCTTTTTATTATTAATAGCAAGAATCTTATCACCCTTTGTCAAACCGAGTTTGCTGGCAGGTGAATCCTTCATCACACTATCAATCTGCAGCGGTACATACACATCTACGAAGCGAGGACTGCTCTTAATCATATCGAGCATGTTGAGATCACCAGGCAGATTAAGCGTCATAGGTTTGCCCTGACGGATGATATTGACCTGCTTAGCCTCAGAGAGATTACGATACAGATCGCCATCAAAGGTCTTGAACTCACCCAGATCGGTGCTTACCAGAATATCCTTGTCCTGGAAACCCAATGCCTTTGCCTCGGTATTGAACTTCATACCATAACTCATATCGCGGGTAGCCACATAATTATCGCCCCAATGGAACAGAATCATGGAATAGATAAAGAGAGCCAGCACGAAGTTAACCAGCACGCCACCTATCATGATGAGCAGGCGCTGCCATGCCGGTTTGCTGCGAAACTCGTATGGCTGTTCCGGCTGTTTCATCTGTTCGGTATCGAAACTTTCATCTATCATACCCGAAATCTTACAATATCCTCCGAGCGGCAACCATCCCAAACCATAGGTAGTATCCGAATTCTTTGGCTTGAACTCGAAGAGATGGAACCAAGGGTCGAAGAACAGATAGAACTTCTCCACTCTTACACCAAAGAGTTTGGAGAAGAAGAAGTGTCCGCCCTCATGGAGCAACACTAAGATGGAAAGCGACAGCATCAGCTGCAACGCTTTGATCAAAAATACTTCCATTTATTTACATTGAACTTTGAACTTGGAACTTTGAACTTTATGATTAGCCCTACGTTCTGCGCTCATTTTAACTATTAACTATAAACTATTAACTATAAACTATTACTTGAGCATCAGCTCTGTAGCTATGCGGCGAGCCTCAGCATCGGTCTGCAGATAGACATCAAGGTCGGGATTACTGTCGAAAGTAGCCTCCGCCATCGTCTCTTCGATGATATCAGCCATCTGAAGGAAGCCACACTCACCTTTGCGGAAGCCGGCATTCACTATCTCGTTGGCTGCATTCACGATACACGACATATTACCACCCTTTCTGATGGCATCGAAAGCCAGTTGCAGACACTTGAACTTCTGATAGTCAGGCTTGAAGAACTGCAAATCCTGCGTCTTGAAGAGGTCAAGACGATCGCCATTCAGATGCAGACGCTGAGGAAAAGAGAAAGCATACTGGATAGGCAGACGCATATCTGGTACACCCAACTGAGCCTTGACAGCTCCATCAACAAACTGAACGGCACTATGCACAACGCTCTGCGGATGGATAAGCACCTCTATCTTGTCAGCCGGAACCCCGAAGAGCCATTTAGCTTCTGTCACCTCGAAGCCCTTGTTCATGAGCGAAGCCGAATCGATGGTTATCTTGGCGCCCATATCCCAGGTAGGATGCTTGAGGGCATCGGCAGCAGTCACCTTCTCCAACTGCTCGTGGGTATATTTACGGAAAGGACCACCCGAACAGGTCAGAAGAATCTTCTCTACCTCGTTGTCGCCCTCACCCACCAGACTCTGGAAGATGGCACTATGCTCGCTGTCAACAGGGAGGATAGGCACATGATACTCCTGTGCAAGATTGCAAATCAGTTCACCCGCTACCACCAGCGTTTCCTTGTTGGCAAGACATATCTTCTTACGCGCCTTGATGGCATGGATGGTTGGTTCCAGGCCCGAGAAGCCTACCATGGAAGCCAGCACCATATCGATAGGCTCAGCCTGTACGATATCGCAAAGCGCCTGAGCACCGGCATAAACCATGATATCAGGCTCATCACTGAGCATATCCTTCAGTTCCTCGTAGCGAGCCTCATTGGCTATGACCACAGCAGCCGGATGGAACTTGCGAGCCTGCTCGGCAAGTTCCTGCACTCGGTTGTTGGCGGTGAGGCAATATACCTCGTAAAGGTCACTATGCTGCTCGATGACATCAAGCGCTTGTGTACCGATACTTCCCGTAGAACCGAGAATACATATCTGTTGTTTCTTCATTTACTTTGAAATTATTAACTTTGAACTTAGAACTTTATGATTAGTAAAGCAAATGAATTCTTCACTCTTCGTTCTTCACTCTTCACTTTATAAGTCGAGCAATCCCTCTGGAATTGCCATTCTGATTTCTTTCTTTTCAGCACTCACCTCTTCAATGAGATCGTTGCTGGCAGGGATGAGGATTTCATCACCTGCATCGGTTGTTACCTCGAAAAGAAGATTGAGGGTGGAATCGTCTACATGATCAATGGTTCCTACCACCTTGCCGCTTACGGCATCTACCAGGTGGAAACCGATGATTTCTGCCCAGCTCATATTCTCTTCATCACTGTCAGAGAGATGACGTGGGAAGAAAACCTCGCAACCGGTATAGTTGCGTGCCTGCTCTTGGGTATCGATATCCTCAAACTTCATGAGCACATTCTCATCGTTCTTAAAACGATATTCTTCTAAATAGAAAGGCACAAGGATGCCATCGATATCTAGCACCAGGTACTCGGCATCTACACGGTCGAAAACATCATCTGTAATGGCGAAAGTTATCTCGCCCTTCACGCCATGAGGTTTTCCCAACTTGCCTATTTTATATACTTCATCGCGTCTAATCATTCAACATTCAACATTTAACATTTAACATTGATTAATCACTGACACGGGTTATCTTGGCACCCAGCGCATTAAGGCGATGCTCGATATCCTCGTAACCACGGTCTATCTGGGCGATATTGGCAATGCGGCTGGTACCATTGGCACTCATGGCAGCAATCAGCAGGGCAATACCGGCACGGATATCAGGACTGGTCATTCTGCCAGCACGCAGTTTGATCTTATGGTCATGACCAACCACCACTGCACGGTGAGGGTCACAGAGAATAATCTGCGCACCCATATCAATCAGTTTATCCACGAAGAAGAGGCGGCTCTCGAACATCTTCTGATGGAAGAGAACGCTGCCGCGAGCTTGGGTAGCCACTACGAGGAGCACGGAAAGAAGGTCAGGAGTGAGTCCTGGCCAAGGGGCATCGGCAAGCGTCATGATGGTGCCGTCAATAAATGAATCGATGACATAATGTTTCTGTTCTGGAATCACAAGGTCATCATCCTCTATCTTTATCTTCACTCCCAGGCGGCGGAATGCATCAGGAATAATGCCCAAATCCCTGACAGACACATTCTTGATGCGCACACCTTCGCCACACATTGCCGCCATGCCGATGAACGAACCTACCTCAATCATATCAGGCAAGATGCGATGCTCGGCACCATGCAGTTTATCAACACCCACGATGGTGAGCAGATTGCTGGCGATGCCGCTGATCTGAGCACCCATCGCATTGAGCAGATGGCAGAGCTGCTGGATATATGGTTCGCAAGCTGCATTATAAATGGTGGTAGTGCCCTTTGCCAATACAGATGCCATGATGATATTGGCGGTACCGGTAACCGAAGCCTCATCGAGCAACATATAGCAGCCCTTCAGCTTCTTTGCCTGTATCTGATAAACATTACGCTCATCATCGTGAACGAAGTTGGCGTCCAGATACTTGAAGCCCAGGAAGTGGGTATCCAGACGGCGACGACCTATCTTATCGCCACCAGGCTGAGCTATGGTAGCCTTGCCACATCTACCGAGCAGCGGACCTATCATGAGCACACTACCACGAAGAGAAGAACATTTCTTCACAAACTCCAGACTGTCGAGATAATCGAGTTTCAACTCATCACTTTGGAATGTATAGTCGTGACGACTGTGCTTGGTTACCTTGACACCTATCTCCTGGAGCAACTTAATCAGATTGTTCACATCCAGAATGTCCGGCACGTTGCTGATGCGCACAGGCTCGTCGGTAAGGATTGTGGTACAGATAACCTGCAGAGCCTCGTTCTTGGCGCCCTGAGGTGTGATAGTACCTTTGAGCGGATGACCGCCCTCTATGATGAAAGACTCCATAAGCTTGTCTACTATATATAATAATGTGGATTACTTTTTCTTCTTATTATTATTTACATTCTTAGGCTGTGCCTCAATCTTCTCGAAAACGAAAGTATCGAGATCGAGCTGGATGTTGCCATCGGTAAAACGTGCCAGATCGGAAGCTACCTTGGCTACATCACTGGAACCATGGCTCCAGGTTACCAGGTCGCGATGCATCTGGTTGGCAGTAAGTCCCACGAGTTTGTCGCGCTCCTCACTTGGTTCCATTGTCTTCAGCTTTTCGAAAATCTCGAAGAGCATAGCTCCATAATGGCGCACCGGGATGCGCTGCATAGGATATGGCAATGGCTCCGGCTTGGTTGCTATCTTCACAGCATCCGGTACATCATAAGGGAAATCGATGTCGAGCTGGAAATTGCTCATGATGGCAAGCTGATCCCAGAGTTTCTGCTCATGGTCCTCTACCCCTCTGTTCTCAGGGAACATACGGTCCATGACTGCAATAATGGTCTCTGCACAACGCTGGCGCTCTTCACGGTCGGTAAGCGTCAGACAATGATCTACCATCTGCTGAATCTCACGGCCATACTCAGGCAGGATGAGCTTAGCTCTCTGGGTATTATAGTCTAATCCTTCTATATTCATTCTTACAATATTTTATATAATCAATAATTCTAGAGCAGTTTCTTTGGCATCTTAGCCACGAAATCCTTGAGATAGAAAGGCACGAAATATGCCACATCTTCGAACTTGCCCTCTACAAAACGCTTCTCTGCCAGCGGAGCCATATTCTTTGCCAAAGGCTCAATGCCCTCTACAAGGTGAGCATTCGGATGGTTGATGGTCTCCATACACTTGGCAGCGCCATTTCCGAAGAAGTATACATGATGCTGGTCCAGATATTCCTTGTAGGTATCAGCATCCACAATATCAGCCTGAATAGGGCGAACCACCTTCAGGGCGCGGTCGAGCACTTCGGCATATACCTCCATGCGGCGAGCGTCGAGCATAGGTACGATGAGGGCGTCTTCCTCCTCAGGATGTTCGCCAAGCAATACAGGCACAGCCATCAGTTCGAGTGTTGGAACAGCGATGAGTTTCACACCGCGACCATAACAGATGCCCTTCGCCATACTCACACCGATACGCAATCCGGTATAGGAACCCGGACCACAACTTACCGCCACAGCCTCCAGCGGAAGACCATGAGAATCGAGGAAATCAAGAGCCTCATCCACAAACACACCCAACTTAACAGCATGGTTAGGACCTGTGTGATCTTCCTGGTTGAAAATCACCTGTCCACTATCACTAATTGCCACTGAGCACACGTCCGTACTCGTCTCAATATTCAATATACACGACATAATTTAAAAATATATTCTTAAATAAGGTGCAAATATACTCATTTTCTCGCTTTTTTTTGTACTTTTGCAGAAATTTAACGCGAAAGATTATATGATACAGTCAATGACAGGCTTCGGAAAAGCTACCGCGGCCTTTAAAACAAAGAAGATTAATGTAGAGATAAAGTCATTAAATAGCAAGACGCTTGACCTCTCTACTCGTATTGCTCCGCTCTATAGAGAGAAGGAGATGGAAATCCGCCAGTATATCTCTAAGAATCTGGAAAGAGGCAAGGTTGACTTCGCCATCTGGATTGATAAGGATGCTACCACAGATGCCACTCCTATCAATGCGGCGCTTGTACAGAATTATTACCAGCAAATCAAGAAGATTTCGGCTGAAACAGGCATTCCTGAGCCAACCGACTGGTACAGCACTCTGTTGCGTCTTCCTGATGTAACAACGAAGACGGATGTGGAAGAATTGAGCGATGAGGAATGGGAAGTAGCAAAAAATGCAATTTGCGAGGCTGTGAACCATCTCGTTGCCTTCCGCAAGCAGGAAGGAGCCGCTCTCCAGAAGAAATTTACTGAGAAGGTGGATAACATCCAGACTCTCCTTGCCAGCATCGAGCCATACGAGAAGGCTCGCGTGGAGAAGATCAGACAGAACATCGTTAGCGGTCTGCAGCAGATTCCGAATGTGGATTACGACAAGAACCGTCTGGAGCAGGAACTCATCTACTACATCGAGAAGCTCGACATCAGCGAGGAGAAGCAGCGCCTTGCCAACCACCTGAAGTATTTCCGCGAGACTATGAGTGAGGAAGGTCATGGTGTAGGAAAGAAACTCGGTTTCATCGCACAGGAAATGGGACGCGAAATCAACACCACCGGCTCTAAGAGCAATCAGGCTGAGATGCAGAACATCGTGGTGAAGATGAAGGACGAACTGGAGCAGATCAAGGAGCAGGTGCTGAATGCTCTTTAATTAAGTGAGGAACAAAGAGTGAAAAGTGAAGAATTCATTTGCTTTACTAATCATAAAGTTCAATATTCAAAGTTCAAAGTAAAATGAAGAACGGATTGTTAATTTTCAGCGCCCCATCGGGCAGCGGTAAGAGCACAATAGTAAACTGGCTGATGAAAGAGCACCCGGAATTGAAGCTGGCTTTCTCTATCAGCTGTACCTCTCGTGCTCCGCGCGGTACAGAACAGAATGGTGTAGAGTATTTCTTCCTCTCTCCAGAGGAATTCAAGGCTAAGATTAAGGCTGACGAGTTCCTGGAGTATGAGGAGGTTTACCAGGACAGATTCTACGGCACCCTGAAGTCACAGGTAGAAAACCAGCTTGCCAAGGGCGAGTCGGTGATTTTCGATGTTGATGTGAAGGGTGGTGTAAACATCAAGAAGTTTTACGGCGAACGTGCCTTGAGCATCTTTGTCCAGCCACCTTCGGTAGAGGAATTGCGCCGCCGTCTGGTTGGCCGCAATACTGATGCGCCTGAGGTGATTGAGCAGCGCCTTGCCAAGGCAAGCTATGAGCTGACCTTCGCCCCTCAGTTTGACCACGTGGTCGTAAACGATGACCTGGAGAAGGCTCAGCAGGAGGTTTATCAGCTCGTCAAGGCCTTCCTAGACGCAGAGTAAGAAATGAAGAAGGTAGGAATCTTTGGCGGTAGCTTCAACCCCATCCATACGGGCCATATCGCATTGGCGAAAAGCCTTTGCGAGAAGGCCTGCCTGGACGAGGTGTGGTTCATGGTTTCGCCCATGAACCCATTCAAGAAAACCGCTACCGACTTGCTCGACGACCAGCTGCGCCTGGAAATGGTAGAAAAAGCGCTGGAGCACGAGCCACAACTGAAGGCATGCGACTATGAGTTCCGCCTGCCTAAGCCATCTTATACCTGGCACACGCTGCAAGCCATCAGCAAGGATTACCCCGAAAACGAGTTCACCCTGCTGATTGGTGGCGACAACTGGGCTGCTTTCGACAAGTGGTACCACCACGACGACATCCTAGCCCACTATCCCATCGTGGTTTATCCGCGTCAGGGAGCCAGCATAGGCAATGTGCCTGAAGGCGTTACCATCGTAGAAACTCCACTGCTCAACATCAGCAGCACGGAAATCAGAAAGCGTATCAAAGAGGAGGAAAGCATCAGGGGAATGGTGCCGGAATGCATCGAGCAACTGGCTGTCAGAAACTACAGGCAGCTCTAAGCATCCCTCTCTCCGAAAACGCTTAAAATCATATTTAAACAACAAACAGCAAAAAATGAGTTGGAAAGAAATCATTAAGAAGTGTCTGAACGTGGCTTCTGCGCCGATTCGCAGAAATGCCAACTTCTTTGTGTTCATGTACCTGCTGGGCATGATCAGTTCTATCGTGACTACACCTGCCAAGGGGACTTTATACGACAACCTGTTCCTGGAACTCTTTGTCGACCTCTATGTTGTGTGTGCCGTTGTCGCCATCTTCCCCAAGAAGGTGCGCTGGGGTCTGCGTGCCGTACTATACCTTATATTATATAGTACAGCTGCCGCCGACACCTATTGCTACGTGAATTTCGGCTCTACGCTCAACCCTTCTATGCTGATGCTGGTGGGCGAGACCAACAGTTCGGAGGCTAGCAGTTTCCTCTCAGCCCTCATCTCTGCCGAGGTTCTCTTCAGTAGTGTGGGCTGGATCCTGCTTCTGGCTCTCATCCAGATTCTCATCGCCATCTTCCGCAAGCAACTCATCAAGCTATACGTTTTCATCATTACCGTTCTGGAGTTGGCTTCTCTCAAGAAACGGCTGATGGCTATCCCCCGCATGACTGCAGCCATGCCTGCCAGCTTCGGAATCCTATGCCTCATCATCCTCATCGCAGGATGCTGCACCTCCTGGCACAACAAGATGGCTTACCATAAACTTATGAATGGTAGAACGATAGGCGAAGTAGAGCATATCCTGACAGAAAAAGATCATGCTGTACTCTATCTACCAATCTACCGACTCCAATTCAGTATCTATGCCAACCAGCTGGCTGCGCATCAGATTACCCAACTCATTCATGCTGCCCACGATGTGAAGGTTGACAGCTGCAGCTACCGCTCGCCAAACATCGTGCTGATTATCGGCGAAAGCTTCGGCCGCCATCATTCCCAGCAGTACGGCTATTTTATGGATACCACTCCACAGCAGGTAGCCTTGGAGAAATCGCGCAAGCTCACCAAGTTTACCGATGTGGTAACCTGCTGGAACCTGACCAGTTTCGTTTTCAAGAACATGCTCTCTACCCATGTGGTAGGCGAGAAAGGCGAATGGTGCGACTATCCGCTCTTCCCTGAAGTGTTCCGAAAGGCAGGCTACAACGTAACCTTCATCACCAACGAATTCCTGCCACAGGCAAAGGAGGCGGTTTACGACTTCAGCGGCGGTTTCTTCCTGAACAACCCGGAACTGAGCAAACTTCAGTTTGACCATCGCAACACCCAACTCCACGACCTGGACGACGGACTGCTGAAGGATTATGATGACAGTCTGAAGAACTTCCAGAAGGAGCACAACCTCACCATCTTCCACCTGATGGGCCAGCATGTAAACTATAAGCAGCGCTACCGCACAAAGCAAGCCCGGTTCTGGGCAAGCAGTTATGAAGACAAGCGCCCTGAACTGACCAATGCCCAGCGCAAGATGCTGAGTCATTACGATAACGCCACCCTCTACAACGACTCTATCGTAGCCCAGATTGTAAAGCGTTTCCAAAAGCAGGATGCAATCGTCATCTACGTGCCTGACCATGGCGAGGAATGCTACGAAGAGAACCGAGGCTTCATCTGCCGTAACCACTCTGCAGAAATCGACTGGCCGCTGGCTCACTATGAGTTTGAAATTCCGTTCTGGATATACTGTTCGCCAAAATATATCAGGAACCACCGCGATATCTACCGTCAGATACGCAAGGCTAAGGACAAGCGCTTCATGACCGATGCCCTGCCTCATCTCCTGCTGTATCTGGCTGGCATTGAGACACCTACCTACCAGGAGGAATATAACATCCTGAGTCCGAAATATGACGAGATGCGACCACGTATCCTCAAAAACTCTGCCGATTACGACAAACTTCGTGATGCGCATCTGGAAAAGGTAAAAAAGGAAGAAAGTAAAAAGGTAAAAAAGAAGAAAGGAGATAAGAAATGAGACAATCGATATTAACAAGAGAAGCATGCAATGCCCTGAGAGGACTCGCCATCATCGGCATCTTCATGCATAACTACTGCCATTGGCTGGGACCTATTGTCAAGGAGAACGAATATCAGTACTTTCAACATAATGTTGACTGGCTGAACCAGGTAATGGCCAGCATGGACCTCAACCTGCCTGTACACCTGCTCTCGTTCTTCGGTCATTATGGTGTGCCCGTATTCCTCTTCCTGAGTGCTTACGGACTGGTGATGAAATACGAGGCTAAACCTCATCTCTCTACCGAACAGCAGACCAGAATGTACAGCATCTCGGGCAAGAAGCTTACAGGAAGCATCAACTGGCGCGAACCGCTCCACTTTATCCGCTATCACTATCTGAAACTCTTCAAGATGATGATAGTAGGTTTCGTGGCATTCACGATGCTCGACCTTATCACGCCTGGCTCTCACCACTATGCAGCACTCGACATCGTTGCGATGATGGGCATGTTCAACAATGTATTGCCAAATCCGGATAACATCATCTGGCCGGGTCCGTACTGGTTCTTCGGTCTGATGCTACAACTTTACATCGTCTATCGTCTGCTGCTCTATCGCCGCCATTGGGGATGGACCGTAGGATTGATGGCCATCTGCATCGGCATCCAGCTCATCCTAGGTTTTGACAATCCAGAGAGTGAAGTGATGAACCGCTACCGCTACAACTTTATGGGCGGCATGCTGCCATTCGGTTTGGGCATACTCTATGCCCGCTATGGCGAGAAGATTCTGATGACCTTCCATTCGCCTATCACCAATTTCTTTGGCTGCATCTTCTGCATCTCGCTGATTTACAGTTTGAGCGGCAGCATGGTTGGCTGGACCTTCGTGCCTTTCTTCTTCTGTCTGCTGAGCGTATTGGTAGCCGACCTGCTCCTGAACATCAGCTGGTTATCAGGTATTTATAAGGTATTAGAGTGGATGGGCAGCATCTCCGCCGCTCTCTTCGTATGCCACCCTATCACCCGCAAGATATTCATCCCTATCAGCCGTCAGGGCGACATTTATGCCGGTCTGCTCCTCTACATCATATCGAGCATCTGCCTGGCATGGCTCTTCACCCAACTGATGAAGAAGATTCCAAACCCGAAGCCCTAACCCTCTTCAATAGGAAGAAGGAAGAACAAAGGAAAAAGCAAGAACAAAGGGAGAAGGAAGAAAGAAGAAAGAACGAAGAAGAAGCAAGCAGCAAGAAAGAAAGCAGCAAGCGCGCCCCCGTTCCAGGCGATTCCATCGCCTGTCCCCCATAATAAACAAAAAAGAAATACCAGCATGAATTGGAAGATTAAAGATATAGAACTGGCGAATATCAGCCGGTTTCGCGGCGAGTTGATGGGAGCAGCCATGCTGTTCATCATCCTCTTTCATGTGGCATTGCCTAGAGAAAATGCCTTTTTCGGGCTTCGCAGAATGGGCAATGTCGGTGTAGATATGTTCCTCTTTCTCAGCGGAATAGGTCTCTGGTTCTCGTGGATGAAGAATCCTTCTGCCAAGCATTTCTTCATCCGCCGTTATCTGCGCATCTACCCTACCTGGCTCATCATAGCCTGCCTCTTCTATATCCCTTCTTTCCAGGGCGGAAGCACCTGGAACTGGATCTATCTCTTTGGCGAAATAACCATAAACTGGGGGTTCTGGCTGCATGATGAGCTCAACTTCTGGTACATCCCGGCTACGATGATGCTCTATCTCTTTGCCCCTGCCTACATGGAACTCATCAGGCGCCATCCTATCTACCGCTGGCTGCCGGTGGTGATGATCATGTGGTGCATTCTGGTACAATATGTTACCCCGATACATCAGGCTGTAGGACATCTGGAGATTTTCTGGAGCCGCGTGCCTATCTTCTTCATCGGCATCAACATGGGTGAGATGGTAAGACAGAAACAGACGCTCGACGGCGCTTCGATATGGATGATATGGCTCATGTTCCTGATGACGCTACTGGCGAGCATCTTCCTGGAACAGGAGAAGCATGGCATGTTTCCACTCTTCCTGGAACGCATGCTCTATATCCCGCTTACCATCACCAGCATCCTGCTGCTGAACCGCATCTTCCGCCGCACACCGGGCTGGTTTAACAAGGGGTTCATGTTTGTGGGAGCGCTGAGCCTGGAGTGTTATCTGCTCCATATCCACTTCGTGCTGAAATACATAGAACCGCATCACTTGGGCTATTGGCCTACTTTCTTCATCTGCATAGGCATCACCCTGCCTGCAGCATGGATTCTGAGCAAGATAGCCGGATGGATTTCTAAAGAGTTATCTAAGTTTATCAAGTAAAAAAGGAGTTTATTTATTAAGAAAATTGGAGTTTTATGAACGAGAATAAATTGGAAGACAGTAAAGGTTTTGCTGCGCTGCTGCGACTGGTTCGCCCGAAGCAATGGATCAAGAATGGCTTTATCTTCTTACCGCTGTTCTTTGGCGGCGCCCTGTTGCATACAGATGCTCTGCTGGCGGGTCTGATTACTTTCTTCGCCTATAGTTTTGCCGCATCGAGCATCTATTGTTTCAACGACATCTTTGATGTGGAGGCCGACCGCCGCCACCCGGTCAAGTGCCATCGTCCGATAGCATCGGGGGCGGTCAGCATCAAGCAGGCATACGGACTGATGTTCCTGATGTTTGCACTCTCTATGGGTGTATGCAGCCTGCTCGGCTCATGGGAGACGATGGGAATCATCATCTTCTATTGGCTTCTGAATCTCGGCTACTGCGCCAAATTCAAGCAATATGCCATCATCGATGTGTGTATCGTGGCATTCGGTTTCGTACTCCGTCTGCTGGCAGGTGGTGTAGCAACGGGCATCGTACTCAGTAAGTGGATTGTGCTGATGACCTTCCTCATCACCCTCTTCATGAGTTTTGCCAAGCGCCGCGATGATGTGCTGCGCATGGAGAAGACGGGCGAGGCTCCCCGCAAGAATACCATCCGCTACAACCTCACCTTCATCAACCAGGCTATCACGATTACGGCTTCCGTAACCCTGGTATGTTACATCATGTATACGGTGAGTCCGGAGGTTATCGAGAATTTCCATACCGAGAATCTCTATCTTACGAGTGTCTTTGTGCTGGTCGGTTTGCTGAGATACATCCAGATAGCCGTGGTAGACCAGAAGAGTGGTGACCCTACGAAGATTATCCTGCGCGACCGCATCACCCAGTTTATCGTGCTTGCCTGGTTGCTCTCCTTCCTGATCCTTATTTATATCGTATAAGAAAATGAAGAAAAAATTATATTGTTTCGATTTCGACGGAACGCTGACTACAAGCGATACCCTGCTGGAATTCATCAGATATGCCAAGGGTACCGGTCGGTTTCTGATGGTTTTCCTGATGTACAGTCCGCTCCTGGTACTGATGAAGTTGCATCTCTTTCCCAACTGGAAGGCGAAGCAACTCATCTTTGCCCATCTCTTTGCCGGCATGCGTATCGAGAAGTTTGATGCGCTCTGCCGCGATTTTGCCGAAGAATACCAGCATCTGTTGCGCCCCAAAGGTGTTACGCTGGTACACGAAGCCCTGGTTGCAGGTGCTCAGGTTTTCATCGTAAGTGCCAGCATCGACAATTGGGTCCGCCCGTTCTTTAAAGTTCGCGGTCTAGATGGAGTCAGGGTTTTAGGCACCCAGATAGAAGTGATTGACGGCAGACTTACCGGCAAGTTCAAGAGCAACAACTGCTATGGCGAGGAAAAGGTGCATCGCATCTGCGAGGCACTGACCACCACTGCCGCCAATGCCTATGGTACCCCCTCATTATCTTTCGACCGCTCCCAATACGAGATAGAGGCATTTGGCGACAGCCGAGGCGACAAGGAGATGCTCGCCTATGCCGATAAAGGTCATTACAAGCCCTTCAGAATTTAGAAACGCATAACGGAAGACAGGAAAGCCTAACGGAGTCGCAAACCATCTTGCCAAGTACCCATGTACGGCGAAACGTCGTATCAAGTATACCAACTTACTGACTTACAATACATTAACTTGTTATGAAACAAAGGAATACAGACATCGACTGGATAAGAGCCATACTCATTATTCTCATGATATTGATTCATATCGTGAGTTTCGGCAACGCATACCCCCAGCTCAAGGCAGGCATTCTCTCATTCATGATGCCAACCTTCCTCATCATCACGGGCTATCTCGTGAATATTGAGAAAAGCCCAAAGGAGATGGAAAGATACCTGATGTGTCTTGCCTTGCCTTACGTCATCATGGTGACAGGATTCTCGGTCCTCTCCTATTTCATGCCGGTGAGAGATGGCATCACGGAACTGTCACTCTCTCAGATTTGCGAGAAGATATTCGTTACTTCCATTGGTCCGTATTGGTTCATCCAGACCATGATTATCTGCGGCATTCTCTATTACGTCAGTTTCAAGGGAGCAACCTGGGGAGCCCTCAGACAGGGAAAAACGACGATGAGCACCACCACAAGCCTCTTCATCTTCGCCACCCTACTCCTGCTCCTGTCCAAGACACCCGCTCTTTCGCCCAGTGCCGCCACCTATTATTTCATCGGAGCGATACTCAGACAATGCCATATCGGCTTTGACAGAATTTTCCGTCCTTCACCGGTTGCCCTACTTCTCTGGCTGCTACTTTTGGGCATGGAAGAATGGTACGACTGGGGCACGCTCGCCATCGTCTTCTCCTGCTGGTGCTGCATTTCATCCCTGATGTGGATACACAGCCTCATCAACCACCTACAGGATAACGCCTGCGTTCGAAAGACAGAAGCCACCTTATTATATATAGGCCGCAACACGCTGCCCATCTACCTCTTCCACCCTATCTTTACGATGGCAGCCAAGTTTTATCATCCCCTCTTTAGCTGGGACAGGAGCGAGATCATCTTCGCCCTCGTTACCATCTTCATCGCCATAGCCGGAAGCATCGGCATCGCCAAGATGATGGAGAAGACCCGACTGGCTTATCTCTTCGGAAAAGGAAAGATGCTGAGATAAATAATACCAGGATATATTTGGTAATTTGGAGATTTTGAAGTACTTTTGCAACATGAATATCAAGAACAAGATAAATAATATGGATGATGCCAAGCGAGAGAAGCTGGGCGAAGTCATCAGATTCGGAATCGTAGGCGGACTGGCTACGGTACTGCAATATGTCATCTACCTGGCTATGATGCCGGCACTGGACCATTTCATCCCCAACATGGGCGACCACAGCCTGGCTACCACAGCCAACACCATCGCCTACATAGTGAGTTTCATCTTCAATTTCATCGCCAGCACCCGCTATACCTTCAAGGTAAAGGCGAATGCCAAGCGCGGAGCAGGATTCACCCTCTCCCACATCGTCAACTACTCGATGCAGACCCTTTGCCTCAACCTCTTCGTAGGCTTGGGTCTAGCCAAACAACTGGCTATGATACCCACCCTCTGCATCTGCATCCCGGTAAACTTCCTCCTGGTAAGGTTCTTCCTGAAGAAATAAGGGGATTCCCAAAACACGATAAAAAAAGATATGAAAAAGATATTCGATATTTTTAAAATCAAGAAAGAGGAAAGAGTTTCAGCACTCGTCGCACTCATCATAGCATGTGCCCTCAATGCCCTGACTGTCATCAAATACCACAGCCAGTTCTCGCAGATTACAGATAATTATCACAAACTCTTTGTCAAGACCTTCCATGTGGCAGGTTTCGACCCGCTTACCTATAGCATCGTATCTCACTGGGACACAGAATATAACGTATACCGCCATCCGCTGCTGGCGTTCTTCATGTATATCCCGAATCAGATAAATCAAGGATTGATAATGCTTACCGGCATCAACTGCGTTCAGTTTGTCGTGGGAGCTATCCTGGTGTTATGCGCCTTCTATTCCTTCATTTTCCTTTATCGCATATTCAGAGAAGTAATTGGTACAGAGCGCTTTGATGCAAATCTGCTCTCTGCCTTCTATTTCTCTTTCGCCTATGTGATGGTTTCAGCGATGGTACCCGACCATTTCATCATGTCGATGATCATACTCCTCTGTACCCTGTATATCACAGGCGTATGCATGAAGAAAGGCAGACAACTTACCATCTGGCAGACTATCCTGCTCTTTGTATTTACAGCGGGCGTATCGCTCAACAATGGTCTGAAGACCTATCTTGCCGCCCTTTTCACCAATGGCAGAAAGTTCTTCAGTATCAAATACTTCCTGATAGGAGTCATCCTTCCTGCCGCACTCATGTGGGCTTTCGCCAGATGGGAATACCGCACCTTCGTATGGCCTAAGGAGATGGCAAGACACGAGGCTAAGATGAAGAAAAACAAGGAAGCCACAGCCAAGATTTACCAGCAATACCGCGACAGCACTGGCGTGAAAGACTCGGCAAAGGTAGAAGCTGCCGTCAGGAAAATCATCAAGGATAAAGCGCATGCCAAATATGTTCGTGACCATAAACAGATATGGAACAAGAACACGGGCAAGCCTATCGCCAAGGGCGAATTCATGAACTGGACCGACAAGACGACCTCCCGCTCACAAACTCTGGTCGAGAATTTCTTCGGTGAAAGCATCATGCTGCACCAGCAGAACCTTCTGGGCGATGTATTGCGCAACCGTCCGGTTATCGTGAAATACCAGTCTGCGGTCAATTATGTGGTAGAGGCATTCATCGTTGTGCTTTTCTTACTTGGCATCCTTGCCGGAAGAAAATCAAAGTTTCTCTGGCTCACCCTGACATTCTTCCTGATGGATGCTGCCCTCCATATCGGTTTGGGCTTCGGTATCAACGAGGTATATATCATGACTGCCCACTATATGTATGCCCTTCCTATCGCCATCGCCTTCCTGGCGCTCAAGGCAAAAGGAAAGAGCCTGAAATGGGCCTTCAGAGGATTGATGCTCGCCATCACCCTCTATCTGTGGATCAGCAACGGATACCTGCTGGTAGGCTATATGTTAGGATAAAGCCCCATAAGAAGCCTTGATCCAGCGGATGATATCCTCATGCTCCATATCAAACTTACGGGCAAAGAGGCGGTTGCTTTGTTCCAGCTCCTCTTTGTCTGCTATAGTCCAGACGTATGGATTACCGCGTTTCCAGTCGATAAGTCGCATACATCCTTCGTATTCATCCTTTTCAGAATACAGGGCAGCCCGAAAGTCGGGATGATTCCATACCAGGGTCTGCAGGAAGAACTCATCAGGGCAGAAGGTATAATTGAATCTTTTCAATACAAACGGCTTCTGGCTCACCACATACTCCACGCATGCCTGCGTGATGCTCACCCAGTTGGCACCCTTGGCAAAATCCATCTTCTGGCGATGCAGGAAAGGCATGAGCAGCATCGAAAGATATTTATTCAGTCGCCTGGTAATGGCATTCAAAGCCCCATACTTCGAGCGGGTAAGACTGGTAAATAGCCAATAACGCATCATCTTCCGGCGGCAATCCCATTCAAATTCCTCACCATGATTGATGCCCACAAACTCTTTACCCTGATGCTCCTCAAAGAACTGATGGATGTAATCCTGCGATTTGATAGGTAAATCCTGACCACTCAGCAGATGGTAGTAGGCATAAGGTCCATGCTTCAAAGCCTCCTCGAAAAGCACATACTCCGCCTTAATCTGGCTCAGATTTCCCCAACGCACATCCACCCTCTGTTCCAACACAAAGAGGCGTGCCTTGGAAAGAGCCAGCGGTTCAGCACCATCCAGCATATCCGATTTCCGGTCGATATGCAGAAATATATCATTGCGCTCATCATCGAGCATCGACAGCAATACCCTGAGAAGCGGTAAACTGCCATGAGCCATTATCAAAAAAGCATGTTTCATTGTCATTATTTATCTTTATTATCCAACTGTCCGTCCTGATGACTTTTTCATCATCATTGCGACAAAGATACACCAAATAAAAGAGAATACAAAATAAAACTCCGTTTTTATCAGAAAAAAGACACAAAATAGAGCCTTTCTTTTTGAATATTCAGAAAAAACAATTACTTTTGCAGCGCTAAGAAGGAGATGCGGCATGCATCAGCCCAGCAAAAAATAATCAGAGAATGAACAATATATTTAGAATTAAAAAAGAAGAAAGGCTCTTTGCCTTGATTACACTCATCGTTATCATCGCCTTCAATGTGCTGATGATAACCTATCATTTTGATGATTTCGGCAAACCGAAAGCAGGATTCTGGACGCTCTTCACCAAGAACTTTCAGATTTCAGGTTTCGACCCCTACACCTACCTTACCCTCTCGAAGTGGAAGGTGTATTACACGGAGTATCGCCATCCCATGCTCCCTTTCTTCCTCTATCCTTTCTCGCTACTGAACGGCTGGCTGATAGAACTCACCTCCCGCAACTGGGCAACTACCATCGTGGCGGTGATGATGACATTCTTCTCCACCTACTCCACCCTCTTCTTCAGAAGAATCTTCAGAGAGGTAATGCAGCTGAAGGCTATAGACAGCAATGTGCTCACAGCGATGCTTTTTTCCTTTGCCTACGTGCTGCTCGCCACCTTTGTGGATGACCATTTCGGCATGTCGCTTTTCTTCCTGTCAATGACACTTTATCTGGCAGGCAAACAGCAGCAGGAACACCGCAGCATGCCTTGGTGGCAAACAGCCCTGCTCTTTTTCTTCACGGCAGGCATCACGCTGAGCAATGGCGCCAAGACCTTCCTTGCCGCCCTCTTTACCAATGGCAAAAAACTCTTCCGCCCGAAATATCTGGCATTGGGCATCATCTTGCCTACCCTCCTGATAGGTGCTGCAGGCATTTATCAGAACAAGGCTTTCATCATTCCGAACCGTCTGGAAGGAGAACGGCTCGTGGCTCAGAAAGCTGCGAAAGACAGTACTTTTAGGGCTAAGATGGAACAGAAGCAAAAACACGATAAGGCTATCGCTGGCAAGAATATCCAGAAACGGGGCATGCTCTCATGGGCAGATATGTCTATCTCCCGTTCAGAATCACTGGTAGAAAACGTTTTTGGAGAATCGCTTATCCTGCACAGGGAGCATCTGTTGGAAGATATCCACAGCCATCGCCCGATATTCGTGAAATATCAGACACCAATACCTTATATTATAGAGGGTATCATCGTGATTCTACTGTGCATCGGCTTTTGGATGGGAAGAAAGTCTGCCTTTCTCTGGCTCACTGCCTCATGGGTGGCATGCGATGCCTTCATTCATCTGGTCATGGGATTCGGACTGAACGAGGTTTATATCATGGCTGCCCATTGGGTGTTCATCATTCCGATCTGTATCGGATACATCATCAGAAACTGTAAGGAAAAATATCTGCCTTATCTTCGTGGAGGACTCGCCATCATCACCATCTTCCTGTTCTTCTATAACAGCACGCTGATATTCGAGTATCTCACAAGATAAAAAAAGAGAACTCGACAAGATAAAAAAGTATCTTAGATTAAAACCATCATGCTGAAAATAAGTATCTTAACCCCTATCTATGGAGTAGAAAAATATATCGAACAGTGCGCCCGGTCACTGTTCGAGCAGTCGTATGCGTCTATCGAATACATCTTTGTAGATGACTGTACCCCCGATAAAAGCATCGGTATTCTACAATCGCTCCTGAAAGAATATCCGGGAAGAGCACAACAGGTACGCATCATCCACCACGACAGAAACCGGGGCGTGGGCGCCGCAAGACAGACGGCACTGATGGCGGCTACAGGCGACTATCTTTTATTTGCCGATAGCGATGACATGCTGCCGGAAGATGCAGTAGAAAAACTGACCACAAAAGCCGAAAGCACCCATGCCGACCTGGTTGATGGCGGCTACCGGGAATGGTGCGAAGGAAAAGCAGGCAGACTCCAGAAACCTTTTGATGTTTCTGATGAGAAACTGCTCAAACTGCTTGTTTGTCAGAACATCATCACCAACCGGCTGTGGGGCAGAATCTATAAGCGTTCGCTCATCATGGAGCACAGGATATTCTTTGAAGAGGGCATCAACTATGCGGAAGATCTTTTCTGGAATGCCCAGTTCATGTTCTACGGCAAAAAGGTGAACATCGATGATGCGGTATATTATTACCGTACCGACAATGAGAATTCCTACAATCACAACATCTCAGAAAAGAACCTCCTGTCATACTTCAAGTCAACCCGCCGACTCATCGATTTCTTCGAGCAGAACGATACGGAACATCAGTATCTCAGAGCCACAGAGATAGGCATCGTCAATGCCTACCGCTGGGCAGCAAACGCTCATGTAGCCTTCGAAAAGGTGGATCAGGCGCTCTACTACAAGCCTAAGAGCTACCTCATACGCCTCATCATCAAGTTCATCAAAAAGGGGGTACCTGTCAAGAGGGTGAATCTTATCTACCTCGCTTACAGAAAGCTATACACTCTTCTAATATCTGCACCTTCAGCAGTTTCATGATACAGAAGTAGATGATGGCTGAAACCAGCAGACGAACCAGCAGCAGGAGATAGATGTTCTGCAGGCTGCGGGTCATGAAATAGGTAACTACCATCGTGGCTGCTGCACAGAGCATGAATGGCAGTATATCCTTTGCCACATCCAGGAACCGCAATCCGGCAACACGCTTCATCATCCACTGCCAGACCAGAAGCCAGGCGATGATAAACACGGTATAGGCTATCACCATGGTCTGGATGCCATATTGATGACAGAACAACACCAAGGCGAGCAAACCCACTACCTGACCGATGTTGCACCACATATACACATCAGAACGCCCCTTGCTGATGGCAAGGTTCTGATAGAGCGTATAAATCGGCATAAAGGCACCGCTCACACAGAGAATCTGCAACAGCGGCACACTGGCTATCCATTTCTCATGAATCGTAATCAGAATGAATTCGCGTGATACCAGGGTCAAACCAAACATCAATGGAAAAGAAAGGAATGCCGTGAAACGGAGCATTTTTCTAAACACCAGCAACTCGCGGTTCTTATCGTTCTGGATAGAAGCCAAGACAGGCTGAGCTATCTGTCCCACCGTATTGGCAACAAACGAATTAGCCTTGGTGTCCCAGTTGTATGCCTGACTATAGTTACCCACATCATTAATCGGATAGAACCTGCCGAAGACAAAGGTCAATACATTGTTGCTCACCGTATTGATGATGTTGGTAACCAGGAGTTTCACGCTGAATCCAAACATCTTCCTCACCGGTCCGAAATCGATATGAAAGTTCGGGCGCCATCCCGTATAATAATATCTTCCTATATTCAGCACAAGGATAAAGATAACCTGCTGCCAGGCAAGACTCCAGTAAGCCATGCCGTTGAATGCCAGTACCAGTCCCACGACATTCGAACTGATCAGGGCCATGAAATTAACGATGGTAATCTCCTTGTTCATCATGTTCTTCATCATATATCCGTTCTGGGCTATGCCAAACGAAGAGATGAAGAAACTCAAGAACACGAAGCGCGACAGGGAGGTGAGACAAGGCTGATGGAAGAAATCTGCTATCAGCGGCGCACAGAAAAAGAGCACCACATACATGGTAAGACTCACCAGGACATTAAACCAGAACACCGAGTTATAATCGTTATCGGTGGGTTTTCTGATATTCACCAGTGCCTGGGTAAACCCGCTACTCTGCAGATTGCCCGCTATCAGGGTGAATATGGTGAGGATGCCGATGATACCATAATCGGCTGGCGACAACAAACGCGCCAAGAAGATGCCAAAGAGGATATTGAGTACCTGGGTAGAGCCACTGTTCATCGCTCCCCAGAACAATCCCTTGGCGGTTTTTTCCTTTAATGATTCTGCCATCGTTTCTATCTGATAAATATGGAATATTACTTGTTTTTACTTTTTAGAATGCAAAAGTAGCATAAATAGTTTGAAGTTCAAAACTTTTTGCTTACTTTTGCAGCCGTAAAACTGAAAAAAGTATGGATATTAAGAACATCAAGAAGGAATGGAACGCCACAATACTCGATATATTGAAGGCATTCATCGACATCTGCAACAAGTATCACCTCAGATATTACTGTTGTGCCGGCACCGCCATCGGAGCCGCCCGTCACCACGGAATGATTCCCTGGGACGATGACATCGACGTGCTGATGCCACGCCCCGACTACGACCGTCTGCTCGAAATCGCCAAACACGAAGACTTTGGCAAATACGAGGTAGTAACTCCCTACAACAACGAGTCATACCCTCTGTATTTCTCCAAACTCGTGAATCGCGAAACCACCCTTATCGAGGAGAAGGAGCGTCCTTGCATCATCGGTCTTTACGTAGATATCTTCCCTCTTGATGCCACCGACGATGACCTGGAAACGGCAAAGGCGCTGTATCGCAAATACTCTAAGACCATCAACCGTCTGAATGCCGTAACCACCCACAATACTTTCTTTGAGTACATCTCCCTGCTCCTGCACAAGGAAACCTGGGGCCGCTTTGCCATCAAGACGCTCGCCTTCTTCTGCCGCAGCAAGATGCGCCACCGCCTCATCCAGCAGATGGACGAGATGAGTCACCGGTATGACTTCGATAAGGCAAAGAACGTACTGGTGAATACAGGTTCCTACCACTATAAGGAGATTTTCCCGAAGGAATGGCTCGGCAAGGGCAAGGAATTCCCGTTCGAGGATACCACCGTCTTGCTGCCGGAGCAGGCTGATACCTATCTGCGCCACTTCTTTGGCGACTATATGAAGTTTCCACCCGTAGAACAGAGAGTAGAGAAACACCTTCGCTACTATCTGAACATGGAAAAGCGGGAAACATGGGATGAGATTAAAAGAAAGCTTTAGCCTTCCCTCACTTCCTGCAAGGTATGTCCGAAACCTTCTTCTACATCAAAGAGCGGTTTCCAGCCTAAAGCCTTGAGTTTATCCGTACTGAAGGTTGCCTTGGTGATAGGCGTGGTATTGCCCTGCTGCGCATCCGCCTCAGGAATATCAAACACCACCTTTCTATCCGCTTTCCGGGCTATCAGCTCTGCCAGTTGGCGGATGGAGATATTCGATTCTGAATGAGCCACATTATAGGCATTTGCCCTCTCGCCATCCAGCAGGAGGCGCAAGATGGCATGGGCGGCATCTACCACATAAAGCCAGGAGCGGAAAGCCTCACCCTTACTCTTCAGGACGATATCCTCACCCTTCAGAACATTGCGGATAAACTGGGCATACACCCTATTGTCACTCTCCGTAAAGCCCGGACCGTAGGTATGACTCAGTCTGGCTATCACCACATCGGCATCATACTCTGCTCCGTATGCCATGCAGAGCGTTTCGGCAGCACGTTTGGAAGATGGATAGCAGGCACGCACCGATGCACAATCCACATAGCCGCTGCTCTTCTCGGTAAATTCAGAGCCATCGCCCTCGCCATAGATTTCACCCGAAGAGATATAAACCATGCGCTGCATGCGGTGACTCAATCCATATTCCAGCAGGTTGGATACACCGTTGATGTTTGCCTTCATCACCTCTACAGGGTTCTGCTTAAAGAAGTTAGGACTCGCATTGCTGGCTGCATCGATGATATAATCAGCACCCTCAGCCAACTCATTATAGACTGGTTCCCCTATCATCCTGTCCATGCTCTTGATGACAGGCTGGGTAACGTCTATCTCTGCAAAGAAGAAAGATTCATCCTCCCAATAGGCAGCAAACTTCTGTCGGGCACGTTCCTTGTTTCTTCCGGCTGCTATCACCTTGTAGCACCGGGCAGGATTTTGCATCAGCACATCAACCACACAGCCTCCTACCAATCCTGTAGCACCAGCCACAAGAATGGTCTTGCCATGCAGACGCTCCAAATCCAAACCTTCCCGGAAAAGGCGCGCAATATCTTCCTTATATGGTGAATTTCCTATCATAACATGTTTATTTTAACCAAGCCTCAGGCTGAACCTTCATCAGTGCCTTCAGTATCTCCAGATCCTCAACGGTGGTTATCTTGATGTTCTTCTCTGAACCAGGCACGATATGCATCTGTCTGCCTCCCAGTTCTGCCATCAGGGTACAGGATGCCACCGAATTGGTGATGCCCTTCTCCTTAGCCTCTTCGTGGGCTGCTATCAGATTGCCCAAACGGAAGGTCTGGGGTGTCTGGGTACGGATCAGTTTGTCGCGCGGAATACTGGTGTTGGTCGTAAAACCATCTTCGCTCTCCAGGATAGCCTCTCTACATTTGATACCCGTAATGGCATAGCCATACTTCTGGCAGATGGCGATATTGGACGAGATGATGTCTTGCGACAAGAGTGGGCGCACGGCATCATGCACCAGCACCAGGTCGTCATCACCGCATCCCACCTCTTTCAAGCCATAGATACCATTGTGGATTGACTCCTGACCATTGCTTCCGCCAGGGAATATCCATTTCAGCTTGGTAATGCAGAACTGGTTGGCATACGACTGCAGTACCGTTTCCCAACCTGCCAGACATACCACAGCAATACCCTGAATATCAGGATGCTTCTGAAAAGCCATCATCGTATGGATGATGATAGGACAGTTGTCTACATGCATAAACTGCTTTGGGATGTCCTGTCCCATTCTATTGCCAGAACCTCCGGCTATGATCAATGCATAGTTCATATTTTCTATCTTTAAATTGATTATTTCTGAATGATTCTCCCCGGATTCCCTACCACGGTAGCCCCATCGGGAATATCCTGGAATACCACGGCACCGGCGCCTATCGTCACGTGGTTGCCGATATGGATGCCGCCGAAGACCGTGGCGCCGGTATAAATCTTCACGTCATTTCCTATGGTAGGTCTGCCGCCCTTGCCGTTGCCCAGCGTCACCATCTGCAGACAGTAGAAGTCATCACCTATACTTTCTGCGTTGAGATAGGTGGCATAGCTGTGCTCCAGATGCGCACCCTTCCCGATATGCGGGCACCAGATGGTCATCGTACGCTCGGGAGGCAACAGCCAGCTGATGAAAACCGAACGGTATTCGCCCATGCGGTAATAAAACAGATTGCGGAAACTCCTTTCGCGGGTGCATGCCTTAATCAGGTTGAGCACCGTAGGCTTCCTGTCCTGCACCTTCAGCAGGTCGGCATCTATCTCCTTCTTATGGAGCAGATACAGAGCGATATGCGGCAACATGCGCACCGCCGAAGCTGACAATATGATGGTTTGTACTATCTGATTCATGACTCTAAATCTTATTTTATGCAAAGATACAAAAAATAAAGCAACTAGCATGCTTTTATCCGAAAACAATTGTTCTTTTCACTAAAAATAAGATAATAGAACAGGGTTTGTAGAATTTTAGTCGGTTTTATTGCTAAATAATGTGAATTAAATAGCTTTCCATACAACTTTTCCGTACCTTTGCACAAAGTTATATATAACGATATTTTAGAAGAGGATAAAACAGAACATCATGAAGAGGATATTGATTGTAGAAGACGATTTGGCATTCGGAACCATGATACAGACTTGGCTCAAAAAGAAAGGATTCGATGTAGAAAGGGTAACATCTGTAGGCGCTGCCATCAAAGCGATGGGAGCCGGCGATGCATTCCATCTGGTTCTTTCCGACCTGCGCCTGCCCGACCACGACGGACTGGTATTGCTCCAGCATATCAGAAAGTCCGATGCCCACCTGCCTTTTATCGTAATGACTAGCTATGCAGAGGTTCAGAATGCTGTATGTGCCATGAAATCGGGTGCTACCGATTATGTGGCTAAGCCCTTCCATCCCGAAATCCTCTTAGAGAAAATCCGTGAGGCTATCCAGTCGGCTGCTTCAGCGGTTTCCGCCCCTCAGCCTGCGGAATCTGCCACCATGCAGGATGCGCCCCAAGAAGAACAGCAGGGCGCTACAGAGGTGCCTAGATATATAAAAGGTGAAAGCGAGGCTTCCAAACAGCTCTACGAGTTCGTTTCGCTCGTTGCCCCAACCCCGATGTCAGTGCTCATTCTCGGAGCCAGCGGCACCGGAAAGGAATATGTGGCGCGCAGCATCCACGAACAGAGTCTGCGCAAGGACAAGCCTTTCTATGCCATCGACTGCGGCGCCATTCCTAAGGAGGTGGCAGCATCTGAATTCTTCGGATATAAGAAGGGTGCCTTTACCGGAGCCGAACAGGATAAGAAGGGCGCCTTCGAGATAGCTAACGGCGGAACGGTTTTCCTCGATGAGATGGGAAACCTCAACTACGAAGTACAGGTTCAGCTCCTCAGAGCCTTGCAGGAGAGAAAAATCCGTCCGCTGGGCAGCACGCAGGAGATTGATGTGGATATCCGACTCATCTGTGCCACCAACGAGAATCTGGCGCAGGCGGTAGCCGAAGGCAAGTTCAGAGAGGACCTCTATCACCGCATCAACGAGTTTACCATCTATATGCCTGCCCTCAAGGACAGAGGTGCCGACATCTTCCTCTTTGCCAACCTCTTTATCAAGCATGCCAACCAGGAACTGGGTAAGAATGTGCTCGGACTGGATGCCAAAGCCTCCGAAATCATTGCCTCATACGACTGGCCGGGCAACCTGCGCGAACTGAACAATGTGATGAAGCGCGCCACCCTGCTCACCCGTGGCAAGTATATCGGTGCCCAGGAACTGGAGAAGACGATGGCACAGACCTCCACAGCCCGACCAATCAATATGCAGCTGCACAGCGAACAGTCGGAACAGGAAAGCATCGCCGCTGCCCTGAGAGCCACCCACGGCAACAAGAGCAAGGCAGCCCAACTGCTTGCCATCGACCGCAAGACACTCTACAACAAAATGAAGAAATACGGCATGGAGTAAACATGCCACACCCCGATTCCCCAATATATTCCACACTATATTGGGGAATTTTTCTACACCTTTTCCCCACTTTCCCCACACCCCATTTCTGGCATAAAACACCATTCATCCTGATTATCAGATACTTAACAAAATTCGCCATTTTCTGGCACGCCTATTGTGATATTATTTACCGAACTCGCAAATGAGTTTCAGCAAGAGAATTAATAAACAAATAATATTCACAATTAAAAAACAAAAGAATTATGAAAAAGTTAGTATTTGCAGTTATCGCAGCAGTAGCAATGGTATCAGTTAGCAATGTATTTGCAGGTAACAGAATGGTAAACGTTGCAGGTTCAGAACCAGTAGACACAGTAGCTCCAGCCGACACAACAGCAACACCTGTTGAGACCCCAGCAGCTCCTACAGACACTACAGCAGCAACAGTGGATTCAACCGTAGCAAAGTAAATCCACCTTCAGAAAATAGTAATTACGCGTCGCTTTCAATGAAACAGGAGATAGATGACCAGATTTTGGCATTTATCTCCTGTTTTCGTTGGTTTATATCGCATTTTTGATTAACTTTGCACGCAAATAGCAAAAAGACTCAAAACATTAAAAGATAAGAAGATGCAGCAAACAAACGTTCCTTTCAAGGTAGCCCTGGGTTACATCATCGTCGCCATCGTACTGATTCTGGCGATAGGGCTGGTATATCGCAACACCACAACCGTGCTCGCTATCAACCAGGCAACCCGCGACTATATCGAAAAGCGACAGGCAGCCGACAGCACCATGTCCAACCTGCTCAAGGAGGAACAGACCAATCTGCAGCAGCTTACCCGCGCCATGCAGGGCAAGTCATCCCACAACTATCTGCACGAGAAGATGAACAGCCTCAACAGTGGCGAAGATTCCGTTGTCGTGCATTCCAAGGCACCCAAGACCCACGTAGCAAAGAACACTACCGTAGAGGTGATGAAAACCCGCAAGGGCTTCTTCCGCCGCCTTGCCGATGCCTTCAAGAAGGAACATGCCGAAACGCTCAGCATCAGACGCGACAGCAACCAGGCTGTCACCGATACCCTCTCTACCCCGGTCAACTTAGCCGGAAACGTAGCCGATATCCTGGAACAGATTGACCGCAAGGAGAAGCAGTCTACGCGCGATAACCACGATGCCATCAACCGCGAGGTGAGAGACCTGCAGATAACCAATGCCCGCCTCGCCCTGCGCTCCTCCCAGCAGCTCAACGATATCCACCAGCGCGAACGTCAGGCGATGCAGGAGGCTATCAACCAGGCGATGCAGGCGCGCCAGAATCTGCTCTGGCAGATAGGTCTGCTTGCCATCGTAGCCATCACAGCCGCCGTCATCCTCGTCTATTACATCTACCGCGATACGCAGAAGGAACGCATCTACCGCGAGAATCTCGAAGAAGCTAACGAGGAAATCAGGCGCATCATGAACCAGCGCGAACGCCTGCTCCTCACCATCACCCACGACATCAAGGCTCCGGCTGCCAGCATCTCGGGCTTCATCGACCTGATGAAGGATTATGTCGACAACCCGCAGGGCATCTCCTGTCTCAACAGCATCAAGGGTTCTGCCACCCATCTCTCCCGGCTCGTTGCCGCCCTGCTCGATTATCACCAGTTGGAAAACGGACTGATGAAGCTGAACCCGGTAGATTTCTCGCCTGCCGACATGTTCCGCCAGTGTGCCGGAGAGATGCAGATCCTGAGCCAGGAGAAGGGACTGGAACTGCATCTGGAGCTCGATGGCATCAGCTGTCCGCAGACCTACTACCATGCCGATGCCTTCCGTATCCGCCAGATACTCAACAACCTGGTGAGCAATGCCATCAAGTATACCGATAAGGGCAGCGTCACCATCCAGGCAGCTATCAGTCCCCAGCACCTCCTCACCTTCTCGGTAAGGGATACCGGCAAGGGTATGACCACCGAAGAGCGCCAGAAGGTGTTCCAGGCGTTTACCCGTCTGAAGAGTGCCCAGGGCATCGAGGGCACCGGTCTCGGACTGAACATCACCCAGGAACTGGTCAATCTGCTCCAGGGCACCCTGCGTCTGGAATCCGTCAAGGACAAGGGCAGCACCTTCACCGTCACCATTCCGCTTGCCTTAGGCACCGCTCCTGCAGCAGAAGAGGCAGAAGAGCAGAAGCCGCTCACCCCAGTCAAGCCCCATTTCGAAAATCACAAGATACTGCTGCTCGATGACGACCCGTTGCAGCTCCGTCTGCTTCAGGAGATGCTGAAGAAGCTGGTAGGCGACAGTTGGCAAGTCTTTGCCTGTCTGCATGTAGCCGAGGCGCTCACCGTGCTCCACAACGAGCATCCTGCGCTGATGATGATGGATATCGAAATGCCCGAGATGAACGGCATCAGGATGATTCAGCACATCAACCACAGCCACATGAAGGTAGTAGCGATGACTGCCCACGATGCCAGCATCATCAGAGAGTTGAAAGGAGCCGGTTTCGACGATTGCCTCTTCAAGCCGTTCAGCACAGAGAAGCTGAAAGAAATCCTCGGTTTGGAGGATGCAGCATCAGAAGCAGAGGATATGGCAGAGAAAACAAAGGATATAGCAGAGAAATCATCATCAGAAGCAGAGGATATAGCAGAGGATATCGCAGAGGAAGCAGAGGATATGGCAGAGAAAACCAATAAGAATTCCCGCTTTGCACCCCTCCTGGCCTTTGCAGAAGGCGATCCGGAGGCAGAAGCCGAGATACTCAGCACCGTCAAGCAGGAGCTGTCATCCCATCTCCAGAACCTCCAGCAGGCAACAGACGGCGAGTTGTCGATAGAAGCCATCGGCAAGACAGCCCACAAGCTCCTCCCTATCGCCACGATGATAGAGATGGAGATCCGCCAGTACATCGCCGCCCTCGCTCCCGAGCATATCAGCGATCTGTCAGAATCTCAGATAAGAGCCTACACCCAGTCCGTCATCGCCGACCTGAAGGCTCTCCTCTAGCTATCAGCTTTTGTATCTCTTCCATCGACAATCCTGTTATTTCCAAGACTGTCGATGCATCCATCCCTTTTGCCAGCATATTCCTGGCAATCTCAAGGCTGCGCTGGTTCATGCCTTCTTCTCTGCCTTTCTGGTATCTGTCATCCAAAAGGGTCCTTTCTACACTTACGAAATCCCAGAATTTGTCGTAGGCACGGAGCTCGGCATCTGTAAAGCCGGAAATCTCCAGCTCCTCTACGGCTTTTCCAATCTCTGGGTCATTTAGCAGGTCGGAAGGAATCTCCTTCGTATTGGAATTGATTTCCGTAAGGAAACGGAGCCACAAGACCATCATGCGCTTGTCGGCAATGGAATGAGGAGTGAACTTCGGGAGTTCAATGAAGGTGAAATGCAAGCCTTCAATGACCTTATTACTGTCCTTGTCATGCACGATGCGGTAATTATGGATGAAATCTGGAGTATCATGCACAAAGATATCATTCACAAGATTCAGGGAATATACGGGTTGCAGTTCGCTGTATTTGCCTCCCTTTTTAGCCTGACTCACATAGAGTTTGGATGCATTGAATAGTACTCGCTGCTGGAATGCGTCAGACCATTCCATCTGCATCTCCACGCAGAACTTCCTGCCTCTAGCATCTGTGCAGAGTACATCCACTATGGTGTTTTTGCCCCCTTCGAGCTGGGGTACAAGTTCTGTTGGCAGATACTTTATTTCGTGTATCTGCTCCTCGTCGCTGAGCGGCAGGAGTGCGTTAAGAAGGCTGATCAGTCTTTTAGGATGATTGCCGAATATCTTCTTGAACGTGAGGTCTGCCTTAGGATCTAAGTACTTCATAACCATCTGTTTTAAAATTCTATAGCGCAAAGTTACGACTTTTTTTTCATTCGCACAAGAGTTTTAGACATTTTTTCAGGCAAAATGAGCTGAAATGTTGAAAAAAAATCTTTTTCCTCCCGTATTACGTATAGTGTAAAAGATGTAAATGTATATATATAATATACTTGGTATAGTGTAGAGAAGAAAAATATGCACCTAACTACCTAATATTCAGCATCTTGTATTTTTAAGATTCTCCCTGGTAGTTATTCAGGCATATTCTGAAGAAGCATGATTAGCCCTGATGGTAGCTATTATTAGCCCTGGTAGTCATCAAAAAAAGGTAATTCTCCCTGGTAGTGATTGAGCACTCAAATGAGGTTAACAAACGATGTACTTCCGTTTACCAACTGATGTGGCTGCGTCGGGTTACAGATATGGCTGCGTTGGGTTAAGGATTCGACTGCATCGGGTTAAGGATTCGACTGCATCGGGTTGCAGATATGGCTGCATCGGGTTAAGGATATGGCTGAACTGGGTTACACAGACGGCTGAACTCACTGATTGAGCCACTTGACTTAGCTGATCGAGCCACTTGACTTAACTGATTGAGCCACTTGAGTTAGCTGATTGAACTACTTGAGTTAGCTGATTGAGCCGTATCAGTACTTTTCTGCATGAACTTGCGTACAAAAGAACAGTTAATGAAGAGGACTTTTCATCAATGTAAAACTCAAAGCTTGTTTAACAAATTGAGAGTGCGCCATAAGTCACAGCCAATACGCCCTGGGCTAGGAGCTTTTGGGCCTTCAGCCCGTCCTCGGCTGCAATTATCTAGACTTACGACACACTCTCCCATTTTTATCTATATTTTTCATACTTCGAAAACAAGCTAGACGTAAGAAAAATATCATTTCCCCATAGGCGTTAGAAAAAGCCAGAACGACAAACGGAATCTTCTTCTTTTTACTTTTTTACCTTTTTACAGCCCCTCTTATCACGAACCAGGCATGAACTGCAAGGGTGGGAAGAAGGCCGTAATGGGTGCGCATCACCTGAAAACGCTCCTTCAGGGAGGCTTGATGGTTCTGCGTGGTCATGCCGCCATCCAGAAAATGGGTGAGGACGGCATGGACGTTGCGCAACGGGAGCTTGCGGTGAGATGACTCCCGCATGATGCGGATGCACCAGTCTACATCTGCCGAATATCGGTAGCGCAGATCGTAATGAATCTCACGGGCTATGTCTGTGCGGGCATAGAATGACTGGTGACACACCAGCATGCCCCAGATGAACGAACGCCACGTGAGCTTCTTGGGTGGGGCCAGGCGGCGGTGACGCAGAAAACAACCCATCCCGTTCACGATATCGGTATCGCCGTAAAGTACGCCGGGCAGTACTTCGCCTTCGCCTACACAGCCTTCTACGTACTCCAGCGTATCGGCCGTAGGAAAGGTATCGCCGGCATTCATAAACACCAAGTAATCGCCCGTAGCACGGTCAATACTCTTGTTCATGGCATCATAAAGTCCCTTGTCGGGCTCTGATATGACCACGATTTCGTGCGAGCTCTCGCCTACTGCATTGCGATGCTGATATGTCTTCACCAGCTGGAGAGTACGGTCGCGGGAACCGCCATCCATGATGATATGCTCGATGTTGCAGTAGGTCTGGCGCTGCACGCTGTCGAGGGTACGCTGCAACACCTTCTCGGCATTGTACGTACAGGTTACGACGGTGAACTTAATCATAACTTATAGTTTTTGTAGGCCATCGCCTCGTTATAAACTTCAATATATTTCAATGCTACTGCATGCTGCGAATAGCTCTGTGCTACCTTCTGCAGACATGCCTGCTTCAGAGCCGCCCTGTCGGCCTCTTCGAGTACCCAATGGATGCCACTCGCCAGGTCTTCGGTATCGCGATAGTTGGCCACGTAGCCGTTCTGCTGATGGTCTATCATCTCCGGTATACCTCCTACCCTGAAACCGATGCCCGGCACGCCGCACGCCATCGACTCCATGATGGTGTTAGGGAGGTTATCTTCGAGCGATGGCAGCACGAAGGCATCTGCTGAATTGTAGATTGCCACAATCTGCTTCTCATCGCTGACATAGCCGAGCGAATAGGACGGCAGGGTGAGGTTTACTTCCTCGGAATGGCCGCCCAGGATGGCGATGGCGGTATTCTCCTTCATCTCGGGATAGCGCGCTACCAGCCGGTCGATGGCTTCTATGAAATAGCGCATGCCCTTGCGCTCGTCGGTTACGCGCTGGGATACGAAGAGGATGATATGCTTGTCGGCTGGCAGACCGGCACGCAGACGCGCCTCTGCCTGATTCTGCGGACAGAACACGTGGGTATCTATCGGATTCGGGATGTTGGTGATGCGCTGGCCTACGAAGAGACCGCTGCTCTTAGCCTGCCGTTCGAGCCAACGGCTACAGGTGACGAAGGAGATGGCACCGCGATGGTAGAGTTCCTTCTTGCGGCGGAATATCTTTGCTGAGAGGTCGTTCTTGCTGCCTTTATGGGGGAGAAGCGGACAGTTGCCGCAGGCGGAGGCATAGCGGTTGCAGCCACGGGCATAATGGCAGATGCCGGTAGCTGGCCAGAGATCGTGCATGGTCCATACCACCGGTTTGCCACTGCGGATTATCTTGCGGATGTTCTTGAGTGAGAGCATGCCCTGGTTGATCCAGGAGAGATGGATGACATCTGCCTCCTGAAACTCGCGGAGCTTGGTGATATCGGTGCCCGATGTTGCCATGTCTACCTCCCAGAGGCGCTGACGGGAGAAATGGAGATGCCAGAACACGCACCAGCGCTCCCACAGGAAGTTCCACTGCAACCTGAGCGAACGGGGCAGACTGACCACGGTGATGTCTTCTGTCTCCTTGTCGCGTACCAACATCTTTGCCTTAATGCCATTGTTGTTAAGGGCATCCATCAGGCGGTTGGCTGCTACTGCCGCTCCGCCTGTCTTTTCACTTGTATTTACTATGAGTACTCTCATCTGCGTATATTTTTGATACCGCAAAAAGCTGCGTATATTGATTGATACTGCAAAGATAGTACAAATCTGAGACAAAACAAAATAAAAGGGCATGTTTTTTTCGAAGAAATCGGAAAAGAGGAAACGGAAGGGGGGAGAATGGGGCATAAAAAAAACATACCACAACTCTCAACGAGCTGTGGCATGCAATATGTTTAACTTAAAAAATCTAATCAAAATAGTCTCACGACCTTCTCAATTATCGGTTAAACAATCTACCTTAAAACCTAATAACTAAAAACCTAAATCTATTACTACTAACCTAAACAATCTATTAACCTTTTGACGCTGCAAAATTACTACTATTTCGGCTATCCACCAAATGTTTAGCCAAGAAAGTGTGACGTTTTTGCATTTTTTTGATATATATCAAGCAAAAATGAACAAAAGGAACGGAAATTAACAACTTTCTGATACTTTTCCTACATTTTGCAGTTTTTAGGCACGGATTACACGGATTTTTAAGTTTTAAGAGAGATGATAATCGCTTTACTTATTATTAGCACTATAAATCCGTGTAATCCGTGTAATCCGTGCCTTATCTTTGTTCTATCCTTTCTGGATAAGAACGGTGGCATAGGCGGAGATGCCCTCCATTCTGCCTGTGAATCCGAGTTTCTCGGTGGTTGTTGCCTTGATGGATATCTGGTCTTCGTCTACCCCCATTACCTCTGCCAGACAGGCTTTCATGGCTGGCACATGCGGATTGAGTTTAGGGCGTTCGGCACAGACTGTGGCATCGATATTGCCCAGTGTATAGCCCTTGGTAGCTATCAGTTGCATCGTTTTGCGGAGCAGAATTTTAGAATCCACATTCAGTGTTTCTGCTGCCGTATCGGGGAAATGGTATCCGATATCACGCATGTTGGCAGCGCCCAGCAGGGCATCGCAAATGGCATGTATCAGCACATCGGCATCGCTGTGGCCCAGCAATCCCAGTTCATAATCTATCTTGATTCCTCCCAGCCACAAGTCGCGGTCAACCACCAGCTTGTGGACATCATATCCAAATCCTACACGTATATTCATATCTATATATAATAACTAATCAATAATCACTAAAAAACTATCTCTTAAAGAGGTCCTTCAGTCCATCCATATCAAACGACAGGGTGAAGCGGAGGGTCTGGTCGAGCGGGTTGCTCTTGGCGGTAGCCACCACATAGGCAGCATCGAGCGAGAAGACATTCATCTTGAAACCGGCACCCACGGTGAAGTACTTGCGGTTACCCTTGCTCTGACTCTCATGATGATAACCGGCACGGAGCGCAAACTTATCATTGTATACATACTCGGCACCCAATCCGTAGTTGATTTCCTCCAGCTCTTCCTTGAAACCGCCAGGGGCATCGCTGAAACTCTTGAAGATACCGCTGATGCCCGAAATATCATCATACTCACGATGCACACGGTCTTCATATTCTGAATTGTCCTCACCCTCTTCCTGCTTCGGAACGGTAGGCACCAGATACTTGTTGGCATCGGCTGCCAGAGTGATGCGGTTGTACTCGTCGATAGGAATCATCAGCGAAGCACCCAGACGCATGTTGGCTGGCAGGAACTCACCATACTCCTTGCCACTGAAGGTAATCTTACTACCGATGTTAGAAATATTCAAGCCCAAGCCCAACTGACATTCGCGCTGGCCGATGACCACATAGTTCTGGTAATAGGCGGCAATATCGGCTGCGAAAGCGGAGGCTGGCGAATTATCTTCGGTATAATCGAAACGCATATCGGAATAGATCCAGCGGATGGCGGCAGCAAGAGAGAACTTCTCGCTGAGCATCAGAGAATAAGCCACATCGACCGACATCTCGTAAGGATTGATGGTCATACCCGTGCCACTCTCGGCACCCTCCTGACTGGTAAACACTTCGCCCATATTGAAATAACGGAGCGATGCTGATACGGCGCTATAATCGCCAATGCGGTAATAGCCAGAGAGATAGGCAAGATTCATATCATTGACCAGCGAGCGCAGCCAAGGAGTGAAGCTGAGCGACACACCAGCACGCGAAATGGTGAAAGGATATTTTGCCGGATTCCAGTACTGGGAGTTGACATCAGGATCGGTAGCCGCACCGACATCTCCCAAACCGCCACCACGGGCATCAGGAGCTATGGTTTGCGAAATGACTGCATAGTTCACAGGATTGAAGAGATCTTTCTTATCCTGCGCCTTCACTTCTGATGCCATCAGAGCGAGACATCCCAAGATGAATATCTTATAGATTCTTTTCATTGCCATTGTAAATATATTTTTTATTTGATGATGATAAGTTTCTTGACTTTAGAGGTGTAGCTGCTGCCATCGCTCGCCACCTTGACGCGATAGAGATATACGCCGGTGCCCAGAGGGGTGCCGCTATCGGAGGTGAGGTCCCAGCTTACGGTATAGCTGCCCGAGGTAGGTACACCGCTTTCGGAATGGCGCCAGTGCTGTCTGCCCGATGAATCGAACACTTCTACCACCACGTCCATATCGCTCTCTGTGCGGTCGTGACTGATGATGAAGGTGGTGGAGGTCTTAGCCGGATTGGCGGTTACGCCCACATCGAAGAGCGCCGGACTCAGTGCCTTCATCACATTGAAACGGAGCTTCACCATAGAACTGTTGTTCTGAATATCCCAGGCTCGGAAGGTGAGTTCGTGCTTGCCCGGTTCCAGTTGCGGTATGCTGTAATAGGTAGAACCGCTGGTATAGGTACCGAAATCGTAGGTGAAATTGCTGTTCAGCACGTAGGTCTTCGACATATCGCCATCTATCACCAGCTTCAGGTCGTGGCCGATACCGCTTCCGGCAGCATTGATTCCGTCCTTATCGGTTATCTTTGCCACAAAGAACGGAGTGGTGTTGACATTGCCGCCATCTACGAAGGAAGGCGAATTGAGATAGCAATAGATGGAAGGACCGATGGAATCGTTCTTCTGCTCCTCGCTCTCGCCTACCATAAACTGCTCGCTGGAACCGTGGGCGGAGAGGGTCTTGGCGGTATTCACCGCATAGAGGTTGACCAGACCGCTCTGGTTGGAATAATTGATATCCAGCGGAACGGCAAAGGAGAAGGCAAACTTGCCGCCTCTTACGCTATCGGTGCCCTGATACAGGGTCTTGGTTCTGTCTTTGTATTCGAAAGCCTTCTCAGCGCCATCCTTGCCGGTATCGTTCAGGCGACAGGTAATCGTCTCCTTGGAATCTCTTACGGTAGCGGTGATGACGCCCCGGAAGTCGTCTGCTCCCTCTATATGACCTGCCATGCGGGCGATAGAGCCTGCCTTGAGCATCGGCAGGGTTGCGGCTCCGGCAACAGGGATGCCGTTGATGGAATCTACTACTATCTGACGCATAGGCAGATTGAGCGCAAGAGCTGGGTCGCCCAGAAGGGAATAATGGAGATGGTTTTCGGTGATATCGGAACCGGAAGTTGGACCGTTGCCGCTCACCAGGTCGTTCTGCGCCAGTCGGTGCGCCTCGCCTATCGTGACAGGCTTGCCATCTACCAGACTGAGCACTCTGTGGATGAAGGCACGGTTGATATGTCTGTTATACTGGGCGTAAACGGTACGGGTGGTGCCATAGAAGGCTACTGCGCCGCCTTTATCGTTGAGCAGCGCATATTCGCCAATGTTGGCTTCGAGTCCGTCGAACGGCATGATATCGCAGGAGGCGGTTACCCAGAGCGGCAGGTTGGTATTGCGGAAATCGGCAAAATCGGTGAGTTTCAGAACCGATTCATGCGACATCTGTGTAGGATCGCCATGTCCGGCATAATCCATGATGAGGGCTCCCGCAGCCTGCTGCTGTTTGATAATCCGCGTTGCTTCGGGATAGGTATTGCCCGAAGAGGAGGTTTCGCGGGTATAGGCATCCCACATCACTTTCTTGACGAGATAGGCGGGATAGGTGGTGAGCACATCATTTGCCACATCATCGGCATCCTGCATGTGGAGGTTTCCGTTTCCGTCATCGCCCATAAACATCAGGGTGTTCTGCCAGGCACCTACATTGGCATTCTGAGCATAACTGATGGTCTTGTCTACCAGCACCTGGGCTTCTTCTGCATAAGTTACCGGGAAGCGGCCTACGGCTACATCCTGCAGCTCACGGTTAGGATACAGTCCGGCTCCCTCGCCGAGCATGCCGAACCAGCTGTCGCTGACGAAGCAGGAAACGGCACTGAAGGAGTTTTCACTCTCAAAGCACAGCAGATAATCGTCTGGATTCAGGGTTCTGCAACCGGAGGTAAGCATGCGGTTATCCCATACGCAGTCGCCGAAGAGCAGGAGATATTTCGGCATATCTGCCTCGCTCTGCGCCTTATCAGAAAGCATGCGCAGGTAGCGGCGGTAGGCGTTGGCATCGGGGGTACCGCTAGAAAATTCGTTATAGAGTTCATCGGCAGGCACGATGGTAACGCGCAGTCCGTCGTGCTGTTCATGAAATTTTTTCAGCCGCTGTGCCTGTTTCAACAGTTTCTGTGAGGTCGGGATGATGATGACCATATCGGCTGCTCCATCGGCATGATGATTCTGGTTGGTGATGCCGTAGACATACTGGGCAGCCGGAATCTTTCCACCGGCGGCCAGGTTGGCAGCGGTAAAGGCACAGCTTCTAGGCTCTGCCCATGTTACGGAGATATAATCGAGGCGGATGGAAGCACCTGACAAGACCTTGATAGAGATGGTATCCTTGTCCTGGAAATCGGAAATGGGATAAGTGGCAACCTGCTCTGTAGCCTTGAGGTAAGCTATATCCTCTGTAGGATTGTCATTCTTGAGAGAAAGGGTGATTTCGCCCAAAGCCTTGCCATTCTTCAGTATCTGAGCCTTGCTGTCTGTGGCGGTAGTCAGGGCTACGGAGAGTTTACCTGCCGCAGAACCGGTGGTATTCGTGATTAACACTTTCTTTTCATCGCCCACCTTCAGTTCTTCTGCATCGAAGAGGTTTCTGCCGCCATGATAATAGCTGAAACCATCTGACTCGTAGAGGGAATGATAATCGTATGGCTGCGGATAATGAGAAGAGACAAAGGTGGCAGAATCCTGCACCAGAGGCTCTTCATCGGTCTGGGTAATAAAATAGTAGCCGTAATCGGAATAAGGATTACGGATGCGCTGGAGGGCGGTTTCTGACTTCCAGGATACCGGTCCCTCGGCATAGAAATAATGCTTGCCGCCAACGATGCACTGGGGAACTTCCTGAAGATCGTCGGTAGCCTGCAGTTCGCTCGCCAGAAGGGCTTCGTTCTGCAGATTGCCGCCATAGCCGTAAATCTTCACCTTGCTGATATCGGAGAAACCTGCCTGGCGCACTACCTGTTCGGTAAGCTGATGGAAACCGGTTTCGCTGACTCTGATCTTCGCCCATCTGCCTGAGGCTAGGACGGAATGGGAGGCATAGAGGGAAGAGGCTGAGCGCAAAGCATCAGAAGAAGTGAAGGCTGATACTTTGCCCTTAGCCAACAGAGAACCTCGACTGGAACGCTCGGAGCGCTTCAGAGGACGGGCATCTACCTGGAGCATGAAGCTGACCAGCAGCTGATAGCGGTTATTGCGGAATACGACAGGACTGAAATCTATCTGGAATACGCCCTGCTTACGGCATTCGGTAACCCGCTGCTGGGGTAATACCTGCTCAGGAGGAACTGCACCCGAAAGGCGGTTGTAATTGGCGATATCGGAGGCAGTCATATCAATATACTCGCCATATTTCAGGCTGACGGTATATACAGAATCACGATATGCACCGGTCAAAGGAATGGAATACACGAAACGGGGCAACACGGAATCTACTCTGACTTCTGAAGAGGTCAGATTGAAGAATCGCTGTGCCTGAGCAGGAACCACCAGCATGAGCAGACATGCCAGCAGCATGTATTTCCAAACCTTTGTTGTGTTCATATCGATATATTACTTGCAATATTGTTTATTTACAATGAAAATCGAGCACCTTCCTGTCTTCGAGATAGCCTACGAGATGGTCGTCGATGTTGACAGGACCGCAGCCTGTAGGACATCCGGTATAGAGCAGGTCGCCCGTCTTGAGCGTGAAGTACTGGCTGATATAGGAGATGATTTCATCTACCTTATAGAGCATATCGCTCGTGCAGCCTTCCTGTACGGTCTTGTCATTGAGGTCGAGGCGGAAGTGCAGTGCCTGGATATCACGGAACTTCTGGATGTCGACCCATTCGCCGATAACCGCAGAACCGTCGAATCCCTTGGCGAGTTCCCAAGGCTGGCCAGCCTCGCGCAGCTTCTTCTGCATCTCGCGTGCCGTAAAGTCGATACCTACGGTTACTGCATCGTAATAGCGGTGGGCGAAACGCTGGGGAATGGTCTTTCCCAACTTGGATATTCTGACCACCACTTCGGTTTCATACTCTATTCTTCCCAGATGATCAGGGATGAAGAAAGGCTTGCCGTTATTGAGCAAAGCAGAATCTGCCTTGGTAAAGATGACAGGACGCTCTGGTTTAGATAACGTACCATGCAGCGATTTATTGTGTTCGGTATAGTTCATACCGATGGCAAATATCTTCATAACATCAAATTTTTATATAAAAAAGAAATGGGAGTTAGAAGCAAAGCGAGGCTTAACTTCATAACTCCCGGTATTCTAATTTAACTATAAGTCAAATTAACGCTTGCTTTTGAGTAATGATTACTCAGCAGCAAGAGTAAAGCGCTGGTAAGCAACGATCTTGAGATCCTTGCTCTGAGAAGCGAGGTACTGAGCAACAGTCTGCTTGTCACCGTCACCGAACTGGAACTCCTGGTCAACGAGGCAGTTCTCCTTGAAGAACTTAGCCAGACGACCATTAGCAATGTTCTGGATCATAGTAGGGTTCAAAGTAGCAGCCTTCTCCTCACCAACAGTCTTCTTGATGTTGCGAGCCTCTTCAGCCTGCTCAGGTGTCAACCAACCCTTCTTGGTGTTGCTCTCGATGTGCTCCTCAGAGTCAACGTGAGCTGGGTTGATGCCAGCCTTCTTCAAAGCAGCGTTAACAGCCTTCTCTACGAGCTCTTCCTTAGTCTTGGCAACAGCAACCTCGAGCTCAGTCTTCTTAGTCTCCTCAGAAACAGAAGACTCGTCGAGAGCTACAGGGCGCATAGCAGCAACCTGCATAGCTACCTTGTGACCAGCCTCCTCGTTGTTCTCGTTGAGCTGAACCATAGTACACAAAGTGTGCTTGTTCATGTGGTCGTAAACCTCGATGTTGTCACCCTCGAGAACACAGTAGCCGTCGAGTTCCATCTTCTCGCCAGTGATACCAGAGCGCTGTGTAACAGCAGCCTGAGCATCAGCATCGCCAACCTTCAAAGTCTTCACCTCGTCGAGAGTGTGAGCCTTGGCAGCGATAGCAGCGTCGAGGATGTCAGATGTCAACTTGATGAAGTCAGCACCGTTAGCTACGAAGTCAGTCTCGCACTTGAGAGCGATGATAGCAGCGAAATCGTTAACCTTCTTAACGAGAACGCAACCGTTAGAAGTCTCACGGTCAGAACGCTTAGCAGCGATAGCGAGACCACGCTCACGGAGCAACTCCTTTGCCTTATCGAAATCACCTTCAGCCTCTGTGAGTGCCTTCTTAACGTCAGCAAGACCAGCACCAGTCATAGCGCGAAGTTTCTTGATATCTTCAATTGAAACAGCCATAATAATATTTTTATATTAAAAAGTTAATAATAATCTTTGCTTAAAAGCTACTAAAGCCATCGAATCATAAACAGAATCAATGGCTTCAGTATATATTTCTTTGCCTAATTACTCAGCCTCGTCCTTGCGGGCAGCCTTCTTCTTAGGCTGGTCCTTCTGCTCAGCAGCAGCCTTGTCGTCAGCCTTCTCAGCCTTGCGCTCCTCGAGAGCCTCAGCGATAGCACCGCAAACTGCAGTAAGGATAGCATCTACAGAATCCTTAGCATCGTCGTTAGCTGGGATAACGTAATCAACATTCTTAGGATCAGAGTTGGTATCTACGATACCGAACACTGGAATACCAAGACGGTTAGCCTCCTTAACAGCGATGTGCTCCTTCATTACGTCAACAACGAAGAGGGCTACTGGGAGACGAGCCATATCTGCGATAGAACCGAGGTTCTTCTCCAACTTAGCACGCTGGCGGCTTACCTGAAGCAACTCGCGCTTAGAGAGGTTAGAGAATGTACCATCGTTCAACAGACGATCGATGTTTGTCATTTTCTTAACTGCCTTACGGATTGTAGGGAAGTTGGTGAGCATACCACCAGCCCAACGCTCGTTTACGTATGGCATATTGATAGAAGCTGCCTTCTCAGCAACTACGTCCTTAGCTTGTTTTTTAGTAGCGACAAACAGAATCTTTCTACCTGTCTTGGCAATTGTCTTGAGAGCCTCAGCAGCCTCGTCGATCTTAGCGACAGTCTTGTTGAGGTCGATAATATGAATACCGTTACGCTCCATGAAGATGTAAGGAGCCATTGCTGGATTCCACTTGCGACGGAGGTGTCCGAAGTGGCAACCTGCCTGAAGTAACTGGTCAAAATTTGTTCTTGACATTGTTTTTTCTTTTTTAATTGTGTTTACTTTCTTTTTGAATCTAATGTTAGATCAGTCGATGAGTAGTCCCCGATTAATGGAATCTCACCGATTTAGATACTAAACTTTTTAGCTCAGCTATATATAATCTGTATATATATAATAAAATATGTATAAGATTAACGCTTGCTGAACTGGAAGCGACGACGAGCCTTTGGCTGACCTGGCTTCTTACGCTCTACAGCACGTGAGTCACGTGTCATGAAGCCTGCATCCTTCAAAGCCTTCTTATCGTTAGCGTCGATCTTAACGAGTGCGCGAGCGATAGCGAGGCGGAGAGCCTGGCTCTGACCGGTGAAACCACCACCGTCGAGGTTTGCCTTAATATCATACTTACCCTCAGCTTCGAGCAACTGCAATGGCTGCTTTACTACATAGCGAAGGATTGCTGATGGGAAATATGTCTCAATATCTTTCTTGTTGATTGTGATCTTACCGGTACCCTCTGTGAGGTATACACGAGCTACAGCGCTCTTACGGCGACCAATTGCATTAATTACTTCCATTCTACCTTAATTATTTATACTGGTTAATATCAATAGCCTTTGGCTGCTGTGCCTCGTGCTTGTGCTCTGTGCCATCGTAAATGAAGAGGTTGTCCATCAAAGAACGACCGAGAGGGCCCTTTGGCAACATACCCTTGATAGCGTGACGGAGGATCTTGTCCATTCCATCAGGACGCTTGCGCAACTCTGCTGGAGTGTTGAAGCGCTGACCACCTGGATAACCAGTGTAACGAGTGTAAACCTTATCTGTTTCCTTCTTACCTGTGAAAACTACCTTAGCGGCATTGATAATGATTACGTTGTCACCACAATCTACGTGTGGAGTGAAAGTTGGCTTGTACTTTCCGCGGAGCAATTTAGCAACCTTAGAGCAGAGGCGACCTACAACCTGGTCGGTAGCGTCGATTACGACCCACTCTTTCTTAGCTGTTTCCTTGTTTACGGAAATAGTCTTGTAACTTAATGTGTCCATTTTAAAATTTAAATTTACTACTAAAAAACGTTTTTAATCTTTTTTACTCACTATTCAGACAGGTGATTCACTAACCACATACCCCGGCCACAGGGCATGCTATTAACACACCATATCTTGGGGACTCTAAGCGTATCCCCGAAATAATCGGACTGCAAAATTACACATTTTTATTTGATTATGTGTAGGTTACGAGTTTTAACCCCAAACTTTTATAAATATTTAACTTAGTTTGCGCTTTTCTGCTTAGAATAAGCAAAAAAAGAGTGCATTGTTAACGGCAATGCACTCTTTTTTATTATATCAATTCCTTATCCAGGAAATATTATCTGATGAACAGCAGCTCACGATACTTTGGCAATGTCCAAAGTTCATCGGCTACGAGAAGCTCGAGCTTGTCTATCTGATAACGGATTTCCTCCATCTTTGGAGCTACCGTGTCGTGATATGCTACTGCCTTCTCGCGCTCACTCTCTATCTTGTTGGCTACCTTGCGGGCATCTACCAATGCCTCTACACCACGCTCAATTGCCTCGGTACGCTCGGCTATCTCACGGATAATCTTCACGTTGCGGGCTGTCAGCTTCTTGCCTTCCTCGCCACCGAAGATGTGAATCATGCCCTCTACATTCTTTGCCAGACGGCTCTGATAGTGGGTAGCCACAGGGATGATGTGGTTCATGCTCAGGTCGCCCATCACACGAGCCTCAATCTGAATCTTCTTGGTATAGGTCTCCCACTTCACCTCGTTGCGCGCCTTCAACTCGCTCTCGCTCATCACGTTGGTCTTGGCAAACATCTCGATGCTCTCCTTGTCCAGGTAACGGTCGAAGACTACCGGGCAGGATGCCTCGCAGTCCAAGCCACGCTTCTGAGCCTCTTCCTTCCACTCATCAGAATAGCCATTGCCATCGAAGCGGATAGGCTTGCAGGTCTTGATATCCTCGCGTACAATATCTATAATAGCCGATGTCTGGTCCTCGCCCTTGGCAATCAAGGCATCCACGCGAGCCTTGAAATTTTCGAGAGCCTCAGCTACGGCAGCATTCAGTACGATGAGAGATGACGCACAGTTGGCCTCTGAACCTACGGCACGGAACTCGAAACGGTTTCCGGTGAAGGCGAATGGAGAGGTACGGTTGCGGTCGGTGTTATCGATCATCAGCTCCGGAATCTCAGGGATATCCAGTTCCATACCCTTCTTGCCAGCCAGGGCGAAGAGTTCTTCCTTGTCTGCCTTCTCGATATGGTCGAGCAGGTCGGTCAACTGCTTGCCGAGGAATGAAGAGATGATGGCTGGTGGTGCCTCGTTGGCTCCCAGACGATGGGCATTGGTAGCACTCATGATAGAAGCCTTCAGCAGTCCGTTGTGCTTATAGACACCCATCAGGGTCTCTACGATGAAGACCACGAAGCGGAGGTTATCCTCTGGTGTCTTGCCTGCAGCATGGAGCAGTACGCCGGTATCGGTGCAGAGACTCCAGTTGTTGTGTTTGCCCGAACCATTCACACCAGCGAATGGCTTCTCGTGAAGGAGCACACGGAAACCATGCTTGTGAGCCACACGCTTCATCAGACTCATCAGGAGCATATTATGGTCTACGGCAAGATTGCACTCCTCATAGATAGGTGCCAGCTCAAACTGGTTTGGTGCCACCTCGTTATGACGGGTCTTGCAAGGGATGCCGAGTTCGAGCGCCTGTACTTCTAGATCCTTCATGAAAGCCTGCACACGCTCAGGGATTGTTCCGAAATAGTGGTCGTCCATCTGCTGGTTCTTCGCAGAGTCGTGTCCCATCAGGGTACGGCCTGTGAGCATCAGGTCAGGGCGAGCCGAATAGAGACTCTCATCTACCAGGAAGTACTCCTGCTCCCATCCGAGATTGGTCTGCACCTTCTTCACCTGAGGGTAAAAATAGTGGCACACCTCGGTAGCCGCCTCACTCAGAGTATGGAGTGAGCGGAGCAATGGAGCTTTGTAGTCCAAAGCCTCACCGGTATAAGAAATAAAGATGGTAGGGATACAGAGGGTATCGTCAATGATGAACACAGGCGATGTAGGATCCCATGCAGAATAGCCACGAGCCTCGAAGGTGTTGCGGATACCGCCGTTAGGGAATGAGCTGGCATCAGGTTCCTGCTGGACAAGCAATTTGCCAGAGAATTCCTCAATCATACCACCCTTTCCGTCATGCTCCACGAAGGCATCATGCTTCTCGGCAGTACCTTCTGTCAATGGCTGGAACCAGTGAGTATAATGTGTTACCCCGTTTTCCTCAGCCCAGAGCTTCATGCCGGCAGCCACGGCATCAGCGATGGAACGGTCCAGACGAGTACCGTTATCTATCACATCGATGAGTTTCTCGTACACATCAGATGGCAGATACTTATACATCTTCTGGCGGTTGAATACATACTTGGCGAAGTACTCCGAAGGGCGCACCTTGGGAGCCTCTACCTCTACAGGTCTTTTCTTAAAGGCCTCGGCTACAACCTCAAATCTCAAATTAGCCATTCTTTCTTTTATTATTAATTATAAGTTTGCGGGTGCAAAGTTACGAAAAAATGAGCAAATTGCTAGCGTTTGAGCGTATTTTTTATGCAAAATTCAAACTTTTCTTATTCATAAAGTGCCTTTTTCCTACATGGCGACGTAATCTTTCCTACGTCCTGACACAGAAACTCCTGCGTCGCCATGTAATTTCAAGGGCATTAGAAGAGAAAAAATCCCTTGCAACCACTAGAGTCGCAAGGGATTCACATTATCCACTTATCTATTTGTACCTTAAGGATTTATTGAAGATTGGAGGTAGGCAATTAGAAACGGTATACAACAAAGCTGTTTGGCTTCATCTTCACGTTCAATACATTGCCCTGAACCTGTGCATCTGATACTACAGGAACAACCACATTTTTATTGTCTATCTTGTTTTCTGCCTGAATATCGTCGGCATGGAGAACGGTTACCTTACCTGGGTTCAACTTCTTGATACCATTAAAGGTGACGTTGATTTCCTTTGCCTCGTTAGAAGTGTTGGCAATCTTTACGATGTAGCTCTTGGTAGCCTTGTCGAAGCAAGCGGTGGCATAGAGACCATTCTCGCCTGCTACAGCCTTGCCGTTCTCGGTAAGTTTCAACACGTTGGTACCCTTGTTCTCGCCGTAGAGCTGCTGAACATAGTAGTTGGCAGAACGGACAGAGCTGAGGTTATCGAACCAGATGAGGTCCGGACGCCACTGCCATCCCTCTACATGAGCGAAGAGAGGTGCATAGGTAGCCTGATAAACCACATCAGCATTACGCTCCAAACCGGTCATGAAAGCTGCCTCAGAAAGGGCTGCCTCCCAAGAGTTTGGATCATTCTCGGCATGAGCAGCATACTCACCGGCAAAGACCTTAGGACCCTTGCGGTCGTACTTGTCGTAACGGCTGGCATTGCTGCGGAACCATTCCGGGCTCTTGTAGTAGTGCTCATCCACCATGTCTACACCCAACTTGCGCATCTGCTCCCAACCGTAGTCGAAGTCCTTGCCATCAGCAGATGGACCAGATGAACCGCAGATCTTGATCTTTGGATACTTGGCATGAATCTGCTCCATGAACTTCTGCAGACGCTCAGGATACATAGGTCCCCACTGCTCGTTACCGATACCAATCTGCTTCAGATTGAATGGTGCTGGATGACCCATATCGGCACGGAGCTTACCCCACTTAGAGGTGACAGGACCATTGGCAAACTCGATGAGGTCGAGTGCATCGTCGATATAGCTCTGGAGATCCTTGACTGCTACATGCGCATTAGGATCCTTATCATCGTTCTGATACTGGCAAGCCAGACCTACAGAGAGAATAGGCAATGGCTCAGCACCAATCTTCTCTGAAAGGAGGAAATACTCATAGAAGCCCAAGCCCAATGACTGATAGTAGTTAGGGAAAAGGCGATGTGGGAAGGTATCTCTCCAGCGGTTCTCGTTCAGAGGACGGTTCTCAGGAGCACCCACAGAGTTCTTCCACTCATAACGGGTATCGAGGTCGGTTCCCTCAACGATACATCCGCCAGGGAAACGGAAGATACCTGGCTTCAGGTCGGCAAGATCCTGTACGAGATCGGCACGGAGACCATTCCAGTTGTCCTCAGGGAAGAGAGAGATATGGTCGAGATCTACGCTCTCTGAACCTTTCTCCAGATAAACACGCATCAAACCCTTGGCATCGGTCTGAGGAGAAGTAAGGGTAGCAGTAAGCTTCTGCCATTTATTATTGGTGATGTTGATGACCTGCTTGGCAATGACATCATTCTTGGAATTGACGAGTTCTACGCGAATCTTGCCCTGCTTGCCATCGATGAGATGAAGACGGCCATATACGGTGAAATCGTACTTCATATCCTTCTTCAAGCCCATGCCGAAGAAGCCACGGTTCTCAAGACCAGTCTGTTTCTCACGTGCGCCTGCGCTCTCAAGTGTTACATAATGAGGATTGCGGTCGAAGGCAGGTTTTACATCGCTGAGGGTTACATTTCCGAATGTATTCCATCCCATCAGGCGCTGTGGAAATTCGAAGGAACGGTTCTCTACCATCTCTGCATAGAGTCCACCATCGGCACCGAAGTTGATATCCTCAAAGAAGATACCATACATGGTAGGCTGGATTTCTGCTCCAGGCTTGTTAGCCTGAACAGTAAACTGATGCTGTGCGAAAGCTCCGAGTGAAGACATCGCCAGCAATGCTGCTGCGAAAAATTTTGCTTTTCTCATATTGTTCGTTATTGTTTTATTTTTAGGCTGTACCTACACTTTTCCGTGATAGGTGGTGCAAAGATAAAAAAATCCACCCCGAATGAGGTGGATTTTCTGTTTAAATATATTGGATTTTTGTACAAATCCCTGCTTTTCTACTATTTATCTAATGGAATGAGCACGAAAGTGAAGTTCTTATCGCCATAATGGAGGCGATATTTCTCCAATGGCCATGCACCCCAAGAGTTCTCACCAGCCACACCAGAATGCTCTGCATCGAGGAAGAGATTGGTGAATTTTGACTTCTTCAGGTTGAAACTGTGGCGCTGATCCTTGTCATCACCATCATCCAGTTCTTCTGTATCGAAGTGGATGGCGGAAGCATAGAATGGCTTGCTGCTCTTCACCTTGAATCCAAAACCGGAAGCATCGGTCTGATTCCACCAGCGCATATCGCCCTTGGTTCCACTCTCCTGTGGACGGATGTATGGGAAGTACTGGTTGTCGGCATCATCGCTGTAGATTCCGATGCGCATGCAGTCCTCACGGTCAGAATAGTTCTCGATAGGACCACGGCCGTAATACTGGCTCTTGTCCATATCGTATGGCAACTGCATCAGCATACCGAAACGGAACAGATCGCTGACCTTGGCATCATCAGAAGCATCAAACTCCTGGCTTACCTTCATCGCACCGGTGTTAGGCATGATGAGATAATCGATTTCCAGCTCACCCTTCACCTCTGGCATCTCATAGGTTGCACAGATGCTGATGGTGTTTGCCTTCTTGTCCTTTTCAACAGCTACACCCTTCAGGTTCATGACAGGGTTCTTCCAAACCTGGAACTTCTTCTGCAGGCCGGCACCGAAATCATTATCGGTAGGAGCACGCCAGAAGTTTGGCTTCAGGGTACCGCCCTCGCCGAGGAGCGACTTGCCACGATAGGTATATTCAGAGATGAGACCGGTGGTACGGTTCACCTTCACGGTCAGATCAGGAGTAGTAACGGTGATATCCTGCTCGCCCTTCTTGTCGATGAGCTTAGCCTTCACCTTCTTGCCGTTCTGAGCCTTAGCCATGTTTTCTGCACAATGACCGCAGCACTTCTTCTCCTTCACTGCCAGCTGGGCATAAGCCACAATCTGGCCAGCCTCCATCAGAGGTTCAGCCTTCTTCAGACGGAAATCGATGTTGAGGAACACCTCCTTGCCCTTTACCTTAGAAAGGTCGTAAGGGATGGTGAAGTTCTTGGTCTGCTGGGCAGCCACTTCGATATCAGCGATGGTACCGTTCTGAGTCTCCACGCCATCCTCAATGAGGCTCCATGCCAAAGCATAGTTGCTCAAATTGCGGAAGAAGTTCTCATTGTATACACTTACTTCGCCCTTCTCTGCATTCACCATCTTTGCCCAGATGTTCTGATACTGGTAGGCTACCTCGTAGGCATGAGGATTGAGCTGACGGTCAGGACCGATGATACCATTGCAGTTGAAGTTGTTGTCGCTAGGGTCGTAATTGTTATAATCGCCACCGTAGCAATATTCTATCTTGCGGAGCTCTTCATTGCTCATCTTCTCAGGATTCTTGATGGTCATCGGCTTCAATACCTTGCGGTGCAAGCCCTGGTCAACGAAATCCCAGTCGAAACCACCCTGGAGGATAGGATACTTGCGAATCAGAGCCCAGTAATCCTTCAGGTTACCACCCGAATTACCCATGGTATGATTGTACTCACACTGGATGAGCGGCATCGGACTGTTAGGGTCCTTCGCATACTTTTCACAAGCACTTACAGGATAGTACATAGGGCAGAAAATATCGGTACCCTCGCCTCTGCGAGCCTGCTCATACTGAACCGGACGGCTCTGGTCCTGGCTCTTGATCCACTTGTAAGCCTGCAGGAAGTTATCGCCCATCACAGTCTCATTACCCAAACTCCAGGTTACGACACTAGGATGATTGAAGTACATGGAAACATTGTGCTGGTTGCGCTCCATAATCTGCTTGGCAAACATCGGTTTCTTGGCAGCTGCATCATCACCATACTGGAAACCGTGACTCTCCTGGTTAGCCTCTGCTACCACATAGATACCATACTCATCGCAGAGTTCGTACCAGCGTGGATCATCAGGATAGTGGCAGGTACGGACAGCGTTGATATTCAGGCGCTTCATAATCTTGATGTCCTGAATCATGCGCTCCATGCTTAATACATAACCTCCATCAGGGTCAATCTCATGACGGTTGGCACCCTTGATGAGCACAGGCTGACCGTTGACAAGGAACTGCTTGTTCTTGATTTCCACCTTGCGGAAACCAACCTTGACAGGAGTCATGCTAGCCGCCTTCATAGCGTCCTTCTTCTGAGCACCCATCAGGGAAACCTGCAGGGTATATAAATAAGGTGTCTCAGCACTCCACTTCTGAGGATTAGCTACCTGCAGAGAGAAATTGGCAGTACCGTTCTTTGCCACGCCGGTAGTGGTTGCTACCTGCTTGCCGTCCTTATCGAAGAGGGTGAAGACTAGCTTGCCGTTACCCTTTACCTTGGTAGAGATATTGAGCACACCATCCTTGTAGTTGTTTACTAGGTCAGGAGTAACACGGATATCCTCCAAATGCAACTGGGCATCGCGGGCAAATAGATAGCTTTCACGAGCCACACCACTCAAGCGCCAGAAGTCCTGATCCTCATCCCAGGAACCATCGCACCAGCGGAAGGTCTGGAAGGCAATCAGATTCTTGCCTTTCTTCAGATAAGGAGTGATGTCAAACTCGGCAGCTACCTTGCTATCCTCTGCATAACCGGCAAACTTGCCGTTTACATAGAGATAGATGTTGGAAGTAACGCTACCGAAATGAGCTACAACCTGCTTGCCATCCCAGTTGGCAGGGATGTCGATGATACGGCGGTAAGAACCTACATGGTTGTCCTTGGTAGGAACTGCTGGTGGCTGCTCATTGAAATGTTCACGCCATGCAAAACCATTATTTACATACTCCGGATCGCCGAATCCGTTCATCTCCCAGTTGCCTGGAACATTCATGGTCTTCCAGTTGGAATCATCAAGATCTTCCTTGTAGAAGTCGGTAGGACGCTGGTCGGCATTAGCCACCCAGTTGAACTTCCAGGTTCCGTCGAGCGAAAGGAAATACTTGCTCTCCGTCTTGTTCATGTGCAGGATATCCTTGCTCACGATCTTACCGTCTTTCTCAGAAACCCAGTCATCTGCCGGATAGGTGAAGAAATTGGTGTGCAACGGAAAACGATTGATGGCATTCACCTGAAGGTCGTGCCATTCTGTGTAAGTTGGCTGTTGGATGGTCGTCTTATTCAACGCCTTAATGGCAGCCTTCGGTTTGGTTGCACCAAAGGTTGCCATTGCTAATCCTGCCAAACTCAATGTTACGAACAGTCTCTGTTTCATGTTTGTTAGTTATTTATACATTAGATTGAAATTACACCTTATTATATATAGGCTATTCTATACCTTATTATATATAGGCACATCCTGGAGCATCTTATATGCCTCCATGTTGCCGGTAGCCTCAGCTAAGCAACTGCAAATATATGAAAATTAAGTTAGAAACAAGCAGAACGACCGTTTTTTTATTGTTTTTTCAACACCGGAGCACCATTTTCCCAAGAAATAGGTACCCACAAGTGTCTGCTGTAATCAAGTGTTTTGGGTTCCACATGTCTGCCATGAACACATAGTCAGCACCATGAAACATCTTCTTTTATGCTGCAGTTTCCACCTTTAAAGGTAGCCATACCATCATAGAAAGGCATATAAATATATAAAACTTTTTCAATATCCGCTAAAAGAAAATGACAAAAAAGTTTGGTGTTTCCAAAAAAATGCATTACCTTTGCCATCATAAAATAAACAACGAAACGACATAAAAATTATGATGACAATCGAAGAATACAGAGCAGCCATCTTGCAGGCTTTGCTCGATACTAAGAACGAGGACGGCACTCCAGCCATTACTCCAAGGGAAGCACAGGAAGCACTCAACGGATTTACCGACGACGAGTTGCAAGACGGACTCCTATGGAATTCGCCCGAAGACGTGGCATCAATTATCCTTGAGGGATAAATCACGGAAGTTATATTCAGCTACCAACAGATAAGAATAGGAGCAAAGACCCTTTTTGCGGGGTCTTTGCTCCTATTCCCATTTATACTTTCTGTTCTTTCCTTTAAAGACAGTCTTCAACAGCCCCGCAATACTTCATTTCTGTTGTAAAAGCAATAAAAAACTAAAGAATGCGACAAAAAACAAAAGAATGTGCAATTTTTCTTTCACAATTCAATTATTATTTGTAAATTTGCAGCCGCATAAACGGAAAGGGAACTTGCAAATCCCTCTTCAATCAGTTTAAAAAGATAATTTTACCGGTAAAAAAGATATATTAAATAATGAAGATAGAAAACGAAATCATCAGCTCGGTCATCGCTGCGGTGAAGGAGCTTTATGGTCAGGACGTACCTGAGAAGATGGTAGCCCTGCAGAAGACCAAGAGTAATTTCGAAGGTAACCTTACCCTCGTCGTATTCCCATTCCTCAAAATGTCGAAGAAAAAGCCTGAGGATACAGCACAGGAAATCGGCGAATACCTGAAGAAAAACTGCGCTAACGTTATCGCAGACTTCAACGTGGTTAAGGGTTTCCTCAACCTTTCTATCGCTCCTGCCGCTTGGGTAGGACTCTTGAACACCATCAACGCTGACCCTAAGTTTGGTGAGAAGCCAGTTACTGAGAACAGTCCGCTCGTCATGATCGAGTACTCTTCTCCTAACACCAACAAGCCTCTCCACCTCGGTCACGTGCGCAACAACCTCCTCGGCTGGTCTCTGGCCCAGATTATGGAGGCTAACGGCAACAAGGTAATCAAGACAAACATCGTTAACGACCGTGGTATCCACATCTGTAAGTCTATGCTCGCCTGGCTCAAGTGGGGCAATGGCGAAACTCCTGAAACTTCCGGCAAGAAGGGCGACCACCTCATCGGCGACTACTATGTAGCCTTCGACAAGCACTATCGTGAGGAAATCGCAGAGCTCAAGGCTCAGTACATGAAGGAGGGCATGGACGAAGAAGCTGCCACAGAGAAAGCTAAAGTAGAGGCTCCGCTGATCAAGGAGGCTCACGAGATGCTCGTAAAGTGGGAGAACAACGACCCTGAGGTTCGTGCACTCTGGCAGAAGATGAACAACTGGGTTTACGCTGGCTTCGATGAGACTTACAAGATGATGGGTGTAAGTTTCGACAAGATATATTATGAGTCAAATACTTACCTCGAGGGTAAGAAGAAGGTAGAAGAAGGATTGGAGAAGGGTCTCTTCTTCCGCAAGGACGATAACTCTGTTTGGGCTGACCTCACCAACGAGGGTCTCGACCAGAAACTCCTGCTCCGTTCTGACGGAACTTCTGTTTATATGACTCAGGACATCGGTACTGCCGATCTCCGCTTCAAGGACTTCCCTATCGACAAGATGATTTACGTAGTAGGTAACGAGCAGAACTACCACTTCCAGGTGCTCTCTATCCTGCTCGACCGTCTCGGTTTCAAGTGGGGTAAGGACTTGGTTCACTTCTCTTACGGTATGGTAGAGTTGCCTAACGGTAAGATGAAGAGCCGCGAGGGAACCGTAGTAGATGCTGATGACCTGATGGCAGAGATGATTAAGGATGCTCGCCAGACAAGCGATGAGCTTGGCAAGTTCAAGGACATGAGCGAGGAAGAGCGCCAGGAGATTTCACGCATCGTGGGTCTCGGAGCGTTGAAGTACTTCATCCTCAAGGTAGATGCCCGCAAGAACATGCTCTTCAACCCAGAAGAGAGTATCGACTTCAACGGCAATACAGGTCCTTTCATCCAGTATACCTACGCTCGTATCCGCAGCATCATGCGCAAGGCAGCAGCCGAGGGCATCAAGATTCCTGCTGAGTTGGGCGCAGATGCTCCTATCAACGAGAAGGAGATTGACCTCATCCAGAAGATGAACGACTTCGCAGCAGCCGTAGCCGATGCCGGCAACAACTACAACCCTGGTGGTATTGCTAACTACTGCTACGAGTTGACCAAGGAGTTCAACCAGTTCTATCACGACTACAGCATCCTGAATGCTGAGAGCGAGGCAGAGAAGATTACCCGTCTGGTTCTTGCAGCCAACGTGGCAAAGATCCTGAAGAATGGTATGTCTCTGCTCGGCATCGAGGTTCCAGAAAGAATGTAATATATACATAAGATATAATAACCTACAATTTAAAAATAAAAAAATATTGACTATTTGACATAATGAGCATGGCCCTGGAGCTCGACTCCAAGGCGCATGCTCATTTCAGTTTTAGCCAATCCTTTTTGTTTTCCAACCCCAAAAAGAAAAAAATATGAATAAAATGCCCGTAAATCCTCCTTCATGGAGAAACGATACAGTCTTGCCTCTACCCAACGAGGTAGTAGCCAACGCTTGGGCTGTGGATGCCGCCTGTTCCGGCAATCCCGGTCCGATGGAATACCAATGCATCGACCTTCAGACCGGTGCCCAGGTTTTCCATTATGGTCCTATCCACGGCACCAACAACATCGGCGAGTTTCTCGCCATCGTCCACGCCCTCGCCCTGATGCAGCAGAAGGGCATTACCGACAAGATAATTTATAGCGACAGCGTGAATGCCCAGCTCTGGGTAAGCAAGAAACAATGCAAGACCAAACTGGAGCGCACTCCCCAGACCGAACAGCTCTACCAGGTCATCGCCCGAGCCGAGAACTGGCTCCGCACCCACCCCATCAACATACCTATTATAAAATGGGAAACGAAGAAATGGGGCGAGATTCCAGCCGATTTCGGAAGAAAGGGATAAGTTTTTACAGCCTTAGCGCTTCGGATTCTTTTTGTAATTTTACCGTAGTATTAATCTTGTTTTTTAAAAGAAATAATATGAGATTTTATACAGAAGAAGATATATTAGATAAGCATATAGGCAAGATAGGAAGTCCTCATCGTGATCAATTTGAGAATGAAATCAACAGATTCTTAACCAAAGAGACCACCAAACTCCCAGATTGTTCTTGCTGATTCAGTAAGCATCACCTTTAGATAGACAGTTTAAGAAATAAACGAAGCTATCATCAAAATACTCTTCACTCTTCACCTTTCGGCCGGAAACCCCTGTGTTTATCGGCATTCCGAGGGGTGAAGAGTTGTTTTTATCTCTTCACCCACTCTTCACCACTCTTCACCTTCAGAAACGGAAACAGAGGCGAAAGACTGATAGGTGGATTGCAAATCTGCCAGAACTGAAGGGTGAAGAGTGGTGAAGAGTAGGTGAAGAGTGCCCGAATACTCTTCACCCCTCAGAATGCCGATAAACACAGGGGATTCGGGGCTTTTGGTGAAGAGTGAAGAGTATTTGGCAGGAAGCCTATACGAAAACAAAATAAAGGAGGTTTCGATAACTGTTCCAGTAAAACAGCCGACTAGCGACTCTTGCGCTAGTCGGCTGTTTGCAGTTTGCCAGTTGGCTGTTTATATTTTGCCAGTTGGCTATTTCCGGTTCTCGCATCAATCATCGCAAGTACTTACATCGACTATCGTAAGTACTTGCGTTAAAGAACGATATCAGTTATTTAAACAAATCATCCATTGTAACGACACTTTGTACCCGACCGGCATATTCGTTGAACTTAAGCCCATAAGTAGTAACCAATGTAAGATGCAAGGAACTCCTGCATTTCGTTTCTTCAGCAAACGTACTCAGTTTATGGCGCAGATTCTTGTCATAAGCAGCATTAATGGAGAAATCATCCTCACAGAATTTCATTTCACAAACATTGATGATACGGTCGGCTCTGTCAATAATCATATCTATCTGCGCACCATCTTTCTCTTTTCTGCTTTTCCAGGGACTCGCCTCTGTCTGCACTCCACTAATACCGAGTGCCTGCTTGATTTGTGGCAGATGATAATAGCAAAGAGATTCAAAGGTAAAACCTCGCCATGCTGTCAGCTCAGGTGTCAGCAGGTTGTCTTGCCAGAAATGCGGATTTGTCGTCTTTCTGCCATCTATGAATGACAAATAGAATTTGCTGTAGAAATCTGTCAGACGGAAATATACCTCACGCTTGGGATAATCATACTTAACATACGATGTTATGAAATCACTCACTTCGAGTGATTTTAATGTAGCTGAAAGTCCACCGCCATCAGGCATTTTTGTAAGCGAAACGATTTCTTTTCGCGTATATCCCTGTCTTTTTTGAGCCAGAAGGCGCACGATAGTCATGCAATCCTCCGCATTAGTAAAGAGAGAAGAATAGAGGCGGTCGAACTCTAAACCGAGTTTGGCTGCAGGTTCGAAGAAAAGTCTGTCCATATTCTGAGCCAGACTTTTGCCTTTCTGAAGCATGGAAATATAATAAGGAATGCCACCTGTAGCCATATAACATTGTATCTGGTCGAACTTAGACATCACGATGTTGTTAGCCTGATAGTATTCTTCACATTCGCCTAATGTAAACGGGCGCAACTTGATTTCATCAGTTGTGCGATCAAACAAACCGCCTTTGTTGTTTAATAGCTTGTCTGAAATCCATGACGTGGCAGAGCCGCAGACGATAAGCATGATATTCTGCTTTCCTGCAGCCCATCCATTCCAAAAATGCTCTAATGCTGTAACAAATCCCGAGCGGGGAGTGTCAAGCCATGGCAATTCATCTATGAATATCACCTGACGTTTGTCTGCATCTTGCTCTTCCAAGAGGTTGATGAGTGCATCAAAAGCTTCGAGCCAAGAGGATGGCACCTTCTTACCCTTGCTGCCATAGCGAACAAGACTGGAGTAAAAGCTAGTCAACTGTTGCTCCATTATTTTTTGACCACTCAACTCGTAAGGAGATAAACCCGTATGGTAAAAGCTCATTTTATCCTGAAACAATTCTCTTACGAGAAAGGTTTTTCCGACCCTTCTTCTACCATATATTACTGCAAAAACAGGTTTATTTTCCTTGTAAAGATCCAGGAGTTCCTTAATCTCCTGCTTTCTTCCGATAATTTTCTGTGCCATAATCCTTTCGTTTATTTTGCTGCAAATATACAAAAAATATCTTTTCGAGCAAAATAAACGCACGCTATTTTGCTCGAAATGGGGTAAAAATACCATTTCGAGCAGAATTTACTTAGCATTTGCGAACCGATACTCGCCATCGGATAATTTATCGTTCAGACAGCAGATGAATATCAATTTCTAATCATAAATTATTTATCCAACACACTTAAATTCTGATAGAACCAGACGTTCATCTGATTGGCTCCACGATGATTCCAAGCATAGTAAGGAATCAGAGTCAACACATCGTTCTTGACAGATACGCCATTGGCACCCTCTTCCAGAATCTGGGCATCAGCCTTGATGGCCTTGACAGAGAAGGCTGGAGCACCCTTGGTCTCGGTGTTCTGAATGCTGTAGTTATCCACCACAGAGAAGGCAGGCTTCTTGGCCATGACGGCACGGAGCACTGGCTCGTTCTGATTATCCACAGCCTCAGCGCAATATACCAATGGTCCACGCTCTACGGCAACCTTACCCTTATCATCTGCTACCTTACCGTTAGCTACAACTGTACGGATAGGCATATCAAAATGGATGCGGATTACATCGCCCTTCTTGATGTTCTTGACAGGGAGATAACCCTTGTTGGCATCGAGATCAGCCTCCACAGCCTTGCCGTTTATGGTTACTGTGTAAGCAGGCTTCTCGGCATCGCTATACTTGTAAAGATCGCTAGGTACTACCTGGTTGCGAACCCATCCAGGAATACGGACCAGGAGGTTGGCATTCTTCACACCGCTCTTCTTCACAGCAATCTTGATATCGCCGTTCCAAGGATACTCGGTAGTTTCCTCCAGAACCACATCCTTGCCATTCACCTTGATGGTAGATGTATTACCGGCAAAGAGGTTTACATAGATATTGTTGTCCTTCACGCCATAGAGATAACCCGGAACAGAAGGGATGAAGCGGCTCAGGTTACTTGGGCAGCAGGCACATCCGAACCAAGGCTGGCGGGTGGTGTTGCCATCTGCATTGAAGGCATACTTACCATCGCTTGACAATGGGTTTGGATAGAAGAATCTGCCACCATCCATGCTCATACCCGAGATGACACCATTATATAAGGTACGCTCCATACAGTCGATATACTTGCTCTCGCCGTGAAGCAGGAACATGCGCTCGAAAAGGTAAACCATAGAGATGGCTGCACAGGTTTCATTATAGGCAGTCATGTTTGGCAACTCATAGTTATCACCGAATGCCTCACCGGCATGGCGGGCACCTACTCCACCTGTAAGGTAATACTTCTTGCCAACGATGTTTTCAAAAATACGGTCGATGACCTTCATATAGGCAGAATCCTTGGTCAGGGCAGCCACATCGGCAATACCAGCATACATATAGCCGGCACGAACAGCATGACCTACCGCCTCTTTCTGCTCCAGGATAGGAGCCTGGCTTTGAGAATATGGATTGCGGATATGAGTCTTGCCACGATAGTCGAGCAGATACTTAGCCTCATCCAGATACTTCTTCTCACCGGTCAGGGTATAGAGACGAGCCAAAGCCATCTCTGCAATCTGATGACCAGGAACGATGGTAGCCTGTCCTGGTTTAGGTCCCACCTCCTTTACCACGCAATCAGCATAACGCTTGGCGATATTCAGGAACTTGGTGCTTCCGGTAGCCTGATAGTGAGCGCAGGCTGCATCTACCATGTGACCGAGGTTGTAAAGCTCGTGGCTCGCCTCCTCGTCCTTGACCCAACGCTTATTTCCCGACCACTGGTGTGGATGCTTCGGGTTGATGGTACGGGCGGTATAGAGATAGCCATCTGGCTCCTGTGCCGCAGCTACCACATCGAGCACGCTGTCGATGTAAGCCTTCAACTTTTTGTTCGGATAAGTCTGGAGGATGTAGCTGGCACCTTCGATGGTCTTATAAACATCGGTATCATCGAAAGAAAAGCCCATGAACTTGCTCACATCCCACTCCTTGGTGTTCAAGCCCGGGTGGTTAGGATGCTGCAGGGTATAGGCAGCCATATCGAAATTCTTGTAACGGTGCTCGCTCTCACACTTGCTGAAAGCCAATGGCACGGTTACTTCTCGGGCAGCCTTCAAGCGGGCACCCCAGAAAGTATTCTGTGAAATCTTCACACTGGTGAAAGGAACCTGAGTAAATGGATAACCATTGCCCAATGTCTTTGCATTCTTCGCCATGGTTGGCACAACTACGGCTGCCGAAAGCAATACTGCTGAAACTAATCTCTTCATTTTCAAATAGGTTTTATTAATTTAATATTATTGTTTGTTATTTCAGTTGCAAAGATAAGAAAACTTTCCGACTATAGTGTATAATAAACAATAAAAAACAGGTAATTATCAGTCAAACACCTATATTTATATCATATTTAACGCTTTTTTTTGTTACAATCGTTTTTTTATCTTACCTTTGCAGTCAAATTAGAAATACAATAATATATCAAATATGAATCATCTTCCATACCGTGCCATCGCCCTTGATCTGGATGGCACCCTGACCAACCACGACAAGGTGGTTACCCCGAAAACCCGCGAAGCGCTGCTCCAGGCAGAAGCCGAGGGTGTTGTTATCATCCTTGCTTCAGGCAGACCGACCTACGGCATCGAACCGGTGGCGGAATGCCTGGAACTGGATAAGCGAGGCGGATACATCCTGTCTTATAATGGCGGCAACATCGTGAATGCCAAGACTGGCGAAAAACTCTTCGCCCAGTTCCTGCCTGATGAGGTGATACCTATATTATATAGGTACGCGAAGGAGAAGAACCATGCCCTGCTGGGATATGCCGGCAACGAGATTATCACCGAGATGCCCGACGACCAGTATGTGAAGGAAGAATCACGTATCAACAAGATGAACATCCGAAAGATAGAAAACCTGTTCGAAGCCCTGGAGCCTCACCCTACCAAGCTCCTCATGACAGGCGACCCGGCAGATATGCTCAAGGCAGAAAACGAGCTTTCCGAGATTCTGGGCGACAGGATGGACATCTTCCGCTCAGCCCCATTCTTCCTGGAGCTGGTTCCCAAAGGCATCGACAAGGCAAAGTCCCTGCTCCGCCTTCTGTCGAAAATCAATCTCACCCCAGCCGATATGATTGCTTTCGGAGATGGCTACAACGACCTGAGCATGCTGAAACTGGCAGGCATGGGTGTAGCCATGCAGAATGCAGCACCAGAGGTTAGAGCCGAAGCCGACTACATCACGCTTTCCAATGAAGAAGATGGCATAGCTGCTGCTTTGGAACATTTCTGTAAAAAGGATTTTTAAAAGTAAAAAGGTAAAAAAGCCTAGCGGGGTATAATCTCCCTAGTTTCTTTTTACCTTTTTACTTTTTTACCTTTTTACTTTTCAACAATCAGTCCACCCTTAGGCTGCATGACTACCTTCAGGTTTCCCTTCTTATCCACCTTTACGGTCTTCATCTGCGATACTGGCCAGAGAGCCTTCTTGTCCTTGCTGGCTGTTTCATGATAATAGGTAACGCTCTTGCCGGCAAGCATTGGCAGATTCAGGGTGAGCTTCATCACCTGGTCGGTGCCGTTCAAACCGGCCACATACCATTTATCACCATGCCGACGGGCAACAACGGCATATTTTCCAGGATAACCGGCGATGAACTTAGTCTCATCCCAGGTTGTAGGAACGCTCTTCAGGAAATCAATCTCGTGCTGAGGAAGCTCAGAGAGATTGTTCGGATAGATGGCGATACATTGGATAGCAGCCTGGTTCATGATAGCCGAAGCCATCTCGAAAACATCAGTAGTATAACGGCGATGACGACTCTTGTTATCCTTGGAGAGATACTTGTTCATGATGGTACCACCCCAATCCATCGCTCCTACGGCATTGCGGCAGAATGGATGCATGGTCAACTCAAAGCCCTCCTGCTTGGCATGATAATCAGAGAAGAATACATTCTCTGAAGCCAGTACAGCCTCACTGGATACATAGTTTGGATACATACGTTCCCAACCTCTTGGCAGGGTGCAGCCATGGAAGATAACCTGAATGCCATAATCGTTGGCATCGCTGAGGATGTCTTCATACTGCTGCATGGTATGCTGCTTGTCGCCACCGAAGAAATCTACCTTGATACCCTTGATGCCGATACTCTTCATCCAGGCCATCTCCTTCTTGCGGGCCACGATGTTATCCATGATGCCACGAGGTCCCTGAGGTGCATCGTTTGCCACACCATTGGAATTATACCAGAGCATCAGACTCACATTCTTGCTCTGCGCATACTTGCTCAACTCTGCTATCTTGTCTCTACCAATCTGGGTATCCCAGAGCGCATCAACCAGCACATATTCATATCCCATGGTAGCAGCCAGGTCGATGAACTGCTTCTGGTCGTTATAGTTGCAGGATTCATCCTGCCAGATGAGCCAACTCCAGGCATACTTGCCTGTTCCGTATTTCTGGGAAGCCTCGAATCTAGGCTCCACCACATCGTATGGAATGGTGGTCTCTACCAGAGGCTTCAAATCAGAACCCACGGTAATGGTACGCCAAGGAGTGGAACCCGGAAGGATGAAGGTGCCCGATGTAGAACCGATGCCATCTGCCTCCTTCTCCATTGGGAAGGCGATCTGATAACCCTTGGCTGCATCGTAATCGCTGATGTGACAACCCGGATAGTTGCCGTGAGTACCCGTCTCGCTGACCAATACCCAGCCATCGCCGCCTACCTTGAAGAGGCAAGGGAAAGTATAGCCATGACCATAACCCGACTTGGCTGTAAGAGGCTGATCCACCTTATAATCTTCTTCATAACTTGGTTTGGTTCGGGCAAAACCGATGAGCGGATCCGACTGTGGACAGAGGTAAGTGGTGGTTACCTTCGGCAGATTGAAGGCTGTCTTCTCCTCATTCACGATGAGATGCTGAGCCTTCAGTTGATCAAAAGTATAACGGAATGCCACGTCATTGTTGCTTACATTGAAGGTAACCGTCATCGGCTGCTTCTTACCGTTGATGTATGTCACGTTGAGCTGGTTGGCATGATAATCTACATGCGAAAACTTGGCGGTGCGGAGGTCATAGCTCTTCTCCACCTTTATCTCATTCTTTCCCTGATAGGTCAAGCCCTGACTGAAATCGCCTACATTGGCAAGGAGACCGAGCTGTGATTCCTCCATCATTCGCTTGCCTGCATAATCGATGGAATAATAGAGTTTGCCATCGCGATCTTCCACCACGACATTCAACTTACCATCAGGAGAAGTGATGGTATTCTTTTCGGCATAGGCACCAATGCTAGCCAACAATGCCAGCGCTACTGCTAAAACGTTTTTCTTCATTTCCAGATAAAAGTAATTAGTTTATTTGTTACTATGTTTTTATGCCGCAAAGTTAAGCAATATTATCGAATAAACAAAAATTTAACCGAATTATTTTGTATTTTCTTCAAATAATAGTAACTTTGCACGAAATAAACTATACACATATCAGCAGTTATGTTACAACTTGACAATTTCTATAAGGCTCGCTTCGTGCTGAGCAAGGTAATAAGAAAGACTGAGCTGGTTCACACGCCAAGAATCAACCCAGAGAGTGATGTTTATTTGAAGCCAGAGTGCCTGCAGAAGACCGGTTCGTTCAAGATTCGTGGTGCTTACTATAAGATTTCACAACTCACCGATGAAGAAAAGGCGAAGGGTGTGATAGCCTGTTCTGCGGGCAACCATGCACAGGGTGTAGCGCTGGGAGCTACAGCCATGGGCGTCAAGAGCCTCATCTGTCTGCCTGAAGGTGCTCCTATCTCCAAGGTAGAAGCAACCAAGCGACTGGGTGCTGAAGTCTGTCTGGTACCTGGCGTTTACGATGATGCCTACCAGAAGGCGCTGGAACTGAGAGATGAGCATGGCTACACCTTCGTACATCCTTTCGATGATGAGAATGTCATCGCCGGGCAGGGCACCATCGGTCTGGAGATTCTCGACCAGTTGCCAGATGTAGAAGCTGTCGTCGTTCCTGTAGGTGGCGGCGGACTTATCTCTGGTGTAGCCTTTGCCATCAAGTCGCTGAATCCTAACGTCAAGGTATATGGTGTTCAGGCTGAAGGAGCAGCAAGTATGGTCCAGAGTCTGCACGATCATAAACAGGAGAAGTTGCCTTCTGTAGCGACCGTTGCTGATGGTATTGCCGTGAAGGAACCGGGAAAGATTACCTTCGAAACCTGCTCCAACTATGTGGATGAAATCGTCACCGTAAGCGAGGACGAGATCTGCGCAGCCATCCTGAAGCTCCTTGAGAGCGAGAAGATGGTAGCTGAAGGAGCCGGAGCTGCAAGCGTAGCTGCCGTGATGTACAACAAGGTACCGGTGAAGGGCAAGAAGACCATCTGCGTGGTAAGCGGCGGTAACATCGACGTAACCATCCTCAACCGTGTCATCAACCGTGGATTGGTAAAGAGCGGACGTCTCTGCACCATCGAGATGGAGCTGGACGACAAGCCGGGCGAATTGGTAGAGGTTTGCTCTGTTATCGCAAGCCTGGGCGGCAACATCACGGGAGTTCATCACGACCGTTCTGCCAACCGCAACAAGGTGAATGCCTGCGTGCTCCGTGTCACCATGGAGACCCGCGACGAGGAACACGTCAAGGAAATCAAGAGTGCCCTGGAGCAGAAGGGCTTCCATCTCTGGATCATATAAGAGAAGAGACTTTTTTAAAAATCCATAAAATATAAAAAGAGGGTGCGCCGTCAGTTGATAGCGCACCCTCTTTTTATATATCATTAAAAGCTTTATTACCATCAAGCTCTTTTGTTATTGAGCTTTATCTTTAATAGAGCTACTTTACTTCCTTGAGCAGGCAAGGGCGAACCTTCTCGGTTACACCAGCTTTCTCAGTAATCACGGTAGTGAGAGGCTTGAGATCGGCAGCATTCTTTGCCACCATCACCTTGTAATCACCAGCCTCAACCTGCCACTGACTATCAACCTCATTGAAAGAAGCCAGGTTCTTGTATGGGATGTCGATAGTAACTGTCTCCGACTCACCAGGCTGCAAATTCTTAGTCTTGGCGAAACCACGAAGTTCCCTGGTTGGTTTATCCATATCCTTGCCAGGAGCTGCCACATATACCTGAACAACTTCCTTACCAGCTACCTTACCAGCATTCTTCACAGTCACCAGGACCTTGATATTGCCCTGTGCATCCTTCGTTACCACAGGTTTGCCATACTTAAAGGTAGTATAGCTCATACCATAACCAAAAGGAAAAGATACAGGCACGTTCTTGGTCTGGTAATAACGATAACCTACATAAACACCATCATTATACTCGGTGTAATCCACATTCTTCACGTCACCCTTGCTACCGATGCCCTTGCCCATGAACATACCAAGCACATCATCAACCTTGACAGTCTCAGGGTTAGGGAAATCAGCCTTAGAAGGAACATCGTTATAACTTACAGGCCATGTCATAGGAAGACGACCAGAAGGATTCTCCTTACCCGTCAAGATGTCAGCAACACAGTTACCACCCTCCTGACCAGGCAACCAAGACAGCAATACAGCATCAGGACCGCCAATCCAACTCTTGGTCTCAATAACGCCACAAACATTCAAGATGACAACCACCTTCTTACCAGCCTTATGGAAAGCGTTGCAAACGCCAGAAATCATATCCTTCTCCTCCTTGGTAAGATTGAAGCTATCAGAAATCTTTCGATCCAAGAACTCACCAGACGACTTACCAATAGTGATGATTGCCAAATCGTTGTTCTTGACGGCAGCAGACATATTCAATTCAGCAAGGCTCATCTCAGGGATGAAGTGACCCGGCAAGAAAGCCTCCAAAGGATTCTTTGGCTTTGGCAAGTTCGCCTTTGCCTTTGGAGCATACTCTATGTATGACTTCTGGATGTCGCCATCCACCTGATAGCCAGCATTCTTCAAACCATCCAACAAACTTACCACATAAGCATGGTTAACATTGCCAGAACCAGTACCACCAGCTATGAAATCATAAGAAGTATTGCCGAAGAGAGCGATGTTCTTAATCTTCTGAACGAGTGGCAATACATTCTTGTTATTCTTCAATAACACCATTCCTTCGGTAGCGGCATTGCGAGCTACCAAAGCATGTCCCTTCAAATCAGGGTTGTTGTCAGCAACATACTGCTTGAAACGAGGAGTCTGCATGATATACTCCAAGATATGGCGTACATTGCGGTCGAGGATTTCCATCGACAGGCGACCATTGAGCACAGCCTTGCGAATCTCCTTCACCTGTTCTGCCTTACCTGGCATCAACAGGTCGTTACCCGCTTCCATCTGGGCAGCTGCGCTAATACCACCAAACCAGTCGGTCATCACCATACCCTTGAATCCCCACTCATGGCGAAGAATCTCTGTTATCAAGTCACAACGCTCGCTAGACATCGTACCATTGATGAGATTGTAAGAAGTCATCACTGTCCAAGGCTGAGCCTCCTTGATAACGATTTCGAAAGGTTTCAAGTAAATCTCACGGAAAGTACGTGGATTACCGATAACATTGTTACGAGTACGATTAGTCTCCTGGTTGTTCAGTGCGAAGTGCTTCAACGAAGTACCGACATCCTTGCTCTCGATACCATTCACCATAGCAGCACAAATGGTACCAGCCAACAATGGGTCTTCTGAATAATACTCAAAGTTACGACCACAAAGAGGATTACGCATAATATTGGTAGCAGGTGCCAACAAGACATCTACGCCATAATGCTTCACCTCGTCTCCCATAGAGGTACCTACGGAATACACCAAGTCTTTGTTCCAGGTAGAACTCATCACTGTAGCCACAGGGAAGTGGGTACAGTAGAATGTCTTATCGGTATTCTTGCGCTTAGGGTCGATGCGAAGACCAGCAGGACCATCGGCTACAACCGTAGCTGGAATGCCCAGACGCTCAATACCATTCACCTGACCTGCGGCACCCTGTACCAACTGACCTTGGTTACCAATGGTAGCCTCCATCTGGCTCTCATACTTACCCGAAGAACCTACCACCAACTGAATCTTCTCATCGAGAGTCATCGCATTGATGACATCCTGGATAGGAGACACACCCAACTTCGGGTTCTGTGCTTGCACTACGAAAGTCGCAGAAAAAAGCACACATGAAGAAACTAATAATTGTTTTATCATTGTCTATACCTTGTTTTAAAAAAAATATTTTATTAAGCTATTACTTGAAAAACTTATTTTATCATTTGAAAATCTTCTGTGCGAACTCTGTAAGATACACACGCCAGTTGCGCCAGATGTGGCCGCCCTCGGTCTCCATATAGGTATATTTATACCCCTTCTCATCGAAATAGCGACGCAAGCCGGCTGTACTCTTATACAAGAAGTCGGTCTTTCCCATACCTATCCAATACAATTTTGGCTTGTTCTTAAACAAGGTTGCCAACTGCTGCTTCGCCTCCTCGTCCTCTTGCAGCATCTTATAGAAATCGGTGCGAAAATCGCCAGTCTTTCCCACATGCAAACCAGCGGAGAAGAGACCAACGTAATCAAACTTATTAGGGAAACGGCGAGAGATGTCAAAGGAGTGTCCACCACCCATTGACAAACCGCAGATGGCACGATGCGCCTTATCCTTGCCCACCTTGTAATGGCTCTCCACATAGTTCATCACATCAGGGAAGCTCTCATCCATCGTAGCCACCGCCTTGGCACCTTGGTAACCATTGAAAGAAGGCACATACATACCTGCCGACCATTCGCCAGGAGCAGCCTGACAGTTAGGGTTGCCATTGGTCATCACCACGACCATAGGCTTTGCCTTGCCCGTGGCAATCAAATTATCAAGAATATGCTGTGCACGTCCTAAAGTAGTCCAGGCATCCTCATCGCCACCAGCGCCATGGAGCAGATAGAGTACAGGATAATCCTTGCCCTTGTCATAACCTGCTGGAGTATAGACCGTCATACGACGCTGCATCTTGAGCGTAGGACTATCATACCATACCTTAGACACATTTCCGTGAGGCACTTCGTTAACGGTATAGAGGTCACCACAGTCGCCTTTCTTGTCAGACAAGATAAAAATATTGGTTTCCGAAGTGATGTCACGAGTGATATAGACGCTTCCTGGATCCACAATCTTCACACCATCCAAGATGAGATTATAAGAATAAAGCTCAGGAGAAAGATTAGTACTGGTAAAGCTCCATACTCCCTTGTCATCCTTCACCAAGTCTGCCACTCCCGGTGCATCATACTTTCCCACAGGGGTATCAATCTGCTTGGTAGGCAAGAAGTCGCCCGTAATCTGCACTTTCTGTGCATTGGGAGCCTTGAGACGGAAGGTTACTGTATGGTTGGCGTTTACCTCTGGAGATACCACAGGTACGTTGTCGAATAAAGCTTGCTGTGCAAAGCTGCTCATGCTCAAGAGCAAGGCTGTTGCCAAAAATGTTATCTTTTTCATTATGATGTTGCTTGAAATTACTTAAAGATTTTCTGGGCAAACTCACCCAGGTAGATGCGCCAGTTGCGCCAGATATGACCGCCATCGGTCTCCATATAGGTGAACGGATAATGGTTCTTGGTCAGTTTCTCTCTAAAGGCGGTATTGTCCTTAAACAGGAAGTCGGTGTTGCCGATACCAATCCAGAAGAGCTTTGGCTTGGCAGCAAACAAGTCTGCCAACTTCTTGTCGAAGTTATCATAGATGTACTCGTTGGCGCCACCACTTCTTTGTTCCTTGCCAATGGCTGCCGAGAAGAGCCCCACATAACCAAAGGTCTTAGGATTGTTGATGGAAATGTAAAGGGAATGGAAGCCACCCATAGACAAACCTGCTATGGCACGGTTCTGACTATTTGCCAAAGTGCGATAACGGGCATCCACAAACTTCACTACCTCAGGGAAAGAAACCTCGAAAGAGCCCTCCATGGTCTTAGGCAATCCCAATGTAGGAACTATCAGATTATCCGAAGTCTGTCCTGGAGCTGCCTCCTGAGAGATATTGCCATTGGTCATGACGACGATCATTGGCTTCGCCTTGCCTTGCGCAATGAGGTTATCGAGGATTTGCGAAGCACGTCCCAAATCCATCCACGCTTCCTCGTCGCCACCGATGCCATGCAAGAGATAAAGCACAGGATATTTCTGCTTGCTGGTCTCGTAACCTGCAGGAGTATATACTGTCATACGACGAGTAAGGCCAGCTTTGGCATCATCATACCAGACCTTTGATACGGTTCCATGCGCTACCTTGTTGACCTTGTAGAGATCTGCCTTTCCCCCACCTATCAAGAAATAGTTGGAAACGTTGGCGATGTCACGCACGGTATAGACGTTGAGATGGTCGGTAACACTGGCGCCATCCACCATCATTGTATAGCTATAAAGCTCTGGTGCCAAAGGAGCAGTGGTTGTAAATGACCACACACCCTTCTCATCCTTCTTCAAATCGGCTACTCCAGGCATATCATACTTACCCATCGGGGTATCAACTTTCTTGGTTGGCAAGAAGTCACCTGTTATCTGTACTTTATGTGCCTCTGGTGCCATGCAGCGGAAAGTAACGGTCTTGTCTGCATGAATCTCAGGAGATAGAGGCATCTGTCCTCCGAACAAGGCTTGCTGTCCGAAGGCAGATCCACAAATCGCACATAATGTTATTGCTAATATCGAAAATCTTTTCATTGGATATAACGTTTTACTTTTTATATTAATTACCAAAACTCTATTATCTTTTTCAATAACTGTTGATTATTCAAAAACTATTGCTTGATTAAAGATATCTACCTTCCTATTCAAGGCTTTACTTGGCGATGGCAGCAAACTTAATCTTAAATGATCCTTTACCAGCCGCTCCATCTACACCACTCTGGGTTTCAAGGTCAGCGCCCTCGAATGAGAATAAGTCTTGTCCCCCTGCATCCTTAGCGGTAGAGATGATGATCTTACCTGCCGTGATGTATTGTGCGACACCAGCCTCATCCACGAAGTAACTACCACCCTTGACATTGTATTGAGGTAAAGCATAACCATTGCCCATCAACCAAGGCTCTGAAGCATTCCCTTGAATGGTATATTCACCAGCCAAGTCTGTATGACCGAGCTGATTGGCATTCACGGCTTCCAGATAAGCAGCAGGCTGACCTTCTGGATTTTTGATAGAGATGATATACTTGGTAGCATTAGGATTCACGACGACAGGAGCACCCGTTGACCAATCGACAATCTGAGTTGGAGCGATAGTAAGAGTATAGCCCGATGCCTCTGGGTCATCCTGTCCCACGACGAAGGCAAGCTCTCCAACATAATTCAACTTCACTCGCTGACCGGCGGCATTGGCAAACAAACCGTTCAAGTAATACTTGCCCCCGATAAGAGATACGTCGATGTCGCCACTCTTCATTGCCTCACCATTCACCTTGACCACACAAGTTTTGTTAGCCACGGTCTTAGCTACGGTATAAGAGGCAGCGGGAAGAATCCACTCGGTACTACCAAAACTAATCTGAATGGCAGTTCCCTTTACATCTTTTATATCTACATTGAGCGCCTTCAAGCCTTTCTTTAACTTAGTGGTAGGCTGCACGGTAGCCTCTTGCGATGTATAATTCTGCATATCTGCATATACTCCCTGCATACCATCAAGAGCATCGTTATCGCAGGCTGTGAAACACAGCCCTGCAATAAACAGACTTAATATTGAACCTATATATTTTTTCATATCATTATCATTTAAATATCAGTTAATTAGAAGATTACCATCCCGTATTCTGCTGGATATTAGGATTCAATTCACTTTCCTTCAAAGGAATAGGAAGCAACATGTGCTTGTCTTGGAATCCGAAAGTAGAATTGGAGAAATCCCAACTTACGCCCTTGGAAGAGTAGTTAGGAATTTCCTTACCCTGTGAAGCCAAGGCTTTCTTGGCATCACCCCAACGTACCAAGTCCTGGAATCGGGTACTTTCCAGACAGAGTTCCAAGCGCTTCTCCGTCTTGATGTCGTCCAAGGTAACGCTAGTCAATGGAGTCTCCTTGGCACGTTCACGAATCTGGTTGATGTCATAGAGAGCCTTGTCTGGCTGACCAGCCTGTAAGTTTGCCTCGGCAGCCAGAAGGAGAACTTCGGCATAACGCATAATCTTTCGGTCGGTATATTGAAATCCCTGGAACCAGGAGGCATCCATGATGTTGTCACTCTTCAATAAGCGGTTCTTAAAGAAGAGGTATCCTTCACATCCATAGATGTTCTTACCAGGATTCAACTTCACACCGTATGCTGCCATCTGATCACTGTTGAGCAGGGTCTTCTGCAAACGATATCCATTCTCGCCCTCTGCTTTTACAAATGCATCATAGAGAGACTTGCGAGGGTTCAAGAAGCCGTAGGTTCCCTGAGCAACTTCGTCGGCAGCCTTTCCTTCGAGCGTCATATTGCCAGTACGCCATCCCTGCATCAGGAAGGTCATGTCCATCTGGGACCAAGTCTGCTCCTGGTCGTTACGCCACTGCAATTCGAGCATAGACTCACAGTTGTTGTTGTTGACGGCATGAAACTGCATGTCATAGTCGCCACGGAAGAGGTCGTACTTTTTGGAATCCACCACCTCATTGAGTACGGATGCAGCCTCCGGATACTTCTTCTGGAAGAGATAAGCCTTGCCCAAATAAGCCTTTGCCACTTCCTGGGTAACACGCATACCCGTCTCCTGATCGTCCTTGTTCTTCTTGGAAGGCAAGGCATTCATACCGATAGCCTCTTTCAAGTCTGCCTCCACAATAGCCCAAAGTGCCTCTGGAGTACTGTTTGGCTGACGGTACTCATCTGTAGCCAAGAGATGATCTACCAATGGAGCTGTACCCCAAAGAGTAACCAGCTCGAAGTTAGCCCAAGCACGGAAGAAATAAGCCTCGGCTATGGCACGTTTCTTGACTTCCGTATCATTAGCCACCTTCTCTATGACGAGGTTTGACTGATAGATGACACCATAGAGACCCGAGAACAGGCCCTCGATATTACTGTTGCTAGAATCGAAGGTATATTCATTCAACTGCTCGTGTGAGTTGTTGTCGCCACGATTACCACCGCCACACCAAGCATCATCCGAAAGCAAATTCTTGGTAAAGAACCAAGTAAAATACAATCCCTTCACACGGCTATACATGGCAGCCACCGCCTGCTCGGTCTGCTCATTGGTCTTGTAGAAATCATCCTGACCACCCATATTGCCATGCTTTGCTATATCGAGTCTGTCTTCACAACCGGCAAATAACACTGCCACAACGAGAAGCAGACTATATATGATATTCTTTTTCATAATTTCCTAATGTTATTATATATTATGTATAGTGTTAGTTATATGAACCTCCAGACCTTAGAACTCCAAGTTGAAGCCCATCACTACCTTCCTTGAGGTTGGATAACCGCCTTTGTCGATACCCATACCCACTACATCATTGGTAGAAACCTCAGGGTCGAAGCCTGGGTATTTGGTGATGGTGAAGAAGTCATCAAGAGATACATAGAGGCGCAAGTTGCTGATTGCTACCTTCTTGAGAAGAGTCTTCGGCAAACTGTAGCCCAACTGAATCTGCTTAATCTTGAAATAAGATCCATCATATACCATTGCGCTGGATGTAGCATACTTGTCCATATTGTTGGCACCAGCACGTGGCTTGCTTCCATTAGGATTGCTCTCCGTCCAACGGTCGTCATAGAAGAGTTCCTTCATCTTGTTGACCATAGGGAAGTCGGTACGGTTGATACAGTTGAATATCTTGTTGCCTGATGCACCAGAACCAAATACTGCCAAGTCGAAACCTTTGTAAGCTGCGGTCAAGGTGATACCATAGGTGAAGTCTGGAATGGCACTACCCAAGTCCATCTTGTCATCATCGGTCAAATCACCACTATCGTTCAGGTCGGCAAAAGTTGGATCGCCCGTCTTTGGGTCTATACCTGTAAACTGATAGCCACGGAAGTAATACACAGGATAGCCCTTCTCGAAGTATGTGAGAGGCACATTCATAAAGGTAGTACCCTGCAAACGAGTCAAGGATGGGTCGAGATAAGTAACCTCGTTCTTCAAGGTAGCGAGGTTGCCACGTACACTGTAGCTGAAATCACCGATGTTATCTCTCCAACCGAGTTCAAACTCGAATCCCTTGTTGCTTACGTTACCAGCATTGATAGGAGATGTAGTACCGCCGATAACCAAAGATGGAGTGGTACCACTCACGAGCAAGTCCTTGGTCTTCTTCACGAAATAGTCCATGCTGAAGTTCATTCTGCCAGCGAAGAGGAGCGCATCAATACCCAAGTCGGTCTGCTCTGATGTTTCCCACTTCAGTTTATCGTTACCCATACTAGATGGAGTAACAGACGTTGTATAATTATTACCAGAAACTAACGGATAAATGCTACCCTGCGCCATATCGGTGCTGTAGGCATAGCCACTCAAGGCAGCCAAGCTACCATTCTGGCCCCAGCTGGCACGCAATTTCAAACTAGCCACAACATCTCTTAAAGGCTCGAAGAACTTTTCTTCAGAAATGGTCCAACCTCCAGACACAGCTGGGAAATATCCCCAACGATTGGTAGCTGGAAGCTTAGATAAGTCGGCAGCATCTGCACGGAGGGAAGCCTGCAGATAATAACGATTTTTATAATCGTAACTCAAACGACCAAAGTAAGAATACTTGGCTGAGCGAGTTTTCTCACCACCTACAGACTTGGTAGCAGAAGCGGATGCAAAATTCAGATAGTAGAACAATGGATTGTTTTTCTTGACAGCGTCTTCACCATTAGCCTGCAAACCACCCTGCACGAAATCGTAGGTAGATTCCTGGAAAGACATACCAACCATGGCATTCACGGTATGGTCACCAAACTTCTTCATATAGTTGGCAAAGTTTTCCCATTGATAATAGATAGAGGTAGAAGAAGATGCACTCTGATCTACATAATCACGGCTTTGCGTTTGATTTCCATAGTAAGGAAGTGAAGTGGAAGAACTGCGAGTACCCGACAAACGGTAACCAAGGCGAGAAGTAATCACAAGATCCTTGATAGGCTTGAAATCTGCATAAATGGAACCATTCACATTGAATCCACTGTTGCGAGATATGCCATTGTCACGCATCACGAATGGGTTGAACTGCTCACCGTTATAGAAAGCAGACACACCATAGTAGTTACCAGCCGCATTGGTCAAGAGATGCTTTCCGCTTGCCAAGGCACTAGCAACATGAGCAGGCAAGTTTCCACCCTCGTATACAACGGGGGTCAATGGATCCATAGAAAGCACAGCTGCCATCATAGAACCATACTCAGTACCCTCTGAAACAGAACGAGCGTTATATTTTTCAATCTGGTTAGTAGTACCCACCTTCAACCATGGCTTGATCTGATATTCAGCATTGATGGTAGCGGTGAGACGACGATAGAGATCATTATTACCTCTTACCATACCATCATTGTCAAGATAAGTAAGCGAAAGATAATAGTTACCATTTTGGTTACCACCCGTAAAGCCCAGGTTGTGCTTCTGCATCTTACCCTTGCCATAGATGGCATCTACCCAAGAGGTATTGGTTGTTCCATCCCAATTCTTCAAGAGAAAATCCTCGGTAATGGTCTTACCTTCTTTCATATATTGGATATATTCTTCGGCATTGAGCAACTTAGGCTTTTTAGCAAGTGATTCGATGGCATACTGGAAATCGTATGTTATCTTTCCACTACCCACAGTACCCTTCTTCGTAGTGATGAGAACCACACCATTACCAGCCTCAGCACCATATATGGCAGCAGAAGCAGCATCCTTCAACACTTCCATAGATGCTATGTCATTAGGATCGATACCACTAATATCGCCTAAGCGCACACCATCTACTACGTAGAGAGGATCGGAAGAACCATTGGAAGAGAAGCCACGGATACGAACGGTTGGTGATGCACCCGGACGAGCAGAAGAAGAGACAATCTGCACACCTGCGGTCTTACCCTGAAGAGCAGACTTGGCATTAGTGATGGTACGATTCTCCATATCCTCTTTCTTCACCTGAGAGATGGCACCTGTTACAGAACTCTTCTTCTGAACGCCATAACCTACAACCACCACATCGTCGAGCACCTTGTTGTCTTCCTGTAATGTAATCTTGAGTCTGGAAGAGTTAGCTAAAACCTCTTTATTCTTATAGCCAAGATAAGAGAAGATAAGGGTCTTACCCTTTTGCACCTGGATCGTAAAGTTACCATCCATATCAGTTACAGCGCCACCCTTGTTGTCTCCCTGCACACGCACGGTAACACCAATCAAAGGGTCGGCATTTTGGTCAACTACGAGACCAGCGACTTTCATCAGTTCCTGCGCCAAGGCAGCAGAACCGGAAATCATCAATAAGAACACGAAGGTTAGGAACCTTCTGTAATCATACATTTTTCTCATAGATTTTTCTCATTAAGATAATACTTTATTAGTTAAGCTTTTATTCTTGTAAATCTGTTAATTGTTTACGGCTGCAAAGATAGTGCTTTTTATCATATACCTTTTTCTAACTTGTTTTCTTGTGTTACGTTTTTGTTCAAAATGGGGGTTTCTATATGTTCAAAAACTTGCTTATTTGTTTAAAAAGTCTTATAAACCTTGTATATATCAAGGTTTTATAGTACTTTTGCAGCAACTATCAAAACCATCGATTATGAAACGAACAAAGGTATTTTATAACGCAATCATTCTCTTGGCTGCCTTTCTTCTTACTGCTTGCCATGACCAAAAAGACATCCCCGTAGTCTCTTCACCCGAGAAGAGCCTCGTCTTGTCTGAACATATCTCCAACCAAAAGGTGAAGAGCATCTGCGAAGACAGATACGGACAAATCTGGATAGGTACCTTCCGTGGTCTCAACAAATATGATGGCAACCAGTATCACCAATACTACTGCGTGGACGATTCACTGGGATTGCCCGACAACAATATTACCCACATTTACCGTGACTCCCACAACCGACTCTGGGTAGCCACCGTCAATGGTGTATGCCTATACCAGGCCAATGGCAATTTCAAGCGAGTAAGTATCAATGGCACTAACAAGAACATCGAAAAAATCCTGGAAGACAAGGAGGGAAGAATCTTCTTCTTCACGATGACAGACCTGTATCAATATGACGAAAATACCAACACTGCCATCATCAAGCTCTCCAAAATGCTGGAGAAGAACAGCTATCATATCTCTTGCCATATAGACCGAAAAGATGTGATGTGGATTGTTACCCCTTACTCTGTCAAGGGGTATCGCACCCAAGACCTCAAACTTATCGCCAAAAGCCCAGTACAGAGTTATCCCATCACCTCTTTTCTCCTCGATGGGCATCAGCTCTACCTCTCTGGCTACAATGGAATGCAGCTCTTTGATACGAACACCCGGAAATGGCAACATCTCCCTGCAGCCTTGCAAGACTTGCAAATCCCCAACGACATGGTCAACTGCATCCATCCGTATGGCGCAAAAGGCAACCTTCTGCTCAGCACCACCAAGCACGGATTACTCTATTTCAATGCCCAGGAGGGAACCATCCTGCCACAAAGCGACAAGAACTTCCCATTCGAAGTGCCTGATATGGAAGTCAACAAGATGTTAACCGACTCCAAGGGCAACCTTTGGCTCGGTTCTGAAGACGATGGCGTAAAAACCATCTACAGATACAAGGATATGTTTAATAGCATGCCTGCCCTTCAACGTGCCATCGGCAAACAGCCCGTACTCTCCGTAGCCGCCGACAGGAATCACCACCTTTGGATTTCTACCAAGAAGAACGGACTCTATATGTATGACTTGCAAACCCAGCAACTCAAGGACATACCGATGGTTTCCTACAGCAACGGCAACAAGAAGAATGCCATCATCAACATCTTTGTGGATAGCAGCAATCATCTATGGCTAGCCAATGGCGACCATGTGGCAAAGTACCAATACGATGGCAACAATCTCAACAAGGTAGCCTCCTACCCTTGCTTCATGCCTATAGACATCTGCCAAGATGCAAAGGGAAACATCTGGGTATCCACGGCATCCGTCAACATCTACTGCATTTCAGCACAAAGTGAAGAGATGACCAAAAAACAACTCTTCCCTACCACTATGTGCTTCATTCCCTGCATCATGCACTTGCAGAATGGTAACATGCTCATATCTGCCTTCTACAAACCCATCCTCGAAATGAATGGAGACAACTTCGATGTCCAAGAGTTTAAAGTGAATCCGGATGACTGGAAGAAGTGCATCAAGCGAAGTGTGTATATCCCAACCAAGAACTATCAAGACCGCAAGGGCAACATCTGGTTGGGTACAGTTACCAACGGACTCTTGAAGTATGACGCAAAGAGCCGCAAGTTGACCACCATAGCAGGAATCTCCTGCTCCGACATTTCCAGCATCGAGGAAGATAGAGATGGAAACATTTGGGTCAGTACGCTGTATGGACTCAACAAGATAGATGGAAAAACAGAAAAGGTAACCACCTACAACGAGGCTGACGGTGTGAAAGGCTTCCAATTCTACGATAGGGCATCGTGCAAACTGTCAGATGGAACTCTCATCTTCGGCGGTACCCAGGGACTCACCATCTTCAATCCCCAAAACGTAAACACGAACCAACAGATAAGTCTGCTTTTCGAAACACTCAAGGTACATAATGAGATTATGCTTCCTGGAAAGAATGGATGTATCAAGGAGAGTATGGAAGAATCACCCCATATCCACCTAAGCTACAAACAAAACAGCTTCAGCATCGCCTTTTCGGCCATCGACTACAGCGACTACAAGCACATCCACTACTTCTACCAAATGGCTGGATTCGATAATACATGGATTGATGCCGGCAATAACAACGAGGCGTACTACTCTAATCTGCCTGCTGGCAACTATACCTTCAAGGTCAAGATGGTAGGCAACGACTCCGACAATACCATCGCCGAAAAAAGCATACTGGTAAGCATCGCCCCTGAGCCTTGGAACTCTTGGTGGGCTTGGTGCCTATACCTTATTATAATGGGATGTGTCGGCTTCGTGATCTATCGGCAGAAGATGCGCATCAGCATCGAGAAGAACATGGTTCAAAAGGCTAAGGATGAGAAGGAGCAGGAACAGCGCATCAACAAGATGAACATGAGTTTCTTCGCCAACATCTCGCATGAGTTCCGGACACCACTCACCATGATTTCGGGACCAGTGGAACAACTCTGTGAAAGTGAAAGCATCAACAAGCACGACAAGTTGCTATTGAACATCATCAACCGAAGCGTGGATAGAATGCTGAGACTCGTCAACCAGTTGCTCGACTTCAACAAGTTGGAGAACGACACACTCCGCTTGCACGTCAAGCAAACCGACATTATCACCGAGATGAAACGCATCATGGACCTCTTCATCGTGAATACAGAGGAGAAAGGTATCACCTTGAACTGTCACGGACTAGAAGGTTCCTACCTGATGCTTCTGGATTCCGACAAACTGGAAAAGATTATCAACAACCTGATGTCCAACGCCATGAAGTTTACCCCTCGTGGCGGTAAGATAGATGTATCTTTCGACACCGGTACCACTAACAAGGGAGAACAGATTATCACCATCACGGTGGCTGATACAGGCAAGGGAATCCCACAGAATGAGGTGGAGAATATCTTCAAGCGATATTATCAGTTGAACAACCAGTCCACAGGCACCATCAACTGGGGTACTGGCATCGGACTCTACTATGCCCGCAGCCTAGCCGTCCTTCACCATGGCAATCTAAAGGCGGGCAATCGCAAGGACTGCCAGGGAGCCATCTTCACCGTTACCCTGCCTACCGATGAGAGCCTCTATGCCGCCAACGAGAAAGCCCCTTTGGAGCAAGACCAGAAGATGGCTTTTCCACTGCACGACAGTCAGAAAGTGGCAGACAAGGTAAGTCAAGATAACAGTACAGACAACCGTCCGAAAATACTCATCGTAGATGACGACACCGAAGTGGTGCATTATCTTCGTACCCTCCTGGCATCATCCTATCGCATCATCTATCGTTTCGATGCCGAGAGCGCCCTGAAGGCGACAAGGGAGGAAGAACCTAGCCTCATCCTCAGCGATGTGGTGATGCCGGGAATGAGCGGCTATGATCTCTGCAAGGAAATCAAGCAAGACATCCAACTCTGCCATATCCCAGTCATCCTGGTAACGGCAAAGACCACCACCGAAAACCAAGTGGAGGGTCTGAACAGTGGAGCAGATGCCTACGTTACCAAACCATTCACCCCCAAGGTTCTCCTGGCAATGATCTACTCACAACTCACCAACCGTGAGAAGACCAAGACCATCCTAACCAACGCCACGGAGACCGACAAGAACGTGGAGGAAGTGCTGTCGCCACAAGACAAACTCTTCATGGACGAACTCTATCATATGATGGAGCAGGAACTAGCCAACTCGGAATTGGATGTCAACAAGGTAACGAAACTGATGCACATCTCCCGCACAAAGCTCTACTACAAGGTCAAGGGACTCACAGGAGAGAATCCAAGCGTCTTCTTCAAGACCTATAAGCTCAATCGTGCCGCCACCCTCATCGTGGAAGGCAAGTACAACATCTCAGAGATTGCCTACATGACGGGATTCAACACCCTCTCCCACTTCTCAACCAGCTTCAAGAAGCAATTTGGATGTACACCGAGCGAATATAGTAAGAAAACTTATTAAATTTTGATGCGAAACAGGCCTATTATGGGAAAAAATGCTTATCTTTGCATCTAGAATGGTTTAATAATAGAAAAAGAAAATAAATTATGAACGCAATTCACACAGACAATGCGCCTGCAGCTATCGGTCCATATAGCCAGGCTATCGAAGTAAATGGTTTTGTTTTTGCATCTGGTCAGATTCCTATCGACCCTGCAACAGGCAATTTCGTAGAAGGCGGCATCAAGGAGCAGACTCGCCAGAGCCTCACCAATGCCCAGAACATCCTGAAGGCAGCAGGTACCGACCTTTCTCATGTGGTTAAGACTACAGTTTATCTGAACAGCATGGACGATTTCGCTGCCATGAACGAGGTTTATGCCGAGTTCTTCAGCCAGCCATATCCAGCTCGTTCTGCCGTAGCTGTAGAGAAGTTGCCAAAGGGCGCCCTCGTAGAGGTTGAGGTTTTGGCAGCCAAGTAATTCTTCCTTTTTTCTATCAGGAAGTAAATATTCAAGGTGAAAATATTCTTTAGATGGTATCAAGCATTACATTAAAGAATCTGATTATAGGCTATCGTTCGAAGCATCAGCTCCGGGCGATAGCCTCACCTGTTCATGCCTCGCTCCAAGCCGGTGAACTGATCTGTCTCATCGGAGCCAACGGAGTGGGCAAATCTACCTTACTCAGAACTTTAGCCGGATTTCAGCCAGCACTTGATGGCGAAATTCTGATTCAGGACAAATCTCTTTCCGATTTCTCTGCCCAGGAACTCGCCAGAAAAATCAGCATCGTTCTCACATCGAAGACAGACCATGCCCAGCTCTCAGCAAAAGAGATTGTTGGCATAGGCCGTTCTCCCTATACCGGTTTCTGGGGCACATTATCTGCTGCCGACAAGCAGATTGTAGCCTCTGCACTTCAGGAAACGGGCATTCAGCATCTTGCCCAGAGAAACATCAGCGAACTGAGCGATGGTGAGCGTCAGAAGGTAATGATAGCCAAAGCCCTAGCGCAGCAAACCCGCATCATCATCCTGGACGAGCCAACAGCCTTCCTCGATTTCCCCAGCAAGATAGAAACCCTACAGATGCTCCGCCGTCTGGCGCACGAACAGCATAAATCCATATTACTGTCAACCCATGATGTAGAGTTGGCGCTCCAGCTCTCCGACCGTCTCTGGCTGATGGAAGAAAGCCGTTTCTCTATCGGCACTCCTAAAGAACTGGCTGCCGATGGTTCCTTATCCAGATTCATCAATCGTGACGGCATCCGATTCAACAAGGATTCCCTCCGCATCGAAATCAAATGAGTTTTCGTAATTGATTTTTTCTATGGTTGCACGCAAGCACATGAAGAAAAAATCTCAAGTGGCTCAGTTTGCTAACTCAAGTAGCTCAATCTGCTAACTCAAGTAGTTCAGTCAGCGAGTTCAGACGTCTCAGTTAGTTGATGCAGACGTCTCGGCAAGCCTACGGATACGGCTCCGTTAGCCTACGCAGCCATATCTGTAACCCGATGCAGTCATATTCGTAACCCAGCGCAGTCATATTCGTAACCCAACGCAGTCATATTCGTAGCCCAACGCAGCCATATTCGTAACCCAACGCAGCCATATTCGTGAATAAGTTTTAGATAATTATCTATCATCCATCACGATTTACATACACCACACACTTTAACACACTAATATACAGATACTTAAATAGCGTGACAGATACTCCGAAAACGGGAATGTCCATCACGCTATACAGGAGAGATAATTACCTCATTATCAAACGTTTAAAGATTTAAAAAGAGGAAACGTGTAAAATCTAGCACTTTGAAAGCTAGGATACGTGCAACAACAAGAATACCAGAAAGTTATGAAACGTAAAATCTATAGTCAATTATTAACAGAACTTTCGCATGTGGTTCAAGTACGGGCTGAAGGCTCAAAAGCTCCTAGCCCAGGGCGCGTGGAGCAAACTTGCGTATATATTGTCAATAGAAGCGCTTTCAACCGTACAGGTTGCCAGATTTACTATTTCCGTTTTTGCTGTTCTCTTATTATCCTAACCGTCAAATCGGTAAACTTTTTTATTGCTGCCTGAACCTGTCCTCGTCCGAAAGCCCAGAAGATGAGGGCGGCAGAGGCTGGTGCAGCATGTGTTCCTACATACTGGCGCATTTTAAGAACCGTGCAGTTTTCAATACCAAGTTCTTTCATGGCAGCGAATACTTGGGCTGCTGGTACTTCAAAATCAGCCTTAGTGCGCTGATCTCTAAGTACCAATGCGGTCTTGTTTACCTTAACTACCTTGTATTCCTTATTGGCGTTACTGCGATATGTCTTGATTGTCTTAATCTTTTGAATAAAGTTATCGAATGTCAATATATTAATATCTTCCGTCATAACTAATGGGGTTTAAATGTTGTGGTGATAAGCAAATCATTCCACCTTTTTGTTATAATTCTCCTCTATTATGGTGCAAAAGTAAGTTTTTTCCGTGAAAAAACCAAGAAAAAATGCATTTTTCTAGAACATGTACAATATATTCTTTTATCAGGTATCTATTTACATCTTTTTAATTGCCAAAAACTTGCATGATTCAAAAATTAGCCGTATCTTTGCGGCTAAAGATAGGAATAGGAGAAATAGTTATGGCAAACAATGCATGCAGAAAGTTGCCGGTAGGCATACAATCTTTCAATGTCATCAGAGAAGAAGGATACCTCTATGTTGACAAAACTGACATGGTTTGGAAATTGGCGAACCAAGGTTTAAAGTATAATTTTTTTATCCGTCCTCGTCGATTCGGAAAATCTGTGCTTGTTGATACACTCCAGGCTTACTTTGAAGGAAGAAAAGAGCTCTTCGAAGGACTGAAAATCATGGAGTTGGAGAAGGAATGGAAACAGTACCCGGTTATTCGATTCGACATGAGCCGAGGGGGAGCGACTGCAAATGAAGTTAAGGCATACCTGGATCGAACTTTTGATGTTTATGAGCAATTATATGGCATCCATATCAAACCTACAGATTCACTAGGAAACCGCTTCGACCTAATCATTAAAACCGCCTATGAGCAAACAGGGCTCAAGGTTGCCATTCTTATCGATGAGTACGACTCTCCTCTCCAGCACTCGTGGAAAACTCCCGAGCATGAGGGTTGCACAGAAGTATATAGAAGCGTGTTTTCCATCTTGAAAGCTGATGATGCGTACCAACGTTTCGTCTTCATTACGGGTATCACCAAGTTTACGCAGATTTCTCTTTTCTCTGTTCTCAACAACCTGACCAATATCAGTTTCCTTCCTGAATATGCAGCTATCTGCGGTATTACAGAAGAAGAAATCGGGGAGAACTTCAAGCCGGAACTGGAAAGAATGGCTGAAGTGAACGAGTGGACCTTGCAGCAAACTCATGATAACCTGAAGGATTACTACGATGGATACCATTTCAGTCGCAGAAACATGGTGGACATCTACAATCCTTTCAGTCTCCTTAATGCACTCGACGCACAAGACTTGAGCTGTTTCTGGGTTTCATCAGGAGCAACCTCCATGCTACCTAAGTTTGTGGACAACATGGAACTGCGCTTACGGAATTTCGAAAATTGTCCGATTTTACGCAAGACTCTTGAGAGTTCTGATGTCATAAATGGTGGTGCCGAACTCTTTCTTTATCAGACGGGTTACCTTACCATCAAGTCGAGCGATGAATTTGGCTATTTCTTAGGTTTTCCAAACCAAGAAGTGAAACAGGCTCTTTACGAGGTTGTGCTGCCAAGCCTGACCATGAAATCAGAAAGCGATATTATCAGTCTGCAAGGCAGTCTGTTCCGCCAATTGGGTACCGGGCAAATCGCAGATGCCATGAAAACACTGAAAGCATTGGTTGCCGATGTGCCTTACAGCAACAAGAAACTTGCCTCGATGGATATGGAAGAGCGCTACCGTCTCATCATCAGTACTATTCTGAATGCCATCGGTCTGAAAGTGGAGGTAGAGCATATGCTTGCAACAGGAAGGATCGACATCATCGCCCAAACTTCACGCTACATCTACGTGATAGAACTGAAACTGAAAAATAATGGTGGTAAAAAGGCTGCCATTCAGCAGATACTGGATAACAAATACCTGGAGCCTTTCCAAGCAGACAAGCGAAAGGTGATAGGCCTCGGCATCGAACTGGACGAGGAAGGCAAAGGGCTATTGGATTGGGGAATTACTGAAGAATAAAAACATAGAAGAAGAGGGCGTGCAAAATTATATCTTGCACACCCTCTTCTTTTTTCCGATTCCTACAATATCTCCAACTGATCCTTTACCGCCTTATAACAGCGGCGGGAAACCGTGATTTCTTCCTGGTCGAAGGGAGGAGAAAAGATGCAGCGGAGCGTATAGTTCTCGATGCAGAGAAGATAATCGAGATTGATGATGCAATCCTGACGCACCTGAGCCAGAGAAGGCGACATGGAAAGGATGGTTTTTGCCGTGGTCTGCTTCTTCAACTTATAAATCTGACCATTTGACAATTTCAACTGCCAAAGATGAGTATCTTCATCGAAAGTACAGCAAAACACATCATCGGGCTTCAACATTAATAAGCCCGAAATAGTCTGAATGGCAAGACGCTTGGCTGATGTTTTCAACAGTCCATTCACTCCCGACAATTCCTGAGCTTTCAGAGAAGCCATCGCAGATACCGAAGGCCAGGAAGAGGACTCAAGAGCTGCAGAAGAATCTTTTTCATCTCCATCCACCATCTTCTGCCGGATACGGTCTACAACCAGTTCTAATTCCTCCTGCTGATAAGGTTTCAACAGGAAATCGAAGGCAGAGGCTCTGAGTGCCTCAATCATATACTTATCGAAGGCGCTGTAAAACACTACGATAAGTTCCATCGGCATTTCTTCTCTCAAAGACTGCAATACTTCCAAGCCCGTCTGCCCAGGCATTTCAACATCGAGGAACAGCACATCGGGCTGCATGCTCATCACAAGGTTCTTAGCCGAAACCGCCGAAGAGGATGTGGCAATCACCTCAAAATCTACCAGAGTTGCCAAATCATCTTGCAACTTGTGGATGCTCTGTGGCTCATCATCCACAATCACAACCTTGATTTTATCTTGCATTGCTTGCATATTAGTATGCTTTAAATTCTTATGAAAAGTTTTCTACTTAAAGACATCGTAATCGTAATTACATGGAACTCCAATGCTTACGTGCATACCCTTCTTCGGAGCATTCTCCTCCCCAGGAATTCCTCTGTTGCTCTGCATCTTAAAGAACATCTTGCGTTCGTTGCTTGCATTAAGCATTTCGATGGTGCTGTTCAGGATTCTCAATCCGGTTCCCGTACTGGCAAAACCATTCTTCTTTTTTCTGTCAATAGCCCCCGCTTCTCCACATCCGTTGTCAGTTACCTCTATCCGGAGCATCGCGTCCTCTACCCAGATATTAACATCCAGCAAAGGCGTCTCACCAGTTTCTTCCATGCCCACAAACGCATGCTTCAGGGCATTCTCTACAGGAATCTGGATAATCATAGACGGCAGCATCAGCTTCATATCTACATCCTTGGCTATATGGAACCGAGGTTTCGGGAGGAACGGATTGGTTTCATGGCGAAGGGAAGAATAACCCATCACCATCTGCAATTCTTCCTCCAGACTTACCGCCATCTTATCGCATGTAAGCAAGTAGGAACGGAGTATTTGTATCAGGAGATGAAGCGGCTTGACATCAACTTCCTTCGGAAGATTAGAGACAAAGATATTGAGCACATTAAACACGAAGTGAGGCGGGAAACGATTGCGCACATTCTCCATCTTCAGCGCCATCATCAGGTTCATCTCCTCCTGATGCTGTTGCTTGTTGCGCAACATTTTGTATCGGAGAAAAGCGATGAGAGCCAACACGCTCATTAGCAGCAAACCGATGACCAGTAACAGGATAACGCTAAAGGATCTTACCTCTGCCTGCGTGGTGTGAAGGGAGAAGCAAGCAGCAAGCAACAGCATAAGAGCGAATATGCACAGAAGGCACACTCCATTCTTTATCTGCATCAACATTATCTTTCTATATTCATTTGCCATGATAGACTATTTTAAATGAATTTAAGTTCCCGTTGCGAAAGTACGACAAAAAATTCAAATAAACAAAAAAATAACAGAAAAACTCATTTTTTATATAAAATATGAACTAAAACGCGTTTAAATGTGTATCTTTGTAGCATGGAAATGCAATTATTTAAAAACATCACCCCCCAAAATATGCCTGAAAGGATGAACAATCCATTCAGCTACAAACCTCATCCGCTCTGCATCGAAGCATGCAGAGAGTTGCAGAATGAACTCTCACAGCGAAACGACTGGCGGGAGGAAATAGACCGTGGAAAGATGTTCGGCGTACTCATCGTAGAAGCCGACAACAGTAAGATTGGCTATCTGAGAGCTTATAGCGGACAGATTGGCGGCAGAAGCGACTGGGAAGGTTTTGTGCCAGCCGTTTTCGATTATCTTCAACCCGACGGATATTTCAAGGTACATGAGGCTGAGATTTCGGAAATGAACCAGCAAATCAGACAGTTTGAAGCCAACGAAAACCTGATAAAGGCGAAAAACCTGATTGATGATTTGCAGCAAAAGCGCCAGGAAGTTATCGCAAACTATCAGACAAAGATAAAAGAAGCAAAGGAAAAGCGAGATGCAAGGCGCCAGGAAGCCCTTTCGGCAGGAACGCCCCTGAGCGAGGAAGAGGAGAAAGCGATGATAAAAGAGAGCCAGTTTATGAAGGCAGAACTGAAGAGGCTGAAAAAGTCGATAAAAGAAAAGACGGCATACGAAACGCTATATGAAAACTACGAAAAGGATTTGAAAAGTGCGAAACAGCTCCGCAAACAGTTATCTGAAGAACTTCAGCAATGGCTGTTTTCGAAATTCCAGATGCTGAATGCGGAAGGAGAAACCAAGGACCTGCTGGAGATTTTCAAGGACGAGGCGGTTAAGATTCCACCTGCCGGAAGTGGAGAATGCTGCGAACCGAAACTCCTGCAATACGCTTACCAGCATGGCTACAAGCCTCTGCAGATGGCGATGTTCTGGTGGGGAGAGAGTCCGAAAGAAGAAATCAGACATCATCTTCAGTTTTATCCTGCCTGCAACGGAAAATGCAAACCGATACTACATTGGATGCTGCCTAAAACAGTCTTTGAAACCCAACAGACCGAAACTACTATATATAATAAGGTGGAAACGCTCTACGAAGACCGTGAACTGGCAGTCATCTATAAGCCCGAAGGTTTACTCTCGGTTCCCGGGAAAGATGCAGCCCAGCCTTCCGTCTACGCTCTGATGCGCAGGAAATATCCCGAAGCTACCGGTCCGCTCATCGTCCATCGTCTGGACATGGCAACAAGCGGACTGATGATTATTGCCAAGACCGAGTTTGCCTATCATCGCCTGCAGAAGGAGTTTCTGAATCATCGGGTTCAGAAGAAATACGTAGCCATCGTTTGCGGAAAAGACAAGGAATCGTGCAACCGGATTCTGAAAGAAGCTGAAAGCGGAAGAGGTTACATCTCGCTTCCTCTGATGGCAGATTTTCTAGACCGTCCACGCCAGATTGTAAACCGCGAACAGGGCAAGGAAGCCATTACAGAATTCGAGGTTCTAGAGCGTATTGACGATACCCATCTTCGCCTGGCGCTCTATCCTAAAACGGGCAGAACGCACCAGCTGAGAGTGCATTGTGCTCATCAGGAAGGTCTGAATGCCCCTATCATCGGCGATCCGCTCTACGGCAACGAACCGGCAACAAGACTGCATCTTCATGCAGAGGAAATCACATTTGAGCACCCGATGACGGGAAAGAAGATGACTATAACAAGAAAGGCTGATTTCTAAATTTGATTTAGGCACGGATTAAACTGATTTAGGCACGGATTACACGGATTACACGGATTTATGGCGCTAATGTGAATAAAGCGTATTTATCAATACTGCGTTAAATTAATATTTAATCGTCTGTAAATCAATAACTTATATTA